>Ga0224722_1000076_pt1 | contig 54652 bp, 39 predicted proteins | sample Balambano_FR1_Me_FD_161646 | JGI IMG/M metagenome (GOLD analysis project Ga0224722, IMG submission 161646) | Freshwater sediment microbial communities from Lake Towuti, South Sulawesi, Indonesia - Balambano_FR1_MetaG | ecosystem: Environmental > Aquatic > Freshwater > Lake > Sediment | place...
GACAAAGGCACTCTGGGTCTATTTCAAGTGGGCGATCGCCGTCTGCGCGTCGTTGAGCAGGCAATTCAGCCTGGAGACTACCGCTTCGATAACTTCCCAGCCTATCTGTTGCATCGCAAAACGCACCGACTGTTAACTCTAGCGAAAACAGACCCTCCTACTCCTGTTCCTGCTCAGTTTCACCCGGTTTTAGCCAGCACTACTTTTTTTCAATGGCAACCTCAAATGGTTACCAAAGCAGGGGATTGGATCACCTTTATCGAAATTGCTGAATCGAGCCAGGGAGTGTCTCAACTGGATCGGACCTCATGGCATCAGGCATTACACCAAATAGCAAAAACCTTTCAGAAAACTATGGAAGGTAGCCTGCAACAAAAATGGTCTCGCTTCTGGAATTGGATGCAAGCTCAACAAATTCGCCAAATCGTCAGTTTGGGTTTGCTGGTGGCCACGGTTCTGTGGGCCTTGGGGGCGATCGTGCTTAAGTTTGGTGGTGGCACCACTTGGAAGCAAGCTGTGTTTGCCAGCGTGATCTTGCTGCTGGGAGGCTACGGAGATGTCTTTGGCGGATTGAACGATGAGTTCCCCATCTGGGTGATGCTGATTGAGTTGATCATTACTCTGGCCAGTCTGCTCTTCGTTTTAGGGGTGATTGGTCTGGTAGCTGACCACATGCTGAGTTCTCGGCTCACTTTTTTCCGCCCCCGCATCCCTATTCCTAAACGCAATCATATTGTTCTGATTGGATTGGGCCGCATTGGGCAACGGGTCGCTGCTCTGTTGAAAGAACGGCGAGAACCCTTATTGGTGATCACCGACTCTGCCGAACATGCTGCTGCTTTACAGGGTATCCCGGTGCTGATCGGTGATCCAATCAAATTACTTGCCCAAACCCATCTGGCCACAGCTCGGAGTGTCATTGCGGTCACCGATGACCAGATGGTGAATTTAGAAGCGGCTTTGATTGCCCGCAATGCAGCCCTTCAAACCGATCGCGAGGTAGAACTAGTAATTCGCACCTACGACCAAGCGTTTAGTGACAGTTTGATGAAATTTCTCCCCGATGCTAAGGCCCTATGTGCCTATGCTCTATCAGCGGAAGCATTTGTGGGAGCAGCATTTGGCGAAAATATTCTCGGTCTGTTCCGCCTCAATCAACAGACCGTTCTGGTGGTAGAGTATTGCATTAATCGGGGAGATACTTTGGTCGGCAAATTACTCGCTGAAGTTGCCTATGGCTATGGAGTTGTTCCCATCTTTCATGGTAAAAAGCGGACTTCAGTTGAGGGAGAGGCCACCGACTTGTATATGCCACCCGATGAGAGGCGATTAGATGCAGGCGATCGCTTCGTCGTCCTATCTACGATTAATGGACTGCGACGGATTGAACAGGGAGAAAGAGTCCCGCCTCGGCTGTGGCAACTGACCGTGCAGAAACCGCTCAATGCTGCTTTTTTGCTAGAAAGTGGCAACAATTTGTCCAGAATTTCAGGCTGCGAACTCAAGACAGCCAGAGCCTTTATGCAGCAACTACCTGGTACGATCGAGTTACCTTTGTATGACTTTCAAGCCTTCCGGCTGCAACAGGAGTTAGGCAAACAATTGTCGGTGAGCTTAAAGCCATTAGAGTGATAAGGAGAACTCCAGGAAAGAATAGCCCAGTGGTCTGCTAACTTTGATTTGCGGGGTATCCCGCCAATCAAAATTGCCATCAGCTTACCCGATGTCACAAAGGGAAGAAGGGTTTTATGTCGGATTCTATAATAATAGGGTGATAATGGTCAGAAGGAATATCATTACTAAGTCAGATCCTTGTAATTCTGTTCGCTCTTCTACCTTTTGAAATTGTTCTAGGGACTTCCTATGCAATCAGCAGTTCATCCCCAAGCTCAATCCACTCTGCATCACTCAATGGATGACCTCAAGCGGGGAATGCCCGTGACGATCATCACTGGCTTCTTAGGCAGCGGTAAGACAACGCTCCTTAACCATATCCTGACCAACCAGGAAGGATTAAAGACTGCCGTTTTGGTTAACGAATTTGGTGAGATTGGCATTGACAATGAATTGCTGATCACAATGGACGGTGGCGATGACAACATGGTGGAACTCAGCAACGGCTGTATTTGCTGCACGATTAACAACGATTTGCAGGAAGCTGTCTATCGGGTGCTAGAGCGCCAAGACCAGATTGATTACCTCGTCGTTGAAACAACCGGATTAGCTGATCCCCTGCCGATCGCCCTTACCTTCTTAGGCACAGAGCTACGGGATCTGACCCGGTTAGATTCAATCGTCACTGTTGTCGATTCAGAAAACTATAGCCTGGATTTGTTCAATAGTCAGGCCGCCTACAACCAAATCCTCTATGGCGACATCATTCTGCTAAACAAAGCAGATCTGGTCGATGAAGCAAACCTTGATCTTTTAGAAACAAAGATCCGAGAAGTTAAAGAAGGTGCTCGGATAATTCGCACCACTCGCGCTCAGGTGCCCTTGCCTCTGGTACTTAGCGTTGGCTTATTTGATTCCAGCCAATATTTTAATCCCGATGCTCAACCCAATGGTCACGATAATCACAACCATGAGCATCATCACGACCATGAGCATGCTCATCATGATCACGAGCATCACCCTCATAATCATCATGATCATTCAGCTTGCGATCATGACCATGATCACTGCGTTCATGACCATGACCATCATCACCACCATTCCAATCACTTAGAGGTAGATGGATTTACCTCGGTGTCGTTTCAGAGCGATCGCCCTTTTGCTATCAAGAAGTTTCAAAACTTTTTGGATAACCAACTGCCCAGCGATGTTTTTCGAGCGAAAGGCATTCTCTGGTTTGACGAAAGCCGCAATGAAGACGGTGCTCCCAGAAGGCACATTTTTCACCTCAGCGGCAAGCGCTTTACGCTTGATGACGACGAATGGAAGACCTCTCCAAAGACCCAAATTGTGTTGATTGGGCAGAATCTTGACCACGATACTTTGAAGGCACAACTGCAAGCCTGCATTTGTACGCCGACCCACAATCGAGGTAAGGGGTTTGGTCGGTAAGCATAATCGCCGTTTGAGGGCTGTGGCGCGACGTACCACAGCCCTCAAACAACAATTTTTCGTTGGGGCGGGCGTAGTCCGCAACGAAAAACCGCTCGTCGAACTGACGTTGCATTACATAGGGTGCATCCTTTTCGGCTAACCCTACTGCAAGGTGATGCACTCAGGCGATGCGGATAAACCCTTCCTCAGGGTAGGCTGACTGTATTAACTAATCAACCTGCCACTTGGGAGAAGAAAGGAAAGAGTTATGAGCACATCAGTGTCTAAAACGACTAAAGAAGTTGAGGTCAGTCATCAGAACCGATTGATTACCTCATATATTCTTTGGTTGCTGGGTCTTACCGGGTTTGCCGGATTACATCGATTGTATAACGGTAAGATTGGCACGGGCTTACTGTGGCTTTGCACTTGGGGACTGTTTGGTGTGGGTCAGCTAGTGGATCTCTTCCTGGTTCCCGATATGGCAGAAGAACAGCGATTAAAGATGCTGGCAAAGTATGGTATGTCGCCAATGATAGGATACCAGGCGATCGCTGCTGAAACACAAGTCAAACCGACCAAAGAACAATTGATGATCAAGCTCGTTAAAGCGGCTCAATTACATGGAGGTAAGTTATCCGTCACTCAAGGAGTGATGGCAACCGGACTTTCGTTTGCCGACGTGGAGACGCTACTCAAAGATATGCACCAAACTGGCTATGTGGGACTTGAAAACCATCCAGAATCAGGTATCGTCTATTATCGCTTTAATGAATTAGCTTAAACATGTAAATTGACGTGAGTTCGATAATCGCCGTTTTGAGGGTGTGGCTCGACGAGCCACACCCTCAAAACGGCGATTTTTCGTAGGGTGGGCTGCGCCCACCCTACGAAAAACTGCTCGTCGAACTCACGTTAGATTGGATGAGCAGCGTTATTTAGATCTACGGCAGAAGCGCAGGGAATGCAGAAATATTTCTTTATGCTCTTTACGTCTTCAGGTGAATCTTTTCTTGCAGAAGGTGAGTTTAATCATCATCGTTTGTAGACTGTGGCGAAAACGACGGTTTTTCATTTTTCCAGCACATCAGTCTTCCTCCTTAGGAACGTGAATTAAATAAAACCGAACTTTTTTGTGGGAAGCGTGGCTGCGCCACGCTTCCCACAAAAAAGTTCGGTTTTATTTAATCCTTAATCCTTAGAAGTTTGCAGTTGAACGTAAACTAAAAGCAGAGCAATGATCAGTAACACAGTCGCAGCCGCAGCGGCATAACCAAAATCAAATTGAGCAAAGGCTTCAGTATAAATGTAATACACCAATAGATTTGTAGAATTGAGCGGTCCACCGCCTGTGATTACGTAGGGTTGCTCAAAACTTCGTAAAGTAAAAATCGCAGTGGTAATGGTGGAAAAGATCAAAGTGGGTCGTAAGCCAGGTAAAGTGATATACCAGAATTGTTGCCAACTATTCGCGCCATCCAGTTCAGCCGCTTCATATCGACTGGTTGGAATTGTTTGCAGCCCTGCCAGAAATACCACCATGTTGAAGCCCAGTTGTTTCCAAATACTGAGCAGGATGAGAACTGGCATTGCCCAGAAAGTATCACCCAACCAGGGAATGGCAGGAATTCCGATCGCACCTAACCAATCATTGACTGGTCCATCTGTTTGAAACAACCAGCGAAATCCCAAACCAACGGCGACGAGCGAGGTGATGGAAGGAATAAAATAAGCAGTGCGTAAAAGTCCTCTAAACGCTAACGAACGATTCAGCAACACTGCTAATCCCAAGGGGATGACTAAACTAGGAATGACTGTGGCTAAAGTGAAATAGAACGTATTGCCGATGACTTGCCAGAAATCAGGACTCATGAGCAGGCGTACATAATTTCTCATGCCAACCCACTGAATCCCTGCACGGGTAAAGCTACCCGTCGTGAAGCTGAGATAGCACAGGTAAGCAATGGGATAAAGCACGAAGACTCCTAAGAGCAGGGCGGCAGGCGCGAGAAACAGCCAGGCTAGAATCGCTTCATGGCGGTTTGAAGTGGAAGCACGTTGCATGAGAACTAGGTGAAGTTAAACGGGGTCATGCCAATTATGGTAATCTATGGCAGATTGCTCCATTATTCTTTGCTTGCAGCTTGTCTATGCCGCCTGATGTTACTTCTCACTCTACCGTTTTGATTTCGCCCCTGTTTTTTGATTCAGAAACTGGTGCCAACGACAAGAAGATTTCATTAGGCATCATGGCATCGGGGAGCGGTAGCAATTTGGAGGCGATCGCCCAATCTATTGCTGACCAAAAACTCAATGCCCAAATTCAAGTACTTATTTATAACAACCCTACGGCAAACGTCGCAGCCAGGGCTGATCGCTGGGGTATCCCCAAAGTGTTGCTCAACCACCGTGACTTTGCCAGTCGGGAAGATCTGGATTGGGCGATCGTCCAGACTCTAAAACAAAATCAAGTGGAGTGGGTGATCATGGCAGGCTGGATGCGGATCGTGACCCAGGTTTTATTGGATGCTTTCTCCGATCGCGTTTTAAACATCCATCCCAGCCTGTTGCCCAGTTTCAAAGGGGCACATGCGATGGAACAAGCGTTGGCGGCTCAAGTTAGAATCACTGGTTGTACCGTTCATCTAGTTCGCCTTGAGGTAGATAGCGGCCCCATCATCATGCAAGCTGCCGTTCCTGTTCTACCCGATGACACTTTAGAAACCTTACATCACCGCATTCAAGTGCAGGAACATCAAATTTATCCAATAGCGATCGCGTTAGCAGACAAACTATTCAGTGCTCCTTAATCAAGGCACCTAGCGCCAAAACTGCCGTTTGTAAACTAGCAAAATGAATAAATAATCTTGGGCAGAGGTGTTGAAGTTATACTTTATATCAACAACCGTTTCATATAATTTAGGAAAAGATTATAAAAGAACCTCCTGTTTCATGAAGAGACAGCACTGAAGGGTGTGATTAACTCGTTTCTGCAACAGTTAGCCAAAAGTTAGCCTGACACTCAATTGTCTGAACCCGTGCGGAGATTGAGTCATGCTTGAATTCATCAGGAGAAAAGCGCATGAAATTTGAAAAGATAATTTTGGAGGATGGTATCAAGCAGATCAAGTTGGTAGGTCGGTTGGATATTCAAGGGACAAAAACAATTGATCCTCAATTCTCAGCAACGACCAGTGCTGAAAAGGCTCCTGTTCTGGTTGATTTGTCCGAGGTTGAATTTTTGTCATCAGTTGGAATGCAAATGCTTCTCTACAATGCCAAGGCATTGGCCAAACAGGGTGGTGTAATGGTTTTACTGAAGCCCATCCCAATGGTTAAAGAAGCTTTAAAGATTGTTGGATTTGACGCTTTAATTCCCATTTATGATGATTTTGACGAAGCTTGCGCCGTTTTGAGAGCCACCTCCCACTCTTGATCAGGAACTTAATCAGCCTGATTAGCAAAGGGCAGCCTACAGGTCACGAACAATTGATGAGAATGGTGATTCGCCAGAGGGTGAACTAGTGGTCTGTTAAGGAAGTTTTGAGGGGTCACAGACCCCTCAAAACTTCCTTTAATTTAAGTTTGATTTGCGGGGTATCCCGCAAATCAAACTTGACAGACTACTCGTTCGGATACGATAAACTAGTGCAAATTTTGGAGTCATCATGGCTAATCTGTCCCCTCAACCCGAAATTTTGTCCGCTTTGCAACGCTTAATCGAGGTCGTTGCCCAGTTACGATCGCCTGACCACGGTTGCCCCTGGGATTTGCAGCAAACGCCTGAAACATTAATACCTTACGTTTTAGAGGAAGCCTACGAAGTTGTTGATGCGATCCGCCAGGGAGATCAAGCTGCGATCGCAGACGAATTGGGAGATTTACTTTTGCAAGTGGTTTTACAATCCCAAATTGCCAGCGAAACCCACCACTTTGATTTAGCGACTGTAGCCAACGGCATTAGCGAAAAATTGATTCGTCGGCATCCCCATGTGTTTGCAGAAGTCCAGGTTCGGGATGCGGCAGAGGTTCGCCAAAATTGGGAACGGATTAAAGCAGAGGAACAGGCTAAGAGTGACACTCCTGGCTTGACCGCTAAACTCGATCGCTATGCTCGTTCCTTACCGCCCTTAACTGCTGCTATGAAGATTTCCTGCAAAGCGGCTGAAGCCGGATTTGAATGGGACAACGTCGAAGGGGTATGGGATAAATTTCGGGAAGAACTGACCGAGTTTACACAGGCGATCGCCCACGAATCCAAAATCCAACAACAAGCTGAATTAGGCGATCTGTTGTTTACGGTGATTAATCTAGCCCGCTGGTATGATCTTGATCCCGATGAGGCGTTGCAGGGCACCAATCTTCGCTTTATTCAACGGTTTGCTCAAGTGGAATCAGTGTGCGATCGCCCGCTCTCCGACTATACAACCGAGGAACTAGAAGCGTTCTGGCAAAAAGCCAAAGCCAGTTTGGAGAATTCAAATTCTTGATTAAGCAGTGCTTGAGGTTTTGCTGAGTGCAAGCAGGTTGTCATGCTGTTGCTAATACCATTTTGGGTGATATGTGCATGATTTCAATTGCCAGAACGGTTAGCTGGTCAAGCATTCTGCAATCCAAAATCGGAAATCTATAATCCAAAATGGTATAAGTCATCAAAACTCATTGCGTCTTAATTAGTTAAGGTCATGGCTCATATCCTCTTGACTGGATTTCAAAATCAAAGCTATCTCCAGCACACACGTGTAGATTTCCAGTACGCTCATCTAGCCTAACAAGCTCGATAGCTTTATATTGCCAGTCGGAGTAGATTACGTTTGTTAGAAGGCGCATGTAATATTATCCCAACGATAACCCAATCGTCGAGCACTTATAAAATAGTGAAATGAGGCACGATACGCCGTGCCTCATTTGTTTGGAACTAGAGAGAGTTCAGGACTAATGGAGTTTATGTTAAGGATTCCAGGTAATCCCGGACGCGATTCCGTCGTTTGGGTTGACGTAGTTTTTGTAACGCTTTGGCTTCGATTTGGCGAACGCGCTCACGCGACAAATCCAACGCCCGACCAATTTCAGCCAACGAGTAAGGATGCCCGTCTCCCAAGCCAAACCGCATCCGAATCACATCGCGTTCCCGACTGGTCAAATCGGTTAGGAGTTGTTGCAGGTCGCGATGCAGGGCCTCGCGCATCAAAGTTTCCTCTGGAGAAATACAATCGGTTTCCAGTAATTCACCCAGTTCAGTGTCTCTGTCTTTGCCCACTTTGGTTTCTAGAGAAACCGCACGCGGCACGCGCAGCAACACTTCTCGCACTTGAGGCGGGGTCATATCCAGTTCCGCTGCAATGTCTTCAATAGAAGCAGTGCGCCCCTTCTCTTGCGAGATTTTGCGTTGAGCTTTTTTGATTTTGTTGAGCTTTTCCGTGATATGAACGGGAAGGCGAATTGTGCGGCTTTGGGTAGCGATCGCTCGTGTAATTCCCTGGCGAATCCACCAGTAAGCGTAGGTACTGAACCGATAGCCCTTAGTTGGGTCAAACTTTTCAACCGCCCGTTCTAAGCCCAACGTTCCTTCCTGAATTAAGTCAAGTAATTCCAAGCCTCGGTTTTGATATTTCTTAGCAACAGAAACAACCAGGCGGAGGTTGGCCTTGATCATGTGGTCTTTAGCAGTCGTTCCCTCTTGCTCAATCTGTTCTAGTTCTTCCATCGACAGGTTGGACAGTTCTGCCCAACGCCGTTTGCCTTCTGCCAAAATTGGCTTCAGGTCAGATACACCCACTCCAGCTTCTGCTGCCCAACGTTCCAAGGAGGGACGATGTCCCAGGCTTGAGGCCAAACGATCTTGAGCTTCAATTAACTGAACATAGCGCTGAATGGTGGTGTCTTGGCAAGCAGATTTCCGGCAAAGTTCTAGAAGCCGCATGTAGCGTTGAACGCGCTGTGCTTCTGCAACTTCTTCATCCCGTCCCAGCAGACGAACGCGCCCAATTTCTTGCAAGTAGAGACGCACCAAATCGGTTGTGCGACGGTTTGCCCCCCTGCTTAGATGAGCAGCGTTAGCATATTCTATCTCCATACTGCCCAAGTCGCCGTCTAACTCTTCGGCACTCAAATCAGCCTCATGGGGTTCAACCTCATCCGAGCGAAAGGTGATGGCGGTTGGTGATTCATCGTATTCGGCATCAGCGTAAAAAGGTTTGGCTGGCATAGTGATCGTCTCAGTGGCTCCAGTTTAAGAAGGGGCTACTCTACTTACTGCTTACCCTTAGCTTTCCCAACATTCAGGACTAAGCTGTCAAGACTGAAAATTCAATCTTGAAGTTCCTCAATACACTATAAATTCAGGTTATCTAGCCGATCCAAGTCCCCCAGAAAGGGTCGAGCTAATTGATATATTTAACGGGGTCAAGGGAACAAAGGTAGGAACAAATGAAATGATGTGCTCTAAGGTTTGCAGTAGTAATTGTAGGCCCTGAAAAGAACAGGTAATTTGAGTGGGGTAATGTAGCTATCTACATTACTTGTATCTCGAATTCCTGATGATGCGTTTTAACTAATTGTTCGGACTCGTCAAGCTAAGATGAATTTTTTTACTGAGAGTGATACCTGGATCGAGCCAAACTCAACTAATAACATCTGAATAGTAGATCCTTCTGATCTTTAGTGCAGAGTTTGGTTGATGACCATTTACGTCTCAGATCCAAAGCGAACCTCAGTCAAAGGTTTCACAACGCGGGCGATCGCTTCCTGAACGAAAGCTTTGACGAACTCGCCACGTTGATTCAAGCGAAACTGCTCCTGAATAACTTCAGTTATACCACTGTCACCCCAATCTTGTTCATTCCTAAAATATTCGATAAAACTTTTTCCGGCAATCCAAGTTAAATAAGCTGCCACAACTCCCTGAATTGCTCGTCCAACTAGAAATGTGCTGATGTTGGTTTGCAGAGCGATTGAGAGAATTTCTACTGCCCCGCGCACAACTCCCAAACTAATGAGTGTCTTCGCCAGAGAAAGAGCCAATTCTTTGCCCTGTTCAACGTTAAGTTCACATCCATAAACCCTAGCTATTTCAATTACCATCTGAGTATTTACTGCTGCTGTGGCTAGCAGATCAACTACGGGTAAAGGAGTCAGAGATACCACACCTGCTCCAATCCACTGATAGCGTTCTACAATCGCTTCTGCCTGTTGTTGGCGTTGGCTATCAATGAGCTTACGGGCTTCTGCTTCTAGCCGCAGAGATTGCATCAACCAATTGTCTGCCATTAACTCCTCTCCTTCGAATCTCAACACGGTCGCTATACGACGTAAAAGGGGGAGAATTTGGGGTTCGGGCTGGATGCGATCGCCATTTTCTAAAACGACAGACTGAGGACGGGCCGCTACCGCAACGACATCTTCCGGAGCAATAAAAGATTGACCGCGGCTTCTGAGTTGATGCAATAGAATTTCGGTATCTGCTTCAGTGTAGAGGTCGATTTTATTAAAAACCAGGAGCGATCGCTTACCCACATCCACTAACTGACGCAGTAGGAAATATTCAGATTGACGCAAATCATTGTCAACAACAAACAACAAAAGGTCAGCCTCTGTGGCCAGTTGCCGAGCCATCTGTTCTCGTGCAGTGCCAGCGATGCCCGGTTCCAGGATACCAGGTGTGTCTGTGATCCAGATTTGGCGATCGAAACCTCTTAGTTGAAATTCATATGTCTGCCCCAAGACAGTTGTCCCAAGTGCTGCACCGACTTCTCCAGCAATGCGCCCAAGGATGGCATTGACCAGCGAAGTCTTGCCGGCCGATCCAACGCCAAAGACAACAATGTGAAAATTCCCTAGATCCAGTCCCGTCTCAATCTCGTCAGAACGACGGAGTAACGACTGTCTGGCAACTTCATCTTGGATTTTCTCAATTTGCTGTCGAATTGCCTTCAGAGATGCCTCGGCAGCTTCAGCCTTGCGCTCTGGTGACTTGATAACAGGTGCCTTTCTCTTGGGTCGAAAAAATAAAAAACTGTAATAAAATAGCGCAGCAACAAGAATAAGGATGAGTAGCAGAATGCTACCCAGAACTAATTTGGCAAGAAGTGGTGAAATTAGAGCTAGATCAGCATACAACCCAGCCAGGTTACCAACTAACCACACCACTGAAATAAGCATTACCAGGAGACCAAAGATTAGCCCCAGGAGTCGCGATCGAGACATAACAACATCCAACTTCACAGTTTCACCAGGCTAATCCCAGTGTAAACAGATTGGTTGAAAACTAGCGGTTCCTATTGAGTAGAAACTACTTAAAGGAATTGCTGCTCATGCCTCTGCTGCCACGATTATTGTTAGATTCGCGCGGCTTTGCCTTATTCACCCGGATCTCGCGACCCAACCATTCAGCACCATCTAACTCAGCGATCGCCGCATCCTCTTTCTCTTCATCCTCCATCTCTACAAAGGCAAAACCTCTTTTTCTTCCGGTTTCGCGATCAATGGGCAGACTGATTCGGGTAACTTTTCCATAATCAGAAAATACCTCGCGCAAATCGTCTTCCGAAGCCTCGAAAGATAGGTTACCAATGTAAATAGTCACAACCCTCTCCAAACCAAAACAAACTATGGCTGATCTAAACATTTGGGAAGCAATGCAACCAATGCTTCTCAGATTGCTACAAACATATCCTCGCTGACATCATAACTGATCATCAGGCGAATGGCAGCATAATGTCATGAAAACACGTCATCTTTTCTCAAAGATATAGTTTGCTTTCAATAAAGGAGATATTGTAAGTTACTCAGGTTACTTTGCAGTGAAACAAAGCAATACCTGAAAAATAGGATCTCTAAAAGAAGCTGTTTGGATAGGAGGTTTTGGAGAGAATTCGATACACCAAGCAATTTGCTCGAAACCGCTTAATACATTCAGAAAACTTTTTATAACTCACTTAAATGCTGTCTCATTCAACTATCTTACAACAAAACACCAGTATGGTGATGCAACGTCAGCACTTTGGTGATGTTTAAGGAATATCCTACTGCACTACCTGTTCCATATAATCTCCCCATAGTTGAGCCGCCTGAGAACTCACTCCACTGGTGGGAGTATTGTCATCGTTGCCAAACCAGATTCCCGTCGTCAAGTTGAACGAAGGGATATAGCCAACAAACCACAAGTCAACGCTGTCGTTGCTTGTACCAGTTTTACCGGCCTCACCCAGCCCCAGATAAGCACTGCGCCCGGTGCCATTGCTGACGACTCCTTGCAGTAGATCCGTCATGGTTGTGGCGACAGGAGGATCAAGTGCAGGTTGCCCAGCAGCAGCATCCTGATTGTAGTCATAAATCACCCGACAGGTTTGAAAGTCATTGCGATCGCTACAATCGCTGCTATCCAAAATTCGCCGGATGGTGTGGGGCCGATTCCGCACTCCCTGATTTGCCAGTACCGCATACGCTCCGGTGAGTTCTAAAAGAGTGACTTCGCTCTGCCCTAAAACTAGCCCTGGCACTGGATTGAGTTCGGATTGAATACCCATGCGTTTAGACACTTGGACAACGCGATCGAGTCCCACTTCTTTGGCGATTCTGAGCGCTACTGAATTTTCTGAAAGCGCCAAACCAGCAAACATGTCTACACTACTGCTACCAGAACGGCAACCTGCAAACACCTGCCCCTGCCATTCCACTTCATCACAGGAGAAAGTCGTGGTTGGGGGCATGCCTTGTTCAATCGCAGCAGTGTAGGCAAACACTTTGAACGTGGAACCGGGCTGGCGGAGGGCCTGGGTAGCTCGATTAAACTGACTTGCCTGATAGTCATAACCACCTACCAGTGCCAGGACTTCACCCGTTGTAGAGTCAAGCGTCACAACCGCCCCCTGAGAGAAGCCAGCGGCAGCTCCCGTCGTTTCGATAGTTCTTCGTAAATTGGTTTCAGCAGCTTCTTGCAGTCTCAGGTCTACTGTGCTCTCAACAATGAAATTGCCTTCCTGGGCTAGCTGAATTCCGAGCAATTGTTCTAACTCAATGAAAATTTGGCTGAAAAAATAAGAAGCACGAGTACCCTGGAGTTCTTCAATCGCTCTTGGGCTAATTTCAATGCGCGATCGCCTGGCCCGTTGTGCTTCTTGTAAGCTGACTTTGCCCATTGCCGCCATTCGATTAATGACGCGATCGCGTAGTCGCACAGCCGTATCGTAGTTGCGGGCAGGGTTGTAGGTATTGGGAGCAGGCAAGATGCCCACCAGCGTTGCGGCTTCTGAGAGGGTTAAATCTTTAGCAGATTTATCAAAGTAAAATTGGGCAGCGTCTTCAAAGCCATACGTGCCACTACCTAAATACACCCGGTTCAAGTAGGTGAGCAGCAAGAAATCTTTGCTGTAAACCGTTTCTAATTTGAGCGCCACGATCGCTTCCCGCACTTTGCGTGCGGCAGAGTCTTCAGTGCCGACATACTCTCGAAAGATACTGCGAGCTAACTGTTGCGTTAAGGTACTTCCCCCCTCTCGAATGCTACCGCCCTGGATATTGGTCACTAGAGCACGGAGTGTCCCAATTGGATCAATGCCCAAATGCCAGTAAAAGCGAGAATCCTCTGAGGCCAGAACCGCAGCGGGTAAATATGGCGAAAAATCAGATAACTGTTTCATCTCCACATGAGCTTGAGTCCGGGGTTCATTCAGCGGCGTTTCCCCGTCACGGGCATAGATGACAAACGGGCCCTGTACTGACATGGGCAGAGGGCGGACGGAAAAGCGTTGCCACTCCATTCCGATCCACATTGCTGTGAGGGCGGTTAGACCAGTAAAGCCATACAGTCCATAACGTAGGATTTTGACATAAATGGGAGGTGGATCGATGTACTCCAGTCGCACTGCGGCAGCCAGTTCCGGTGGTCCCAACGTCAAAACATCGCCATTGCGTAGAGAAATATATTGCAGGCGACGCTTCCCTTTGTAAATACCATTGGTAGAATTTTCGTCCTTCATGGCAAAGGGGGCATTGGGTTGACTACTTTCCCGATTAACGGAAAGGTGAACCTGGCTGACGACTGGATTGCGGACAACGATGTCGCAGGATTTAGAACTCCGCCCCAAAAGATAGCGATCGCCTAGCAGGGGATAGGTTTCTGTTTGATTTGCCTCAGCATCCTGAACTTGCAGTTCAGGCACCCTCACATTTGGTTTCAGTTTCAGTTTGGAAAAATTGACCTTGGCTTGAACGGTTTGCACTGCTTGAGTAATTGCACTCAAGAGAGTCTTTGGTGGGTTGGGAGGGGGAGGTGGAGTCATGCCCAATTGAAGAGGAAAGAGTTTACAGCAAATCAGGTGAAAAACCTAAGCAGTTTGGCTTGGCTACACACTATTCTACTCACTTGGTTCAAATTCAGTCCTTCAGGCATGACGCAGCAGCAGAGTGTCCTTCAAGTGACTAAAGCAAGTGACTAAAGTGTGTGCTTGACCGATGAATTCAGGGAATCCTTCTGAATAGCAACTCCTGCGGATTGTCATAACCGCAGGACGGGGAGCGAATCCTCGCAATTTCGCAGCGATATGGAGGTCACAATGCCTGCACAGGAAGATAGACTACTTGAAATTACCCATCAGCTTGGGGAGGACGAAACAGTATGTGGATTGCAACAGAGCGTGAATTACCCGTTCGCAGCTAAGTTACTGACCCAAATGGCGCAAGAGATTCGTATTCCTTTGACGGCAATCCTGGGAATGGCTAGCGTACTCAATCAATCAATCTATGGCCCGTTAACTGAGAAACAGAAAGAATACGTGGAAGTGATTCACCACAGCAGTCAACATATTTCCACCCTGGTTGACGAGATTGTCAGGCTCATGGAATTAAGCTGTAATCGTACCAAGCTCAAGCTCAGTTCAGCTAGTGTAGAAATGGTTTGTCAACAAGCGGTCAATCAACTGGAACAGACTTTTTCTGCCATGAAGCCACAAATTCGGCTCACCGTGGAGCCAGGATCGAGAACCTGGGTGCTTGATGCAGAAAAGATGAGTCAGCTTGTATACCATCTTGGATTCAGTGTAATTCATCATGCTAGCCCTGGAAGTCTAATGCGGATTCACGTTGCGCGTAGGAAGGCACAATTAAATCTGACTGTTTGGACGACTCATCCCTGGTTAGGAGACGGCTTCTCTCAATCTCAGCCGATGCTGGAGCATTTCAACACCGAAATGACAAATGAGAATCATTCCTCGTTTCAAGAATTACCTGCCCGCCATGTGTTAAGCCTGATGCTGAGTCAACAGTTGGCAGAGGTGCAAGGGGGCACGCTAGTTTTGTCTGGTTCCCCTGAGTCTGGGTATCGTTACAGTGTTAGCTTACCCTGACTTAGAGTATGTCAATTATAGCTGTAGCCACTTTTCTTAGGACGTTTTTATGGGGGCGCGAAGCGCCCCCATAAAAACGTCCTTGTCCTACCCGCCGTGGCTACGGCTATAACTATAGGACTGACGCACTTCGTGCGAGAAACCAGAATAGTTTAGGGATTTGTGGGGCTTCAGCCCCACAAATCCCCAAAGCGCGTTAAGAAGTCCTAAAATGTGCGTCTTTGCCGCCTTCAAAGCTTGGCACCGCATTCAGGGCAGAACTTGTTGCTGGGTGCATTTTCTGCTCCACAACTGTTACAGTGAATTGGCTCCGAAGCGTTTTCTACATCAGGGCGAGTGGGTAGACCAATCATCTGAGCGTTACTCTTACCTGGAGCAACCATTGGATAACAGTTTTCATCCTTAGTGACTTGAGCATCAACTAGAACTGGTCCGTTATGAGTGAGCATCTCAGCGATCGCCTCCTTTAATTCAGCGCGATCGCGGATAATCATGCCCTTAATTCCGTAAGCCTGCGCTAACATGACGAAGTCGGGCATTCCCGTTTGCATATTCGACGAAGAGTAGCGTTCGCCATAAAAGGCCTGCTGCCACTGTCGCACCATGCCCTGCCAACCGTTGTTGATAATGACGGTTTTAACATGAATACCATACTGAGCCAGAGTGCCCAATTCCTGGAGGTTCATCTGAAAGCTGGCATCTCCGCTAATACAAATTACTTGCTCCTCAGGGAGAGCTACCTTGACTCCCATTGCTGCGGGTAAGCCAAAGCCCATTGTGCCCAAACCTGCACTGGAAATCCAGCGACGAGGGCCATTTTTCAGAAACTGGGCGGCCCACATTTGGTGCTGTCCCACATCAGTAGTGTAGTAAGCGTCTGGAGCTTGTTGACCCAATTCGACAATCACTTCTTGAGGTGAAAGGCTATCAGGATAGTGAGGTACAACCAGTGGATAATGTTGCTTCCAGCGATCGACCCGGTTGAGCCATTCCTGGGTCAGGGTGGGGTCAGGAGCGATGCTGTCTTCTAAATCTCGTCGAAGAATGTCAGTGAGGACGTGTTTCACGTCTCCAACGATAGGCACCTCTGGAACACGATTCTTACCTACTTCTGCGGGATCAACGTCAATGTGAATAACCTTAGCCCGACAGGCAAATTCATCCAACTTACCAGTAACCCGGTCATCAAAGCGGGCACCCACAGCGATTAACAAATCACATTCAGTGACAGCGAAGTTAGCATAGGCAGTACCGTGCATTCCCAGCATTCCGACCGACAAAGGATGGGCTTCATCGAATGCTCCCTTGCCCATGAGGGTGGTTGTCACTGGAATTTGAAAGCGCTCTGCCAGCACCTTAATTTCGGAGTGGGCATTAGCAGCGATCGCGCCGCCACCGATATACAACAGGGGTCGCTTAGCCTGACGCATCAGCTTGAGCGCTTGCCCAACTTGGCGGGGGTTTCCCTTAATAGTGGGGCGATAGCCAGACAACTTGACGGAACCTGGCTCAACTGGCACATAGTCAAACTTTTCTAGACCCACGTCTTTAGGAACATCGATCAACACAGGGCCAGGACGACCTGAACGGGCAATGTAGAAAGCCTCTGCCACAATCTGGGCCATTTCTCCGGGATCACGAACGACGTAGGAGTGCTTGACGATGGGTAAGGTAATGCCAAAAATATCGGTTTCCTGGAAAGCGTCGCTACCAATGGCTGCCCGACTGACTTGACCCGTAATCACGACAATGGGGATGGAATCCATTTGAGCCGTTGCAATGCCAGTGACGAGATTAGTCGCACCCGGTCCGGAGGTGCCAAAGCAAACGCCGACCTCTCCAGTGGCTCGAGCATAGGCATCGGCAGCGTGGGCCGCTCCTTGTTCATGACGCACCAAAATGTGCTGAATTCCTCCTGCTGCTTCGGCTCGGTAAAGCTCATCGTAGATAGGCAGAATGGCTCCGCCAGGGTAACCAAAAATATGCTTCACCCCATGCCGCCTGAGGCTATCGATTAGCGCATACGCCCCAGTCGCTGGAATGCTTGAGCGAATTTGAGGAGTCGCGATCGCTTGAGCAGGCTGAGACAGAGTGGTTTGGGGAGATGCCATACTTGGAGAAGAACCAGAAAACCCTTTAGACATAGTGATTTGTATCTATTGTTGCATTCTTCGCTTAATAGATAAGTCTAGTTGTCGAAGGTGAATTCTGTCGATAACCCTGATGGGGGCTTACCAGAATTGCAAGCACTATTTTAAGAGGCGATCGGAGTGAAAAGAGCGATCCCCAAATATAGCCAGGTAAACAGGTATCAGAGTTCAATGACATCTCTTTACACTTTTCAACGATCCTCTCAAGCGTGACCAAGTAGTATTTATGGTTCTGCTTCCTTAGAGCAAGTTAGCCATTGAGACGTAATCCACCTACTCGTCCACTTGCCTTAGGAACGTAAATTAAATAAAACCGAATTTTTTTGTGGGAAGCGCGGCTTCGCCGCGCTTCCCACAAAAAAATTTTTAGGTTTTATTTAATCCCATGATCCTTACTGGCGTAGTTTCAATCGGCGTTCTACTAAAGAAACAACCTGAGCTTCACTACTTTCACGAGCAACTCGAATTAACAAAGCGGCTGAAATCAAACTCGAAATCATTGAGCTTCCTCCATAGCTGAACAGGGGTAGAGGTAATCCTGTAGTTGGCAACGCCCCTGTAGCAACGCCGATGTTAATTAAAGATTGACCCACCATTAACACTACAACACCGATCGCCACCAGTTGATAAACGATATTTGTAGCTTTCAACGCTACCAACAGACCCAACGTGGCATAGGCAATGAACAGCATTAAGAGTAAGAGACAGCCCAAAAAGCCAAACTCTTCGGCAAAAACAGAAAAGATGAAATCTGTAAACTGGATAGGCAGATAAAACAGCTTTTGCTGAGACATGCCATACCCCACCCCAAGGAAGCCGCCTGAGGCCAAAGCCAACAAACTTTGTATGAGTTGATAGCCATTCTCCACTGGATCAGCCCAAGGGTTAAGAAAAGACATAACCCGTTCTCGCTGATAATCCCGCATACTAATGCTTGTTATAGCAGCAAGGAAGCCAGTTGTCGCTGTTGTTACTAAATAAAAATAAGGGAGTCCAGCCCCTAAAGCGATTAACCAGAGCAACATGCCACAAAGAGCAGCCGTACTCAAGTTAGGTTGAAATAGAATACCGACAATCAACAGGGCAAAAACGCCTAACCAAGTCAGCCGTTGTTGGGTGCTGATCTGCTCCCAATGGCCAAAGATGTAAGCACTTTGCAGCACTAGAAACGGTTTAATCAACTCAGAAGGTTGCAAGATTGGCAAGGGACCCAACGACAGCCAACGAGTTGCACCATTCACCGTTGTGCCCATGCCAGGAACGAGAGTTAGCAAAATTAACCCAAGGAGCAAGAGCATCAATCCACTGGCAAACTTGAGGATGAGCCTTAAAGGGGAGTGAACTAGAAAGCCAAATCCAATTAGCCCGACAATCACCCAGAGGAGTTGGCGCTCAAAATAATACAATCCGTCGCCGAAGTCTGCCATAGCCACCGGGTAGGACGCTGAAAATAAAACAGCTAGTCCAACAAAGAGCCAGATGAAAGTGAGCCAACGAAGTAAGCGGGCTTCTAAAGCCCAATCTTTAACAGAAGGATCGAAGAACGGAACAAAGTTACGAAGATTCACAGGGGTAAGTGGACTAGACCAACAGGATTGGGAGTGCAGGTTAAGTTAGGTTGACTGATTGATTAACCTGGCGCATCCACAACAGTAGCTCATTCATCGAAACTTGAACCATAGCTTTACTAAATAATTCCCTATAATTTCCCATTCCCCTGAGATTAGGAATTGTTTTCAGGTGCGGTCAAGCAACGCCCAAAACAATCCCTGCTTAAATTTGTTTCACCTATCTAACGCAAGTTCGACGAGCGCTTATCGAGCTGACGTTACCTACTATTTTTGCCCATGACGTTTCTGATGCCACTGCCAGGCGTGCGCTATAATCTGCTCCAAATCAGGATATTGTGCTTTCCAACCCAGGATGCGGGTAGCTTGCTCACTACTGCCCACGAGAATAGGTGGATCTCCAGGGCGGCGATCGCACTCAATTACTTTGATGTTTCGTCCAGCAATCTGCTCGGTCATCTTGATCACTTGCTTAACCGAGAAGCCAGTGCCACTCCCCAGGTTTAAGGTGAGACTGTCACCTCCATTCAGCAAATAATTCAACCCTAGAATATGGGCATTGGCCAAATCGCTGACATGAATATAGTCTCGAATACAAGTTCCGTCTGGAGTGGGGTAGTCTGAGCCAAACATGGTCAGAGCATCTCGCACTCCTAAAGCGACTAAAAGAGCGATCGGAATGAGATGAGTTTCAGGGGTGTGGTCTTCTCCTAAACGCCCTTCCGGGTCTGCGCCAGCAGCATTGAAATAGCGAAAACAGACAGCCTTAAAATCATAAGAGGCGACAAAGTCAGAGAGAATTTGCTCAGCTATCAACTTTGTCATGCCATAGACACTAATGGGATTCTTAGGATGGTCTTCAGGAATGGGAACAACCGTAGGTGGTCCATAAATAGCGCAGGTTGAGGAGAAAACGAACTTCTTAACAGAAGCCGCTAACATTGCCTCAAGTAATGTCAACGTACCAACGACATTGCTGCGGTAATATTTTGCGGGGTTGACAGCAGATTCTCCAACAAAAGTATAGGCGGCGAAATGCATAACTGCCTCAACGTCGTAAGTCGCAAACACTTCGTCCAAAAGAGCGCGATCCGTAGTATCACCAATAATTAATTTTACATTGAGGACATCATCTACCAAATCTTGGTGTCCATAAACGAGATTATCCAGAATGATAATGTCGTATCCTGCTTGCTTTAATGCTAAAACAGTATGGCTTCCGATGTAACCCGACCCACCTGTAACAAGTATTATTGGTTTAGACCTTGACATAACCTGAATTTCTCCTAAGGTAGAATCCACTTATAAGAGGTTGCAATGGTCGGTACTAGGCTAGCACCAATTAATTTGGTGTGAAATTAAAGAGTTTATTCCCGCTCCTATTCTTGATGTTTTTGTTAAGGGGGAGTAAAAATTTGGAAATGATGCCTCTCTTGAATTAATTTGTCTCTCTTTACATAGCAATCTTGCATGATTTATGAAATTGGGTTTTGAGAGGTGGGCGTAGTCGAATCCCACGTTTCGTGTCAGTTTAGTTGCCAGGTTAATAGAGACAGGGCTTCCTGCTGCTGATTCAGAGGCGGAGTTACCTGGGTAGCTCCGCCCTTGTTTCAGGTACATGTTGTCAAATGGAGATTGCATAACGAACTAGCTGGAGAAGGCGCTGACGCAAGGTTTCCAGTCCCAAGCGATCGCTGGCTGAAATAAACACAGCTTGAGGAAATTCCTCTCGTGCCAACGTCAAGGTTTGACCATCGACTCGGTCTACTTTGTTGAAGGCAATCAGGGCTGGCCCCGGAGTTACAGGCATTTCTGACAGGATAGTCATCACAGAGCGAATTTGAGTGTGCCAAGCGGGGTGTGACAGATCAACAACATGAAGTAGGGCATCTGCTTCAGTCACCTCTTCCAGGGTGGCTCGGAAGGCATCTACGAGAGAGGGAGGCAACTCATGAATAAAACCAACAGTGTCAGTCAAAACAATAGAAACAGGTTGGTGAGTTAGTGGATCGGTAATAGACAAACGCCGTGTGGTTGGATCGAGTGTTGCAAAAAGCTGGTCGGCGGTGTAGACTTCAGCATTGGTCAATGCATTGAGCAATGTTGATTTACCTGCATTGGTGTAACCGACGATCGCCACAGAAGGAATATCTTGATGTTGGCGCTGTTGCCGCATTCTAGCTCGATGGGCTTGCAGTTGATTCACCTCACGTTGCAGATGCGAAATTCGCCGTTGAATTGCCCGTCGCTCAGTTTCCAACTTCGTTTCACCGGGACCACGAGTACCAATACCACCACCCAGTCGAGACATGGCTTGACCTCGTCCTGTTAATCGGGGCAGCATGTACTCCAGTTGAGCCAACTCAACTTGCAGCTTTCCTGCCCCAGATTGGGCCCGTTGAGCAAATATATCTAGAATGACTTCGGTGCGATCGACCACTCGCATCCCGATTTGAGCTTCCAGATTCCGCACCTGGGCTGGAGAAAGATCTCGATCAAACACGATTAAGTTGGCACCAACCGTCTGGGCAGTTAGAGCAATCTCTTGCACCTTACCTTCTCCAACAACAGTTTGAGGATGGGGACAGGGGCGGCGCTGATGCAACACATCCAACACTTCACCTCCTGCTGTCTCGACCAAGCGAGCTAGTTCTACCAATCCGTTATGAAACTGTTGAACCTCCACTCCACCCGTCATCAGCCCAACTAATACAACCCGGTCTCGATCGGTGCTGACACTTCTGGCGACGTAGGCTCGACGGAATTCCTCTTCCAGTCCTTCAGTCAGTGCCGTGAAATCTTGTTTAGTCAGAATATCTAAGCTAAGGGGTGGTGATAAAGTCCAGGTTGCTTCTGGGTGAGGTACTAAATGAGCTAAGTAAGTTTCTCGAATATAGCCCGTCGATCCACCACCCCGGCGCTCAAACCCCTCTCCTGACAAGATCAGCATCACTAGTGCATCTAATCGCTGCATTGCCATGGCAGTCAGGGCTGCATCTGTGGGAGGTTCAGACTTGAGCTTTGTTGCCAGACAGCGAATCCCACAGAGCCGCTCAGCACCATAGCGTGGGAGTTCCTGAAGCGGAATTTGAGTCTGTCTCAGTGTGCCAACACCGACGCGAATCACCTGCCCTCGGCGGTTGACATAAGCACAAACAGGCTGCTCAATTTCTGAACTGATAGCGGCTAAGCGTTGAGCAAACTCAGGAGTAATGAGTCGATCGCCTGGCAATCGCTGATGGTAAAGCCGCTGGAGTTGCTTCAGTTGGCTTGGCTTTAAGCCTTGTAGGTTTCCGTAGATAGTTTCTATAGGCACACCCCTAGATGCGTTTCAAAGGTCTTAACCCATTTTACTCAACCCAGATAGGGGTGCAATAGTTCATTGAACGTGAGTCTTCAATCAGGAGGTGGGGGTGTTGCACACCCCCACCTCCTCAGGAAGCAGGAAAGAAAACTGCGTTTTCTTAGGAGTTCGATGAGCGGTTTTTGGTTGAGGCGGGCTGCGCCCGCCCTAACAAAAAACCGCCGTTTGAGGGGTGTGGCGCGACGCGCCACACCCCTCAAACGGCGATTTGTAAAAGTCATGGAATCTTAAAAAAAGGGGTTGATTTGAGTGACTCAGAACTTGTCAATTCGTGAAAAAACTCCCGAAATAGGGGTTCTTACCCCTATTTCTTAAGCTTGTTTATTCCGGTATCTTCTCTAACTAGAGGAGTCATATTTTGACAATCAATCCTTTCCCAGAAAACCCAGTTTTTACCTTGCACTGGAATCGTTCTTATGTGAAGGTTTTTTCGGGTCTTGGTCTACCAATCCCAGTTCAATAAAAAGTTCTGAAGGATCAGGTTCAAAAGCGGTAGGACAATCAATCTGTCGGAGTGATTGATCCTCAAGCTGTTTTGTCATGTGTGTTTTTCGGTTAGGAAGTCGCCTAAGTCCTAAATGCCCCATCCATCTTTACTGATTGGTAAAGGTGCTGTTTGAGAAATTCTGATTGTGAATCACTAAATGTTCTTGAATTAGCTTGCCCTGACTGAAGGAAAATTCAGGAAATCAATCAGTTTACTCTAAGGTTTTATGCATTTCTATTTTTGGTTGAAGCAGGAAAGTCATTCTTTCATGCTCTAGGAGCTTATGGCAACTTTACACTTAAATTCTTGCAGATTGATGAGTAGCCTCGTTCATCGTCCAAGCGTCTGAGAAAACAGCAAATTTTATGAAGGATTGCATTTATGTCGCGTGATGCTCTGGTTGTCGGAATTAACTATTATCAACACCTGCCCAACCTAAATGCTCCAGCACAGGATGCAGAAGCGATCGCCCAAAGATTGCAATCTTCTGGGGAGTTCAGCATTCGTCGTATACCGGAGGTCATACAAACAGGTTCACCTCGCGTTGGTATGAAAACCAAAGTGAGTTTGCGAGAGTTAGAAAACGCTTTAGTGCAATTATTCAAACCTAAAGGTCAAACGCTTCCTCACACTGCGTTATTTTATTTTTCAGGGCATGGCATTCAGAAAGAAGCTGGCATTCAAGAGGGTTATCTGGCTGTCAGTGACTCCAATCCAAATCTGGGCTTTCATGGCTTATCTCTATTTTGGTTACGTCGTCTCTTGCAAGAAAGTCCTGTGCCCCAAAAAGTTATCTGGCTGGATTGTTGCCATAGCGGTGAGTTACTCAATTTTTCAGAAGCCGATCCGGGGGCACGACAGGGATTCGATCGCCTGTTTATGGCTGCTTCCAGAGAATATGAATCAGCCTATGAATCGCTGACCAGTCCCTACAGCGTTTTCACGGCGGCCCTATTAGATGGTCTTGACCCCCAACGTGTTTCTAGTGGGATTGTAACAAATCATTCCTTGCTGAATTGGGTCAGTCAAAGTCTTAAAGGTGAACTGCAACATCCTTTGTTTGAGAGTTCAGGCAGTGAAATCATCCTAACTCGTGCGTCTGGTTCATCTGCTTTACCACCCTGGCAATCCCTGTTTCGGTCAAACCAGACGACTAGCATCTGCCCTTTTCGGGGTCTCTTGCCGTTTGAGGAAACTCATGCAGAGTTTTTTTTTGGGCGTGAGCAGTTAACTGCTCGGTTAGTTGAGCGAGCGAGAACCGAATCTGTGATTGCTCTAGCAGGAGCTTCAGGCAGTGGCAAATCTTCAGTTGTGCAAGCTGGACTGATTGCACAATTGCGATCGCCAGACCTGCCTATCGCAGAGGAGGCTACTCAAACGCAGGCAGACTCGCTTCACTGGCGAATTAAGTTGCTGACTCCAACCGAACATCCTTTGAGAAGTTTGGCAGCGGTCTTCGTTGATCCCAATGTGAGCGAACTGGAACGAGCAGAACAGTTGCGGCGGGCGAAATCTTTTCTAGAAGGAGGCGGAGCGGGATTAGCGCAACTGATTCAAGCCAGCTTACCATTACCAAAGACATCGAAATTGGGAGAAGTAGGACGAAACCGTTTGTTACTTGTAATTGATCAGTTGGAAGAGATCTTCACACTTTGTCACGGCGCTGAAGCAGAATTAGAACGACAGCAGTTTTTTGACTGCCTGGTTGATGCTGTTCATCTGTCAGGCAATTCGCTGTGTTTAGTGCTAGTGGTGCGATCGGACTTTCTAAATAAATTTGCACTTTATGAAAGGATGTTTCAACTACTAGAACAACATCTGTTAGTTCTGCCACCTATGAATTACGAACAAATTAAATCCACCATTATTCATCCGTCTCAAAAGGTAGGCTTAGTCTGCGAACCCAATTTGATTTACACCATGTTGCTGGATGTGATTGGTACTCCTAGTGAATTACCTTTAATCCAATACATGCTCCAGCAGCTTTGGCAGCGGCGACAAGTGCTGCCAAATGGTGGAGATTGCCTGACATTGAATGCTTATACCGAACTGGGGGGAATTCGAGGTGGTTTACAAACTCAGGCCGATCAATTGTTTGCTCGTTTGAATTCGCAGGAACAACAGATTGCCAAACGAATTTTCTTGACATTGACACAATTAGGAGAAGGAACTGAAGATACACGACGACGAGTGTTGAAATCTGAGTTAGTCAGTCCTGCGTTTCCTGTAAACGTTGTAGAACAAGTGTTAGAAAAACTGATTGCCGCCAAATTAGTCGTGACGAATCGGGTCACACTAGAAGCTGCCAAAATAGCTGCAAATCAGCAAACTCTCGATCGCTGTCCCTGGACAGTGAGACCAGAACAGCAGTCTGGAACATGGATGAAGGAAAAGATGATTCAGCAAGAAACCGTTGAAATCGTGCATGAATCAGTGGTACGAGGTTGGTCGTTGCTTCGCAATTGGCTGGAGGAAAACCGAGATCAGTTGAGGCAACAACGTTGGATTGAACAAGCGGCTCGGAACTGGAAAAACTCGGGTCAACCTTTAGGCGCGGAGCATTTGTTGCGAGGCAGGCAGTTATCAGAAGCTCAGGAGTTTCTGTCCAGATTTCCTCTAGAATTATCCAACTTAGCTCAAACGTTCATCACAGTTAGTCAACGAGAAATCCAATCTGCCCACCGAGAATTGCGAGTGTTACAAATTGCTGTGCCTTGCGTTTTGTTGGCTACTTTAGTGTTCTCTTTTGCACAATCCCACAAAAATCTTTTGTCTAAGAAGCCAGTTGGGGGAACAGAGCGGTCTCATATAGAGAGTAATATTACGGATGTGGTGTTCAGTCCAGATGGTAGTCGAGTGGCTGCGATCGCTCCAGATTCCCGACAGATTAAAGTGTGGGAGGTTGAATCAGGCAAGCAAGCGTTTACGTTAAACATTGCCCAAACTGTGACTCAAATTGGCTTCAGCCCAGATGGTGAATGGCTGGCAACAGTTGGTTCAGATGGTGAGACGCAACTATGGAATGCTCAAACTGGAACCAGACAAAAATCAGTGCGATCGCTGCGAACCCAACAATCAATGCTCAAAGATACCTTGATATTGCATCAAATCAAGAGTGACTAGGGTAGGAAGACAGTTAAAACACTCATAGGCAAGTTCTAACCGCTCCTCTCGTTGTAGCATTTCGATTAATTTGAGACGGAGCGACAATAAATAGCGCACATCATTAGCAGCGTATTGTAATTGCTCAATGGATAGATTAGCAGCGTTTCCCCAATCAGAACTTTGGGCTGTTTTGTCCAATTCTAATTGTTCTAACTCCTGCACTAAGTCTTTCAACCCATGACGTGGACTGTAGGTGCGGGCTAATTTACTGGCAATTTTTGTACAAAACATGGGAGCAACATAGATTTGTAAATGGTAACGCAACGTTGCCATGTCAAAACGGGCAAAGTGAAATACTTTTACGGTATCTGCTGACTCCAACAGGTGTTTTAGACGAGGTGCTTGTCGTTGTCCTTTAGCAATACGAATCACCGTGACATGGTTCTGCAAATCACACAATTGAACCAGGCAAAGACGATCGCGCTGGGGCAGCAACCCCATTGTTTCTGTGTCAATCGCGATCGCTTCTGCTTCCAGGTAGGACTGTAAAGCCACCTCTGACAAATCACCTTCAAAAATTTGAAACGCTTCTAAGTCCATGTAAGGTCTATAGTATAAAGATCCAACAGTATGTTAAGGGTGAACAAACAGTTGCGTGAAAAAATATTCACCTCGATCATTGAGCGCAACTCCAACACCCGTCAGGGTATAGTTTCCTTCTATGTTTTGTCGATGCCCTGCACTCTCTATCCATCCTTGAACGGCTTGCCTAACGGGATCGTTCACACCCTGATTAAATGCTACATTCTCTGCGATGGACTGGAAGGAAATGGATTCCCTAATTCGTTCTGCCCGCTGCTCGAACCCTTCATGTCCTAAGGAAACCTGTCCGGCAGACATCGCCTGACTATGTTGCCTCGCTTGCTGGCTGATGCGTTCATCCAGGGTTAAAGGTGGAAATCTGCGGCTCGTTCGATATTGATTAATCTGTTCGTGAATTGCCTGCTCCAATTGAGTAATCTCGGAGGATTGGCTCAGGCCATCAGGCGATCGCCGACTGTTATCAGGCAACGTGTTTTGAGTACTGTTGCAGGCTACAATTCCAGTCCAGACCACCAGGCTAACCGTCATCACAACCTCAGCAAGTAGGGATTTCATGAGGACATATCCAAAAACTTAGCAACCGTCTGTACATCCTTATCACCCCGACCTGAACAGTTGATGACAATTTGAGGCTGTCCAGCAAGTTGAGGGCAGAGGGCTTCTAAATAGGCGATCGCATGGGCTGTTTCCAAAGCCGGAATAATGCCTTCCAAGCGTGACAACCGTTGAAAAGCATCTAATGCCTGTTGGTCAGTCACACTGTAATATTCTGCCCGTGCTGAGTCTTTGAGATAGCTGTGTTCTGGACCGACACCGGGATAATCTAAACCCGCGCTGATAGAATGGGGTTCAATCACTTGCCCTTCTGCATCTTGCAAAAGATAACTCATAGCTCCGTGCAACACCCCAATTCGACCTTGAGTTAAGGTAGCAGCGTGTTTGCCAGTTTCGACCCCTGCACCAGCGGCCTCAATGCCAATTAATCGCACCGTCGGTTCTGCAACAAATTCATGGAATAAGCCCATTGCGTTTGAACCACCTCCTACACAGGCCAGCAAAATATCAGGCAAGCCGCCCCATTTTTCCTGGCATTGAGTCCGGGTTTCTTGACCTATGATCGACTGGAAGTCTCTCACGATCATAGGATAGGGATGTGGCCCTGCAACTGAACCGAGAATGTAATGGGTTGTTTCCACATTCGTTACCCAATCTCGAATGGCTTCAGATGTAGCATCTTTCAGCGTTCCTGTTCCGGCTGCTACGGGACGAACCTCAGCCCCCATTAACCGCATCCGAAAAACATTGAGGGCTTGTCGCTCCATGTCATGAACTCCCATGTAGATGATGCAGTTCAAACCAAACCGAGCGCAAACCGTAGCCGTTGCTACACCATGTTGACCGGCCCCAGTTTCAGCAATAATTCGCTGCTTGCCCATGCGTTTTGCTAATAGGACCTGACCCAGGGCATTGTTAATTTTGTGTGCTCCTGTATGGTTGAGGTCTTCCCGCTTCAAGTAAATTTGAGCACCTGCACCATCCGGTCGAGCGTAATAAGCCGTTAGACGCTCTGCAAAATAGAGCGGACTGGGTCTACCAACATAATCTCGCATGAGGTCTTGTAGCTCTTGCTGAAACCCTGCCTCATCTCGATATTGATAAAAGGCGGCTTCCAACTCGCTGAGGGCAGGCATCAAAGTTTCTGGAACGTACTTGCCACCAAATTGACCAAAGCGCCCCAGTGCATCTGGAAGTTGCTGAGCAGATAACTTTAATGAATCTTTTGATGAATTTACAGGCAGGGGAGTCAGAGTCACAGCAGTTACAGCGCAATTATGAGACAGTACTCCCCATTATATGAGCGATCGGTGAAGGTAATCGGTTGGAGTTGCTAATTATCTTTTATCGACGGAATCGGTTTTTCTTCCTTCTGGCGATCGCTTTGCGCTTGGCCTTTTCTAGAGGAGTTTCAAAGTGTTGATTCTTTTTTACATCTTGCAGGATCTCTGCTCTGGAAACTTGCCGCTTGAATCGGCGTAGGGCCGACTCAATTCCCTCGTTCTCTCCCAAAATTACTTGGGTCATACTGACTCCTCTCGGCTATTCTCAATGAATGAAATCTTGTTGGAAAGTGAATATTCAGTAAAAAAGCCTCCAACAACACAAGTCAGTTCCCTTGAACTGTTGGAGACGCTGAACCATCGAATTGATTGAGGTGGAATTCTTAGTAGCGGCGATTGTTTCTTCTGTTGTTGCCCCAATTGCCACCTGAACTCGGTCTGTCTTCACGAGGTTTTGCTTTGTTAACTTTCAAATCGCGTCCCATCCATTCGGCTCCATCTAGAGCATCAATCGCAGCGAGTTCTTCTGCCTCTGAAGACATTTCAACGAACCCAAACCCGCGTAAGCGTCCAGTCTCACGGTCGGTTGGAAGCTGAACCTGCTTCACCGTACCATACTCAGAAAACACCTCAATGATGTCCTCTTGAGTGACCGAATAAGAAAGGTTGCCAACGTATATTGACATAAACCACTCCAATGGAAAAAAACAACTGAGGCTGAACTTCGGAGAGCTGTCTGCCAATACACAGAAACAAAACCAGAACCGAATTAAAGTCTCATCAAGTACCCTAACTCAGGAACGGCAGATTAGTCAACAGAGATTAATAGACATGAAGAACTATGAGCGCACGTAACAAACCCCGATATCCCATGCGTCACATTTCGACAGTAGCATTTGATCATCACAACAGAAAAATTGAGACAAAAAATTACTGAGTTTAATGATTATGTTACCGTGCCTGAGACTCAATTTAACGTTATGCTTCCCACAAATTTTAAAAAAATTAAAATCCTTAAAGAGTGGATTGTAATATAATCTTCAACTTTACCGAATGCTCTTACTCTAAATCTCTCCCAATCATTTTAGTAGGGTGGGCAGTGCCCACCAATTAGTAGGCACTGCCCACCCTACAACTCTGGAGTTTAAGAATGAGGGCAGTGCCCGCCCTACCAGTTCTAAACTTTTGTAATCTTAGCCCGCATGGTCATATCCCGAAGCCGGCCTTTTAGAGAGGCAAAAACCTGATTTGTTGATAAACAGAGCGTAAAATGGTAAAAATACCCGCTTCTGGAAATACCTGAAGATCATGAGTCCTTATCAGTCCAGTTCAAATCCTGGCACCAGCAAAGACCGCTTGGTCTATTCTGAATTTGGTTCTGCTTCGCAACCAGAAGCATTGGAGCGATCGCAGCCTGATTTACCCCCCAATCAACAAAACCTGCGGATTCAGGCTTCCCGCAAAGGACGTAAAGGTAAAACGGTGACTGTCATCACTGGATTTCGTGCTAAACCTGAAACATTAGCTGCATTGCTCAAGCAGTTGAAAACGCAGTGTGGCGCGGGTGGAACGGTGAAGGAAAACGAGATTGAAATTCAAGGGGATCACAGTCAGAAGCTCTTACAAGTCTTAACCCAACTGGGATACAAGGCAAAGATCAGTGGCGGTTAAGTTAAAGACTGCGGATTGAGTGCATCCAAAATTAAGGGTCTCAAAGCACACTCTAGCGATTTTGTATCATTTGACGCTTCAGGAGCAGTCCAAGGTTCTGTTGCACAGTCTGTTGAATTTTCTCAGTGATGAGAGTGACTGTGGCAGCACGGTTATGTAAGTATTCCTCGAAGTGATCTTTCAGGTTAATCGGTTCACCAACACAAACACGCACCTTGCGGTAGCCCTTAGGAGGGGGTTGATCAATATTAAAGACGGTTCTCTCTAAGCGGGTCAGGGTATCTAAAAAACGTTCAGGGGTGGGATGATCAGCGACATATCCGTCATAGATAGCATCGAAGTTAAGCAAACCTGCGGCGGCTTGATGAATCGCATCGTAAGTCCAGAAATCATCGACCGCTAAGCTTTCAGCCCGTGATTCCAAAACGTGTTGAATCCGATAGACGCGCTCTCGCAACATGGTGCCAGGCGCAGGAGTAATTCCCAATTTTTGTTCACAGGATTGGAGGACGTGCAACTTCAGCGAAGTAATCCGCTCGTTCCAGTTGATCTGAGAGGTGTTTGCCACATCAAAATCAAATTGATGTTCAAATTTTTCCAGCAGGTGGGCGGCGATCGCCCTCAAGCGCTCATAGGATGAGTTTTGGGGTGGCAAGTAAAGTTTTCTCTCTAATCGGCTCAGGGTTTTTTGAATCACTGGAGCCATGTCGCTCGTGTAGTAATACTTGATACTCACTGGCACAGTGTAAAAATCTGGGACTGCTTCCCCTTGTCTAACCAGCCGATGCATGGCTTGAAAAGCAACCTGCACTGAACCCACGCGGAAAGGCATCACTGTATCATTTTGTAAGGAACAGCCGCCTTCTGGGAAGATGACAAGACGGCAATCTGACTGCATCATCAGTTCCAAAGTTTTAGCCACACTAGGGCGATCGCCCAAACCACGACGAATAGAGTAGGCTCCCAACTGTTGCAAAAATAATCCCCAAACTCCTTTGAACCGCTCATACGCTGCCAGGTAATAGAACAGTTGGTTGATGCGGGCAGATAACAAAAAAATAGCAATCCAATCATGAAAAGTAGGATGGTTAGGCAGCAAGAGCGTTCTTTGCCCTTTCAGGGCAGTCAACTTATTCAGGGAATCTGGGTCTATTTCTAGCTGCATCCGATAGTGAAAATGTCCCAGCATAGGCGAAATGCTCTGCACCAATTGGGTCAAGGCGGGGTTGAGACGAGGGGGATAAAAATCAGGCTTTTGGGGGCTTGGCATCTAGTTACTCTTGGCAGGTGTGGCAGATGTGGATCAAATAAGAGATTTTGGGTCAATCTTCACCTTAGAGCATAACTAAATCCCATCAGGTCAACATGACTAATCTTCCAGCAGTATTTTCTCTAGAGAACCACAGAGAGCCAAAGGGTATAGAAGCACAGGGTGTTGCTGATTTGGACAATGATTTTGAACGTGAAACCTTCGGTTTCACGTTCAAAATCATTGCTTTATTAAGCAACGCTAAGCACAGAAAGTATAGAAAAGGGAGGCGCGACCTCTCAAACTTTCCTGTAACCCTACAGTAGAAGTTTCTAAATCTGTAACCAGATGAAATTCAGAGGGCATGACATGACAGATTGGAGATAACAAAATCTCGAAAAATATTCTGCTGTGAGGAGAACATCCGTTATGAAATTTACTTTATCTCCGGCTATCCAGCCGCTATCTCAGTGGTCTAAGCGAGGATGGTTGGCAATCCTGCCGATCGCGCTGAGTCTGTTCAGTCTAGCAGTAGTCGAACCTGCCTTAGCGGAAGAACAACTGTTGAGAACGATTACGGTTTCAGGTCAGGGCATGGAGAGTGTCCAGACAAGCTTAACCGAGGTTCGTTTGGGAGTTGAAGCCCAAGGGGAAACTGCTGAGGAGGTTCAACAGGAAGTCGCTCAGCGATCGAATGCCGTAGTAGAGTTGCTGCGATCGCGTAGTGTCAGCAAACTGCAAACAACTGGAATCAACTTGAACCCTGTGTATGATTATGCCAATGATCGGCGGCGGATCATCGGCTATGCGGCATCAAACACTGTTAGTTTTGAAATTGCCACCGATCGCGCTGGCACCATTCTTGATGATGCAGTCAATGCTGGAGCCACCCGCATAGATGGCATTCGCTTCATAGCTAGTGACGAGGCGATCGCACAGGCCCAACAAGCGGCTCTGCAAGAGGCAACCGGAGCAGCTTTGGATCAAGCTGATGCTGTGCTTGCTGCATTAGGAATGACTCGGAGAGAAGTGGTTAATATCCAGGTCAATGGAGCCAATCCTCCCCAACCGATTTTCTTTGATGCAAATGTCATGCAACGGGCTGAAGCAGCTTCCAGCGCTCCTAGTCCTGTGATTGGTGGTGAACAGGAGGTACAAGCTTCTGTCACTCTGCAAATTAGTTACTAGTTAGGACTTACGCACTTCGTGCGAAAAACCGCAATAGTTGGGGATTTGTAGGGCGCAATGCGCCCTACAAATCCCCAACTGCGTAAGTCCTAGTGAACTACCAGGGCATGTTTCAGAGAATTGAGGACCGAGGAGGGCTGAGGAGGGATTGCTGCTCAGTCCTCAATTTCGCATTTTGATAGAGTAGGAACTTTTTGTCGAAATTTTTTGTCCCACCTATCCAGGAGTTCTCAACCCTCTTATTGCACTAAGACTAGACATCTGAGCTAGGCTCTGTACAATGAATTGAAATAACCTTTCCAGCTAAAGTCGGGTGTCTTTTATAGAAGTGGCTGTCTCCTTAATAATCATTCGGTGGTAAGTTTAAGATCCTTTTAGAGGATTTTTCCATCAGCTGATGTTAGTTTGGATCTGCTATAAGTGTTATCACTTGATTGTTAGATGAGATTTGTGAGAGGTATTGGCAAGGTTCATGCTCCCTTAGTAAAGTGTCAAACTACTCATCTAATCAGGGCAAGCGTCATCGTTTTTACTTCTACGTCGTAGCGGCATGGTTCAGGACTTGACGAAATTCACTCAATGAATCTCGTAGAGAGCATAACGTTAATCGGAGTAATGAAGGTACGAGCCAAAATTACTTTTCCAGGAGAAATATTGTGATGCGGACAGCCATACCAGAAGAGGATTGGGCGAGTAAGGCGCAAATCTTAATCGTGGAGGGCGAAAGAAGCACAGCCACGGAAATTCAGCGGGATTTAGAGAATTTAGGATATGGTGTTCCAGCGATCGCGGCTTCTGGGGAAGAGGCCATTCGCCGATTTGAGTCCACCCGCCCAGATCTATTGCTCACCAACATTCCTCTTGATGGTGAATTAGATGGCATTCAGGCGGCTGAATATATTGGAGAGCGGTTTCATGTGCCAATCATCTATCTCACCAACGATGCGTCTCCGACAACGATTGAGCGGGCTAAGGCCACTCGTCCAGCCAGTTTTCTCTTAAAACCTGTACAGCCACAAGAGCTTTATGTAGCGATTGAAATGGCCTTACAGCAACATCGAAAGCAGTGGGTTCAGGAGCAAGAGCATTGGTTTGCTAGAATTCTCCGGGACATGGGTGATGCCCTGATTGTTGTTAATCGAGAAAATCGCGTCCTTTTTTTTAATTTGGCTGCTGAACAATTGACAGGATGGGAAAAACGACACGCATTGCATCGCGATATTTCAGAAATCCTCAGTTGGGTTGACGAACGCACCTGGCTCTCGACCAGTTTGGTTGGAACTAATAATTTGACCAGGATGGCTGCAATCAATCCCCCTAGTCAAAAAAACAGCGATCGCCTCCTTCTGATGAATCGAGAAGGAATTGTGGTGTCAATTCAGAGGAGCATCGCGCCATTGTTGAATGAACAGGGAGAAGTGATGGGTTCTATCTGGGTGCTAAGAAATGTTGCTCAGAAACCCTTGATAGAAGAATCAAGCTTGGCTTTGGACAGAGCCAAAGAGTTAGAACAACAAATTATAGAACTGCAAGGACTCCATCAACTGAAGGACGAATTTCTGGGGACGGTATCCCATGAATTGCGGACTCCTCTAGCCAGCATTAGAATGGCAGTTCAGATGTTGGAAATTGCCCTAGAGCAACAGGGTGTTCTAGAGTCTGAGGCCGGTACGGAACCCAATCGCATCGTTCGTTATTTAGAAATTTTGCGGGATCAGTGCAATCAGGAATTAGAACTCGTTAATGATTTATTAGATTTGCAACGCTTAAACACCGAAGCTCAACCGTTAGAATTAACCCCAATTCAATTACAAAATTGGATTCCCCACATTGTAGAGGTGTATCAAGAGCGTGCTCGAAACCGCAATCAAAGTTTGCAAGTTAATATTTCTCCCAATTTACCCCCCGTTGTTTCCGATGTTTCTAAGCTGACTCGCATCCTATCAGAGTTGTTAAATAATGCTTGTAAATACACGCCTGCCGAGGAAAAGATTTGTGTTACCGTTCGAGCGATCGCAACTCTAGTTCGAGAATCTACGGAACCTTCCTCGCAGCGCAGCATCCAAATTCGCATCAGCAATACAGGTGTAGAAATACCAGAACAAGAGTTGTCCCGCATTTTCGATAAATTTTATCGCAGCGTTCGAGGAGAGCGTTTACAACCTGGGGGAACGGGATTGGGATTAACAATTGTCAAAAAATTGGTGACGATTTTAGGCGGCACTATTGAAGCAGAAAGTGGTCATGGAGAAACAGCTTTCATGATTGAACTGCCCCTCAATCCGCTTGATCGTTCCACTTCCATAGAATTGTTTATTTGATGAAGCTGGGAGTGTATCCTAGTTTTATAATGAGATCCACTCGAAGATGCTTGCAAGGGAGCTAGAGGACTTTGCCAAGGTAAAGCATCCCCTGCGGCCAGTAGTCTATGGAAGTGCGTTGCGCTATAACCCTATAAACGGCGATTACCAAGCTAACGTTTGTTAGCGTTCCTTAGGAAATCTTTACCCTCAAATGTGTCAATTTGCTTGAGGATAAATTTCAGTACCCGTTTTTATCCTTAACGCAGATAATCCCAGAAGGGGCTTTTATGGAACGTCGAAAGATTTTAAGGGCGATCGCCCACAGTAGCATCGGAGCATCAGTCGTCGGTTTGGTTGGGGGCTGTAATACAACGAATTCCACAACCAATGCCACCTCAGCCAATTCTCAAACAACCTCCCCCACGACAACCACGACAACCACGGCTCTGCCCACAATTGAATGGCAGATGGCGACGAGTTGGCCAACCTCTCTGGATACGATTTTTGGAGGAGCACAAACCTTAGCCGATCGCGTTGCTGCCATGACAGGAGGCAAGTTCAAAATTACTCCCCGCGCTGCTGGAGAATTGGCCCCTGGTTTGGAAGTATTGAATGTGGTGTCTCAAGGCGCAGTGCCCTGTGGTCACACTGCTTCCTACTACTATGTGGGCAAAAGCCCCGTTATGGGATTTGGCTCCAGTCTGCCCTTTGGGTACAACGCCCAGCAACAAAACGCCTGGTTGTATGAAGGCGACGGACTAAAGCAACTACAAGATTTCTACGCTAGTAAATTCAATCTCATCCAGTTTCCTGCGGGCAACACCGGTGCCCAGATGGGTGGTTGGTTTCGCAAAGAGATCACCAAACTCAGCGACCTGCAAGGATTAAAAATGCGAATTCCTGGTCTGGGGGGTCAGGTGATGGGCAAGTTGGGCGTAACTGTACAGACCTTACCAGGTGGCGAGATTTTCCAGGCTTTACAAACGGGGGCGATCGACGCAGCAGAATGGGTCGGACCCTACGATGATGAGAAGTTGGGACTGAACAAAGTCGCGCAATTTTATTACTACCCCGGTTGGTGGGAGCCAGGAACCAGTCTGGAAGTCCAAGTCAATCTGGACGAATGGAAGAAGCTGCCAACGGAGTACCAGGAAATCCTCCGCACTGCCAGTTTTGAATCTAACATGACCATGCTGTCCCGCTATGATACCCGCAACAATCAAGCGTTACAGCGCTTAGTGCAGAGTGGAACTCAGTTGCGGCAATACAGCGAAGAAATTCTCAACGCTGCCGAACAAGCCTCCTATGAACTCTACGATGAATTTGCGGCTAAAGATGCCGACTTCAAAACCATCTATGAAAGCTGGAAACAGTTCCGCGATCGCGTTTATGCCTGGAACAATTTGAACGAGAGCAGCTTTGAGAAGTTTGTCTACTCAAAATTGGCAACTTAGGGAGAAGATGATTTCCAGTTAGCGGCATCCCTGACAAAAACACTGACCGCGCAGCTTTATATAGCCGTAGCCACGGCGGTTAGGGCAAGGACGTTTTTGTGGGGGCGCTTTGCGCCCCCACAAAAACGTCCTAAGAAAAGTGGCTACAGCTATACTGTTGATGTTGTCAGGGATGGAGAATCGGCATGGGAACGAACCAGAACCGTACCCTATGATTTGCTGCTGCTGGATGTCACGTTACCCCAGTTAGATGGCATTCATTTGTGTGGGCGATTAAGGGATTGTGGCTATATCGATTGAGATTGCGTTGGAGAACAGTCGTCAAATTTTCAGTCTGCCGTTGAAATTGAATGTTCTGATTGGAGGCTTCCCATTTTCCTACAAATAAGGCTGACTTGAGTCAGCCTTTTAACTTGTTAAAGTGCGAATCACTGGATTAGAGCGATCGCTCCCTACTCCTCCTCGTCATCGCTATCCATATCGGGGGGATCAGCACTATAGTCATCCTCGTCCTCTAAAATGGCTGAGGAGTAAGGATCTTCATCCTCTCCAAGACGATTGAAGCCGTAAGAAGGGCGACCACCGTAGTCTCCCATGATGGGACTGCGATTGGGATCAGGTGGGGGAAAGACATCGAAACCGCCCTCTAGATCGTAAGTGCGGGCTGTGCGATCGTCTAGGACGACATCTTTCAACTCTTCATCGTCATAAAGAGTGCCTTCTAGATTGAGGTCGATATCGACAACTCCACCATCTTCGTAAGCATTGAAGCCAGTTCCTGCTGGAATCAAACGACCAATGATCACGTTTTCTTTCAAGCCGCGCAACCAGTCAGATTTGCCCTCGATCGCCGCTTCTGTCAAGACCCTGGTAGTTTCTTGGAAACTAGCCGCTGAAATAAAGCTATCGGTGTTCAAAGAGGCTTTGGTAATTCCTAACAATACAGGGGTGTAATCCGCAGGGGCACCTCCTGTAATAGCCATCGCTTCATTGACCTGTTGAATTTGCCGAAGTTCGACTAACTCACCAGGCAACATCGTGGTATCACCACCATCATCTACCCGGGCCTTAGAGGTCATCTGCCGCACAATCACCTCAATGTGTTTGTCAGAAATTTCAATCCCTTGAGATTGATAAACCGACTGCACTTCGTTTACCAGGAAGGTTTGTACTTTTTCCAGACTCTTTAAAGAAGCTTCATAAGCGCCATCGGTTTCTCGACATAACTTATAAAACAGTTCTAGAATTTCATGAGGGTTGGCAGGACCATCGGTCAAATGCTCGCCAGCTGCTACTTCCTGGTTATCGACGACCATAACGTTTTGACCCAGGCTAAGTTGATATTCGTGGATGGCTCCATCTTTTTCAATGACTTTCACTTCAATCGTTTCATCATCTCCATAGACCACTTGAGCCGTCCCGTCTCTCTCAGCTAAGACGCAGGCCTCTTTAGGTTTCCGGGCTTCCAGCAGTTCTTCAATCCGAGGAAGACCCTGGATGATGTCTCCAGTTTTGGCCCGTTCAAACACCAGCAACACCAAATTATCGCCCCGCTGGACTAAATCACCATCGCTAATGTGCAGAACCGCGCCGCCAGAAACGCGATAAGGGCGAGCATATCGCAGGATGACTTGAGAGTCGTTAGCTTGAATGACTTGACCAGAATCCTCAATGATGATTCCAGGAGCCACTTCGCTGCCTGCCACCATTAAATCGCCTGCCCGGACAGTCGGCCGTTGTCCCTGGGTGTCAACTTTGAATTTGTCTGCTTCCCGAACAACCAAGATGCGTCTGACAGCTTCACTACCCTCACGAATCCCTCGAATCTCTCCAATTTCCTTACATAGAATTTCTGTTCGAGCTACTACTGCACCAGGGGCAATTTGATCCCCATCCTGTACAAGTAAGCGAGTCTGGCTGCTGCCTTGAGTCTGGTCAGCCACTACATCCCGACGAATCACCAGGGATTCCAGAATCACAAGTTGCAAACGTAAGACTTCTGGATCGGTTTCATCAGGAACCAATTCGATATCCGCAGCTAACTGAGGAGTGTCGTCATCAATTTCCAGAATCAGGAGAGTTCGCAAGAGTTCCAGCCCTTCAACAGACTTGACTCGTTCACCATCTTTATGACGAATACGCTGAACAGCCCTCAATTGAATTGTGCGATTGGTGTCTTCCCGTTTTGACTCCTGGCTGGGGACAGGCGGTACATCGGGAACTGGAAATTCTGTCACAGGACGCAACAGAATTGCAGGACCTTCAGGAGTCTCCACGTATTCGACGTATCTCAAGTCGTTCACAGTTAATCCAGGCATGACTTCATCACCAGGCAAGGCGATCGTGCCATCTCGACCCATGACCACATCGGGATTGTCTACCATGTGGATCTCGCCAGGTTTAATCACAATCTCCCGCAAGATATCGTTCTTCTGCGTTACTTCAACCACACCACTACTCTGGCAGAAGATGTCCTTGACAACTTCAGTGCCAGCATCAACGTATTGTCCATCCTCAACTAACAGGAGAGAAATATCTTTGTTGACTTCGTGGGATTCTTCAGGAATCCACAGGAGGGTGCCACCCTGGACGACTTCATAACCCTCTTTGGCCTTACCCCGTTTCGCTACTTCTACGCCAGAGTATTTTATGATGCCACCTGTCTGGGTACGATAGCGATCGTCAATCAGTTCGGCAACGACTTGATTGTTTCCGACTTTGGTTCCAGGAGCAGCCAGAAGGGAGAACCGTTGATTGTTTTGAGTTTCAATCAGATATTGTTCCCGTCCTTGTTGACTCTCGGCATAGACGCGGGCTTGATCCAGCAGCACTGATGCGGTGATAATTTCAATTTCTCGCACTCCTTTGCCCTCCCCTTCTTGAGGGATGCGGACTCTGCCACCGTGCTCCGTCACCAGTTTGGTTTCTGCCAAAGTCCCTTCAGCTTCAATGAAATTGCCATTTTTGACAATGGGTTCAGCACCGGGTGGCAAGTTATAAACCTCACCTGAAAGCACCCAAATTAAGCCACCGCGCTGAGCGATACGGGTGGTATTGCCTTGGCGGTCTTTTTTCTCCTCAGGAACCAGTTCAGAAAACTTCACTTCACCTGATAGGTCAGAAGCCACGTCTTTCGTTGCTTTTTCAGTCACTTTTTTGACGCGACCCGTAACTGGTAAATCAACCAGGATCTGACCTGCCTTAACAGCTTGTCCATCGCTGACAAACAAAATCGAGTTTGTTGGTAAGCTGAAGGTCTCCTGTTTGCCTGATGCGTTTGCAACGATCAAATCAGTGGGGACTTCTGTAATTAAGGCATCTTCGCCGTGGCGTGTCCGGAAAGCGCGAGAACGGAACTGCTTTGGTTTCAATTGAACTGTGCCTTCAAAGGGGGCACGATGTTGGGGAGCCAATTCTCCAGTAAACGTTCCTCCCGTATGGAAGGTTCTCATCGTCAACTGGGTTCCCGGTTCACCGATGGATTGAGCGGCGATGATGCCGACTGCTTCGCCTGAATCAACCATCTCAGCATGGGCTAAGCTCCAACCGTAGCAAGCCTGACAAACCGATCGCGTTGCTTCACAGGTGAGGGGCGATCGCACCCACACCTCTTCCACTTTGGCTTTACCAATGATCTGAGCAATATCATCAGAAATGGGTTGATTGCGATCGATAATGATCTCACCCGTTCCAGGATGGAGCACAGGGCGAGCGACTACCCGTCCCAGGAGCCGGTCTTTCAAGGGAATCAGGACGCGATCGCCATCAGTCATGCTTCTGACCGGAATACCACGTTGGGTATTGCAGTCCATTTCGCGGATAATTACATCCTGAGACACGTCTACCAGACGGCGGGTCAGGTAACCAGAGTCTGCGGTGCGTAACGCTGTGTCCACCAGTCCTTTACGAGCGCCGTAAGAAGAAATAATGTACTCTGTAACCGTCAACCCTTCCCGGAAATTTGTCTTAATTGGCAAGTCAATGATCTCACCTTGCGGATTGGCCATCAATCCCCGCATTCCCACCAACTGTCTCACCTGGGAAATATTTCCGCGTGCTCCAGAAAAGGCCATCATGTAGACCGAGTTGAGGGGGTTGCTGGAACGGAAGTGACGCACAACTTCGTCTTTTAACTCCTCACTGGTGCTATTCCACGTATCAATTACTTTTTGGAATCGTTCTACTTCAGTAATCTCACCACGAGTATAACGAGTCTCAGTAGCGCGAATTTCTTCCTCTGCTGCCTTCAGCAAATCGCGTTTGCTGGGCGGCACCTGCAAATCTTCAACACTGATCGAAACTCCAGCCCGTGTTGCAAACCGAAACCCTAAGTCTTTTAACTCATCTGCCATCTGAGCGGTGCGAGCCGTCCCATAGTGGGTAAAGGCCCACGCAATCAGGTTCCGTAATCCTTTCTTATCTACAATCTTGTTGCGAAAAAGAATAGGTTGTTCAGGCTTTTGATTAGAATTCTGCTCTGCCATCTTAGATCTCTGCCCTCGAATAATCTGCCCTCGGTCAAATTGCACCCTTGTGCGTATCTTTGGGTGCTTAGCACCCATCCCCAACATCATCGAGCCAGGGTATCAAAAACAGTTTTGTTGTAAATGATTCGTCCAGCCGTCGTGCGAATGTACTGAGAAATTAAATTGCCTGTTGGATCAGTCTTAACGCGCCGGAACTTATAAGTTGTGGTAACAGTACCGTCTTCTGCCCGATTCTCTTCCACGATTTCATCTTTACCATCGTCTTCCACAGCACCATCAAAGCGCACCCAGATGAAGGCATGGAGGTCGATCTGCTTTTGCTCATAGGCCATGATGGCATCTTCCAAGCCAGCATAGAAGCGACCTTCGCCCAATCTGGCATCCCGGTTCTCGGCAGTCAGGTAGTAGCAACCTAAAACCATGTCTTGGCTGGGGGTAATAATGGGCTTACCCGTCGCAGGAGATAGCACGTTGTTGGAGGCTAACATCAGCAAGCGAGCTTCTGCTTGAGCTTCCAAAGACAAAGGAACGTGAACCGCCATCTGGTCTCCGTCAAAGTCAGCGTTAAAGGCAGGACAGACCAAAGGATGAATTTGGATCGCTCGTCCTTCCACGAGAATTGGCTCAAACGCCTGGATACCCAATCGGTGTAGCGTTGGTGCTCGGTTAAGTAGAACAGGATGCCCCTCAATCACTTCCTCTAAGACATCCCAAACACTGGGATCGTTGCGCTGGATCAGTTTTTTGGCTGCTTTGATGTTGTTCACCAATCCCTGTCGAATCAGGCGATGGATCACAAAGGGCTGAAAGAGTTCGATCGCCATTTCACGAGGTAGCCCACACTGATGGATTTTCAGCTTAGGACCCACTACGATGACAGAACGACCAGAATAGTCCACCCGCTTACCCAGCAAGTTCTGTCTGAATCGACCTTGTTTCCCTTCGATAATGTCTGAAAGGGATTTCAAAGGACGGTTATTGGCACCCACCACCGTGCGACCGCGACGACCGTTATCAATCAAAGCATCTACTGCTTCCTGTAACATCCGCTTCTCATTACGGACAATGATCTCAGGAGCCAAAATCTCTTGTAAACGAGCTAAGCGATTGTTTCGGTTGATGACTCGACGGTACAAATCATTTAAGTCAGAGGTAGCAAACCGTCCACCATCCAACTGCACCATAGGACGCAAATCAGGTGGAATGACTGGAATGACTGACAAAACCATCCATTCTGGCTTGGATTGCGTTGCGATGAAGTTATCAATCACGCGCAGACGCTTAATCAGTTTGGCCCGCTTCTGGCCCTTAGCAACAGCAATTTCTTCTCGCAATTGTTCTGCTTCCGCTTCCAGGTTCAAGTCCTGCAACAATCGTTGCAATGCCTCTGCCCCTATGCCCACCTCAACATCCCGCAGTTGAGAGTCTTCGCTGTAGAGCTGGTCTTCAATTTCAATCCACTGGTCTTCCGTCAGAAGTTGCTTGTAGCTCAGGCTTTCGTGATTACCCGGATTCAGCACTACATAGGCATTAAAGTAGACGATTTGTTCAACATCGCGTAAGGGCATGTCGAGCAGGATCGCCATGTAACTGGGAATCCCTTTAAGATACCAAACGTGGGCAACTGGGGCAGCCAACTTGATATAGCCCATGCGATGCCGCCGCACGCGAGATTCTGTCACCTCTACCCCACAGCGTTCGCAGACAATTCCCCGGTGTCGCACCCGTTTATATTTGCCACAATGACACTCCCAATCTTTGGCAGGGCCAAAAATGCGTTCACAAAACAAGCCATCCATTTCCGGCTTGAGAGTACGATAGTTAATAGTTTCGGGTTTGGTCACTTCACCCACAACCATCCCGTTAGGGAGGGAACGCTCTCCCCATTGACGAATGCGCTCTGGCGATGCGAGACCGATTTTGACATAGTCGAATCGCTGCTCTAGCTTTGGCATCTCGAATACTTCCTTAATCGAACAGTTTTAAGAGGTCAGAAGGAGGATGAGAGTAGTTTGGGGCAAGGGATGAAAGAGTCAATTCCGCTTCATCCCTGAAAGGCGATCGCGTTGATACTAATCCTCGACCTCTTCCATTTCATCGCGTGAAATCGATTCATACGTTGGACGGGAAGGAGTGCGCCGGGCAGAAACATCTGCCATCAGATCTACTTCGACATCCCGACTGGAACCATCTTCTTTGGTTTCTAACTTGTGGGCGGCGATATCCAGGCAGAGGGACTGCAACTCTCGCATTAACACCTTGAACGATTCAGGGGTGCCAGGACGAGGAATGGCTTTACCTTTGACGATCGCATTCAAAGCCTCATTCCGTCCCTGCATATCGTCAGATTTCACGGTGAGCAACTCTTGCAGAATGTAAGCTGCACCAAAGGCTTCTAGGGCCCACACCTCCATTTCTCCGAAGCGCTGTCCACCCTGCTGTGCCTTACCTCCTAAGGGTTGCTGAGTTACCAGCGAGTATGGTCCAGTTGAACGAGCATGGATCTTATCATCTACCAGGTGAACCAGCTTCAGCATATATGCCTTACCCACAGTGACAGGGCGATCGAACGGTTCTCCCGTGCGACCATCGTAAACCTGGATCTTACCAGGCACCTCTGAATTAAATACCCAGTCTTTATTGGGGAAACTAGCTGCTTCCTGGAGTTTGGCATGAGTCGTCAAACGCGAGGCTTCTGCTCCATACATTTCATCGAAAGGAGTCATCTTGAAGCGCATTCCTAGATGCTCACCTGCCCAACCGAGAAGACATTCAAACACCTGCCCCACATTCATACGAGAGGGCACCCCCAGAGGATTGAGGACGATATCGACCGGGCTACCATCAGGTAGGTAAGGCATATTTTCGATTGGCAAAATTCGGGAAATAATCCCTTTGTTGCCGTGTCGTCCTGCCATCTTGTCGCCCACCTGAATTTTGCGCTTTTGGGCAACATAGACTCGCACCACCATGTTGGCCCCCGGAGGTAACTCATCTCCCTGCTCACGGGTGAAGATCCGCACATCGACCACCCGCCCCTTCTCACCATTGGGCACACGCAAGGAGTTATCGCGCACATCCCTGGCTTTTTCACCAAAAATGGCTCTCAATAACTTCTCTTCAGGTGGTTGATCCGATTCTCCCTTAGGAGTCACCTTACCTACGAGAATGTCACCCGCTTCTACCCATGCCCCAATGCGGATAATGCCAGTTTCATCCAACTGACGCAGCGCATCTTCCCCGACGTTAGGAATTTCACGGGTAATCTCTTCCGGACCCAGCTTAGTCTGACGGGCTTCAATCTCATATTTCTCAATATGGATTGAGGTATAAACATCGTCATAGACCAATCGTTCGCTGATCAGGATGGCATCCTCATAGTTGTAGCCTTCCCAAGGCATATAGGCGACGGTGACGTTTTGCCCCAAAGCGATTTCGCCGCCTTCGGTCGCAGAACCATCTGCCATGATCTGACCTGCTCTAACACGATCGCCCGCAAACACAATCGGTCGCTGGTTCAAACAGGTGTCCTGGTTGGAGCGCTGGTACTTCTGGATCTGGTGCTCATATTCCTTACCATTGTCGTCGCGGACACGAATGCGGTTAGCATCCACGTATGTCACTTCACCATCGACACGGCTGATGATGACCATACCAGAGTCACGAGCGGCCTGGGCTTCCAACCCTGTTCCCACCAGTGGGCGCTCTGGGCGCAGTAGGGGTACAGCCTGTCGTTGCATGTTCGATCCCATGAGGGCACGGTTCGCGTCGTCGTGCTCCAGGAAAGGAATCAGGGAGGTTGCAACAGAGATAATTTGCACTGGAGACACCGCCACAAAGTCCACTTCAGTGGGAGTCGTGGTAGTAAAGTCTTGGCGATATCGCACGGGCACCTGTTCACCCAGGATGTAATTGTTCTCATCTGCTGGGATATCTCCCGGAGCGACGCGCAAATCATCCTCTTCGTCTGCTGTCATGTAGAGGGGGGGGCGATCGCGCATCACCCGGCCACTTTCCACGGGGTAGAAGGGAGTTTCAATGAAACCGTAGGAATTCACACGAGCATGGGTAGCCAGCGAACCAATCAACCCAGCGTTTGGACCTTCCGGGGTTTCGATCGGGCAAATGCGCCCATAGTGAGAGGGATGAATATCTCGCACCGCGAAGCCTGCTCGTTCACGGGTTAGTCCACCAGGGCCAAGCGCACTTAAACGACGTTTGTGCGTCAACTCTGCCAGGGGATTGGTCTGATCCATGAACTGAGAGAGCTGAGAGGAACCAAAGAACTCTTTGATCGCTGCAACCAAGGGCTTAGGGTTAACGAGAGAGGCCGGGGTCAAAGAATCGGCATCGGAGACAGTCATGCGCTCTCGGATGATCCGTTCCAGTCGGTTCAAACCCACTCTTACCTGATTTTGCAGTAATTCTCCCACCGAACGGACACGACGATTGCCTAAGTGGTCAATGTCATCGACCATGCCGATATCAAATTCTAAATTGATCAGGTAGTCAATCGAGGCCAAAATATCTTGAGGGGTTAACACTCGCATCGCTTCGGGGACGTTTAAGCGCAGCTTGCGGTTGAGCTTATGTCGACCGACTTTGCCTAAATCATATCGCTTTGGATCAAAGAAACGAGAGTCGAGCAGTTGTTGCCCTCCAGATACAGTAGGAGGTTCACCAGGGCGTAATTTCCGGTAAAGCTCCATGAGGGCTTCTTCTTCGCTAAACTGTCCTTCTTTGTCGATCGTCTTCTGAAAGTATTCAGGGTGACGTAGTGCATCAAAAATTTCACTGTCACTTAGTCCAAGGGCCTTGAGCAGCACTTGAGCCGAAAGCTTACGGGTTTTGTCGATTCGCACCCAGACTAAATCATTCCGGTCTGTCTCAAATTTGAGCCAGGCCCCCCTGTTGGGGATGAGACTAGCATTGTAGGTACGTCTTCCATTCTTATCTGTCTCTGCCTTGTAGTAGACACCGGGGCTACGTACAATTTGGTTAACAATAACCCGTTCTGCTCCATTGATGATGAAGGTGCCCCGGTCTGTCATCAGGGGCAAATCACCAATGAAGACCTCTTGTTCCTTAATCTCACCCGTCTCTTTATTAATCAGTCGGGTGGGAACATACATTTGCACAGCATAAGTGCTGTCTCTACGCTTCGCTTCGTCCACATCGTATTTGGGACGTTTGAGTTTGTAGTCCTTGCCTAAAAAGTGCAACTCCAGCTTGCCTGTGTAGTCGGTAATTGGCGAAAAACTGTCTAATTCCTCAATTAGACCCTCTTCTAAAAACCAACGGAAGCTGGCACGCTGAATTTCAACAAGGTCTGGGAGGGTATAGTTGATAGTGGATTGAGCTAGATTAGTCATGCGTCTCCTCAAACAGGCAACGCTCAGGGCTAAGCCCTGACGTTAGAACATCTTGGCCAGTCTGTCAACGAAAAAAATCAGACCTCCCAAAGAGGACTGAACGAACATACATTCTGATGACACCGCTAAAAATCGCAGAAGGTATTCCAATATTGGCAATGGGGATTGGCAGTGGGTTGACAGATGGAAAAAGCAGACAGGGCTGATGCACAAACTCGGTTGAATTGCTCACATTAAATCGCACAAAGATGTAAATGAGAGAAATTCTGGAATGTGTTGAAGCTTTCCTACCCTTCTTTGGAGTTGTATTTTTAAATATTATGCATCAAAAGTTTCAACTTGTGGTAATGACTTTGCTACTGAACTTATTGCCACAGAACTTAATTGTCAAGCGATCGCCCTAGCAGGACACGAGAATGAGACTCATTTATAGGTTCATCTAGAGTTAGACCGAACAGCCGACAGGCATTTGCCGTAGTTTGTTCAGCAATCTCATATAGAGGCACTTGACGCAGACGAGACAACTGCTCCGCCACATGTAGGACATAGGCAGGTTGGTTACGCCGTTCTCCCCGTCTGGGAACTGGAGACAGAAAAGGGCAATCTGTTTCAATCAACAGGCGATCGGGGGGAACCAGTTTGGCTGATTCTTGCACTTGAATAGCATTTTTGAAGGTCACAATACCACTGAAACTAATATGAAACCCCAGTTCTAAAAACCATGCGGTTTCTTCAGGAGTACCACTCCAGCAATGCATTACGCCCTGAACAGAGCCGTATCGCTGCCAGCTTGCACGAAGCAAATCTGCCATGTCACGAGCCGCATCGCGACAATGGATGATTACAGGTAGATGAAGCTGTCTAGCAATCTCTAGTTGAGCTTCAAAGGCGGTTTGCTGCTGCTCGCGATTGTCAGCTTTATAGAAATCCAACCCGGTTTCACCAATAGCTACAACTCGGCGATCGGACTGAGCCAATTGCCAAATTTTGTCAGCCGTGCTGACTTGCCATTTGTCTACATCTAATGGGTGTAGCCCAATTGCCAGAAAAAGTTCTGGAAATTGAGAAGCAATCTCTTGCATCTGCTGAAATTCACTCGGCTCGACACAGGAATGAACTAGTCGCACAACTCCTGCTTCTCGCCAATTTTGAGCCACTTGCTCTAAGTCAGGCTGAAAGTCTTTGAAGTTGAGATGAACATGAGTGTCAATCAACCGCATTAGATGAAACCTCAATTCGGTCAAACAACCCCTAAGAAAGCTTCAACACCTACAAACCGAAACCTCAAGGTTCACTGAGTAGCCACTTGAGCACTAACTTCATCAGAAATGGTATTTGGATCTACATCTACGACGGGTGGCTCAGCCACAGTCGGGGAAATACCTTGACCCTGCTGCCGTTTTAGAGCAGTGGTCAGACGAGCTTTTTTACGCGCACCATTATTAGGGTGAATTACTCCACGCTTCACAGCCTTGTCGATTTTGCTGAAGGCCGCCGATAACCGCTCTTGCACCTCTTGCATAGCCTCGGGGTTGGGATTAGAGGCGTAGGCGTTGAGCGAGGTCATATATCGCTTGATCAGAGTTCTGACTGCCGACTTGTAGGACTTGTTATGAAGGCGATTCCGCTCGGCAATCTGAATACGCTTTAATGCAGACTTAATATTTGCCACAGGACTTACTTTATTCTAGGAAATAGAAGATGTTTCTAGCAGCCAACTATCTTAGCAAAAGATCTACACAAACTGCTAGAAAAATTACTTGAGCTTCTACCACTGCAATACATAATCCTCGAAAAATCCAAGTTAAGCTAGAGTGATACAGATATTAACCCTTAGCGGCTACAGCGACCCTGAATAGGCACTTGATGTCTCTAAGGAAGATTTCACCCTCCGGTCTCTCTCATCTCATGTGGCAATGCTGCGAATTATAACTCAGCGATCTGAGGCTCTAACTGAACTGAGGCGAATTTGCGATCGCACTCATGATGATCAGATTTTCCATAAAGAGGCAACTGTTCAGCAAGTGCTTCAAGAAGTGAAACGCAAAGGGGACAGAGCACTCTTACACTACACTGAAGAGTTTGACCATTTAACCCTTAAACCAGAAGAACTGCGGGTGAGTGGTTCTGAGCTAGATGCAGCTTATCAACAGGTCTCTAAGGAGCTACTAGACGCGATCCGTCTGGCACGTAAGAATATTGAGGCGTTTCATGCCCAACGCCTGCCTAAAAGTTGGGTACAGTTTGAAGATGCTGAAGTGGTCTTAGGCAAGCGGTATACGCCTGTGGATCGGGCCGGGCTATATGTCCCCGGTGGGCAAGCAGCTTACCCCAGCACCGTGCTAATGAACGCAATTCCGGCGAGGGTAGCAAAGGTGCCACGCATTGTGATTACTACCCCTCCTGGCTCAGATAAAAGTGTCAATCCAGCCGTGCTAGTGGCGGCTCAGGAGGCGGGTGTGCATGAAATTTACCGGGTTGGGGGAGCACAGGCGATCGCTGCGCTAGCCTATGGCACTGAAACCTTACCTAAAGTTGATGTGATTACTGGTCCGGGTAATATCTACGTGACCCTGGCTAAGAAGCTGGTGTATGGCACCGTTGGCATTGATTCGCTAGCCGGACCTTCAGAAATTCTGATTATTGCTGATGCGGGAGCTAACCCCGTTCATGTTGCTGCTGATTTACTGGCGCAAGCAGAACATGATTCAATGGCTGCGGCTATTCTCATCACCACAGATGTGGCTCTGGGTCGCAAGGTGGTTGCTGAGGTAGAACAACAGTTAATTAACCATCCCCGCAGGTTACTGACCGAGAAGGCGATTGCTCACTATGGCTTAGTGGTAGTTGTGGAATCCTTAGAGGTCGCCTGTGAACTTTCCAATGAATTTGCCCCGGAACATCTGGAACTAGAAGTCGATGATCCTTGGAATTTGGTAGAGAAAATTCGCCATGCGGGTGCGATTTTTCTTGGCCACTCCACCCCCGAAGCAGTAGGCGATTACCTGGCAGGACCAAATCACACCCTGCCAACTTCTGGATCAGCCCGCTATGCGTCTGCTCTAGGAGTTGAAACCTTCATGAAATCCTCTAGTTTGATCCAGTATTCTTCAGTTGCTCTGCAACAAGTTGCAGGGGCGATCGATGCACTTGCCAAGGCAGAAGGTCTGCCTTCCCATGCTGACTCAGTACGCCTGCGGGTGCGGGGGACAGAGCTTAAGGACTAGTGGTCTGTCAATTTTGATTTGCGGAGTATGCCACAAATCAAAATTAAATTCAAGGAAATTTTGAGGGGTCTGAGACCCCTCAAAACTTCCTTGACAGACTACTACAATGGCTGTGATTAAGAGGGGAAGTTTAGATTGAGCAAGCAGTGAACCAAGACCCACTCATTGTTGATTCAAAAACTGCCTCAGCCTCAACAGGTTGAATGTATGCCCTAGCCCCAGTGGCAAGGGAGAAATCCCTTCTAAACAGGATTGAATCCATCCCTCTCCCCAATGCCACTGGTGAAACCCATCAATACCCCGACTCATGATTAACCTCAAGGCGTTTGGCTCGACCCGCTCAACTTGGTGTTGAATAGGGATAAAACCAGCCCAACTAGTAAATACATCTCCTACTTGCAGCTCTATTGGTAGGGAAGACGCATCCTGTATCCACAACCATTGGCTAATCTGATTCGCACAACACAGGCTATCTCGGATTTGCGATTCAGAAGCTTCCACCTCTATACGAATATTGCTCTGTTGAAAGGCTCCCAACATATGCTTCTAAGAATTCAGCCTGGAATCAGGTCTTAAAGGATCGGCTTCATCCAAAAATGGATCTTGCGGCTCAGGCTCATAAACACAGCCTTAACAAAGCTTAAACTAAATTTGAACTAAGTAAGGTTGTCACTCTTCTGGCTCAATCGTACTAATCAATCCGTGAGCTTTCAAGTTCTCGCTATAGAATTCTGCGTGCTCTTGAGCACAAATAATGACTAAACCAATACCATTTGTGTGTGCTTCCATCATGATGCTGACAGCCTGAGGAACGGTCAAGCTTGCAACAGTTTTAAGGAGCACCTCAACAACATATTCCATAGAATTAAAGTCATCGTTATGAAGCAGTACCTTATAACGGGGGGCATGTTTGATGACTGTTGATCGCTGTTGAATTGTTTCAACTGCCATAACCTTATCTTCCTCTAATCAGCTAAGGGTACTTTAATATTGAATGCAGATATCCAGACATCAAGCTCAGCCAATAACACTGATAGGTAATATCAATGGTTAAAGGCGTAGAAGCATCAGACAACCAATTAAGGATGGGCTAATTTAGAGCAGCACGCAACTGAGAAATGCGATGAGCGCTGTTGGTTCTCAAGCTAAGAAATCCCAGCATATCGGCATGATCCTTTGCATTTTTTAATACTTATAGCATCCAATTTAGATGGCTACCACATTTTAGTATTTGTGGAACTCTTGCCCCTTTGAGTACTGCCATCATTTCTACAATAAGTGGACTATTGCTGACTAAACTCTACTCTAAGAATGAATACTTTCCCAAGCTTCCGACCTTACCAGGTGCTCTGCATAGAACATAAAGGGCAATTTTTCTATTCTGAGATGATCCAAAAGGTGACTCTGCGCCAATCTTACTGGGTTCGCCCTCTGGCTCTTAAGATAGATGAAAATTTGTTTTCTAAAGATTTTGACGTACAAAAAGATTCCATAGTTTTGTACGATTTAAGAGGGCAGTCGGATCTGATTTTGCCCTCAACCCTCTTTCGCGCTGCTCTCGACACTGAAGTTGTTCAATTGCTGGTTAGTGTCGATAGACCAGGTTGCTACACCGAGAGCGATCGCTCACCTCACTGCTTGCTCCATGATCTGGTTACTGAGCTATGCCAATCTTATCCAGGAGCTTTTGGAGATGCTGACCCGACTGGCAATCGTATTGAGTGACAGTAACGCTTAATTGGATCTCTAATGCTTTGCCGATTTTAAGGGTCAGGTTGAATCCCGTAGGGATTCAACCTGACCCTCGGTCATGACGCTGCTTGATCAAGGATTAGGTACAAGGCGGATTCGACCAGCATCCATCTCTGACATGAGAAGCTCTAACGCTTCATAATCATCATCAGTGATATACCCTAAACGGGTTAACTCGTAGTTAATTTCATTCTCAATATCTGGCGTTAGCTGCTTAATGTGAAGCGCTTTCTCTACAAGCCTGCGAATTACGTGAGTTGTTTTCATAGGAAAACGTAGTAAGTTTAACGACTCTGCTCTAAAGGAGGAGAGAAAAACCGACACAACCGTTTCGAGCTGTATCCTCAAAAGGATACTGGATCTTAGCTGCTCATCAGCCTAGCCTAGCCAACTCGCTTGCAATCTCTTCCATCCCAATCCCACCCCTTATTGAAACCCAAGAATACATCAGCTAAGACTGACATAAGGGTTACTAAGGCATCACCACATCAAATTTTCCACTGACTATTGGCGAAGCAAAGTGATCGAGTCTCCAGGTTTTTAGTGATCTCAGTCACATTCCTCTGTGTTTCCCAGCAGGTGTGTATTCTGATCGAGCCATCTGTAGCTCTACTCAGCATAATCAGGACAAGGACAGTTTGGAAGGGGCCGCCACCCCTCGAAATTTTCTTAACGCGAGTTCGACAAGCGATTTTTCGTTGGGGCGGGCTGCGCCCGCCCCAACGAAAAATCGCCGTCTGAGGTCTGTGGCGCGACGCGCCACAGACCTCAGACGGCGGTTATCAAACTCACATTTCCTAAATTTATGAATTTAAGTACTTCGTGCGACCAACTGGGATACGGGGGAGATTTGTGGAGTGCTTAGCAAATCCCCCAACTGCATAAATCCTGAATTTAATTTAGATTTGCGGGACACTCCGCAGATCAAGATTGACAACCACTAGATTTGTAGGTACAGATTTGTAGCCACAGTTGAAACAAAGTCACAACAACTGTCCTACTGCCTGCGATCGCCACCAATCAATAAATAGTTTTCTCAGCAATTTAGCGATACGATTTGTAGCTTTAAGCACGTTTCTTGGAGAACATTTACCTAAAACTTTAATGAATACGGAGCCTCCAATAAAGTTTCGGCAAAACGGGTTGAAATGACTAGTCGCCAGAAATCTCTACGAGTATCTTCGATGTATCAAACAAGCTAATCGACATGAGTTTGTAGAACCTGATTTGCTGAAATATTAATTAATCAGCTTTGCTTTAGTTCTCAGTACTCAACCCAGTGACGATTGGCTTGTTTGTATTTCATTTATTGCTGAATTTACTTAGGATTAAACGATGCAAAACGTTCTGGCTTCTTCACCCGTATCAGTTGTTCAGCCTGCTGGTCATCTGAATGCAACCAACGCTCACACATTACAGCAGCAGTTGACAGCAGCTATCACAGAGGGCCAAGCCCCCGCTATTCTTGTTGATTTTAGCCAGGTAGAATCCCTTGATAGCACTGCTCTAATGGCCTTTGTCTTTGCTCTTACCTTCGCTCAACAAAGTAACAAGCGCTTTAGTTTGTGTGGCATCTCTCCAACTCTCAAAATTATCTTTGAATTGACTCAACTTGACGCGGTGTTTGAAATCTTTGAGAGTGAGAATGCTTTCAAAACAGCAGTTGCCTAAATTTACTAAAGACCTTGCATCAAAAGAACGCTAACTTTTCTGCGGAAGTAACTGCCTTCCAATGACTGGATGACAAATCCATAACTGGTCTGGGTTTTTATGTCCTCGACAGGAATAACCTTTGGGCTGTCTGAATGGTTTTTGTGCGGTTGCTTGTCTTCTACAGTTTAGTTCTGCTTTTAGGAACTATATTGGATTCAGTAGTTTCCTAGTCGATTATTAGGACTGAATCATCGTGGCTGATGCCATTCAAACCTTATTGACTCCAGACATCAACCGTCCAGCTCGTTACCTTGGTAATGAGTTGGGCGCTGTTCATAAAAATTGGGATGCGGCTACCATTCGCTGGGTGTTGACTTACCCTGACATCTACGAAGTTGGGGCTTCCAATCTGGGGCACATTATTCTCTATAGCATCCTGAATGCTCAACCTCGCCAACTTTGCGATCGCGCCTATTTGCCAGCGATCGATTTGGCGACCAAATTGCGATCCACTCATACCTCTTTATTTGCGGTTGAATCGCGCCGATCGCTGACCGAATTTGACATTTTAGGATTCAATCTCAGCTATGAGTTGGGAGCCACTAATATCCTGGAGATGCTCAGTCTTGCTGGTATTCCGCTGACCTGGCAGGACCGGTTATCTGAGGGCGCATGGCGGGTAGAACAGGGTAGTTATCCACTAGTCTTTGCTGGTGGACAGACTGCTACTTCTAACCCAGAACCTTATGCTGACTTCTTTGATTTCTTCGCTTTGGGCGATGGAGAAGAAGTGTTGGCAGAGATTGGGTTAGTCCTGGAAGAGGGCAAACAGTCCCACCTGAGCCGACAGGACATCCTCTTAGATTTGGCCCAAATTCCAGGAGTCTATGTTCCCCAGTTCTACAGCATGGCGGCCGATGGTTCGGTATCTCCGAATCATCCTGAGATACCTGAGCGAATTTTGCGGCGTGTGGCCCCTCCCATGCCGGCCTATTCGATTGGACTCGTTCCCTATATTGAGACTGTCCACGACCGTCTCACAATCGAAATTCGCAGAGGATGTACGCGGGGGTGTCGATTCTGCCAACCAGGGATGTTGACGCGCCCTGCCAGAGATGTAGACCCTCAACAAGTCGTTGAGGCGATCGAAGCAGGCATGAGGGCAACCGGGTATAATGAGTTCTCCTTGCTCTCGCTCAGTTGCTCCGACTATCTGTCTCTGCCCGCTGTTGGGGTAGAAATTAAAAACCGTTTGAAAAATGAGAATATTACCCTTTCCTTACCCAGTCAACGGGTTGATCGATTTGATGAAAATATTGCCCATATTCTGGGAGGGACTCGTCAGGGCGGCTTAACCTTCGCCCCAGAAGCGGGGACTCAGCGAATGCGAGATATCGTCAATAAGGGGTTGACCAATCAAGAGTTGCTGCGGGGAATCAAAACTGCTTATGAGCAAGGTTGGGATAAGGTCAAACTCTATTTCATGATTGGTTTGCCCGGAGAAACCGATGCCGATGTTTTAGGGATTGCTGAAACGATTCGTTGGCTGCAACAACAATGCCGTCTGCCAAAACGAAGGCCCCTCAGTTTTAATGTCACTATCTCTAATTTCACACCCAAACCCCATACCCCGTTTCAGTGGCACTCGGTTTCTACAACAGAATTTCTGCGGAAGCAAAATCTACTACGGCAAGAATTTCGCACCATCAAAGGGGTGAAGGCAAACTTCACGGATGTTCGCATATCTACAATGGAAGACTTTTTGGGTCGGGGCGATCGCCGTTTAGCG
>Ga0224722_1000077_pt1 | contig 54352 bp, 47 predicted proteins | sample Balambano_FR1_Me_FD_161646 | JGI IMG/M metagenome (GOLD analysis project Ga0224722, IMG submission 161646) | Freshwater sediment microbial communities from Lake Towuti, South Sulawesi, Indonesia - Balambano_FR1_MetaG | ecosystem: Environmental > Aquatic > Freshwater > Lake > Sediment | place...
GTTGAAAGGCGACCGTAATAGCGATCCTTGACATCAAGATTTAGGCGGCAAGAATATGATCGTACGTCTTCAGTAAATAATCTGGCTTCAGGCGGGTGATCCAACAGCCAGCACAAATCAACAACACCGCTGTCAGCATGATGGGAACAGCAAAGGGAAAATACAAAATATGCCACGGATTATTAATGAACAAGCGCTGAATGCGATCGCGCCCGATCTTTAGTTTTTCTCCCAGTCCTGATGCGGTTGGATCGCGATCGCGCCCTTCTGCCCTCAGCCTTCTGTTTTCTGCCTTAATCAACTCCTTCTGCCAGTAATAATCATGCCCAATCAGCAGAAAGCGCCAGAAGAAATGAGATAAGCCATCAGGTGGAGCATGAGTAGCGCGAGCCTTGGGATTCAGCCAGATGATGTGGCCATTCCGTTTGAGCTGATCAATATGCACCACGCAGTTGCCCCGATAGAGCGGTAATTCAGCTGGGATCGGATGTCGCAGCAGAAATTCACGCCGAAATGCGACGTTGTTAAGGAAATACTGTGAGGTGGGGGTGAGGTCAGTTTTGCCAGAATACTGCGGAAAGATATAGGTGAGGGCCATTGCGGTGCCGTATGGGCCACAGCCGCGAGTGGTTGTTTCTCCGGCCACAATTTGGATGGACGGATCGTGGAAGGTGGTCAAGATAGTTCGCAACCAATGAGGTTCGTAGATGCAATCGGAGTCGGCGTAAATGATGATTTCCCCGGTTGCCAAACTTGCCCCCAGCATCTTGGCTTTGTAGTAGCCAGTGGCAGGTGGAGCCGGATGAATTTTGAGCCAGGAATAGCGATCGCACAGTTGCCCCAACAACTCCAGCGGCGCATCTCCACTATCAATCAACAACACTTCATTCGCTGCGGCTGGAGACACATCTTGATTGACTAAGGAAGCTAGAGAATTCACTAAGCCATCTAAATCTGCATTTGCCAAATTCTCGGTCTCTAAAACAATGGAAAACGTCGGTAACTGATTCGCGCCTTGCATCCTCACGGCTTCCTTTGAGGGTTCAAAAGAACAATCACAATTTTAGAGTACTGGTTACTTTCATCCACCATTGATTCGGTTGAATAATGCACTATTCACTGATGCTGAACACAGTGCAACATCTCTAGAGATTCTCCACATTGCGTAGAATGACAAGATTTATTCTTTTGCGTAAGTCCCAAAAGACGGAAAATTCACCGTATCTTCACGCAAACGACTATCCTTCTGTGGAGATCAACACGTAGCAACGTGAGTAATTTCCGCAGAATATTAAGTGTTTTGCATTCATAGGTTTTTATGAAAAATCAGCTACGTACGTTCTTGGCGATCGGTGCGATCGCTGGAATCGGGATTATCGCACCATCCGCAGAAGCAGCACTGTTGATTGGCAATACGCGCGGCGATAGCATCGTCATTTTCGATGAGATCAACGGCACAATCCAGGGCGACTTTACAACTCCAGGCGCGAATGGCTTACGCGACCCTGACGCAATTACGATCGGCCCTGATGGTAACGTTTACGTCAGTGTCGGCGGCAACAGTGGCTTGAACTTGTTTGATCCTGCCTATCCACAAGATTCCGCTGTGTTGCGCTTCAACTTACAGGGAGAGTTTCTGGGCATTGCCGCCTCTGGAAATGGACTAACTCGCCCCTACGGCAATGCTTTTGGCCCAGACGGCAATCTATATGTCAGCAGTTTTCGGACAAATCAAATTCTGCGGTTTGATGGCAAAACAGGAGCCTTTATCGACATTTTTGCCTCCGATAACAATGGCGGATTTGGTAGCTTGGATGGCTTAAACGGCCCCAACGGCTTGTTGTTTGGCCCCGATGGCAGCTTATACGTTACTACTCAGGGGAGTGCGAATAATGCCACGGGCGATTTAACCTTTCCCTTCGCCAGCCAAGTGTTGCGCTACAGCCCGGAGCAAGTGTTGGGTAAAACTTCTACAACAACTCCCACTGTTTTCATTGATCAACCTGCACTCTTACCTGAGAACCCAGGCTTCATCAGCTTGCTGGGATTAGCCTTTGTTCCAGATTTTTCCAGCTTGTATGTGAGTGACTTTGCTGGGGGCATCCGCCAATACGATGCAACTGGTAATTTGTTGAGTGTATTATCAACGAATTACACAGGTACAACGCCCGCTAGCAACTTCGTGGGTGGGTTAACCTTTGGTGCAGATACCAATAATTTGTTTGCAGTGGGCTTTGATTTTACCAATAACAATTTGGGCTCGGTCTTAACCTTTCCGGGGGCACAGGGTAGCAGTACAGCCTTCACAGGCTCGCTATTCACAGATACAGTACTGCTTCGCCCGATTGGGGTTGCGGCAGTTCCGGCTGAGGCTATTCCAGAACCCACTACGATCGCCGGTGTACTTCTGGCTATGGGCGGTTTGGGTGCAGCCCGTCGCCGGAAACTCAGTAGCCTTAGTAAAAATCGAAGTTAGCATCATCTGGATGCAACGAATTAACGAATCAACAAAGGGACTACCAATGTAATCCCTTTGTTGACTTGGAGTATCAACTTATTGCTCGCGATTGACCACACTTAGGAATGAGAATTAAATAAATTAGCAAATTTTGTGGAATAGGCATCCTGACTGTCACTCACAGCCGGGAGGGCTATGCCACTTAATTTAATCCATGATCCTTACGCTCATGAGTTAAGTAAAGTGGCATAGCCCTCCCGGCTGGCTGAGGCAAGCAAAAATTTGCCACTTTACATAATTCGCATGCCTTAAGGCATATTAGACAGTTAACGATCGCCCTGATTGGTCAATTTTTCGCCTGCTCGGACAATACTCTCTTTAGAATCCTGAGTTGCGTCTTTGGTCGCCTCTACATAACCCGACCCAAATTCTTTGAAAGCGGCTGTCGCTTGTTTGCCAATCCGGCGACCTCGTTCATCAGGATCATTGGCCGTTTCTCGATCTTCCCGGTTCCATTCACCAGTGGTTTTGGGGCGGGGAGAGTCATTTTCATGCACCCGTTCCAGCACTTTATTCGTCAAAGCTTTGTTCGTCCCTGTTTGATGCTCGCCAGCTTGGGCATTACTACTTGTGGCCAGCACCACAACGATCATCAAAACAACAGCGGTAAGCTGGCGCAATTGGAAACGATAAATCCAAGCTTTAACGTGTGCAATCGCGTTAGAAAAAACATTCACCATACAAAAGCTCCCTACATAGTCTCGATCACTTCAGTTCACCTCCAAGCCTAGTTGCAGGAGAATTACCATCCCTCTAACAAAAGGTGGATCTGCGATCGCTAGCCAAATTGGTTCCCCCATCGAATGGCAACTCTGGGAAGGTAATCGTGACAGAATCGCCGCAAGCCAGGTTTAGTGTTTCGTGAGCATTACCGTTAGTGATGGCAATTTCAACCCAACCATGACTGCCAATTAAAGCGATTGGAGTGCCGCTCGGGCGATCGCTATAGGTCGTCACGTTGGGTAAACCAGTATTTCCAACCGTTGCCAACCAATTTTTTGACTTAAGGGCAGATGCCGGAATAGTCGTGACAAGATTACCAAAGTGGTCGATCGCCTGGATGCAGCCTTGAATCGTGTTGCCATTTTGAATGAGGGGTGGCAGCGGTAGGCGGATGAGGGAGTCTGGTGCGATCAGGGGGCCAAACTCAGACAGCGCCAGACCACTGGCAATGTGGGCAGCAACCGGGGCAAAAATATCCCGGCCATGAAATGTCAAGCTGGGTTGGGGGGTGCGCCAGTATTGTGAGCGCTTTAACTCAACCGCTTGCAGCACAGAATGCTGCTCTAAAATACCGCTAAATAAGCCATTGTCGGGACCGACCAAAAATCCAGTTGGACTATCTGAGGCATTGCCAACCGCGATCGCAACCGAGCGCCGCTTGCCACCCACGCCTGGGTCTACAACTGCGACATGCACAGTTGCCGATGGGAAATAAGGGAAAGAAGTCATCAACACAAATCGAGCCTGGGCAATGTTCTGTGGCCGGATTTGATGTGTCAGATCAATGACTGGCAGCGTTGGATCGATGTGGGCGATCGCACCTTTCATCATGCCCACATACCCATCCTGCAAGCCAAAATCACTCAAGAGCGTAATCACTCTAACTCGACTCATCCCGATCGCCTCAACCTTGTGAATATTTCATCCCACGTCATCCCACCTGAGCATGGGAATTCTCTCCCTGGCATGATTTTTTGTAACAAAAACTACCGCCCCATTTCCCGGTGTTAGAATCAAAAAAAAGATACATGAATTAGGGAAACAAGAAGTCCATGCTGAACAGAAAACGTCAGGAAAAGGCTATAAAAGTTGCAGAAACTCATCGAATGAACTTGCAGAAGAACCTCCAGCGTCGCCTGGAAGCCGCTCGTGCAAATGGTGATGAGGCGTTGATCCGTCAATTGGAAGCAGAAGCTAGCTATATCGGATTAAATTAGTTTAGTCATGCAACGTTGACTTTTCCCATCTAGACACTAATCTTAAATGCCCTGCATCTATGATGTGGGGCATTTGGTTTAGCCCGCATATTCTGTATCAATTTCAATCTCCAGGCTATCTTCGTCCACTCGTACATATAGTTGATTTGGCCGACAACAAACCTGGCAATCTTCGATATACGATTGTTGACCACCAGCGCTCAAGTCAACGAAGGTGATGTTGGGTTCGCCACAAAACGCACAATAAAATTCCGCTGTGTGTTCCATCCCTTATGTGATCCTTGCGTTTCAATCTCTTATCATGCAAGGTTATGGAACCTGTAACACGAAATTTTTGGCTGGGGTGCGCTCTGTGGGGCTATAAATCCTGGGTGGGTGAGTTTTTCCCATCGGGGAGTCGGGCAGCAAATTTCCTCAAACTATACAGCGAGCGATTGACAGCGGTGGAGGGAAACACCACTTTTTATTCGGTGCCGGATGCAAAAACGACCGCCCGATGGGTAGCAGAAACACCACCAGACTTCCGGTTTTGCCCCAAATTTCCTAAACTAGTGACGCATCAAGGCGCATTGACCCCAAAGCTGGATGCCGCAAAGCAATTTATTCACCACATGCAAGGGTTGGGCGTTCGCTTGGGGCCAATGTTTATCCAGTTGCCGCCCAGTTACAGCCCCACACAATGGAACGACTTGACCACCTTTCTAGCAGTGCTTGCCGATACTCAAATGGCGATCGGCTTAGAAGTGCGCCATTTAGATTGGTTCAAACCACCGTTTGATTCACGTTTGACGGAACTATTGACCGCGCTCCAAATCGGGCGAGTCTTGCTGGATACCCGTCCCATATACGACGTTCCAGATGATCGGCAATTGGCCGCAGAACGCAAGAAACCCAAAGTTCCAGCCGTTTACAGCCTGACAGCCGACTTCTGTTTAATCCGCTATATCAGCCATCCCAACTGGCATGTGAATTTGCCATTTTTGCAAGACTGGATTCGGGTTGTGGAGCAAGAGTTACCAGCAGGCAAATATGTCTACTTCTTTGTGCATTGTCCGGTGGAGGAGCGATCGCCAGGTCATGCCCGCGCAATTCAACACCTGTTTGAGCAACACAATATCTCCCTGCCCTACTTACCGTGGAACCACTTAAACCAGGATCCAGCTCAACTCAACTTACTCTGAAATGTTCTAAATAATCTCGCAAAAGTTGTTGAGCAGCTTCTTGAGAAGCAAGACGCTGCCTTACCTTAAACAAAAAGGCTGGTTCACGAACTTCTGAGGCACATGCCAGTTCCCAGAGACAAAAAATAACTTCATTTCCGTGGGGCGTGATTTGATATCGAATGGTATCGGGAATGTTAAAGGTACGCATCGTTGGATCAGTTCATTCTGCAACAGGTTTACACATTGACGATCGCAAGGACTATAGATCAAACAAAGTGGCATAGCCGTCTCGGCTGTGAGTGACAGGCAAGATGCCCTTGGTAGGCAGACCCTGATCTAGTGAGTTAACTCCAGGTAGGAGCATCTCTATCGTTCAACATTCAAGCCATGATTTCATTCATCCAAACGGATGAATCTCCGCAATCAGGAGGAGGAAGGGACCTCAATGCTTGAGTGACAGCCAACAGGTGAAATTACAATTTCGGTCACGTTTTGTGCGTTAGGCTTGTAGTACAGAGTACGGAGTAGGGTGAAGATAACGCTATTCAATCATTTAGCACACAAGTTAGCAATTGAATTGAACTGCAACATGGGTTGATGAAATGTAACGTTTGAAATGGAATTCAGAGGGCAAACAATGGGCGAAACTAACACGGCTGAACTACTGGTGCAATGTTTGGAAAATGAGGGAGTGGAATACGTTTTTGGGTTACCAGGTGAAGAAAATCTCCATGTATTAGAAGCACTGAAGTACTCAAAAATACAATTCATTACTACTCGCCATGAACAGGGTGCCGCATTCATGGCCGATGTGTATGGTCGATTGACTGGCAAGGCTGGGGTGTGTTTATCGACGTTGGGACCAGGCGCAACAAATCTGATGACCGGTGTTGCTGATGCGAATCTCGATCGCGCCCCACTCGTAGCCATTACAGGTCAGGTTGGCACTGATCGTATGCACATTGAATCGCATCAATATCTGGATCTAGTCGCGATGTTTTCCCCCGTTACCAAGTGGAATGCCCAAATTGTGCGCCCCAGCAACACACCCGAAATTGTGCGGAAAGCCTTCAAAATTGCCCAAACCGAAAAGCCCGGTGCGGTGCATATCGATGTGCCTGAAAATATTGCAGCCATGCCCGCGATCGGCAAACCGCTCACAACCGACAACCAGGAGAAAACCTACGCTGCTTTCGCCAGTGTGGAAAAAGCAGCAGAACTGATTTCTAAGGCCGCAAATCCACTCATTCTCGTAGGAAATGGGGCGATTCGAGCCGATGCCAGCAAAACATTGACCGATTTTGCCACAAAATTGAACATTCCTGTAGCCAATACGTTTATGGGGAAAGGTGTCATTCGCTACACTCACCCGTTAGCGTTGTGGGCCGTTGGCTTGCAGCAACGAGACTACATCAACTGCGGCTTCGATCGTGCTGATTTAATCATTTGCGTTGGTTATGACTTGATTGAGTACTCACCCAAAAAATGGAATCCCACCGGCTCAATTCCTCTGATTCACGTCAATATGACTCCGGCTGAAGTGGATAGTAGCTACATTCCTGCAGTTGAAGTGGTGGGTGATATTTCTGACTCCTTGCAAGAAATTTTGGCGCGCGCCGATCGCACTGGCAAACCTACCCCCTATGCACTGGAGTTGCGAGAAGAGATTTTGCAGGACTACCTGTTCTATTCCAAAGACGACGCTTTTCCCATCAAACCGCAAAAAATTGTGTACGACCTGCGCCACGTCATGGCCCCAGAAGACATTGTGATTTCCGATGTCGGTGCGCACAAAATGTGGATGGCCCGTCATTACCATTGCGAACGTCCGAATACATGCATCATTTCCAATGGGTTCGCGGCGATGGGTATTGCCATTCCAGGCGCGATCGCGGCAAAACTCGTCCACCCCGAACAACGTGTCGTTGCCGTTACTGGTGATGGCGGCTTCATGATGAATTGTCAGGAGTTGGAAACTGCCTTGCGCGTAGGAACGCCATTCGTCACATTGATTTTTAACGATGGTGGGTATGGGTTGATCGAGTGGAAACAACACAATCAATTTGGTGAATCAGCATTTATCAAATTTGGGAATCCAGACTTTGTGAAATTGGCAGAAAGTATGGGATTGAAGGGCTATCGGGTGGAGAGTTGCACGGATCTGGTGCCAACGTTGAAGGAGGCATTGGAACAAGATGTGCCTGCGGTTATTGATTGCCCCGTGGATTATCAGGAAAATCTACGGTTCAGCCAGCGAGCTGGGGACATAGCCTGTGAGATTTAGCTGATAGGAGAAGGGGAGACACTTCAAAGTCCCTCTCTGGTTCTGGCTAGTGTGCATACATCAGTTTTGGGATAAGCCGTCGCCAGTGCTTGGTTACATAGGTTTTTGTGAGTCTCCAAACGAGTTGACAAGTCGTTGTCGTTTTTGCGATCTAGTCAATCACTTTAACGAACACAGTCAAAACCGATCGCTGTGGCGATGGGCAGTTGCAAATGGTAAAGTGTAAGGCTGAAAACCTCATCAGAGTGAAGATTGCTGTAACAGTTTCAGGTAAGCAACTTGAGCAGCGGCTTGTTCTGCGAGTTTGATCGAGCGTCCGCTGCCCATTCCTAAGCATTCATCTTGAAACCACACCTCGGCTCGAAAGCGATCGCTGCCATCAGTCGATTGCATTTCTTGCACACGGTATTCTGGCAAGCGTTTGTAACGGGCTTGCGTCCACTCCTGGAGGGCGGCTTTATAATTTTGCAGGGCCGGATCAGCGCGAATCTCTTCCACCAACTTGTGCAAATGTGCATCCAGCCACGGGCGAATGAGTTGGAGACTGTGGCTACTCAGGTAAAGCGCACCCAAAACTGCTTCAAAAGATTCTGCCAGGTAGGATTCTTCACTGGCTTTGTCGTTTAACAGATTCTTGCTCGCCAGCAGATAGCGCTCAAGGTTGTAAAATGCTGCGAGGCGTGCTAAATAGCGATCGCTGACCAGCATTGATCGAATTGCGGCAAAGTCACCAACCGGAAGCTGAGCGTAATACTCCCACAAAAATTCTGCTGTCACCAATCGAATTACGGAGTCCCCTACAAATTCAAGTTGCTCGTAGTTCAACTCAGCTGAAATTGTGGAATGGGTTAAGGCGCGATCAAGGAGTTCCCAGGAAATGGGTGCAGTTGCTGGCAAGCCTAGTTTCTGGACTAGGTTTGCTAACTGCTTCTGTCGAGGTGGATATTGTAAAACCATGCCTGCTAGACTAGCAGGTCTTCAGGCGGAACAGGGCAAAGAACTGAATGCCTTTAAACTATGACCGCCAACTGAGTATGTGGTTAGCAACGCTTCTGAATGGCCCGATTTACCTTCCAACGAGATGGTTTTTACGTCTAACCAATCTAGTGAAAGGGGGCAGTTTTGCCCATCCCCCCGTTCTATGTCTTGATGTTGAGAACGCAAGATGCTGATGGTATGGGGCAGAACACCGGCTAACAGCGCCAAAACATCATTCGGGATGCCAATTAATACTTCACTTCCAAAGAATTCTTCAAATCCTGCAAAAAGCCTTTCTGCTCGTTGATTAGCATCGGGTTCAGAGACAATTCGTTGCAACCAACGTACCCATTGAATCCGCCGACCATAGGCTTGTTGCCGAGCCTCATGGGTTTGAACTTCAACAATTTCTGGCGAACCGATCGCAATAATTCTGATGTAGTCAGCTTCAAAGGAATTACAGATTGCGGCACCTGGCCCGGCAAACTCTGCGTAATGCTGCTTACACAATATGAGTCCGCTACGTTTACGCTCTCCTACAGCCAACAAGCGCGGTGCAGAAGCTGCTAGTTTTGGGTCGGATGAACCTGGGGAAGTAGAAATGCAGTTATTCACATGCAATGATGATTTTTGCCCCAATGTTAACGGAAGGTTGAGGCTAGGGACGTTCTCCCATTTCTGTCTTTGCCGAATCTATATAGTAATGAGTTCAAACAAAAAAGTTTGGTAAATCTGCTGCTGCTTCGTCCGGATTGGGCAACGACAGATGGGTATAGAGGGAGTGCTACTTCGGTAGAAATGATGGATTTAAACTTCATCCAGCTTTGGTCAGAACGCTAAGGATCATGGATTTAATAAAACCGCATTCTTGCGTAGGATGGGTTAGCGCAGCGTAACGCATCGACTCCTGGGCTTGCGATGCGTTACGGCTAGCGCCTAACACATCCTACAAAAACCGGTCTTATTTAATTCTCATTCCTTAGAGCAAGTCAAATTGCTGAAGAGCTGATTCTAAGTAGACATTCTGACTCGCCTCTGCCAGGGTTCACTTGGCGATGGCTACAATTCTCATTCCCGAGAACAGTGAAAACGATCAGGAACTCGACTGCCTTGCATGGGATTTAAGGGCTTTTTTTACCAGAGTGGGGATTTGAGAGGGGTAGTTGGCGACTGGAATTTTTGCCCGTTCAAAAGCATTGATTTTACTGGTTGCAGTGCCGATTTCGCTCTCTAACTCTGAGGTTTGAGCCGCAATGATTGCCCCAGCATGACCAATTCGCCTACCTTTAGGGGCGGTATGCCCAGCAATGTAAGCAACAACAGGTTTGTCGATCGCTTCTGCAATGTAGTGAGCCGCAGCTTCTTCACTGTCACCACCAATCTCGCCAACGAGCACAATCACCTCGGTATGCTCATCTTCATCTAGAATTTCTAACCATTGCGGAAATGAAGAGCCAACTACTGTGTCGCCGCCAATGCAGATCCCCATCGATTGCCCTAACCCAGCCAGGGTGAGTTCTTTGGCGATTTCGTAGGTTAAAGTACCACTGCGGCTGATGAGTCCAACAGTGCCGGGTGTATAGAACTCAGCGGGATGAATTCCTAACAATACCTGTCCTGGGACGATAATACCGGGGCTATTGGGGCCAACAATTAGTGTTTCAGTGGCCTCTGCTTTTCTCAGCAAATTGACGAGATCCAGGGGTGGGATACCTTCGGTAATTAAAACGATTTGCCGAATCCCTGCCGCGATCGCTTCTAGGGCTGCATCCAAAGCTGCGTATGGATGCGTAAAAATAATGGTTGTGTCAATTTCTCCCACAGCCAAAATGGCCATTTCAACCAGATCAAAAACAGGTATCCCGCGATATACCTTACCGCCATATCCTGGACTCACGCCGCCAACAATGCTTGTGCCGTAGGCTTGCATGAGTGGCGTATAAATCGAACCTAACGGTTCAGCAATGCCCTGAATCAAAACTCGATTGTTTGGTGTGAAGTTCATAACACGGATTGGCTAACGGGTATTAAAAAAACGAAACAATAACGGACACCCCACATTCGGGCGAGAACGGACAGACATTTATCTAGAATGTCGAAATTTAAAAACTGCTGCTGCAATCTGAGTCACAGTAACCAGAAGATTTATTGAGGAGACCACAAATTTATTTGAGATTTGTCTGGAGTTGGGACAGTTTTGGGGTTCAGGTCTCTGTCAGTTCTGCCTTAATGAAGGACAACGCCTCGGTAACAGCTTCGTCTAAGTTTTCCAGTAAGGACAGTTGAGCATTTTCCAGCAGAGTGCGGGCACGATCGCTTTGACAACCAGCTAAGCGAACGACTAGTTCAGGGCCACGATTGAGGGTAGAAAATATGGTGGTTTCAGGCCGGAGTGAGGATCGCCGCGCCAGCGGCTGAGGTTGGGGCTGGGGTAAGCGACACTTCGCATGCGTAACGATCACTTCTGCAATCTCATCACAAGGAACAAGACTACTAATCAGGTTGATGAGAATCACGCGGATCGATTTCTGCTGAGCTAGTATTTCTAGCCCTTCACTTAAGCGTTGTTTTAGCACTTCAGGCAAAGTATCCCAGCGAGTTTCCCCACCGATATTGAGAAAACTGGCTGTAACTCCCCCCGCTTGTTCCACTAGATCCATTGTTGCCATGGTTAGGCCAGCACCATTACAGATGATGCCGATTTGGCCGTTTGGCTCCATATTAACTAAGGACAAGGCTCCGGGTTCGGGAGGATTGCCACCCAGTTTTGTGATCAACGAGACCAATTGCGGGTGGCGAGCAAGGGCATCATCGTTGGCGCTGACTTTGCCATCTAGAGCCATGACTTCCCCCGTGGCGCTGACTCCCAGTGGATTGATTTCGATTAAGTCCAGGTCATGTTTAACAAACAATTGGTACATCTTTTCAACAATGGCGCTAACTGATTCAATCAATTGCCCCTGTAAACCCATTTTGAGCGCAAGCCGCCGCGCATAGTAGGGGGAAAAGTCTTGTTCAACAATGACATGCTGCATCTGCTGCATTGCCGATTGCACGTCAATTCCACCATGTTGTGATCCTAAGAGTACGGGGCGGCGGACTGAACGATTGAGGGTGATGGCCAGGTACAACTCCCGATCGGCATTGTATTTTGCTTCTGCCAGCAGCATTTTGGGGTATTCCCCCATGATCGGCAAATTGAAAATCGCCTGAGCCGCGGCGATCGCATCAATGGTGTTCTCGACAAACTTCACCCCACCAACTCGGCCTCGCCCCCCAATATAGACCTGTGACTTCAACACAACCGGGTAAGGAATAGTCAATGCCTTCAAGTCTTTCGGGCGATCGATCCGTTGAGACGGCAAAACAGGTATGCCCATCTCCCGGAATAATTCTTTTGCCTGGTACTCTAGCAAGTCCATTGATGATGCCATCGTGCGATCTGCGATCAAATAACAGTAAACCAGATAGATTCGGAATGCAAACCTCCCCTGGAGGATGAAGTCTCATCCGTTATCTGAGTACATTTCTCCGGCAGCACTTCCGCTTATGATTTGGGAGAATCCAGTTTCTTTCTGGCGCTTTACAAGTGCTAGGCAGCATTCGGTTGATTCAAGCGGTTTTCACTCAACTGGCAGATAGCCAAGGAGTGGAAAATAACGTCAGACTATTCTTATGTGTTGTTCATGCAAGCAAACGTCGTGTCATCCACTGTTTCTCACTCTCAGTCTTCCCCAATTGCTTGGGCCAGCGATCGTCAGAAGCGAACGATTCGCCCACTAGCCGCCTGTGTCCTCCAAGGGATTTGTTTTGTCGGCAATGATCTGATTGCACTGGATTCGGTTCGGGGGTATCTCTTAAAAGTCAATCCACATACAGACGATACGACGATTCTCAATCCGTTGAATGTGGATGAATTGGTTGGAGCGGAGGGCTTAACCGCATGGGAACAAACACTTTGGGTGGCACGGGAAAATAGCGTTTACTTCTTTTCTCTCGATCATTTGAGTTTGCAACACTTTTACACGCTTTCCTACCCAATTACGGGAGTAGCCGTTTGGCGAGATACGGTATACATGGCATCGCAAAAGGCAGGTTACATATACATTTTTGAGCGAGATACTCGCCGCCTGATTACTCAGTTGCCGATGCCGGGGGTGGGAGCGGCGACATTGGCTATCCAGGATGAAAATTTGTGGGTGTGCGATCGGGTAGAGCAAACGGTATTTTGCATTGACCGAGCCACGGGCGAACCCCTGTTTTCAGTCTTGACTCCGTTTGAATCTCCAACGGGAATTGCATTTTATCCTAACGAGTCAGTCAATCATCAAACGGTGTACATCGCCTATGCGCAAGAGGAAGCCTACGTTCGGGATAACCCCAACAACCCAGAAGGAGCGTATGAACTATCGTTTCGCGATCGCACCTTCATTCATCCCTTACATTTTCATTACGATGCCAAAGCTCATTATGCTCTCTCGAACGGATTTTTGGTAGAAATGACCTATGCGGAGGAGTTGCTCCCGCTGGAAGAGGTTTTGCTAGAGCAATTGGAGTGGCGCATTGCCCTGCCAACGGAAACCGATCGCCAGAAAGTCCGCCAAATTGAACCGCTAGGTCGTCCCTTTGAGGAGGAGATTCAGAATGGGCAACGAGTTGCGGTATTCAAATTTGATAGTTTGAAGCCAAACGAACGCCACTTATTTGGCTGGAAAGCACTGATCGAGATTCGGGCCATCAAATATCAATTTACGTTTGACGATGTGGAGCGCGTTCCGGCCCTTGCTTCAGAGTTTCAGGCACTTTACCTGGTAGATGATGATGAATTGGCCATGGATACGCCCACCATTCAAGCGGCAGCGCGGGAGGCGATCGGCACGGAAACAAACATCTTGCGCAAAATGTTGAAAATTCGTAATTACGTCTACGATCGCTTGTCCTATGCCTTAACGCCTCGGATCGATACCCCCGATGTGGTACTGGAACGGGGTATTGGCTCTTGCGGGGAGTATGTGGGCTTGTTGCTGGCACTCGCCCGCCTCAATGGCATTGCTTGCCGCACCGTGGGCCGCTACAAGTGCCCACCACACCCAGAGCAGCGATTAGTGCCGCTGGAGCCAGACTATAACCATGTTTGGATTGAGTTTTATCTGCCGGGCTTTGGCTGGGTGCCGATGGAGTCCAACCCCGACGACATCATTGAGAATGGGCCTTATCCCACCCGCTTCTTCATGGGATTGCCCTGGTATCATGCTGAAATTGCGAAGGGGATTCCGTTTGAGACTTTGACGGCAAAAGGGGAACCTGTGGAGACGGTGTCGATCGGTGAATTGGCCATCAACCACGTACGGTTCACAGTCTTGGATGAGCTACCGCCGATCGTCGGATAGAACTTATTCTTCTACCTTTCCCGCTGCCAGCAGTTTTCGCTTGCAGCGCTAAATTATGTCTCAGTGTGGTTTAGTTGTTTGGTCGAGCGGTGGGGCTTAACCGGTCTGACTAAAGATAGATTTATCTCTGGTGCCCTCTACCCTGAAACGGGATCAATCGGTACAATCTTGTTACATCAAGCGACCCAAACATCCCTTGACGCAGATTGCGTCTCGATGTTCCAGTGCAGCTTGGGTTGAATCGGCGAAACGCTCACAGCAAGCAACGTATGAGAATTTCGTTTGAACGCAGCGGTGGATTTGCTGGCATGTTGATGAATGTCTCGATCGACACCACAAAATTGCCACCGGTCGAAGCCTCTCAGGTGAAATCGTTGGTGGAAGCGGCAGACTTTTTCCAACTTCCAGAAGCGATCGCATCCTCGGCTCAGCCCGATCGCTTCCAATATCACCTCACCGTAGCCGAAAAGAAACGAAAACATTCAATTACGGTCAGTGAATCATGCATTCCAGGGAATCTCAAACCCCTTGTGGACTGGCTCATGGATGCAGCGCGACGACCTCGAACCCAGAATTAATGCGGACTGGGCGCGGAATAGTACCCTAAAACTTCTTGGCCCCATCGCACCAGATTTTCTGACCCTTCCATCATCAGCAAATAGCGGCCCTGCCTCAGGTGATGGCGATAGATGCTGGCGGTTGTGCCTTCGCCAAACAAGCCAAATAAGCCTCCCAAAAACGCCCCCGATAACGCACTAACCACGGCGCAAGTTGGCAAGATAAGCATCCACTCATGCTGCAATTTGCCAATTAGGAGAACCAGCCCGCCGATACAAACCCCCACGACACTGGCCACGATCGCGTAGATGATTGCCTTACGCACCACAATGCGGAACGGATTCATCAACCCAACCCGTTCGGGGCTGCTGTAGCCCTGTCCCACGATCGCCAGATGTTCGGGTGAAATTCCGTGGTAATGAAGCAATCGGTACGCTTGAAACACTGATCCTTCATCAGGAAAGACCACAATTGCCAGATGGGCTGTACGCCGCCCCAAAGATGTTTTTCTGAAAAGCCGTGAAATGGACACAGGATCAGTTATGGGTGGAGGGACTCAAAGCACAATTTGCATTCTAACCTTACTCATCCAATTGCCGAATCATCGCAAGGTTCATTTAATTAAACTTTTTCCACAAGCAGGCCGGGAAGCCTCGCAAGATAGGGAAAAAATATGGCGTCTGTCATCCAGGGTCAATATTCGGTACTTTAAAGGAGAAAACTGCTTTGGACTGACTGCTATGCCTCCCCGCTGGTCTCGTAAACCCGATCGCGCTGATCCTGATTTTCGCCGTCTCGACGATCGGATGACCTTCGCAACACATGTTGCCCTGTTTGCCGCAGTAAACTCTGGTCTCTGGTTTTTTCGCGTTTTGGGTGAAAAAACATCTGCGACTGGAGTTCCGGGTGGTTTGCCCATCACACCCTGGATCACTTTGATCTGGACTGCGCTTCTGTTCGGGCATGCGGTGTATATCTTTGCGATCGCCAAATACCCCGATGCGGTCAATTCTCCCCCCCCCGGAGGAACAGGATTCGGTTCAAATGTCAGTAAATGAAGCAGAATTGAGGCTCCTCCAATGTCAAACACAAGCTCCGGTCGTGCAGTTGAATCTCTAGCCGCAGAGATCGGTCAAAACATCTATATTGATGTCGCCAAGTGGCATTTGTACTTATCTGATGCTCACCTGCATACGGTTTTGGCCGAGCAACTCTACCCCCTCCTGGCCAACAACGAATTAACGGAAAGCAAAGTGCAGCAGATTCTCCGGGCTATTCCAGTCAAGCTCGGCGGCGGCAAACAAGAACTTCCCCTGGCAGATTTAATTCCTGTGCAAGCTCAAGTCAATCTGTTGGATTTGCTGGAAGAGTTTCAGCGCAATCTCTAGCAAGTGGGCAAAGGGCAAAGAGCTTTACTGGGTTGATGATTCCGCCTTCTGCCCTCCGCCTTCTGCCCTCCGCCTTTTGCCCTAATTTTCATGCACGGGCTGAATCTCTGTAACTACTTCGTAGTAGGTTGTTCTGGGCGTACTTTCAAACAGGGGCATCATTTTTTTAAGCACCTGTTTGTGCGCTTCAGTTCCTTCGTTGGCTCTCATACTTTCTTCGCTATCCCACAGGATGACGGCGATGCCGCGCTCGGTGCCAGTCTCCTGCAACAAATAAGCTCCCTTAAATCCTTTGCCGTAAGTGGCAACGGCTTCTTGATAAATTTGCCGAGCTTCATCAAATTTACCCAGTTGAAATTCCCCGATCGTAACGTGGGCAATTTTATGGGTTAGAAAATCCTGGAAATCTTCCATAGTTTACTCCTGAGCATCGCTCTTGATGGGACTTTAGATCTTCTTGAGCAACAAAGGCAGGAATCTTAGGTTTTCTTTGTATTACTCCAAACAATCCAGTAACACAGACTCAAGTTGCACGATGTTGAGGGGTTTACTGAGATAGGCTGTAGCGCCAGCCTGGAGAAACTTTTCGCGATCGCCTGCCATTACCAGGGCTGTAATGATCACGACGGGCAGTGATTGAAACTGCGCGTGACTTCGCAGTTCGTGCAGCAGGTCTACACCCGTAATCGTTCCTGCTAACTGAACGTCCAGCAAAACTAAGTTGGGTTCATAGTCTTGAATGACTTGCAAAAACCGCTCCTCATTTGTGTGGAGCAAAACCTGATAACCGCCCGCTCTCAGATAGTCTTGCAACACCATCGCGCTAACGGTGTCATCTTCCACAATCAGAATGCGGCCTTTGGGGCAAGCCGTGAAGACGGTGGAAGTTTGCCTAGCGGTAGGAGCCGATGCTGCGGCAGGCGTAAGCAGTTCCGGTAAGAAAAGTGTAAACGTACTTCCTTGATGGAGAATCGATGTGACGGTAACATCACCGCCATGCAGGCGTGCCAATTTACGAGTTAAAGCCAATCCCAAACCCGTTCCGGCATAGTGGCGGTTGAGTTGACTATCAAGTTGACTGAAGGGCTGGAATAGCTGCGAGATTTTATCTGCCGGAATTCCAATTCCTGTGTCTTTAACGGTAAAAGTAATTCCCTCAGGCTGTTTCTCTACAATCAAACTAACTGAGCCAGTTGGCGTAAATTTGACGGCATTGGATAATAGGTTGAGCAACATTTGCCGGAGACGACGCTCATCGGCGTAATAGTAATCGATCGCGGGATCGAGTTGGCTAATCAGTTGCAATTGGCGCTCTTGGGCTTCTTCCTGGACTAAGGCCAGACAGTAATGACACAACTCGGTCACTGAGAGCCACTTCGGCATGATGGTTTCGTGTCCAGACTCAACTTTTGCCAAGTCGAGAATGTCGTTGATCAGCATCAACAGATGTTCGCCACTGCTATGAATGTGATTGATATATTCCAGTTGCTTTGGCGTTAAGTTGCCGAAGATTTCTCGTTGGAGAACCTGCGACAGTCCCAGAATGGCGTTGAGGGGGGTGCGAAGTTCGTGACTCATGGTGGCCAGAAACTCGCTTTTAGCACGATTGGCAGCATCGGAAGTGAGCTTTTCTTGTTCGAGTTCGCGAGTCCGTTGTTTTACGAGTTGTTCCAGGTAGGAGTAGCTCTGGGCGTTGTATAGGGCGATCGCCGCATGGCCTGCAATCTGGTGCAAAAGTTGAACTTCTTCCTGCGTGAAGGTGCGATGGCACGTGGTTGTATGTAGTGCCAAAGCGCCAAAAATGCGATCGCGAATAATAATTGGCGCACACAACACTGAGCGAGTCTGCAATTCGTTGACCAGCACTTGAAGTGCGGTTGTGGTTGCTTGCACGCTTAAGTCGAGGGAGTAAAAGGCTTGTCCCTGGTTGAAGGCTGAGGTTGGATCTGGCAAGTCAGGCCAATCGGATAAGGGATACCGAAAGCCTAGGATGGATGAAATGGTTTCGCTAGCACGCCATTCATTAATCGCGAGAATTTCTTCGTCTAGCATATAAATAACCGCTCGATCGACACCAAAGCCTTCTCCTGTTCGGTTGACAATTTCTTGCAAAATGTGTGCTGGGTCCAGGCTGGAGTTGAGCGCTTTACTAAGCTGATTCAGAAGGTGTTCGCGTTGGGCTTGCTGCTGAACCTGGGTAAAGAGTTGGGCTTGTTGAATCGCGATCGCTACCTGTACCGCTAACTTTTGAACCAAATCGATTTCAAAAAGTTGCCATTGTCGCACGGCACTACACTGATGCACCGCCAGCACTCCCCACAAGCTGCCTTCCTGCAACTTTTCTGGGGATGGTCGATCGGCTACTAAGTCATCGGGTTGCCCGTCGCGCGCGGCTAACGGTGTACTTTGGATGATCGGCACAACCAATTTGGCTTTGACCTGGAGCCGCCGCATGAAGTCCAGGTAATCGGCGGGCAGTCCCTGATGTTCAATATCATTTACCACATAGGTTTGCCCCCATTCATACCGGGCATATTGGGCATCGGGGTTGCGATACCAAATTTGATGAGAAGCTGCACTCGAGTCGATCGTCCATTTTGGTAGAACTGAGGCTGCCACCAAAATCCCGTGTGGCCCATCAAAACGGTAGATTAAAACTCGATCGGTTAATAGAAATTGGCGAATTTCATCCACCGTGCGGCCCAAAATTTCCTCCAAATCTAGCGACTCCCGGATGCGGAGCGCGATCGCCCCCAAAAGTTGCTCGCGTTTCGATTGATTTTGCAACCGCTGTTCAGCCAGTTGGTGTTCCAGGGTCATGGAAATTGAGGAGGCTGCTGCACCTAAAAGATTGACTTCTACCCCATCCCACAACCGCGCTTCACGACAATTATCGAACCCGATAAATCCCCAGAATTCACTGTTAACAAAGAGCGGCAGCAGCAGAATTGCTAAAATTCCTTGGCCTTCCAAGGTCTTGCGCTCAGCAGGGGGGAAATCTGCGATCGTACAATTAATAATCCAATTCCGCTCCAAAGTCTGCTTCCAGGTTGGGCAAGCCGAATCGTAAGGCAAGTTTTGAAGCCGGGGATTGTGGATTTGAGGGGTAACGGTTTCAGCGCACCATTCATACCGCTGACTCATCAATAGGTTGCCATTGATATCCCGCTGATTCTCAAACAGATAGACGCGATCCGCTCCTGCAATGCGACCCAGCGGCTCTAGTACTTTCTCATAAACCTGCGTTTCACCCACATGAGTTAGCAGCCAGGTCTGGATGTTGACAAGAACTGTCAAAAGTCGTTCGCGTCGAGCCAGAGCATCTTCGCTCTGCCGTAATGCCAGTTCCGTATTGCGGCGATCGCGAATTTCCGCCTGCAAAATGGCATTCATTTGAGCCAGTTCTTGAGTTCGTTGCGCGACCCGTAATTCCAACTCCGCATGAGCGGTTTGCAGAGCGGCTTCGGCTAGAATTTTGTCTGTGATGTCGATCGATACGCCAATAAATCCAATGGGTTCCTGTTGGCGATTTTTGAGTAACGTGTGCTTAACTTCTACCCACACCTCAGACCCATCCTGGCGATGCAGCAGCAATTTCCCCTGCCACAAATCGACCCGAAATCCCTGACTCACCATTTGTCTGGCGATACGTTGCCCTTCCGCCGGGGCCAACACAGAAACGATGTTTTGCCCCAAAACTTCACTTGCCTGCCATTGATAGATTTTTTCAGCGTAATGATTCCAATACAGAATCGTTCCCTGAAGATCAGTCGCAATAACTGCGTTGCAAACCTGTTCCAGTAATGAAGATTGAAACGTGCTTTCTTGAGCGTAGGTTTCGTTTTGTTGTTGAATGGCGACAAGTTGCTGTTGAAGCTGGTGAAACTGACACTCGAGTTGAAACAACTCCTGGTTCAACGGTTCTGGGTCAATATTTCCCTGAGGCTTTGGCTGCAAATTGCGAAATTGTTCGAGATTCATGATTGTTCTAGAAAGGACGGTCTGGCTTCAGTGGGTTTTTGTTCGCACCAGTTCTGGATGCAAGCTTAGACGAATTGTCCAATCTTTATGCCGAATGGTTGTACGTGGGGGCGGGAAATGAGTATAGCTTTGGTCAGAACGCCTAGGATAAGTCAAATTGCTGAAAAGCCGTTTCTGAGTAAGCGTGTTGACTCGCCGTTGCCATGTGTAACGTGGCAACGACGATAACGCTAAAAGCTTACAGCAACTTTCATTCGTGTATGCCACATAAATCTTCTGTTTTGCGTCAAGGTATGGACTTTTGTTGGGCGACACCTGGCTGAAAACCGCTGTAAGAAATATTTTATTGATAAAAGTTTTACCGAAAACTTGTAAATGATTGAAGATAGCTGTACTTTTCGCTAAGGATCATGAATTAAAGAAAGTGGGATAGCCGTCCCGGCTGTCCGAGACAGGCCAGATAACGCCGAAGTGATTCAGCGGGACAAACACGGGGCGATCGCTGAATAGCCGTCCCGGCTGTCCGAGACAGGCAAGATGCCTATCCCACAGAATTTGCCATTTTATTTGTTCCTCATGCCTGAGTAAGAAAAAGCGAATTTATAGCTATCGCCAAAGTCCTGAAAGGAAAGAACAGGTAGAAGTTTTGAGTGAATTGCGAAATGGGAAAGAATAGTTTTTGGACGGGAATGTCGTTATTCTGCCCAAATGCCGCTTCAGAATATAGGTTTAGAAATTGGCCATGCCTCAAGTTCTTTTTGATGACTTGGTTTTCGGTGTTCGATCAGGCGATTTGATCAGTTTTCCAACTGATACGGTGCCAGCGTTGGCAGTTCGTCCCGATCGAGCAGAATTAATTTTTATTGCCAAACAGCGGAACCTGGACAAACCTTTAATCTTGATGGCGAGTGATGTGAACCAACTATGGAATTATGTGACTGGAACTGAAGCCGAGCAGCAAGCCTGGCAGGAACTGGCGCAACGCTATTTGCCTGGAGCCTTGACGCTGGTGCTGCCTGCTAGCGATCGCGTTCCTCCAACGCTCAACCCCAAGGATCCAACCAGTATTGGGGTGCGAGTGCCGAATCATGCGATCGCGCGAGCGATTTTGGCCCAAACCGGCCCGCTGGCAACGACCAGCGTCAACAGATCGGGAGAACCACCGTTGCAAACAATGCATGAAATTAATCAACAGTTTCCCGATGTATTGACGCTAGCAGCTTCAGAATATGCGGCGTTCATGCCTGCAACTGCTGCTCTGCTAAACCAAACGTCCGGCATTCCATCTACGGTAGTGCGTTGGACTGGGCGAGCTTGGGAGGTGTTACGGCAAGGTGCAATTGCCCTGGAGGACTCATGGATAGCATGAATGCGGTGTGGCTTTGTTTGGGCCTGGGGGCTGGCTGGTGGGTTCGTTCCTGGCTCCGGCGGTCGCCCTCTACAAACTTCGACACTTACTCATCCGAGTCTGCCCAGGCTGACATAGCTTTACTCCAGGAGCAACTTCAGCAAACTGAGTTGGCTTATTACATGGCTGCGGAGATGAGCCAGTTAAAAAGTAGTTTTTTAGCCCGCACGTCCCATGAGTTGCGATCGCCGATGAACGGCATCATTGGCATGCATCAACTGATTTTGGCAGATTTAAGCGATAGCCCAGAGGAGGAGCGAGAATTTATTGCTCAGGCCAACGCCTCTGCCCTCAAAATGGTCAAAGTTTTGGATGAGGTGATCGATGCGGCCAAAGTCGAACATGGCACCAGCCAGCTCATGCTCCAACCTGTTCCACTGGCGGTACTGTTGCGGGAAACCCAAACATTGACGCATCTCCAGGCGCAAAATCGGAATTTACGACTGATCATTGAAACGCCAGAGCCAGAAACCTACATTCTTGCCGATCCGCAACGCCTGCGCCAGGTGTTGGTGAGTTTGGTGGATGCGGCGATCGCGCAGATGCCCGAAGGTCGCCTTTCTCTGACGACCCAGTATGCTAATGATGCTGAAACCTGTGAGATTGTGCTGCAAACCCCTATCGCTGCCTCACTTTGGCTAGAAGAGACGACTCATCCACCCACGATAATTCCGGCCAACCACGTTGTGGCTGTGGACAAAGCCGCCATTCTTGCTCTGGCCAATCGCCCCTTTCCCAGCCCTGGTTTTGCTTTTGCTGTGGCCCGCTCGCTGATGCAATCCATGCAGGGTCATCTGAATTGTGTGACAGTGGATGAGGGCATAACTGATGATGTGCCAACTGCATCCGGTTACCTGTCACAGATTCGCTGTACGATTCCGCGTGTCTTACCCGAAGCTTCGGTAGACTGAAGATAGTTCGTTGAAGTTTTCATCTGCTATGACCGGCAAACCAGATCCCCCTCCCACTGTTGATCTCACTCCAATCGAAGCGACGAATACAATGATGGCCACCCGATTTCGGAATTTTGTCATCGCCGTAGTGGCGATTGTCCTGAGTACAGCGATCTTCCTGGGTTTGAAAACCGAAACCGCCCCTGGTCTGCTTAGCGCCATGGCAGCAGCGTCTGTGCCTTACGAACAGGCGCTAACCAATGGCAAGCCCACTTTCATGGAGTTTTACGCCAACTGGTGTACGAGTTGTCAGGCGATGGCCCCCGATCTGGAGGAACTCAAGCAGCAGTATAGCGATCGGGTCAATTTTGTGATGTTGAATGTAGACAATAGCAAGTGGTTGCCGGAAATTTTGGCGTACCGCGTCGATGGCATTCCCCACTTTGTGTTTCTGGATGCGCAGGGAGATGCGATCGCCCAGGCGATTGGAGAACAACCGCGCCCCATCTTGGATGCAAATTTGGTAGCGCTGGCGGCAGGTTTACCCCTACCCTATGCCCAGGCAACCGGCCAAACCTCCGCATTTTCTGCCCCGGTTACGCCTGATACTGCCAGCCAAACCGATCCGCGCAGCCACGGCAGTCAGGTCAAAGGTTAAGGCAGGGATCGGACTGTGTTGTCATCGGAGTTATTGGCTTACTACCGGCGGCTGTGTCGATCGCGCTTTACGGTGGTTGACCTGGAAACGACCGGGCATCGTCCCCCCGTCAGCCGTGTGATTGAAATATCTGTGCTGCATGCAACATTGGACGAGGGTATCCTGCAGCAGCAAACCCATCTGATTAATCCCCAGGTGAAAGTGCCCGCTGGGATTACGCGGTTTACGGGCATTACCCAGGCGATGGTCGATCGCGCGCCTTACTCAGCGGAGGTATGGCGGGAGTATTTGCCGTTGTTGTCGGAAGGAGTGTTGACGGCACACAATCTTTCGTTTGACTATGCCTTCCTCAAATCGGAGTTCAACTTTGTGGATGTGCCCTTCACCCGCCTGGAAGCCGAGCAACTGTGTACGGTGAAGTTGGCGCGGTTGATGCTGTCAGAGTTGCCATCCCGGAGTTTGCCTTACCTGGTGGAGTATTTTGGCTTTGATGTGGGGCGATCGCATCGGGCCGAGGCCGACACGCAAGCCTGCTGGATGCTGTTGGAACATCTGCTGGGTGAAATTCATGCCACCTCAGATGCGGTTTTGCTGGAGCGATTTGGCAGGCAGTGGATTTCGCTCAAAGTGGCAGCGACGATTTTAGGCGTACCCAATCGGCAGGCCAAAATCTGGTTACGCGATGCGGGCGTGGAGTGGCAATTGCGAGGCCGCTACAATACGCCGATGGTGCAACGGGCGGCCGTGGAGCAGGTGTTTGGGGAACGAGGTGCGGCAGGAATTATGCCGCTGCCAACTCCTGACAAATTCGCTCAAAGGCGATCGCGGGATTGTCTGCCTGAGTGATAGGGCGACCGATGACTAGCAGATCGGCTCCAGCCGCGATCGCTGCCGCTGGTGTCATGACCCGTTGCTGATCCCCCGCTGCCGCCCAAGTAGGCCGCACCCCCGGACACACCAGCAAGAAATCATCGCCGCAGGTTTGCCGCAGTTGAGCGACTTCCTGGGGCGAACACACTGCACCAGGAAAGCCGCTTTCTTGCGCCAGGAGGGCCATGTGCAGCGCATATTCGGGCAATTCGATCGGAATTTTTAGATCGAAGGCGATCGCCTGTGAACTCAAACTGGTTAACACAGTGATGGCCAGCAATTTGGGGGGAGGTTGTCCGGTTGCAGCTGCCCCTACGACGGCGGCTTGTTGCGCAGCTTTGAGTGCCTCTCGACCGGCGGTAGCATGTACTGTGATTAAATCGACCCCGTAGTAGGCAGCCGCCCGACACGCCCCCGCGATTGTGTTCGGAATGTCATGAAATTTCAGGTCAAGGAAGATTTTCTTCTGCCGTGATTTGAGTTCAGGGAGAATCGTTGGCCCTGCACTCACGAACAACTCCAGCCCGACTTTCCAAAAGGTGACATTGGGTAATTGCTCCACCAGGGCGATCGCAGCGGCCTCATTAGGCACATCCAGTGGCACGATAATCTGATCGGCGATCGACATTTTTCTCCTTTCTAGCGCTTTTGCTCCTACTGTTTAACTTCGCAATATTTGTTGAAATCGCTCACCAATTGCGTTTCCGCTTCAATCAGCCCACTCATTTTCTGGGCTGTGGCGGTCAAATTCTGGCCAGCCGCATTTAAGTCTTTTAATCCTTTCGGCGAATTTTCCAGGGTACTGATAGTGGTGAGGGCATTGGTGATGTCTTTAAAGGCAGTGCTGATGGCGGCGGCATTTTGCACGTAGCGATCTTTCAATCCCACCAGGGTTTCATCCTGTAAGTTGATGCCCTGAATGTTTTTGATCAGTTCATCGAGCTGTTGGGTGAGTTGGGTGAATCCAGTTGCAGCATTGCCCGCCGCCGTTTTGACACCATTAAAGTCACTTCGGGTGCTTGCCGTTTTGGCAGCCGCGTCAAAGGAATTATTTTCCTGCTGAAACTGTTCGGCGATCGGGCGCATTTGGTTGACGCTATCGGCCAACTTGTTGCACTGCGAAATTTTGCTAGGAGTACAACTGATGAGTGTTCCGGCGATCGCTATCGGTAGGAGAAAACGCACTAGGGGCGATCGCAGGCGGAAGTGGGAAATGGTCATATTGGTTCTCATGAGGCCGGAGTCACCAGGCGAACAAACTTATTTTTACCCAGTTGCAGCACACGCCCCTGCAACTCAGCCGCCGATGCAAAGGTCAAATCCACCTGATCCACGCGCTCCCCGTCGAGTTTGACGCCACCTCCTTGAATTTGGCGACGGGCTTCCGAACTGCTCTTACAAAGCCCACTGGCACTCACTAGGTAAAAGAGCTTGACGGGAAACTCGATCGCCGCGAGGGAAAATTCAGGCACATTATCCGCTTGCTCAGCATTGCCTTTGATCAGGTCGGTGGCATCTTGCTGAGCTTGCTTGGCGGCGGCGGCTCCGTGATACTGGCTGACCACTTCTGTTGCCAGCAGCTTTTGGCGATCGCGGGGATTCTCTGGCAGAGCATCCAGCGGGAGGTTCGTCAACAATTCAAAATAGCTGGTTAGCAGATGGTCAGGGGTTTTCTCCAATTTGGAATACATCGTCAGTGGGGCTTCCGTCAGCGCCACATAGTTGCCCAGAGATTTGGACATTTTCTGCACCCCATCTGTCCCCAGCAGGAGTGGCATTAACAACCCGAACTGAGGCCGCAAGCCAAAGTGTCGCTGCAAATCGCGCCCAACGGCAATGTTGAATTTCTGGTCTGTGCCGCCCAACTCCACATCCGACTCCACGGCAACCGAGTCATAACCCTGCATCAATGGGTAAAGAAATTCATGCAGGAATACCGGGTTGCCTTTTTCATATCGTTCTGCGAAGCCCTCTTTTGCTAACATTTGTCCAACGGTCATGGTCGTCAACAACTCCAGAATCTTGGAAAGATCCAATTTAGCCAGCCATTCGGAGTTGTAGCGAATCTCTAACCGTCCAGGCGTGTCAAAGTCCAGAATCGGGCGCACCTGCTCCAGATAGGTTTGGGCATTGGCCCGAACTTCTACTTCAGTCAACTGCCGTCGAACGTCAGACTTGCCAGTCGGGTCGCCAATGCGCGCGGTAAAGTCGCCAATAATCAAGACTGCGGTGTGGCCAGCATCCTGAAAAGCGCGCAGTTTACGGACGGGAATACTGTGTCCCAAATGAATTTCGGCCCCTGTGGCATCAATGCCCAGTTTGACGCGCAAGGGACGATCGATGTGCAGCACCCGCTGCATCAAGTTTTCGTCTGGGCTGCTAGATTCTCGCTGGTCAGGGAAAATTTCACTGAGACCCCGAGTCAACCAGGTAAAATCGTGGTCAGGCGGCAATGCTGAACTTGTCATTAAACTTTGCTGATTTGTCGTCAGGTCTGCTACACTCACGGGCTAATTAGTCACCAATCTATAAAAGTGGACAACCTACTATAATGCAAGCGATCGTGCCTTTGGTTGAGGTCGTTAATTCCCCACTGTTCCATTCCACTTTTCCGGTTCATCGTTTGCCGCACTTGAAAAACGAATCAAAACCTTCTAAGTCGTTTATTATCTACCCCACCACTCACAGGAAACAGTCGTGTCCTCCAATACCCTCCGCCAAAAGCGCCCCACCACCCCAAATCCAACTCCGCTTCTGAACTTTGTTGGCACTGTGAGTAAGGTCACGGGCGGGATTCTCCTGGGGTCTGCCATGCTCACCAGTTCCATCATCGCGGGAGGCTTGGTGGGATTGGCAATTAGCTTCCGTAACTTGCCGGATGTCCGGGTTTTACGCAGTTATGCCCCAACCGAAACCACCCATATCTATGATGTGCAGGGCAAACTGCTAGCCAGCTTGCATGGAGAAGCTAACCGGGAAGTCATCCCGCTGGACAAGATTTCGCCAGATTTGAAACGAGCCGTGTTGGCGATCGAAGATAGCTACTTCTTTCAACACAAAGGAGTGAATCCGGGGGCGATCGTGCGGGCCATGCGGGCCAACTGGCAAGAGGGGCGGACGGTAGAAGGGGCTTCAACCTTGACCATGCAATTGGTTAAAAACCTGTTCCTGAACCCCAAACAAGCCTTCAGCCGGAAATTGGCGGAATCCGTTCTCTCCATGCGGGTAGAGCAGATCTTCACCAAAGACCAAATTCTGGAAATGTACCTTAACCAGGTGTACTGGGGCCACAACACCTACGGGGCCGAAACCGCGGCTCAAAGCTACTTCGGTAAATCAGCGGCAAATCTAAATCTGGCCGAAGCGTCCCTCATGGCAGGGCTAATTCAGGCTCCTGAAAGTCTCAGCCCTTTTGTCAACATGAAGCTGGCCAAACAACGGCAGAAAGAAGTTCTGAATCGGATGCAGGAGTTGAACTGGATTACGCCTCAGGAAGAGACCGCTGCCCTCAGTCAACCGCTCAAGCTAGGCAAAATTACATCATTCCAAACTAGCCAAATTCCCTATGTCACCGAAGCTGCGGTGCAGGAGTTAACTCGTCGCTTTGGGCGAGATGCGGTGTTGAAGGGTGGAATGCGCGTTCAAACGACTGTAGACACAAAACTTCAGCGCATTGCTGAGGAAGTAGTCAAGCAGGGGCACGAATCGCTTTTGTATCAAGGCGTTTACGCAGATCAGATGGCGTTAGTTGCAGTCGATCCGCGGACTCAGTTCGTCAAGGCTATGGTGGGCGGGGTTGATTATCGCAAGAGTCAGTACAATCGGGCGATTCAAGCATTACGGCAACCCGGTTCTGCCTTCAAACCGTTTGTTTACTATGCGGCGTTTGCTACGGGTAAGCACGGACCTGATTCCACCGTTGACGACAGCCCTGTTGGGTATCCCGATGGGTACGAAATGTACTATCCCCAAAACTACGACGGCTCGTTCTCAGGGCCAATTTCCATCCGGCAGGCGTTGGCTGTCTCGCGGAACGTCCCGGCGGTCAAATTGGGACAGGAAGTGGGGCTGAATAAGGTGATCGATGTGGTGCGGACGATCGGCGTTCGCAGCCCGATCGAACCAGTCGTCTCCTTACCTTTAGGTTCAGTTGACCTGACTCCCCTGGAAATGGCTGGAGCTTATGCGACTTTCGCAAACAATGGCTGGTATTCGGAAACCACCTTCATCGTGCAAGTTACCGATAGTGCCGGAAATGTTTTGCTCGACAACACCCCGAAACCGCAGCTTGTCCTTGATCCTTGGGCTTCTGCGTCGTTGAACAGCGTGTTGCAGGATGTGATTGTGCGAGGTACTGCAACCTCGGCAAATATTGGTCGTCCAGCCGCTGGCAAGACTGGAACCACCTCCTCCGAACGGGACATCTGGTTTGTGGGCTATGTGCCGCAGCTTTCTACCGCTGTCTGGGTTGGGAATGATGATTATTCCCCGATCGGCTATGGGGCAACCGGCGGTACCTATGTGGCTCCGATCTGGCGGAACTTTATGAACCGGGCGTTGCAAGATGTTCCAGTTGAGCACTTCCGTCCAGCATCCGACTTTCCGAAACCGTAGGCAAGGTAAACCAGAAGGTGGCACCTGCTCCAGGGGCGCTAATTGCTCCAATGTTGCCCTTATGTGCAGTCACGATTTGCTTGCACAGGTAAAGGCCCAGGCCGATGCCAGTGGAGCGCGTCCGGTTGCCGCGAACATAGCGATCGAAAAGGGAGTGACATTCGGCTGGAGTCATGCCCACCCCATTATCTTGCACCTGACATTGCACAAAACCGTTTTGCCGATGCGCGCTTAAGGTGATCTGAAGTCCGGGCGCATTGTGTTGAAGGGCATTGGTGATCAGATTTTCGAAAACACGACGAATTTGCGCGGAGTCTGCCATCAGGGTTGGGAGTTCGGACTGAATATCAGTTATGAGAGTGGCGTTGTGCTTCAGCAGAATCGGCGTGAGATCGGTTGCGATCGCCGCTACCAATTCTGCCAGTTGGATGGGTTCGAGTTGTAGCCGAATGCCGCGCATATCGCCGGAGTGGGTTTCTAGTAGGGAATTGAGCATGGCCAGTTGGCGATCGAGGCTTTGCACCATGCGATCCAACACTAATTTGGATAACGCCACTTCATCCGTCGCTTTAGTTTGCAGGTTTTGCAACACCAGGCGCATTCCCATCATGGGCGTGCGGAGATCGTGGGAAACAGCATGGAGGAATTCATCCTTTAAATTGCTTAGATCCTGGATTTCCTGCATTTTTTGTTGAAGTTGCGCCGTCCGCTCCTCTACCTGATATTCCAGGCTGGCGTTCAGAATTTGCAGTTGCTCATACAACTCTGCTTGCCTTGTCATACTTTCCTGGAGTTTGCGCTCAGAGTGTTTCCGTTCAGTGATATCGCGCATGATCGCCAGTACTTCGTCGGCTCCAATCACGACCATGCGGGCTTCGTAGTCGCGCATTTCGCCCTGCACTGGAAATTGATACTCAAATAACTGTGGCTCGCCGGTGGTGATGGCTTGTTCGACGTAATGCATCCGTTGTTGAGCGATGTCTGGTGGAATCACCTCATACACGGTCTTGCCAATCATTTCGGTGGGTGGAATGGCCAGATCGTAAGGACGCACCGATCGTGCATCTAAATAGGTGCCATCTTGGCGAATCCGAAACATTAAATCTGGGATGGCATTGAGCAAAGCCCGATTGCGTTCTTCACTTTGGCGGAGGGCGGCCTCAGAGCGTTTGAGATCGGTGATGTCACGCTCGATCGCCATCACTTCATCATCGCCGCAGACTACGAGCCGCGTTTCGTAATTGCGCAACTCGTCTTTATGCACCCCTTCCGTTTCAGCAATCTGGTATTCCAAACTCTGAACCGTTCCAGTGTCCAGGGCCCGGGCGATCGCTGCTAACATCTCTTCTGCCAAGTCGGCAGATGCCCATTGTCTTAAATTGGTACCGACAACGTCTTCTCGTTGCAGCCCACTGATTGCATCTTCTTGGGTGCCCTTAAAGTTGAGGCAATCGCCATTGCGATTCACCCAAAAAACTCGATCGGGCATTAAGCTCAGGATGGCAGTGTAGTGAGCATGGCTTTGATGATCTGAACTTACAAACATAATTGCATGCTCACTCCTAAACGTTTAATCAATGCACGATCGGCGCTGACGTAGAAAAAATAATTTACGAGTTCTGGTGTAAACTACCCGGATCTGCATTACCCCACTGAGGATTTTAAAGGTATCCAGGACAGGCTCCCATGGCAATTGGAGCTGTCTTAGTCCGCTCAAAAGTTCGATCGTTCAATAATGAGCAGATTTGAAGAAAGTGATTTTTCGCTATTTTCAAATTTTCTCATTTCAGTTTTGTTTGTCCAGAGATCTGGGAATTTCTTCAGTTCTTTGGCGATTCGTTGCGTGTTCACATGCGATTAATCGTTCAACAAACATTTCTGGGGGTATCATGCAGTTGCAAGATTCAGAAATGGCTTTGATAACATGCTTCGGCATCTTTTCATTGATGGCACCGACTCACCTGCTGCCTCGTACTTTTGGCCATTAACCAAAGCTACGATCGCCGCACCGTATAGAGTTTTGCTCAGCCATGCCTGTATGCCTTCGCACCTTGGGAGGAAACTCGGCCTTTGGGAGCAACGATATGACCCAGATAGCGCTATAGCTAGCATCTATGGCATTAGTCAAAAGTCAATCTCTAAAATCAGAGCTATTTCGTCAAAATCTGCCAATTTTCGTCGTTTATCCCCCCAGGAACCTTCTCACCTTGTAAAAGGTCAATATACCTAACAAGCAAGTAGTCGATGTTTCTTTGGAGAACTCTCCCATGGTGAATTCCAACATTTGGAAATCAGGGACCGCTGCACTCGCCGCTCTAGGATTAGTAACCGGGAGCGTTGCGCCGATTGTCTACACGGTTCCTGCCTTTGCTCAACCCACGCCCTTTAGGGATGTCCCGGCTGGCTACTGGGCAGCTCCTTTTATCAATGAGTTAGCCACTCGCAATATCATCGTCGGGTTTCCGGAGGATGGCACCTTCCGCCCTGAGTCACCCGTGACCCGCGCTGAATTTGCAGCGATGATCAATCGGGCCTTCCCCAACGTGCCACAGATTCGTCCAGCAATTAGCTTTGTGGACGTACCTAGCGACTTTTGGGGTCGAGGTGGAATCGACCGCGCCTATACCACCGGGTTTATGGCAGGTTATCCCGGTAATGTGTTTAGACCGGGTGAAAATATTCCCCGCGCTCAGGTTTTGGTGTCTCTAACCAATGGCTTGGGATTTGCACCCACTCCCGGCACCTCGATCGACCAGACCGTTGCGATCTTCGCCGATGCCAGTGCGATTCCAGGCTATGCTCGTCCCAGTGTGGCAGCTGCGACTGAACGGCGGATGGTCGTGAACTTCCCCGATGTTCGCCTCTTGAATCCAAATCGGGTTGCCACCCGTGCTGAAGTTGCCGCTAACATCTATCAAGCATTGGTGAACACTGGACAGGTTGCTTTCATTCCATCGCCCTATATCGTGGGTGGCGGTCAGACTGTTGGTGTAAAAATTCCTGCCGGAACTCAAATTCCAGTCCGGTATGAAGGGGTAGACCGCATCCTGCTGGCTAAAGACGAAGCCCCCATTCCGTTCACGATGAAAGTCGCTCAGAATGTGGTCACGCGGGAAGGGCAGGTGCTGATTCCAGCGGGTAGTGATGTGGTTGGGACGTTGCAAACCACTCCGAGAGGGGCACAATTCCTAGCACGCGAACTGGTGCTACCAACGGGTAGACGGGTTCCCATGCAGGCAGCTTCTAACTTCATTACCAACACTGAAACCATTAACAAGGGAGTTAGCACTGGCAAGCTGATTGCCGGTACTATTGTTGGGGCTGGGGCCGCAGCCGGAATCGCCGCGGTAACGGGCGATCGCAACATTCGTTGGTATGAAGTGTTGCCCGGTGCTGTCGTTGGTGGTGGCTTGAGCTTGCTTTTCCGAGATCGCGTGGAATTGTTTGCAATCAACCCCAACACAGACCTGACCCTGACCCTGACGGCAGATCTGGACTTAACAACTCCAACGCCGACACCCAGGTAGGAGGTAGATAGGTTGGTGGGTGGATGGGGCAGTGGTTATTCATGCCGCTTCCACCCATCCACTCACTCGGCCATCTACTGAGTTAGTCTCTATCAATCGCGATCGGCAATTGGACCAGAAAAGTTGTTCCTCTTGTGGCAAGGGCTACATCTCCAGGTATTCTCAGCTTTGACTCCAAAGCCGGACTGAATACTTGGATTTTGCCGTGTATTTGCTCAATGAGCGATCGGGTAATTGCTAAACCCAAGCCACTTCCAGGAATAGACCCTTGAGCTTGAATACCGCGAAAATGACGTTCAAAAATGTGGGGTAAATCGTCGTCAGGAATTCCCGGCCCTGTATCTGATACCGATATTTCTAGGTTGGTGCAATGGGCAGGCTCCTCCACCAGGACAGTAATATAACCACCTGCGGGAGTGTATTTGATGGCATTTTCCAGCAAGTTGTTGAGCGCTTCCCGCAAAGCTCCAAGATTTGCCCAAACTGGCGGCACGTCTTCCGCAAACGACATATGCAGCGTGAGGTTTTTTTCTCGAGCGATCGCCTGAGCCGAGGCTAGAAGCGGTTCTAACACCGTCTCCACCAAGCAGCGCTCGATCGTGAGTTCCGTTCCCGGTAACAACCCGATCGCATGAGGTAGTGCGGGACGCGCATCCAAAACGGCATCTCCCAGTTGCTCCTCGTCCAAAATCGAAGAATCTACAGTTGAGCCAGGTAGCGAGCGTGGCCCGGAATTGAATCCGGCTTCCAAAGCCAACTCCATTTGTTGAGCTAAATCTCGCAAGCGTTCAGTTTCGCGGGTAATATTGACTGTCAATTCATGGCTGCGATCGCCTGAAGTAAATCGCCGCAAAATCAGTTTGCCAAAGGTTTGTAGAGCTGCGAGCGAATTGCGTAGTTGGTGCAGTAAATTGGCCATCAGGTCATGTTGCTGAAGGCGCAGTATCTGTTCCTGCTCTCGTGCGTGTTGCCCCCATTGATAGCGCTGATCCAACACACACGCCAAAGCCAACGTTCGAGCCACTTCTTCCACGCGAGCCTGTTCCCAGGGTTCCCAGGCTCGATCGTCCCGTCGCGTTACCAGCAACCCAAACACGTTATCCTCAAAGACTAACGGCAAAACGATCTGACGCTGCTCAACCAAAGTATTTGATTCATCTGTCGTAGAACCCATCCCAACGGATGTCTTTATTGGGTGTGATGGCGATTCTGAAACCTTTCCTGGGTTCGCCTCGGTTGTTAAATGCAAAGATGTTGCCGAGTCCTGTATGGGTGCAGGAGACAAGAGCATCGGTGACCGCTCTCGGTCTACCAAACTCTCCGGATAAGCTGCGATCGGAATTAACTGAGGCTGTACTCCATCCACCAATTCCTGAGTTAAATAAACGATACTTATAGACGCATCCATCGCTTGAGTCAGGAGCATAATTTGAGCTTTACATAGGGCAATAAACTCAGAACTGATGGACATTAGCATGAGGAAGAAGCAATAGAGCGAAGCTAAACCAACCGAGTGTCAGCGAACTTTACAGAGTACAAACAAATCCTTTTCTTGCCTTTAGATAGATTTAATCTTTGTATCAAAGGGTTAAAACAAATTGAATTTTTTGCCTGAAATCGCTATACTTGCGACGTATTTTGTAACCAACACTACACTTGACCATGAAGGGGGGGTTAAATTGGCAAGGAGACGCAAGCGCAAAAGCCGCCGTCGGCAGGAGGGTCGTAGAATTCTTGAGCATGTACCTCAGTTCAGCATCGAATGTGGAGAAGACAAGCCCGTTACAGCCGCCAGAAAATTTATCCATGCAGAAGGCATAGTTCCACCTGCGCTACTTCTGGTTAAGCGTAACGAGCATACCACAGATCGATACTTCTGGGCCGAAAAGGGATTGTTTGGGGCGCAGTATGTGGAAGAGAATCACTTTTTGTTTCCCAGCCTTAGACCATCAGACGAACCACAGGCTGAGCTAGCTGTTCAAGTTCGTAAAGTTTGAAGTTCTTCCCATCTTAACTTCAGCTATAAAATCCCATCGTGGTAGATAGGCCAGGTGGGATTTTTGCTTTGAAGCAAGGCAGATATAGATGTCAGCGTGTGAAATGTGACATCAGTAGTACAGCATTCATTCTTTTGCCTAATCGGCTCTCTGCCTCGCCCTTGTCGTGTTATGTAAATGCATGCTGCACACCTGGCGAGAGTTACACTCCAAAACCTCGATCGACCTAAATTATTCAGCCGGTTTGATCGCCAAAGCCCGCTGGAGCTCGTTCAACTCGTCACGATGGGCTACCACAGTAATAACGCTTTGCCCTAGTTGGTTTTCACTTTGTTCTGATTCAACTCGAAGTAGCACCTTTTCAGGCCGCTTTGCATTGCGCCAGTAGAAGATGCCCGCCAAAGGGGAGATCAACACGAGAAGCAGGGTTTCGGTGGAGTAGTCGGGTAGGAGGATTGCCAGGACAAGCGCCAGACACAAAATCCCAACTGAGGCGAGAATGGTCAGAAAAATAGCCAGGAACAGGCTGGGACGCACTACGCCTTCAAAGGCAACCTGATTTTGTTCGGCATCAACGTCTACTATTTTGTAAGAACGTTGAGAGAAGTATTGCTGTAACTGCCCTGCCAGTGTCTCTTCCGGCAAGTCGGAAACGAACTTAGCGGTTTGAGTGCGGTCTTTAACCGATGCTCGAATGAAGAAAAACAACCCAACGGCCAAGAGCAGGGTTAGGAGAAACGTTGAAGACAGGACAGGGAGACTCATTCGCGTTGATTCATTAAGAATAGGTTGAATCGCTAACACCATTCATTAGACACCTATATTGGTGAAATGGCGATCGCTACCGATGAATAAACCCTGTCCTTCTTGATTGCAGCAATAGATTAACTATTCCCACTGTGGGCTAGTCCGGGTGAGTGAGGAGCCGCATGGTATTTCCCAACGTACTCTTGCCAAAGACGAGCCAACTCTTGGGCTCTTTGGGCGGAGTCTGGTTGAATTTGGTACATCCGACGAGGACGACCGCGGCCTTCCACTTTTTTCCAATAGCCAGTAATGATGCCCTCTTCTTCCAGAAACTTGAGCGCGCTGTAAAGTACCGTGTCCGAGAGCCGGTAGGCCGAATATTCCGTTTCCAGCAATTGAATCAGTTCAGTGCCGTAGGAATCTCCACGGGTCAACACTGCTAACACGTAACAAACTGCAAGCTCTTTGTTTAGGTAAAACGGTGGTGGAGCTTGAAAGAATCTGTAAATATCTTCGAACTTCATTTTTCCCATCCCAATGACAGTCGTGTGGTTTAGAACAAGGTTGATGATTTTCCCTTGCGTAGGGTTATCTCAACTTAACAAGGAGGATGTGGGTCGTGACATCAACCCTGAGAGTTATATCTACTGCTGAAGATAAAGTTATGCCTCAGCAGGTCTAGATAAAGATTCAATTTCAGTTAGCTCGATGAGAATCTTGTCGCGTCTACGGTGCAAAATCGTAAACAGCGTGGGGGTTTTGCTTTTACGATCGGTGATTTAGCGTTTAACTCTTAGCGTTTGACTGAGAGGTCGATCGACACCCATTTGTTTTTGATGAAGAAATTCCAGGAATAGTTCCCAGTCGTGCATCATTCTACAAGTGCTCACTGTTGTATTCGGAAATACCCGCAAAAGTCGAGATAGAGCCAGACGGAACAGGTGATGCTAGGGGAATAGCGATAAGCCTTGCTCGTACGTCGCCCAAAAACCTTGGAGGAAACACTTATATTTGGTGTTAATTGCTAACACCAAATATTAAATATTAGTCTTTGGGGAAAAACAACTGATTCAAACGAATAAATTCTAGCGAAATTGAACTCGATGCTGCTCGGTCAACATATTAACCGAGTAAATCAAAATTGGCTCCTGTGTTTTTAGACTAATCCGGCCCGCAACGCAACGACAGCGGCTTGAACTCGGTCATCGACTGCAAGTTTGTTCATAATTCCACGGATATGAGTTTTCACCGTGTTGGGACTGAGGTAAAGTTCGGCTGCAATTTCGGGATTGCTTTTGCCTTCCACCATCAGCTTTAGGACTTCTAATTCCCGCTGCGAAAGTTGCCCAACTAGATTGGTAGCGGCAGGCGGTTTGAGATGTTCGATGACGCGGCGAGCAATTTGGGGATCGAGGTAGGTGGCTCCTTCTTGAGCGGCAGCGATCGCAGCAATCAGGCGATCGACATTGGTGCCCTTAATGCAGTAGGCATCAGCGCCACTGGAAAGAGCTGCAATTACCTCAGTTTCAGTAACGTGAGACGTTAACATCACCACTCGAACTGCTGGCATTAATGCTTTAATTTGCTGCGTTGCAGCAATGCCATCCTGTCGCGGTAGACCGATGTCCATCACAATGATATCGGGGGCAAGCTTTTGAGCCATTTCAACGGCTTGATACCCATCCGAAACTTGGCCAACTAGCGTCAATTGGGGATATTCACTCAGCGTTTGCTCCAATCCCAATTGCATCATAGGGTCGTCTTCCACGATCATGACCTTCAAAGGTGGTAAGTCCGGCGGAAGGGGCTGCGACGAAGCTGTGTTAAGCATAAGTAAACCTGATACAACAAAGGCCGTCAAACCAAGGGCTACATCAGTAACTAGAATTTTTCCTGAAGAATAGGCAACATTTTAGTTCTATGTTTTGTTACATATCCTATAGCGTTTCTTTTCTACGTGAAATCCATTTCAGCGGTTTGAGTTCAGGATTTACCACAATCGATCAGCATCATTGGGATGGCTACCGATCATCTGACAATTCTTATTGAGTGTTACAGAAGCTGGTATTCTCCGGTTCACTGAAGCAACTGGGCGTTAGGATAGTCAATAAAACACCCAAAGGGGTTTCACTAAGCCATTATTGCAATGAGTGCCAGGTCTAGTTATTCGACGCCATCACCCGTAATTCAGCAAATCGCTAACGAGTTCCGCCGGACTGGGTGGATCAGCTTGTGGTCACAGGTTGTGTTGGTGATCATTTCCAGTGTGATCTTGATTGTGGCGGCGACAGCCATTCGCACGCCAACTGTGAATCCACTTCAGCCCGGTGTGGCCATTCCCGCCGCGCCTAATCCAAGTGCCGGTGTGGGTGGGATTTTGACCTTTGGCGCGATTGCTGTTATGGGCTTTACCATTTACTGGGCGTTTCGCTACGTGACGATCGGGCGGCAATTGCGGCGAGATGCACCCGCCCGCCCCAAAAAATCTGAAGTCACACAACTGATTCGGACGGGTTTAATTGCCAGTCTGGCCGGTATGCTACTGGGCATTTTGGGGAGTTTTGCCATTATTGGAACGGTTGCCGTCATCGCCTTTCGCCAAGGGCCGGGATTTGTTGCAGCTAGCCCGACTCAAGCCGTCAATTCTCTGGATATCCTGGTGGTGCAGGCCAGTGTGAACCTCATCCTGGCTCACTTTCTAGGATTGGTTGGGTCACTCTGGCTGTTGTTTCGCATGAATCGACAAGGGTAGCAGCAAGCAGCAAGCAGACGACAGCGGCGCTGATCTGTCTGGAGTTCTTGACAATATTGAGGTTTTGTAGTTGGTGATACGGTTTTACCGTTTGGAGCTTGTTATTAACTTAGGCATAAATGAATAGCACAACAAGCTTCTAGGGTTCCGGCAGAGTGATTTGTGTCTGGTCCGAGAGAGGCTGGCTGAGGAAAGTTTTTAACTGAAACAGCTACACGGCGGGATAAAAGCCCGGGAGAGTTGGAGAGCTTGGAATGAAGGCTTTCGTTCTCTTCCGGGCTTTCTGCATTTAAATTTTTGTGTCCACACGTAACGAAGCATCATGACCGACAATCCTTTGTTTCAAAATCCTAATGGGGCATCTGAAGCCAGTCGTGCTTTGCAAAAAGAAACTCAACTACCACTGACGGGCTGGCAACAGGAAGTCTCTCGAGGGCTGGAGTATGGGCTGGAAGCGGCGACCAGTATCCGCGATCGCTCAATTCCAACCTTTTCTCGCGGCGAGTTGCCCCACTATGCTGGGATCAACACTTTTCTGAAGGCTCCTTATCTGGAAGATGTGCGCAAGGTGGGAGCCTACGATGTGGCGATCGTCGGTATTCCCCATGATTCCGGCACGACGTATCGACCTGGAACACGCTTTGGGCCTCAAGGTATTCGGCGGATTTCTGCGCTCTACACCCCCTATAACTTTGAGCTGGGTGTAGACCTGCGTGAACAAATCACGCTCTGCGATGTGGGGGATGTTTTCACGATCCCTGGGAATAACGAAAAGTCATTTGACCAGATTTCCAAAGGGGTGGCCCATGTGTTTGCCTCTGGAGCGTTTCCCATTTTGCTGGGAGGGGATCACTCGATCGGCTTTCCCACAGTACGCGGCGTGTGTCGGCACTTGGGTGACAAAAAAGTGGGGATTATCCACTTCGATCGCCACGTCGATACCCAGGAAACCGATCTAGATGAACGAATGCATACCTGCCCCTGGTTCCATGCTACCAACATGGCCAATGCTCCTGCCCAAAACTTAGTGCAACTGGGCATCGGTGGTTGGCAAGTACCCCGGCAGGGTGTGAAAGTGTGCCGTGAGCGATCGACCAACATCCTCACCGTGACCGACATTGTGGAACGAGGGATTGATGCGGCAGCCGATTTTGCTCTGGAACGCGCTCTCGATGGCACCGATTGCGTTTGGATCAGTTTCGACATTGATTGCATCGATGCGGGCTTTGTGCCTGGTACGGGTTGGCCTGAACCCGGTGGCTTGTTGCCCCGGGAAGCTTTGGCCCTGCTCGGCAAAATTGTCCAACGGGCACCCGTCTGTGGCTTGGAAGTGGTGGAAGTCTCCCCACCCTACGATGTCAGTGACATGACCGCCCTCATGGCAACCCGCGTGATTTGTGACACGATGGCCCACCTCGTTTTATCAGGGCAACTTCCCCGGCGCGAAAAGCCTGCCTACATTCAGACCGAAGCCAACATGAACGTGGATCAAGCCTGGACATGACCTATGCACGAAATCGATATGACCAAGGCGCTGATTGTCACCATTCGTGATTGGTGGGAATCGCAGCCGGAAACAACAGCTATTTCTAAAGTGCATTTGATTGTGGGTGAGTTTACCTGCGTGGAGCCTGTGAGTTTGCAGTTTGCGTTTGAAGTGCAGACCCGCGGCACATTCCTGGAAGGGGCCACCCTGGAAATTCAAGAAACCCCGTTGCTTGCGTTTTGCCACTCCTGCCAGCAGGAATATCGCCCGGAAGTTGGCCGGCATTATGCCTGTCCCACGTGTCGATCGCCGATGGACGACATTCGCTCTGGCCGGGAACTGAAAATCGATCGTCTGGAATTTGACCATCCTAAATCGGAGGAATTCAACCGATGCACATGATTCACGATGTCGCGTTGGGCCTTGATCTGCTTCACGCTAATCAGGCCGGAGCTGAACACAACCGCGCCCATTTTGACCAGTGGGGCATCACCTGCCTCAACCTCATGAGCAGTCCGGGAGCCGGAAAGACTGCCCTCCTGGAAAAAACCCTGGCCGCCCTGAGTCCTTCCCTTAACATTGCTGTGATCGAAGGCGACATGACCACGGAACTGGATGCCGATCGCCTGCGCCAGTACAATGTGCCCGTGATCGCCATTAACACTGGGCGATCGTGTCATCTCGACTCACGCATGGTTGCAGGTGGTATCCATCGGCTCCAACACGACTACAACCCCAACCAATTTGATCTGGTGCTGGTGGAGAACGTTGGCAATCTGGTGTGTCCGGCGGAGTTTGAAGTCGGCGAACACGCCAAAGTTGCCCTTTTGAGCATCACCGAGGGCGAAGATAAGCCGCTCAAGTATCCGATCATGTTTCGGGAAGCGGATTGTTTGCTGATTACCAAAACCGATCTCGCTCCCTACCTGGAGGTTGATCTCCAGCAAATTGAGGACAATGTGCAGCAAGTTAATCCTTCAGTAAAAATAATTACTGTTTCGGTGAAGACCGGTGAAGGACTCGAAACCTGGTTCAACTGGGTGCGATCGATCGTTCAGCAGCACCAAGAAACACGCTCAACTGAAAAGGTTCCTGTGGTCGTTGCCCCATAACTTTGTCATCACCTAAAAAACTGTGTAGCGGGTGCTACAGATGAACCATACACCTCTACGGTAAACCCGTTACACAGATGAAGGAACAAAGAATCTAAGGCAATCAGGTTCGCTCGCAACAACCTATCCTTTCCTCAATCCCAAACTGCCATGAAACTTCGATCGCCGCTGGCAATCCTATTTCTGTTTCTGATCACGCTATCGCTTACAACGAGCTGCGTTAATCCCGCCGTTTACATTCAAACAACCACCGAAACCGAAGCCGCTGAAGCTGCCACCACGGGGATGGAAGTGGTGGATCTGGGGTTCAGCGCCTGGCCTGGTTGGTTTCCCTGGCAAGTAGCAAAAGAGCAGGGTATTTTCAAATCTACCAACGCTCCAGTAGAACTGAAATGGTTTGATGGCTATTTGGAATCAATCAGCACCCTTACAGCCGGGCAAATTGATGCCAACAGCCAAACGTTGGGCGATACGGTTAGCTCGGTTGCGGGTGGTGCCGATCAAGTCGTGGTGCTGGTAAATGACAATTCTACAGGCAACGACAAAGTTATTGTACGAGACGGGATCAAAACCGTTGCAGACTTGAAGGGTAAAAAAGTTGCAGCGGAAGAAGGGACTGTCGATCATTTCCTGCTGTTGCTGGGGCTGCGAAAAGCTGGTTTGAAACCGGAAGATATTCAATTTGTCCCGCTGGAAACCGGAAAAGCTGCCTCCGCCTTTGTCGCGGGTCAGGTCGATGCCTGTGCGGTATTTGCTCCCTTTACAACGCAAGCCTTGAAGCGATCGGGCAGCAAAGAATTATTCAGTTCCAAAGATTTTCCAGGTGCAATTTCCGATCATCTCGTCGTCTCTCGGGCATTTGTTTATGACCACCCGGAAGAGGTGCAGGTGCTCGTCAACGCCTGGTTTGCCACTCTAGATTACATACAAAAGAATCAGGCCGCTGCCTACGAAATCATGGCAAAACGAGCTGGCGTATCGGTGGAGGAATACCAGGAATACGCCGATGGTACGCGCCTCTTTACGTTGGAAGAGAATCTGAAAGCTTTTCAACCGGGGGATGACATGACTTCACTGCTCTACGCTGCCGATGAGATGAGTCAGTTTTTGATGGATGTTGGACTGGCCAAGGCTAAGCCCAACACGACGCTGTTGTTCGACGATCGCTTCGTGAAAGCTTACGCCCAACAACAAGCTTAGACCAATGGATTAAGTCCACCTGTGGGACGGGTGAGACACCCACCCAAACGGGCAGGCTGCCCACCCCACAAATGTGCAGTTGACTTAATTCTCATTCTTAAAACCCTTCACACCTCGGTTGCATCTTAGTGCCTGGTCAAAACCCGCTCTAGTCTAGCTCATTCACTCATCCAGCCAAACCTATGAACGACAGCACTGCACCTCACTCAATTCAGTCTTACATGAAACCCGCCTCCATGCGCCCTACTGTATTTTGGCGGTTGGCGGAAGACATTCCCAAGCCGCTTTATACAGCTCTGACTGTCACCTCGATCGCTCTTCCGCTCCTGCTTTGGTGGCTGGTTACAACCTTCGGCAACATCGACCCCAAGTTTCTTCCTTCACCTGCCAATGTCCTGGAAGCCTTTGGCCGCTTATGGGGCACCCGCGAGCTGCTCAAAGACACCGTTGCAAGCTTGTGGCGGGTTGGCGTTGGTTTTTTACTGGCGGCTATTTTTTCCATTCCTATTGGGATTTTAATGGGTAGCTTTCCCAGCATCCGTGCCCTGCTGGAACCTCTTTTCGGCTTAATGCGGTATATGCCAGCCCCCGCCTTCATTCCCTTGCTCATCCTTTATCTGGGCATCGGTGAAGCACCTAAGATTATGCTCATCTTCATCGGCGTGTTCTTCTTTAACTCCCTCATGGTGATGGATACGGTCAAGTTCGTGCCTAAAGATTTGATTGAAGCTACTTACATCTTGGGCGGCAACCGGATCGCAGCCCTGACCCAGGTGATTATGCCCCACGTTCTTCCAGGTATTTTGGACGCTTGCCGCATTAACCTTGCTGCCGCCTGGCAACTGGTCATCGTCTCCGAATTGATTGCGGCAACAGAAGGTTTAGGGCGTCGCATTAGTGTCGCAGGCCGTTTTCTGCGAACAGACGAAATCTTTGTGGGACTCATCGTGATTGGGGTGATTGGTCTGGCGTTCGACCTGCTGTTCCAGTACTTGCTGCGCGTCACCTGCAAGTGGGCAAGCCAGAAAAGGTAAATGAAGGCAGAGGGCGGAGGAACGAAGGCAGAAGGCAAAAGGCAGAGGGCAGAGGGCCGAAGGCAGAGGGCAATTCAAAGTTTTTTCCTGACTTCCGATTCTCTGGTTACTGAATTACTCATCACCTAATCACTCAAATCATCACTTATTAAAGGACACTCTATGTATCTCCAAATTGACCAACTGAACAAAAACTTTGAAACCAAGTCTGGCACGCTGGTGGTGTTGAAAGACATCAACATGAAAATTGAGCAGGGTGAGTTTATTTGTGCGGTTGGTGCGTCGGGGTCGGGCAAATCGACCTTGTTACGGCAAATTGCGGGGTTGGATTCACCTTCTTCGGGTGAGGTGCGAATTGATGGCAAGCGAGTGATGGGGCCAGGTCCCGATCGCGGTATGGTCTTTCAGCACTACACGCTGTATCCCTGGATGACGGTGCAGGACAACACAGAATTTGGTCTGAAACTGCAAGGTGTGCCCAAAAAGGAGCGCCGGGAACAAGCGAGTTATTACTTGAGTGTGGTGGGACTCACCAAGTTTGCCAAGTCCTTGCCGAAGGAACTCTCCGGCGGGATGAAACAGCGGGTGGCGATCGCCCGTGCCCTAGCCTCCGAGCCGAAAGTATTGCTCATGGATGAACCCTTTGGCGCGTTAGATGTTCATACCAAAGAATCGATGCACGAGTTCATGCTGAATTTGTGGCAGCGCACCAGCCTCACCATTTTTATGATTACTCACGATGTGGAAGAAGCCGTTTTCCTTTCCAACCGGATTTATGCGCTGGGTGCCCGCCCCGGAACCGTGCGGAAAGAGATGATCATCCAGTTACCCGAACGTACCCATCACGTTAAGCGGCACTCTATTTTCCACGACTACCGGGATGAACTCATGGACTTGCTCCGCCTCCACGGGCAGGAAGCTTTGCTGGCAACGGCGGCGTAATCTAGTTTGCTCTGCTGAACTGGGTGTATTATGCAATGACTTCATCCTCATACTTTCAGCATGGCTGACTCTATTACGGCAAAAGACGAAGCATTTGGCATTGTTCCTATTTCCCTTACCGATGGCATCTACAAATATCTGCTAATTCAGCATCATGCTGGGCATTGGGGCTTCCCCAAAGGACATGCCGATCCAGGTGAGGCGGCTTTGCAGGCTGCCTGTCGGGAATTTGTGGAGGAGACGGGCATCTCACAATACACCGTCACAGGAGAAATTTCTTTCTCCGAGCAGTATGCCTTTACGCGAGATGGCAAGCGCTTCGATAAAACGGTGGTTTACTACCCAGCGATCGTTGCAATGCAAGCCGTTTCCTGTCAGGCAGAGGAAATTCGTGATTTTGCCTGGTTGGAGTACGAGGCGGCGATCGCTCGGCTCAGCTTTGAAGGGGCTAAGCGGGTCTTAACAGAAGTGCAGACGTATTTGGACTCCTCCAGAACTTGGAGTTCTTGAACTCGACTCAAATCGCTAAGGACTATGGATTAAATCAAGTGGCATCGCCGTCTCGGCTGTAAGTGACAGGCAGGATGCCCATTCCACAGAACTTGCTACTTTATTTAATTCTCATTCCTAAGGTTAAGTTGAAGAACTCCGAGTTCTAAGGAATGCAAATTAACTCATAATCCTAAACCTACAGGTATGGCTGTACCCATGTAACGTGGCGAAAGCCAGTCCAAACGCCTAACCCAGCATCGGCTTTTCAGCTTTTTCCATGTTCTAAGCGTTTTGACCAAAGCTATATTTATTCAGCAGCAAGCCCAAACGTTCTTTTGCCTCTAGAGAAACTTTGTCCAGAGGTGTGAGGATGGCGTATTTCAAAGCTGAAAAAGCTTCCGACTCGGGAGGCTTGGCCGACAACTGGCGAACGGTTGCTTGAATGACTTTTTGCGCATTGACCGCATTCCGCTGCAAGTTGGCAATCACCATTTCAACTGTGACATTATCGTGATCTGGATGCCAGCAGTCGTAATCGGTCACAAGGGCGAGGGTGGCGTAGGCAATTTCGGCTTCTCGTGCTAGCTTGGCTTCGGGTAAATTGGTCATGCCGATGATGGTTGCGCCCCAACTGCGATACAGGTTGGATTCAGCTTTGGTGGAGAACGCTGGCCCCTCCATACACACGTAGGTGCCGCCGCGATGCAGGGTAACATCGGTGAGATTGGCACTGGCGACCGCATCGGCCAACACGCCCGCTAAGTTAGAACACACTGGATCGCCAAAGGCAATATGGGCCACAATGCCTTCCCCAAAGAAGGTGGAAATGCGGTTCTTAGTGCGATCGATAAATTGATCCGGCACCACCATATCCAACGGTTTTGCTTTTTCCTGCAAAGACCCTACCGCTGAGGCCGAAATTAAATATTTCACGCCTAGACTCTTCATAGCGTAAATGTTGGCGCGAAAGGGTAGCTCCGAGGGTAATAGGTGATGGTGTCGCCCATGTCTGGCCAAAAAAGCCACCCGTACCCCCTCCAAAGTTCCTAGAATTAAGGCATCGGAAGGTTGTCCAAAAGGCGTATCCACTCGAACTTCCTCTACATCCTTGAGTGCCTCCATTTTGTAGAGGCCGCTGCCACCAATAATCCCGATCGCCACCTCTGCCATGAATCCCTCTAACCTTCTTTGTACATTGCCCTAGCATTCTACGATGATCTCAGGCTGTCCACTCTCTGCTCTAATCTCCACCTTGAGATACTAGACAAGCCTTTTTCCTTTTGTTTTGCTAGATGAACCCTACTTGAGTGTCTTGGTTGTCTGAACTTATGGTTGATGCTTTACAAGTTCTTTTTGGTTCTGGTTCGTTTATTCCGCATGGTCACTGTTATCTTTGGCAACCTGGACTCGTTTGGCTGCATGTCGTTTCAGATCTGTTAATCACGATCGCCTACTACTCCATCCCGATTACGCTGCTTTATTTTGTTCGTCGTCGTCAGGATTTACCATTTAACAGTATATTTTTGATGTTTGGTGCCTTTATCGTGTTTTGTGGCACCACTCACATCATGGAAGTTTGGACATTATGGACTCCGGTTTACTGGCTCTCTGGCAGCTTGAAGGCGGCAACGGCAGCAATTTCGGTGTACACAGCAATTCAACTCGTGCCGATCGTGCCCCAAGCTTTGGCTTTACCCAGTCCGGCCCAACTCCGGCAGGCAAACCAGGAATTGCACGCTCAAGTGTCAGAACGAATTAAAGCCGAAACTGCCTTGAAGCAGTACCAAGATCACCTGGAGCAAATCGTTGCCGAACGGACGGCTCAACTGGAAGCATCGAATTGGCGCACGGAAGAATTGTTGGCTAATGAGCAGATCCTGCGGCAACAAAGCGAAGCGACGAAAGCGGAGTTGCAAGTTTATGCCGATCGTCTGACGCTGGCCCTCGATGCCGCCAAGATGGGTTGGTGGGATTGGGATGTCACGACGAATACCCTGTATTGGACCCCGCAACATGAAACTATCTTTGGGTACGAACCGGGACAATCAGAACGTCCCTACTCAGACTGGGCTGATCGCGTTCATCCGGCTGACTTGGAGGTGATCGAAACTAAATTGCAGCTTGCCCTTACTCAACATCAGGACTTTGATGCTGAACATCGCTTGCAATTGCGGAATGGAGAAACTCGGTGGGTGGATGTATTTGGGCGGGGTGAATACGATCGCGCTGGCCAGCCCGTCCGCATGGTGGGTGTGATTCAAGACATTACCGATCGCAAAGTGGCTGAAGTTGCGCTCCGCACCAGTGAAGCAACGGCAAAACAGCAACTGGCGCAAATTGAAGCTATTTACGCCTCAACGCCCGTCGGCATGTGTGTGCTGGATCGAGCGTTTCGCTTCGTGCGCATTAATGACTTTTTGGCCGCAATCAATGGTGTGAGTGCAGCCGATCACATTGGCCGCACAGTTCGCGAAATTTTGCCAGAGTTGGGCGACGTGCAAGAGAGCTTTTTTCAGCAAGTGGTGGAAACAGGGCAACCCATCTTGAATCAAGAAGTACACGGCACCTTACCACACCAGCCAGAGGTTGAGCGAGATTGGTTAGTCAGCTATTACCCACTCCGAGGGGAAGAAGATGAAGTAACCGGCATCAATATCACAGCATTGGAAATAACGGAGCGCAAGCTGGCAGAAAAAGCGATTCAAGAGCGAGCGGTGGAATTAACCCGCTTGAATACAATTCTGGCGCAAACCACTGCTTTGCTGCGAGACCGAAACCGCGAGTTGGATCAATTCGCCTACGTGGTTTCGCATGACTTGAAAGCCCCACTGAGAGCGATCGCCAATCTCTCGGTATGGCTGGAGGAGGACTTGATGGAACAAATTCCCCCGGAGAACAAACAGCAACTCCAGTTAATGCGAGTGCGGGTGAATCGCATGGAGGCGTTGATTAACGGATTGCTTAATTATTCTCGAGTGGGGCGCGTTGAAACCAAGATTGAAACCTTTAATGTGGGAGATCTCGTGAATGAAATTATCGATTCCCTCGCACCACCGGCTTCGTTTACGATCGAAGTTTCGCCATTACCTACGTTAAGAGCCAGACGCTTACTGCTGGGGCAAGTGTTCTCTAATCTGCTTAGTAACGCGGTCAAGCACCACGATCGCCCTGACGGCAAAATTTTGATTTCGGCGCAGGAACGCAGTGAATTCTTCGAGTTTCAGGTCACAGATGATGGCCCCGGTATCGAACCGCAGTTTCATACCAAAGTGTTCACCATCTTCCAAACCCTCAAAGCCCGCGATGAGCAGGAAAACACGGGAGTCGGATTATCGATCGTCAAAAAAATCGTTGAAACAGAAGGCGGCTCGATCCAAATCGAATCAGATTTGGGCAAAGGCACAACGTTCCGGTTTACCTGGCTCAAGCATCCCAAAGCAGCGGCGATCGTGGATGGTTAATTGATGTGCAATCTCGTAGAGACCTTCCATGGAAGATTTTTATCCATAAAAGGTCCTAACCCAGGAAAACACCAGAGCTGAAACACGTCCTACACGTTATGCAAAAACTCTCGGTTGGATGAGCGAGACGGATCATAACCCTCGTTGCGCACGCGGCGGCGCAGGTCGCCTGGGTCGGGGGAGGCTTTCACCGCTTCATCAGGGCTAATTTTGCCCAATAGCACCAGGTCACACAACACCTGGTTCATGACCTGCATTCCCTCATTCGCTCCCGTCTCCATCAACTGAAACGCTTCGGACTCATTCCCTTTCAACAGGTAATCGGCCATGGCTGGGGTGTTGATCAAAATCTCATGCGCGGCAGTACGGCGGCCATCGGTCGTGGGAATCAGAAGTTGAGCAATCACCGAAATCAAAGACTCCGTAATTTGCACACGCATGGCGGGTTGTTCATCCGGGTTGTAAATGTTCAGCAATCGGTTCAAGGCATTGATGGCATTGCGGGTGTGCAATGTTCCTAAAACCAGGTGCCCCGTTTGTGCAGCTTTCAAGGCCGTATCAACAGTGATGCGATCGCGCATCTCCCCAATCAAAATCACGTCGGGATCTTCCCGTAACACCGATCGCAGAGCGCTCTGGAACTCCAACGTATGCAGACCAACTTCACGCTGACTGACCAAACATTTTTGCGACGTATGGACATATTCAATCGGGTCTTCGATCGTCACGACATGGCGGTTAGTGACCTCGTTCATATGCCGGAGCATGGCGGCGATCGTCGTCGATTTCCCTGATCCAGTGGGACCAGTGACAAGAATTAACCCCTGGGAGTAGGTGGCCAGGTATTTCAGAACTTCTGGTAAGCCCAAACCATCGATCGAGGGCACTTCCAGCGAAATCAACCGGAGTACGATCGCGCCGCCCGTCAAAGAGTCAAAACAATTCACTCGACACCGCACTAACCCTGGATAAAAGATGGCTGTATCCAGTTCTTTATTTTGAGCAAACAAATCGCGTTGATGTGGAGTCAGAACTTCCGCCAGATACTGTTCAAAAAGTTGCGGCGTGACCTTGGGTTGATCTCGCAGAACAACCATCTGGCCTTGAATTCGGTAGCGTGGCACTTCGCCCACTCGAATGTGGATATCGGAAGCCTGACGGGTAAATGCGTCCCGTACCATCTGCTCGATCGTGCTTCTCGACTTGACTGCCACAGGTGCAGGGGCAGGTGGTGGGGGCGGGACTGGTGATGCCCCTTCGTTGTGACGCGGCGTCATGGAACTAGTCATGAAAGTCTCCCTTGTGATCTCTCGTGAGGGAAAAACATCAAGCTAAAAAAACAGGGGCAGGTGGACCAAACCCTGGGTAAACTAGCCTGAGAAATCAACTTGAACTGTAAACCGTGAAAACGGGTAAGCATATTCAGACAGTATATCTGCTGATATTGCAATTTTTAATACCCCTCATTGTATCGACATTCGTAATGAGAGGCTGGATTTTTAGATTCTCATTACGCTCCTCTTCTATTTTTGGTTGCTATGGGCTTAAATCGTCGCTTTGCCAATTGGTTAGAATCTCGTTGGGTTGCGCCCTCCTACAGTGGATGGTTACTTGGCAGCTTATCCATCTTCTTTTTTATAGCTGCAACCAATACCCTGGCTGGTTGGTTGTATGTGATTAGCGGCATTGGCGTGGCCTTACTGACGATCGCCGCCATTCTCCCACAACAAACGCTCCGGCAACTCCACATCTGGCGGGCACCGATTCATCCCGTCAGCGCTGGCGACCAACTGACGATCGAACTGGTGGTAGAAAACCGCAGTAAACAGCCCAAAACGCTGCTCCAAATCCAAGATGATATACCAGCAGCGCTGAGTGTCCCATTGCAAAAATCGGTTGAGTTAATTGCCCCCCATCAAGCTCATCACTGGATTTATGATTTCCCCACTCGCAAACGTGGAGTCTATCGCTGGCAGACTGTTCAACTCCGCACAGCCAACCCCTTAGGACTGTTTTGGTGTCGCCGCTCGCGAGAGGCAAAAGCAACCGCGATCGTTTATCCCATTGTTCTACCGCTAACTCACTGCCCGTTGATTGATGAAATGGGGCAGGAGGCCAATTTGCTGTTCAACAGCGATCGTCGTGCCCAGGCCGCCACAGAAGGACTGACTCGATCGCTGCGCCCTTACCGTTGGGGTGATCCAACCCGGCTGGTGCATTGGCGTTCTAGCGCTCGCTACGGCGAGTTACGGGTGCGAGAATTGGAAATTTTTACCGGCGGGCAAGAACTCATTATTGGGTTAGACAGTGGTTTCGCGTGGCGCACGATCGCCAGCGATAACCTGGATTTTGATGCCTTTGAACAGGCTGTTAGCGCTGCCGCATCGTTATATTTCTATGCCTGTCACCGCAATCTCAACGTCAAATTGTGGACTGCGGCCACTGGCTTAATTCAAGGCAACCAGGTCGTCCTGACGACCCTCGCCGGTACCCAAGCGGGAGAACCTGCGGTTACATCAGAGCGGCCCACCGTCCCGATGGTGTGGTTGACGCAAAATCCCCTTAGCTTAAACACCCTGCCCCGTGGCAGTCGCTGGTTGCTATGGGCAGACCCATTGATTGAGGCGCAACTCAAAGATGCTACCCAAACCTTCCAACCCGGAATTTTAGTGCAGCCCGATCGTGCACTCCAGCCGCAACTCCAGAGCCACCCCACAATCTTCTAAGTTGGCAATCTGCTTAGAAATACATTTTCACTGTAGCTTTTCCTGATCTCAGGGAACTCTACGCTTAGCTTCAGATATTTCATTTGAAATCGGTCGAGGTATCTGCTGAGGGGCTTTGCGGCAAGGGGGGCATGATGGGTTCAGCGGCGGCGGTGATTGTGTGTCTGGCCTTAATTCTGGGTTTACTTTCTACCGTAGTTCCCTATGGTGGGTGGATCTTGCTGGGTATGGGCATGATGGCTGGTTTGGGATTGCATCGAGTCTGCCGAACTGGCTTACGATCGTCCATCTGGTTTCTGGCCGGTACGATCGCCCTCTTCGCCAGTTTCTACCTGCAATTGCGAATTCCCCATCCAGGCCCAACCGACATCAGCCACTTGTTATCCTCCTCCGATGCTATTCAGGTTGTCATCAAGGGCAATATTGCCAGCCTGCCACGACTGACTCGCGGTAACAAGGCTCAACTTTGGCTTCAAGCCAGCGCGATCGCGCCGATCGGCGACGGCAAACCGATTACCGGCAGAGTCTACACTACCGTTCCCCTCGAACAGGCCAAGTCACTCCATCCTGGCCAGCATATCCAAGTTTCCGGCTCATTGTATTTGCCCAAACCTGCTGCCAATCCCGGTAGTTTTGATTTTCAAAACTATTTATTGCAGGAAAGAAGTTTTGCTGGTCTGCGCGGCGAACAGGTGCAACTCCTCCAAGACAGCAAGGGTTGGGGCTGGTGGCAAGTGCAACGACGAATTGTCCAGGCGCAACAGCAAGGACTGGGGACTCCAGCGGGAGCCTTGGTGAGCGCAATGGTGTTGGGTGGGCGAGCGGTTGATTTGCCCTACGACGTTAAAGATAGTTTTGTGCGGGTGGGGTTAGCCCATGCGTTGGCCGCATCTGGCTTTCAAACCTCACTCATTCTCGGTGTGGTGTTGGCGATGACAGGTCGCTGTTCCAAACGAGTACAGGCGGCGGCGGGAGCGCTGGCACTGGTAACATTTGTCGGATTAGCAGGATTGCAACCCGCTGTGTTAAGAGCGGCACTGATGGGGTTTGGTGGGCTGGTGGCGTTGGTCATGCAACGCCAAATTCGACCGTTGGGGGCCTTGTTAGTGACGGCAGTGATTTTGCTACTGGTGAACCCTTTATGGGTGTGGGATTTGGGATTTCAGCTCAGCTTTTTGGCCACGATCGGGCTGCTGGTAACAGTCCCAGCCTTGAATCGCAAACTAGACTGGCTGCCACCGACGCTCGTCCCTCTGATGACGGTTCCCATTGCGGCTTACCTCTGGACTCTGCCGTTACAACTGGGGGCCTTCGGCGTACTGTCGCCCTACAGCATCCCGGCCAATTTGGTGACAACGCCGTTTATCTCCCTGATCAGCCTGGGTGGGATGGCTAGTGCTTTAGCTGCGATCGTGTGGCCAGCAGCAGGTAGTCTCCTCGCCTGGTTCCTCAAATATCCTACCGATTGGCTGATTGCGCTCGTGCATGGGTTTAACCAATTGCCTGGAAATAGCTGGGCGATCGGCACAATTTCAGTGGGGTTGGTCGTAGGGCTGTATGGTCTACTGAGCTTAGCCAACTTTCATCGCTGGTGGCAAAAACGCTGGTGGGTTGCATTGCTCATTGCAGTCGGGCTGCTTTTGGTGCCCCTGGGCATGGGCGCAACCGCAACGCAGGTGATGATCTTGGCCACGTCACGGCATCCAATTATGGTAGTGCGCGATCGAGGTCGAGTCCTGGTGATTGGCAGCAGTGACACGCAAACCGCCCAATTTACCTTGCTGCCTTATCTGCAAAAAGTTGGGATCAACCAGATCGACTGGGCGATCGCTCCGAACCCCCCAACCGCCGCCGGTTGGTTCAACATTGCGCAACACTTTTCAATGCGTTATCTGGTGCGACCGCCTGAGCTGCAAGCCAGCTTACAGCCCAGAGCAGCTCATCCAACGTCAACATCGATCGTGCCCTTGGGATTGAATCAGACGGTGAAAGTGGGCGCAACCCAAATTAACTTGGTGAGCATGGAACCCGCGATCGTTCAATTCACGTTACACAATCAAACCTGGCTCTGGCTCGATCGACTCACTCCAAGTCAGCAAAAATCCTTACTCACTCGCCCACCCTTACCCCAGGCTCAAGTGTTGTGGTGGACGGGAAAAGCGATCGCACCTGACATTGTGCAACAAGTGAAACCAACCACGGCGATCGCCTCCAGTGTGGCGATCGAGGCCGAAGTCGCCCATTATTTTAAACAGCACCATATTCCCCTCTTCGTCACAGGTGATGATGGTGCCATTCAATGGACTCCTACCCACGGCTTCTCTCCTGCCTCTGACTCAGAGTAATCTTTACAATTCTTTTGCAGTTTTGCGCTTTACCTGCACAAAGAATTTATTCAGGGCGTTTGTGAAACAGAATTGCTTCGGTTTAGCTTAGATAGAGACAGTTGCTGCTGTTCATCCGGAGAATTGAGCCAACTCACCGTAAATCTTCGATAGGTGGAGATTCTGCATTGCCCGTTTGTCTCATTGCATTCGGCGCTTTGGTAGATCGTTAGGATGTTCAGAGACACTGCGCAATGCTCTACCAAAACTGTTCAGGGTGTTAACAATTCAGATGATCGGGTCTAGTTCCAGTTTCCAGGTAACTAAATCCGACCTGTCGCCGCTTTAAAGCTTTGCCGCTAAACATACGCCTTAATTCCCCATCACATCGTCGCTATGGGCCAGTGTTGTGGGGAAATATTTGCAATTTGACCTAACCCGCGTGCCTATTAGGAGCATCCAGTGAACATGAGCGCAACAAGCCATCTTGTAAAAGAGGCATGGAATCTATTGGAACAATCCATCGTCCAGTTTCGGGGACGACCTGTTGGAACAGTTGCTGCCCGTGACCCCTACGTGGAAGCCCTCAACTACGATCAGTGTTTTATGCGGGATTTTGTCCCCTGCGCCCTGTTGTTTCTGATCAATGGGCAAACTGAGATTGTACGGAACTTTTTGGTTGAAACGCTGGCCTTGCAAAGCAGCGACAAGCAGATGGATTGCTTCAACGCTGGACAGGGTTTGATGCCAGCCAGTTTTAAGGTGGTTACCCACGATACCTTTGACCATTACCTGGTGGCCGATTTTGGCGAACATGCGATCGGGCGTGTTACCCCAGTCGATTCTTGCTTGTGGTGGCTGATTTTGTTACGGGCATATGTCAAGGCAACGGGTGACATCGAGCTAGCCCATCGCCCCGACTTTCAACACGGGATGATGTTGATCTTGAAGCTGTGTCTCGCCGATCGCTTTGATATGTACCCCACGATGCTCGTGCCCGATGGGGCCTTTATGATCGATCGGCGCCTGGGCGTGTATGGGCATCCCCTAGAAATTCAAGCGTTGTTTTATGCCGCCTTGCGATCGGCGCGGGAGTTACTGGCCCCTGATCGACGGGGTGAAGTATATCGTCAGATCGTCAATCAGCGCTTGAGCGTGTTGAGTTTTCACATTCAAGAATATTACTGGCTGGATCTGAAGCGGCTGAATGACATCTATCGCTACCGGGGCGAGGAGTTTGGCGAGGCCGCCATTAACAAATTCAATATCTACCCAGACTCGATTCCCGACTGGCTCACCGAGTGGATGCCGGAGACGGGCGGCTATTTGGCAGGCAACCTGGGACCGGCTCAAATGGATTTTCGCTTCTTTACGTTGGGTAATTTGGTGGCAGTGTTTTCGGCGCTGGCTAGCGATCGCGAAGCTCAATCGATCATGCACCTGATCGATCAGCGCTGGCAGGACTTAATCGGCTACATGCCCATGAAAATCTGCTTCCCTGCGGTTGAGGATCTGGAATGGAAAATTCTTACAGGTTGCGATCCGAAAAATGTGCCCTGGTCGTATCACAATGCTGGTCATTGGCCGGTTTTGCTGTGGGCACTGGCAGCAGCAGCGCAAAAAACTGGACGGACCGATTTGGCCTGGAGAGCGATCGAACTGGCCGAAAAACGGCTGAGTGAAGACGAATGGGCCGAATATTATGATGGGCGTAATGGGCGATTGGTAGGGAAAGCCTGTCGCAAGTTTCAAACCTGGACGATCGCGGGCTATCTTTTGGCACGGGAGTTTCTGGAGCAACCGGACAAGCTCAAACTACTCAGGTTTGACCCAGATCCGGAGATTCTGGAGTGGGTGTGTCGGGTGAAGGAGGTGTATTAAAAGGCCGCGGGCAGCGGGTGGAAGGGGG
>Ga0224722_1000078_pt1 | contig 54139 bp, 49 predicted proteins | sample Balambano_FR1_Me_FD_161646 | JGI IMG/M metagenome (GOLD analysis project Ga0224722, IMG submission 161646) | Freshwater sediment microbial communities from Lake Towuti, South Sulawesi, Indonesia - Balambano_FR1_MetaG | ecosystem: Environmental > Aquatic > Freshwater > Lake > Sediment | place...
ATTGCAACAGTTGCGACTATTGCAGTCATGTTGTAGCCCGCAGCCTAACAACCCGATTGGAGCGGACAGTTGAGAGTCTTTTCGTCTATCGTTGTAGTCGATCGGCTGCCGCTCAATCGGAACGTTAGACCGCGTTGAAGTTCCAATACTTGAAGAGGTTTTTAAGATGTTTCGCATTTCTTCTGTGGTGGCATTAGTTTGCTGTCAACTTGGTGCAGTGGTGTTGCAACCTGCTAATGCACAAAGCAGCTTACCGCGTGGTACATATGAGCAAACTTGTGTAAACTCCTACGTGAGTGGTAATGTGCTGTATTCACTTTGTAAAAATAGGTCTGGCTACTACAACCAGCAAACTCAAATAGTAAACTTTCGGGAGTGCCGAGGTGACATCTACAACATTGATGGCTTCGTTACTTGTACAAAAGGAACTGCTGAAGAACCTCGTGGGTCTTATAGGGAAACCTGCCGTGATATAGTAATACGGAATAATTTTATGTACGCTACCTGCAAGACCAAGTCTGGACGTTGGATAAGCACAAGCTTGCAAAACTTTGCAGGCTGGCGGGGAGATATCGTTAATATCGATGGTACTTTAGCTCTTCGGTAGAAATTTTATAGTGACGTAATATGAGCCAGACGAGCAAATACTCGTTAGGATAAGGCAGTAATTGCTGACAAGAGACGAGCTTATGGCAACCCGAAAGCCCAAATATAGCAAAGAGGAATTTGCTCGACGTGGCGATGAACTCTATGAAACGCAGGTGCGTCCCCAAGTCGAAGAAGGTAATCATGGCAAGATTGTGGCGATCGACATTGAAACTGGAGCTTTTGAGGTAGCTGACACTCCCCGTATAGCCGTTGATCACTTGTACGAGCGTTATCCTGATGCTCAGCCTTGGGTCATTCGGATTGGCTATCGGGCAGTATTTCGCATTGGCAGCAGGAGTTTGGGGCAATCGGTATGATGTTCGGTGTGGTGAGTGATAGCTGCGAGGCGATCATCAAAGTCACCGTTGGTCAAGTTGATGCCCCAAAGCTTACAGTCGATGCTTTAATTGATACCGGATTCACCAGTTTTTTGTCGCTGCCACGCTCGATCATTGAGTCGCTTGGATTACCCTGGCATTTTAGCGACGTTGGCACATTGGGAGATGGGAGTGAAGTCATTTTTGAGGTCTACACAGCTCATATTATTTGGGATGGAGAGGTTCAAGTCGTAGATGTCGTTGCTTCTGAGGCAATGCCCCTTGTTGGAATGAGCTTATTGTATGGATTTAAGCTTCAAGTTGAAGCCGTTGAAGGGGGTATTGTTACAATTGAGGCGATCCGGTAATTTGAGTTTTTCTGGTGTGTACGGTCTAACAACCGCGCTGCACCGGAACGTATCAACATGGTCGGTTGAGTTGCAAAGGTTATCTGCGTCCGGTGAGCGCGACCGTTAGACCGCTAGGTTATGTGTCAGAACGTAGTGAGACGCGATCAGTAAATTGCGATCGCTGAACAATATAGATAGATCTGGATTAGAGTAAATTGAGAAACATCATGTATTATTATGTCTGAACAAATTTTTGTTGCGATTATTGCAGCAGTCGGTGGAGTCATTGCAGCTTCAATTCCAAAGCTCCTTGATTGGGCTTCACAAAGTAACTTTCCCACTACTGGAGAGACGCTTGAAATCCGAAAACTTCGCCTTCTTCGAGCATTGGTTGGAGAAGACGAAGGGAGGGACTTGAATATTTACTTACAAAGTGATTTCTACCGCCCTGCACTTGAAAATCTTGAAACTGATGGCTTTGTAAAATCTATTGGTAAGACCTATCATTTGACTGAGAAGGGGAATGAATATACTCGCGGCTACTTAAAGCGTTTAAGTAGTTCTTGGAAACCAGGTAAAAATCTTCTGAAATGACAATTAGTATGTAGCCCGACAGACAGAAACACAATTTACACATGAGGCATCGGGTCGAATGTATGAGCCGTTTTATGAATTTATCCTAAAGATTTCTCCTGACTTTAAAGTTGACCCTACACTTTTTAATCCATTTCTAGAATGTGTGGAGGTTAACAAGGGTGACTTCCTATTTCAGGAAGGAGACATTTGTAAATTCATTGGCTTTACTTTAAGAGGTTGCATCAGGATTTTCTTGTTTAAAGATGAACGAGAATGCACCCTTTCCTTTCACACCGAACACCAAAGCTTTGGCGACTATAGAAGCTTTCTCAATCAAGAGCCTTCCCAATTCTTTTGTGAAGCGATCGAGCGATCCAGAATTCTCCTGTTTAATCACCGAGCGATGAATTTCATTGAAGGACTTCCAGATGGGCAAAATTTTTTGAGACTTCATGCTGAAGGATTTGCGTCTAAGACCAGAGATAAATTGACCTCTCTGTACATGGATACCCCTGAAGAGCGTTACTGTAAACTCTTTGAAAGTGAACCTGAAATAATCGATCGAGTTTCTAATTATCATCTAGCTTCATATCTTGGCATTAAGCCAGAATCTCTTAGCCGTTTGAAACGACGAATTTACCAAAAAAGAGTTTCTTAACCCAAGTCAATGATTTGAGAAGTGACCTCTAGATAGATTTACGACAGAACACGATTGTAAATCAATCAAAGAGGTACAAATGAAACAAGGATTATTAGGATTCGTACTTACAGCTTTAAGTGCAGGTGTAGTCGTTATCTCCAGCCAATCGAGTCTTGCTTCTAACCTGCAATTGTCTCAACTAGCAGGAGATGCCACCCCTGTAGAGTTAAGAATGGAACAGCAACCAATTCTTGTAAGTGTTGCATCAAACTGGACTTCCAAATTGCCGTCAGTAAGAAACGAGATTATCAGAGAACTCGAAGGGCATCTCAGGAAACTGGCGCAGGGGAATCAGGGATCTGCAAAAGTTGAAGCACTACGGGTTGAAGGCAGCAATTTGTATGTCAAGGTACTCGTTCATCATAAGCATGAGCCTCGCAGACGATTCGGCGTTCCACTTGGAGTTCCATACAGTCTTCAAAGCTGGGTTGAGACACGGTATAACCCGCTTGACAACAAATCTACTGAAGATGCTACAAAGCTCTGCGTTCGAGGTCCTAGTGCGGTTGGTAGTCCAAACTTATGCGTAACGGCAGGAGAAGTTCGGCGAATTATTAGTGCTTTCCTTTGATGAGCAAAGTTTCGTTGTAATTGGCTGAAGCACGGTCTAACAATCCGCTTGCACCCGACCGTAAAGAGTCTCTTCGTTTAGTTCGAGAGGCTATTCGCGGCGGGTGAAGCGGGTCGTTAGCTGGCTCCGCAACCCAGACCTTGCACTCGTCTTGCGCAGTTCTGGGGCTACCCGAAAGCATCCAGGGGACTGGGGTTGAGACCCTCGCTCCAAATTTACTGGAGTGTTCACAGGCGCTCAGGAGGCTGGGGTTAGGGCAGTTGCACGAAGACCAGGTGTGAGAACGAAAGCACTCAGGAGATGGGGGTTGAGGCGGTGCACAGGGGTGATCGGTGCGTCCTCAGCTAACAACCCCAATGCACCTGACCGTCGAGGGTTGTCTGGCAGCGTTGGAGTCTATCTGCGGCGGGTGATTGGGAGCGTTAGACCGCTAGTCCTTCTGTTGAGGCGTAGCGAAAGGTTATCGGTGGGGTGTCTGCCAAAGTAATTCTGTGATTTGCCTTAGACGTGATTGAGGCTACTGATGGTGTGCATCTAACTTCTCTCTGACTTTTTCCTGACCTTCTCCGACTGACAAAGCGGGCTTATGAGAATTAAGTTGAATTCAGTTTAAGTATCTCTTGAACCATAAGCTTGATACGGAGTTGTAGTTGCAGGGCGGTTAGTGGGTGCGATCGCAGTTAACCTTCAACGTGGTTTTTCATGTTGGTACTCAGCATCAAATTGAACATAGGAGTAGAAAATGCGGCTTGGCAAAGTTCTAATTGGTTGTGGTGTAGCGAGTGTTTTAGTAATTGGAATAGATTTGCTCAATTCAAAGCAAGCAGATGCTCAGAGCTTTCAGTGCCCACCTAATCCTAAGATTGGGGATCAATGCACTCAAAGGGTTACGATTCGTTTGAGAAAAGTGGAATCAGAAGGAAAAGATGAATTTAACCAGCGATTTGAGCCAGATGCAGGTTGGGCTGTCGAAGATTATGACTGTCGTAGTGGAGAACGGAAACGTACAGGTGAGGTATCTGGTCCAAATTGTGTCAAGGTTCAAGCTGGAAATGCGCTGACTTCAACAAGTTTTGTAGATACACAAGTCAGGCAACTTGCCGAACACATGGAAAAGCTAAGAATTCAATTTGGAAAACTGCCTATTTTTGCCGATATTGAAAGCAGAGCACGTAACGAGTTTTCATCGGTACAACAAAGCTTTCGAGGTATCCAGACTAGCAACTCAGGTGTCAACATAAGTGCATGGGTCGCAGTACAAGGTGGCTGTAGGAACAAATCTCCTTTTGGCTGTGTTAATTGGGGTCCCGGAGGCTCCTTGGATACTGACGTAATCGTAAGATTAAGATACGTCGGTACTAACCAAGATGTTAGTCGCATCCTCGAAAAATACACTGTTGAAGCAGATAGAGCGGCACAAACATCTACCGAAGGTACTGGGTCTCCAAATGGAATTCTTCCATCAGGGCTTTATCGTATGCCTGACGGCACATTTATCTCTGCAAATGATAGTGGAGCATTCTGTAGTTTTGTCAGCCCAGCACATTTTGAGTTTCTCAGTGGTCGGTACGATCTCGTTCAATCCATTGATAGCAGTAGAATATCTGCAATGGCTAATCATGGTGCTTGTGCTGTGCGTCTGCCTGCTGGTGCTTATCGTTTAGTCGATGGCAGAATCATTGCATCCAATGGAAGTGCTTTCTGTCGCTACGTAAGCTACGAACATTATGAACGCAAGGACAGAAGATCTATTAGGCAATTCAATGGCGAAATACCATTGCATGCGATGGAGAATCATTTTGACTGCGCTCAATAGTTGATGTGAGCTAATGTGACAGCGTGTCTAGGCTAGATTCATTGCTAGAAAATGACTACCTAGACACGCTTATAGGTTATGACAGAATTTGTGAGAACATAACTTCTGTGCAATTAGCCTTATTGCTTTCATGCCGACAAATGATTTTGAACTGCAAATCCAAGCGAGAAAAATTCTAGACGAGATCGTCTTCATTCCCTTTGAGCAATGCCAGCCCTTGAGCCGTGAGTTTGCTAACATCCCTGCTCGTCCTGGTATCTATGCAATTCGGCACAAAACGGAGGGATTGCTCTACATTGGCAAAACCAAGAGTCTACGAGGACGCTTCAGCGGTGGGCACAAGGCTTTTTTATGGGCATGGCTCGATAAATATAGCGATGAAGACATCCGGATTGCAGTACAGACAATTTCTCATTGGGAGAACCCTGCGCTACTATTGGAGCTAGAAGCTATCATCCTTAGAGCCACTGAACCCCCATATAACGTCCAGATTCCAACCGAAAGGTGATGCTATGCAAGCCAAACTTCAAGAGCAACTTTCTCCTGCTGATGCCGAAGTCATCTTAGGACGTTTGCCTGAACGAATTCGTGCTGCTCTCATTGCTCGTGCTACTGAAATTGAATATCCAATTGAAGCAGTCGTTGAGATGGCAATCGCAAGTTTTCTAGACGCAGAGGCGTTGGGTTTTGCAGACTGCAAACCAGGGCGGGGGCAATAACGCGGTCTAACAATTCAAATGCAGCGGACGGTCGAAAGCCTCTGGTGCTGAGTTCGAGGTTATCTGCCGCCGCTGATTTGAGGCGTTAGCTTGCCAATTTTCCAAGTGTGTGGAGCCGTAGTCAAAATCTAGTGCTGCGTTGATGTTTTCCAGGAAGTTGGTTCGTTTTGCTTCCAGTTCTAGCCACGCCACGAACGCCCAGCAGCTTGTCGCCCCACCGAGAGCCAAGGTCTGAGCACCAGAACGCCCAGGAAATTGATTGTGAGACGTGATTTCGGTGATATTTGTGAGAGTTGGAGCGTCCAGGCGATCGACGCGCAGCGAGAGATCAAAGGTGAGCATCAAAACGTCCAGGAGGGTGACAGGGAGGAGAGTGCGAGAATTTGAGATTGATGATGAGTTAAACTGAGGCGGGCAAAAGCTGGAGAGGAGTTAGCCGTGAGGAGCAGAGCTAACAATTCAAATGCACCGGACACTCAAGCCCAGTCTGGTGTGCAAAGGTTGTCTGCTGCCGGTGATTTGAGTCGTTAGCTGGCTCCGCAACCCAGACCTTGCACTCGTCTTGCGCAGTTCTGGGGCTACCCGAAAGCATCCAGGGGACTGGGGTTGAGACCCTCGCTCCAAATTTACTGGAGTGTTCACAGGCGCTCAGGAGGCTGGGGTTAGGGCAGTTGCACGAAGACCAGGTGTGAGAACGAAAGCACTCAGGAGATGGGGGTTGAGGCGGTGCACAGGGGTGATCGGTGCGTCCTCAGCTAACAACCCCAATGCACCTGACCGTCGAGGGTTGTCTGGCAGCGTTGGAGTCTATCTGCGGCGGGTGATTGGGAGCGTTAGACCGCTAGTCCTTCTGTTGAGGCGTAGCGAAAGGTTATCGGTGGGGTGTCTGCCAAAGTAATTCTGTGATTTGCCTTAGACGTGATTGAGGCTACTGATGGTGTGCATCTAACTTCTCTCTGACTTTTTCCTGACCTTCTCCGACTGACAAAGCGGGCTTATGAGAATTAAGTTGAATTCAGTTTAAGTATCTCTTGAACCATAAGCTTGATACGGAGTTGTAGTTGCAGGGCGGTTAGTGGGTGCGATCGCAGTTAACCTTCAACGTGGTTTTTCATGTTGGTACTCAGCATCAAATTGAACATAGGAGTAGAAAATGCGGCTTGGCAAAGTTCTAATTGGTTGTGGTGTAGCGAGTGTTTTAGTAATTGGAATAGATTTGCTCAATTCAAAGCAAGCAGATGCTCAGAGCTTTCAGTGCCCACCTAATCCTAAGATTGGGGATCAATGCACTCAAAGGGTTACGATTCGTTTGAGAAAAGTGGAATCAGAAGGAAAAGATGAATTTAACCAGCGATTTGAGCCAGATGCAGGTTGGGCTGTCGAAGATTATGACTGTCGTAGTGGAGAACGGAAACGTACAGGTGAGGTATCTGGTCCAAATTGTGTCAAGGTTCAAGCTGGAAATGCGCTGACTTCAACAAGTTTTGTAGATACACAAGTCAGGCAACTTGCCGAACACATGGAAAAGCTAAGAATTCAATTTGGAAAACTGCCTATTTTTGCCGATATTGAAAGCAGAGCACGTAACGAGTTTTCATCGGTACAACAAAGCTTTCGAGGTATCCAGACTAGCAACTCAGGTGTCAACATAAGTGCATGGGTCGCAGTACAAGGTGGCTGTAGGAACAAATCTCCTTTTGGCTGTGTTAATTGGGGTCCCGGAGGCTCCTTGGATACTGACGTAATCGTAAGATTAAGATACGTCGGTACTAACCAAGATGTTAGTCGCATCCTCGAAAAATACACTGTTGAAGCAGATAGAGCGGCACAAACATCTACCGAAGGTACTGGGTCTCCAAATGGAATTCTTCCATCAGGGCTTTATCGTATGCCTGACGGCACATTTATCTCTGCAAATGATAGTGGAGCATTCTGTAGTTTTGTCAGCCCAGCACATTTTGAGTTTCTCAGTGGTCGGTACGATCTCGTTCAATCCATTGATAGCAGTAGAATATCTGCAATGGCTAATCATGGTGCTTGTGCTGTGCGTCTGCCTGCTGGTGCTTATCGTTTAGTCGATGGCAGAATCATTGCATCCAATGGAAGTGCTTTCTGTCGCTACGTAAGCTACGAACATTATGAACGCAAGGACAGAAGATCTATTAGGCAATTCAATGGCGAAATACCATTGCATGCGATGGAGAATCATTTTGACTGCGCTCAATAGTTGATGTGAGCTAATGTGACAGCGTGTCTAGGCTAGATTCATTGCTAGAAAATGACTACCTAGACACGCTTATAGGTTATGACAGAATTTGTGAGAACATAACTTCTGTGCAATTAGCCTTATTGCTTTCATGCCGACAAATGATTTTGAACTGCAAATCCAAGCGAGAAAAATTCTAGACGAGATCGTCTTCATTCCCTTTGAGCAATGCCAGCCCTTGAGCCGTGAGTTTGCTAACATCCCTGCTCGTCCTGGTATCTATGCAATTCGGCACAAAACGGAGGGATTGCTCTACATTGGCAAAACCAAGAGTCTACGAGGACGCTTCAGCGGTGGGCACAAGGCTTTTTTATGGGCATGGCTCGATAAATATAGCGATGAAGACATCCGGATTGCAGTACAGACAATTTCTCATTGGGAGAACCCTGCGCTACTATTGGAGCTAGAAGCTATCATCCTTAGAGCCACTGAACCCCCATATAACGTCCAGATTCCAACCGAAAGGTGATGCTATGCAAGCCAAACTTCAAGAGCAACTTTCTCCTGCTGATGCCGAAGTCATCTTAGGACGTTTGCCTGAACGAATTCGTGCTGCTCTCATTGCTCGTGCTACTGAAATTGAATATCCAATTGAAGCAGTCGTTGAGATGGCAATCGCAAGTTTTCTAGACGCAGAGGCGTTGGGTTTTGCAGACTGCAAACCAGGGCGGGGGCAATAACGCGGTCTAACAATTCAAATGCAGCGGACGGTCGAAAGCCTCTGGTGCTGAGTTCGAGGTTATCTGCCGCCGCTGATTTGAGGCGTTAGCTTGCCAATTTTCCAAGTGTGTGGAGCCGTAGTCAAAATCTAGTGCTGCGTTGATGTTTTCCAGGAAGTTGGTTCGTTTTGCTTCCAGTTCTAGCCACGCCACGAACGCCCAGCAGCTTGTCGCCCCACCGAGAGCCAAGGTCTGAGCACCAGAACGCCCAGGAAATTGATTGTGAGACGTGATTTCGGTGATATTTGTGAGAGTTGGAGCGTCCAGGCGATCGACGCGCAGCGAGAGATCAAAGGTGAGCATCAAAACGTCCAGGAGGGTGACAGGGAGGAGAGTGCGAGAATTTGAGATTGATGATGAGTTAAACTGAGGCGGGCAAAAGCTGGAGAGGAGTTAGCCGTGAGGAGCAGAGCTAACAATTCAAATGCACCGGACACTCAAGCCCAGTCTGGTGTGCAAAGGTTGTCTGCTGCCGGTGATTTGAGTCGTTAGGCTGCTTGAGTCTTCGGTGGGGACAGTACCCGAAAGCTTGCCTGTAGATGTTCAGATTGAAGCTATCGCAGAGTTTCCATGAAAGCCTTAATGGTTTGCTGTCCGCGTTGTGCGTTTCCTGTAGTCAAAAAGTCTAAGATTGCGCCCTGAAATAAGTGGAAAAGCGTCAAAGCAGCAGTTTTATTATTTGTGAGATCAAATAGAGAATCAATCCATTTTTGACTTTCTCGCTCTAAGAAACCTTGGGTTTCTGAGTCGCCTTGTATGGCACGTTGATTTAGCTCCATTGTCAGTTTCAGCAAGCCACGCATCTCTGGCGAAGTCAAATGGCTCCACATTTCAAGCAGGGGTTCCCCTGGACAATCTGCTTCTTCAATCGACACACCTTGGAATGACCACAGTCTTTCACGCAAGCGAGTCTCTAACAGACCAATGAGTTGTCGCTCCAATTCTTGTTTAGAGCCAAAGTGATAAACGAGCATTCGCCCGCTAGTGCCTATCCTCTTAGCGATCGCGTTGATACTGGAGTCCAATGCTCCTACTTCGATTGCAGCAGCTAAGCATCGCTCTAGAAGTTCCTCTCTCTTTTGCGGCTCAGTGGGTCGGCTCATAGGTTGACAGTTAACGTAATAGCTATTACAGTAATGATTAACGTAACGACTATTACGTTAACACTATTGAGTAGAGCAAAACCATGAGTAAAAGAGACAGCATTGGCTTTATTGCGCTTGGCTTCGTCATCTGGGCAGCCGGGACATCGGTTTATCGCCTGGCTGGTTCATCCTTCTTTGAAAGTTCTGCTGCTGGGTATTGGTTTAACGTCGGTTTCACAGGCATCCTATATGCTGTTGTTTCGCTGGGACTAATGAAGTGGCGGAAGATTGAGCAGAAAGATTGGTTGCAAGGTGCAATTTGTATTGCTTTACCAGGAATGCTGGGCGAAATTCCAATTCTTGCTGGTTTTTCAGAATTTATGAGCAACATGCAACCTGAAACAGCAGGTAGATACGCAGCTTTTCTGTTTGGAGGGTACTCGACACTGATTGGCGCTGCTTGGTTCATGTCTGCAAAGGCTAGTTTGCAGGCTACTTCTGCAACGCGGTTCGTAGGCACAGAGCAATGAAGAGCGATCTGTAGCAACGCAACCTAACAAGTCGATGAAGCGGACGGTTGAGAGATCTTGGTGAAGTTGCCAAAGTTATCTGCCGCCGCTTATCTTGGTCGTTCTGCTGCTTAGACATCGGTAGGGCAGATTTTTCAAGTTGTTCGGTTGGGCTTCAAGGATAAAATTTCGTGAGCAGTGCGAATTCCACTTTCTAACGCACCGTGAACGGTTGCCGCACGGGTAGGATGAGTTGCTTCACCTGCGAAAAATAGAACTTGATCGATCGATTGGGCAAGTTGCATTCGTAACCCCTGACCATCGACAGGAACAAAGGAATAAGCCATTTGTGCATAGGGGTCTGCTTGCCAATCCACAAATAATGCGTCAATTAATCGATCAGTTAACTGCATCCCAAACATCTGCTCTAAATTCTGTAATCCCAATTGGATTGCTCCTTCTCGTCCAAGCTGTCCCAACTGATCTGCTCCCGATGCACCTGTGTATGCGGTCAAGACAGGCGCTTCATTCCTGCGTCCCCAGCCTGGTCGCCACCAGATTTTGGTATCTAGCGTGGTGAGGCAGTATTCCATTTCCTGAGACCAGAAGGGTTGATCGAACTTCAGAATTAACTTGGTAATGTGACCTGCACCCAGACCGTGAATCGCATTGAGCTTGACATCAGGAAGCTTAGGTTCAAACCTCACTGCATCTTTCTGGAGCAGAGCGAGAGGCAGCGTGATGATCACTTGTTTGGCGGTGTAGGTCGTATCGGTCGCAGTTTGAATCTGAACACCTGACGAATTCCATCGAATTTGTGTGACTGGAGTTGCATACCGAATGTTTAATTCTGCTGCGAATTGCTTGAATAGATGGGAGTAGCCGTCTTGGAGCCGAAAATTACGATCGCCATCTCCCTCATAGGTCAGTTCCATCAATCCATACACGCCCAACTGAGCGAGATTTGCAGCATAACTATCACTCAGGAAGTGATCGACAATACGATAGACCTCTGGTGATAACGCAATCTGATGAATAGAGAAGAATCGCGCCAGACTCACATCCGGCTTTCTTGCACTGATCCAGCCAGTTAGTAACTCGTAGAGTCGAGCATCTTCTATTCCGCTAAGAAACTCCATTCCAGGTAGCGTTGACCATTCGCTGAAGGGCAGTAGCTTTTGCTGCACATACATGAATTGCTGATCGTCCCGCTCGAATGCAGGCAATGTCTTTAACCCATAGCAACGAACCCAGTTCCAGGTCAGAACGTTTTCACCCTGAATGTACTCTGCGCCGCATTCCACTGGGTGAGGAGCAAAGTTGTAGTTTGTATTGACTCTGCCGCCAATGCGATCACGGGCTTCGAGAATCAACACAGACCGTTTAGCATCTTGCAAGGTTCGAGCCGATGCTAATCCTGCTGCACCTGCACCAATCACGATCGTATCGTAGTCCGTTTGTTGAGAAAAGGCTTGGGCATAAGCTGGTTTGCTTCTCATGCCAAGAAAAGGGACTGCAAAAGGCAGAGAGAGAACCGAACGCCGACTCAACGCTCTCATAAGACAAAGCTCCAAGAAGGGATATAATATGAACGCTGTTCATGTTTTTCAATATATGAACGCTGTTCATGTTTTGTCAAGCGTAGAAATTGAAGCCGATGACTCAACTAGACTCCTCACGCTCACCGAAGCCCAACAAGATGCGACGGCAGCCTCAGCAAGTTCGCAGCCAGGAGCGGGTCAAACAAATCTTGGATGTCGCAGAGCAACTGTTTTTGGAAGTTGGATACGAGGCAGCTACGACCAGAGCGATCGCGGCTTGTTCAGGAGTCTCAGTGGGTTCGCTTTACCAATTCTTCCCCGACAAAGAAGCAATTCTTAAGGCGCTGGCAGTTCGCTATCTACAGACTCAATATCAGAGGTTTCTCGATCTGCATACGGAACAGTCACTCACTCTGCCCCTACCTAGATACGTCGATCAGATGATCGATGTATTCGACCGATTTTACGTAGACTACCCCGGCTCCCGTGCCATTTTTGAGAAACTGCTAGATACCATCACTTGGTCTGCAATCGAAAAAATTGATGAGGTTGAGTATCAAGTCGTGGATGAATTAGCTCGGTTCTTCCATTCTCGGCAATCCAGTTTACCTCTCACTAAATGTGAACGTATTGCGCTGGTAATCACCAAAACGATTACTGAGCTTTTATGGTTGTCTCTCAGCCGCAATCAGGAATTTCGTCAAGAACTTGTGGCAGAAACTAAGCTTCTAGTTCTGAGCTATCTTCAACAATACCTTAGCTGAGAAAACCATGTTTGGAGAGTACAATTAAGCCGTTACAATCTACCCCAGCACACAGCAGAACAACCCCAATGCAGCGGACGAGCAAAGTCTTCGCGCTTCGTTTCTGGCTTTCTCGTCGCCGCTTATCTTCTTCGTTATGCCGCGAGTCCTCGGTTAGGACAGTCGCTGGAGCTACTTGTAGGGCATTTATTCACAATGAAAATTGCTTAGATTAGGTGGCTGTAACGACAATTTGTAACTACAATTGGTTATTGTAGCTGTCGTTCGGTTATGGAATATGAATGGGATGAAGCAAAACGTCTTGCTAATCTTCGTAAGCATGGAATAGATTTTATCGATGTTCCAACCGTGTTTGATGGTGACATTGTAACGGTTGAGGACGATCGTTACGGTTATGGAGAGCAGCGTTTTGTCACATTCGGTTTGTTGCAAGGGCGAGTGATTGCCGTTGTCCATACAGAACGTGAAGATTGCACCCGTATTATTTCTGCAAGAAAAGCGACGAAATATGAACAACGAACCTACTTCGAGCAACTCTCAAACTGATTGGCAACGATTGGATGCGATGAGCGATGAAGATATTGATTTATCAGATTGCCCAGAAATTACGCCAGAGATGTTTGCTAAAGCTGTAGTGCGAAGGGGGTTGCCGACTACAAAAGCTAAGGCTCAAGTTACACTTCGCATCGATAGCGATGTGTTGGAATGGTTTAAGTCTCAAGGTCGGGGCTATCAAACACAGATCAACCAATTGCTACGAGCATATATGGAAGCACATCAATAATTGGTACGTAGATTGATGTTGTGTCTAAAAACGATGATTGCGGCGGCATAACAATCCCAATGCACCGGAACAAAGTCAAGTGGTCAGTGAGTAGCAGAAAGTATCGGTGTCCGGTGATTGGGGTCGTTAGGCTGTTTGACATAACTTTGGGGAAGTCACTGGAAGTTTATCTGTTGGCATTGAGATTTAGGATGTAGAAGACTCATTGTGAACTCTGCTCAACACCTTTGACGATCGCTGCTTGCCAGTTGGTTGCCCCTTCCCGTAGCTTTCTGATTTCCGAATACTCCTGCGAATGCCAGAAGTTCAAGAAATCTTGCTGCGATCGCCACTCTAGCAAAACTGCCCGCTGCCAAGGCAATGTTCCCTCCATTACCTCTGGTGTACCTTGAGCGAGAAGCCGCCCTCCATGTCGCTGAATCAAGGGTGCTACGGCAGTGAAGTATTCTTGGTATCGCTCTGGATCAGTCACGTTTTGATAAACAATAAAGTAGGCTGCCATTGGTTTCTCCTGGCAAAGTGAATAGCTTCAAAACTCTCGACTGCGATCGAACGCCAGTACCTCATCTACAGTGAGGCGAGGTTTGCGAGATAGATTCCCCGGTGCGGCATAACCTACAGATAGCAACATCACCGGCACATAGCGGTCAGAAATCCCAAACTCCCGCTTCACCCCCTCTGGGTCAAACCCAATCATAGGACCACTCACCCAACCCCTCGCTTGAGCTGCAAGCATCAAGATCATGGCTGCTAGAGAGGCAGATCGAATTGCCTCGTCGCGAAGTAGTTGATCGTTTTTGGCGTAGAAACGGCGAGCCGCTTCGATGCGACTATCGGCAAAATTCTGGTCAACTGCACCTGTTTGGACGAGGCGGTTCCAGATATCTGGCAGTTTCTCGATCGCTTGTAAGTCACCCAAAACAATGAACGTGACTGAGGACTCTGTCACTTTGATCTGTCCGTTGGCGACCTGTATCAGCCGTTGTTTATCATCTGGTTTCGTCACCGCAACAAACCGCCAATGTTGCAGGTTATACGATGAAGGCGCTTCGATCGCACAGGCAACCAATTCTCTAATCTCAGCTTCAGTTAAAGATTGGGTTGGATCAAACTTGGTGATTGCAATTCGCTGTTTAAGTAGAGTCGTGATATCCATTTCAATGTCTCTTGGTTGACTAGATGTGCGTTGGAACAAAGCGAGCAATGTGCTGGGCGATCGCCTCCCGCTCTTCCTCCAGCGCAAAGTGTCCGGTATCAAGCAAATGCAATTCAGCCTTGGGTAAATCTCGTTGAAATGCCTGTGCGCCTTCAACACTGAAGAATGGATCATTTTTGCCCCACACAATCAGCGTGGGCGGTTGATACTGACGGAAGTATTCATGCCAGTGGGGATACTGGTTGAGATTGTTGCGATAGTCGTAAAACAGTTCCAATTGAGCGGCAGTGTTCTGAGGACGATCGAGGAAGTATTGATCGATGTTCCAGTTATCGGGATTGATGTGGGTACGATCGCGAGTTCCAGCCGTGTAAAAGAAGATCGTTCCATCTCGTTTTAAGAACTCACGTACAGCCGCTTCTGTGGTTTCAGTGCGATCGCTCCACAAGTCACGAAACGCTTTCCATGCGGGCGTTAGCCCTTCATCATAAGCATTGCCATTTTGCACAATCAAAGTTTGAATCCACTCTGGATGACGAGCCGCAATGCGAAAGCCAATCGGCGCACCATAATCTTGAACATAGAGACTAAATTGATTCAATCCCAACGTTTTTAGCCAATGCTCTGTAATCTTAGCCAGGCGATCGAAACTGTACTCAAACTGGTCAATGGAAGGTGTATCACTATTGCCAAAACCAGGATAGTCAAGGGCAATCAGGTGAAACCGATCCGATAGCGTTTGCATCAAATCTCGATACATGTGCGACGACGATGGTAAGCCGTGCAGCAGCACGATCGTTGGATAATCTTTGCTGCCTGCCTCGCGGTAGAAGAGATTTAGTCCGTCTACAGCAATGGTGTGATAAGTGGTGAGCATGACTTTCTTTGAGGGTAGGTGTGGTTTGCAACGTCAGCTTGACGATGCCCTCATCATCAGTTAAGTTTTTAGATAAAGCGAGACTATTTCCCTGATTAATCTCATAGAAGTTACCTATGGACTTATATCAAATTCGCTACTTCAAGGCGATCGTAGAAACGGGCGGTTTTACCAAAGCTGCCGATCGCCTCTTTGTTTCTCAGCCTTCCCTGTCTGCTGGCATCAAAAAGCTAGAGCAGGAGCTAGGCGTGACATTGTTCGAGCGGGGTGGACGACGGGCAATGCTGACCACAGCGGGCAAGTTTTTCCTGGAAAAAGCAACCATTATTTTGAATGAGTATCAGGCAACTCTGCAAAAGCTTAAGGAGTTTCAACAGCAGCCGACTCTACGCATTGGAACACTCAGAACAATTCGGATTGCGAGCTTAGCAAAACTGCTTTGTGCTTTTCAACAGCAGCACCCTCATGTATCGCTTGAGTTGCAGGATGGAACGGTGCATGGCTTACAAGAGTGTTTAGAGACGGGTAATATTGATCTGGCGATTACAGTGCTGGATCAAGAAGATGCCAAAACTTGCCTGCCACTCTTTCAGCAACGACGAATGCTAGCAGTCTCTAAGACTCATCCCTTCGCCCAGCGTAGTTCTGTTAAGTTAGCGGATCTAAATGAACAGCCCTTTATCAAGCGATCGCATTGTGAACTCTATTCTGAAACTGAGCAGCTACTGGAAGCTAAAGCGATTCAAGCTCCAATCGTGTATCACGCTGAGCAGGAAGAGTGGGTGATTGCGCTGGTAGCGGCTGGTTTGGGAATCACCATCATGCCAGAGTGGAAAGAGGAGCAGGCGATCGCCTACATTCCAATCGCCGACTTGCTGTTGCAGCGTACAATCGGGCTAGTGTGGCGAACAGAGCAAAATTTAGTAGTTATCGAGCATTTTCAAGTCTTTGCTGCAAGCCACAACTGGCAAGGCTAATGCATACACCCACAGCCTAACAATTCAAATGCAGGCGGACGGTTGAAAGGTGTTGGTACGGAGTTCGAGGTTACTTGCCGCCGCTCATCTTTACCGTTAGCTAGCTTCGCACAAAGATGTTGCACTCGTGATTGAAGGCGATCGAGTTGAGCTAAAAAGTTCATGCAGCGAGCGGTTATGGCAGTAGATGAGGCAATCGAGTATTCTAAGGATTTCTAGCGGTAATTGCTGATGGTAGTGTGAGTGAAAGTTATCAAATAGGAGGGATAAGTTAGGATACATCAAGGCGATCAGTGCTTACTCCAGCTAACACGGCGTTGCAACGGGTGAAGGAGCGGGCAGAGGAGGGGCGAGCGTAGCTGTATTCAAGGCTGCAATCGCTGACCTTCTTTGAAGTTGGGGCAGAAGGCATCCCTTGACTCTCTGTTTTGAGTTAGATCGGACGAGCACCGAGCTGTCTCAAGGAGACTTTTTGAGCAGCAGTTAATCCAGAAGCACCTATTAGGTTCATGCGATCGCACAAGTTGCCATTTTGAAACACTTGTGGGTGGTGCGTGTTCTGATTATCAGTAAGGTGCCAGAGCCGAATGGTGCTGTCTACACTACCACTGACCAGTTGAGGTTCAAGCTGGCTTTTGCCAAAATCAACAGACCAAATGCGTTTGGTATGCCCTACGAATTGGCGCTCGCATTGATGGGTGTGCAGATTCCATAGCCGAACGGTTGCATCGTCTCCGGCACTGGCTAACCATTGTCCATTGGGGCTAAAGCAAACAGACCAAATCATGCCCGTATGTCCAGATAGCGTGTGCAGGCATTCTCCGGTTGCTACCCGCCACAGCCGGATCGTTTGGTCGCTGCTGCCTGTGGCGATCGTTTGACCATCCGGACTGAACGCCAGCGACAGCACCCAACCCGTATGCCCCTCCCAAGTTTGTACGCAATCTCCTGCGCGATTCCACAGCTTAATGACCTGATCGGCACCGCCACTGGCAAGGTACTGATCTGCTGGGCTAAAGGCGACCGTAATGACATCGCGCGTGTGTCCCTCTAGGGTGGTGAGACAGTCGCCCGTGCTAACGCTCCACAATTTAATCGTGCGATCGTCGCTAGCTGTCACCACCTGCTGACTGTCAGGGCTAAAGGCAACCGACCAAATGCGGCTGGTATGACCTTGCAGCGTTTGCAAACACTCTGCGGTGTCCACCTGCCAAATCCTTGCGGTGTAGTCGCTGCTGCCGCTAATTAGTAGCATTCCAGATGGATCAAATGCCGTCGATAGCACCCAACTGGTATGCCCTTTAAAGGTTTTGAGCCGCTGCCCAGTATTCTGCCAAAGACAAACTGTACCATCACTGCTAGCTACAGCAAATTGATTGAACTGATAGGGACGAACGGCGACCGACAAGGCAATGTTGGTATAGCCTTGAATGCTTTTTAGGCAGTGCTGGGTATTAACCTGCCAAAATTTGAGCGTTTGATCGAGGCCGGCGCTGGCTAAAGTTTGGCGATCGGGGCTAAGCGCAATTGTGGTTCGGGCAGTGTGTCCTTTCAGCGTCTTTAAACAGCGCCCATTCAGCAGATGCCAAATTTTGACGGTGCTATCGCTACTGCTGCTAATCAAAGTATTGGCATCCACAAAACTTAGTTTCACAATCCAGCCCGTGTGCCCAGCTAGCTGATGCAGGTAGTTACTCGTGTGGACATCCCAAACTCGAATGGTTTGATCGTCACTGCCGCTGGCAAGCAAGCGACCATCAGGACTCCAGGCTAAACAGTAAACGGGTTGCTGATGTCCTAACAACTGTCTAGAGCTTTCCGTTTCAATATCCCAAAGCGTTACTATACCGTTTCCATCACCGCTTGCGATCGCCTTACCGTCAGGACTAAAGGCGATCGCCCAAAGTCGATTAGCAGTTGTATCTTCACCTTCTAAAACCCATGTTTTTAAGCATTCTCCAGTATGGAAATTCCACAATTTGATGCTTTGATCAAAGCTGCTGGTCGCTACAATCTCACGATTGGGAGAAAAACTAAGCGACACAATCCAATCCCCATGCCCTGGTAAGCACTGTAAGCACTGCCCACTTTCTACATCCCAGATGCGCAGAGTTTGATCTTCACTGACGCTAGCCAATCGTTCTCCATCGGGGCTAAAGCCAACAGCCCAGACACGACGCGTATGTCCTTTGCAAATCAACCGTTGTTGTCCAGAGCGGCTGTCCCAAAGCTGAATTTCACCGTTCACATCAGCCGTTGCTACGATCGCTTGAGTAGGATGGAAACTTAGATCGGAAATGCCGTTTAGCACATCTGGAAAGACCGAAGTTGATAGATTAGCATTGGCAAAGTTCACCTGTTGCAGTGGTACGTTGGCAAGGTAGGCTTGCCGAATCGTGAGTTGAGAGAGGTCATATCCACAGAGATCAGTTTTGAGGTGACATAAGAGATTCAGCAGATTGCCCGCTGTATAGCCGCAGTCTGGCTGCAATTCTTTAGAGTGCTGCGAAGCGAATCGCAAATTGTCTAGCATGGCTCGAAGTCGCTGCTGAATATGAATCGTCGTGCCAATGGTGTGCATCAACTGATTCACAATTGGTATCACAATCAACTGACTTTGTGCTTCTCGAATATAATCTGGGGCTTGTGCCTTAAAAATGGCATAGGTTTTGAGAAATTGAATGGGTGTAGATTCGGCGGTAATCTCGGCAACTATCTGCTCAATCAGCGATGTCGTTAAGCATTCCATAATCACAGGCTGCTGGGTAAACTTGCCGCCCCTGCGCTCGATCAGCGATCGCCGCAGTAGAGACTCTAGCGCTTCCAGCAGTTTGGCTTTAGAAATCGGTGAAACAATATCTGCCTGTAGTTGTGAGAGGTTAATCGGTTCTCGATTAATCGCAAGCCAGTAGAGAATTTCCTGTTCCAACACTGTCAAACGGTGCAGTTGCTGGTTAAACAATTTGAGAATGCCATTGAAAGCTGACGTGCCCTCGGCTAAAAACTCGGCAACATTACCCTCAAAAATTTCTTGAATCGAGGTTGCCACCATGTTGATTGCCAGCGGATTGCCGCTGTAGCGATCGACTAATTCTTGCAGGTGCGCCTCTAAACCTGTGATTCCTTTAAGCTGCAATAGCTGTCCGGCTTCCTTCAAGCCCGATAGCTGCCACGATCGCACAGGCAGATGTTTTCCCTCCATAGCTGCAATTTCTTGAGGCTTTTCGCGGCTGGTGAGCAGCAAACAACTTTGGTGAGGCGTATCAGTCAGGAGGCGCAACAGTTCCCCATACCCTTCATAGCCTGCTACATACTGCCCTGCTAGCGTATGATTATCGAGTACCGACTCAAAGTTGTCGAGGATCAGCAGATAGCGCGACTGGCGCAGGTTGTCGATCAGTTGGGTCAATTTGCCGCTCGTCGAATCCGTAACGGACACATCTGCTTCGGCTGCCACAAACGTAATCCAATCAGTCAGCACCTCGTCTAGTCGCGGCAGGTTCCGCAGCGATCGCCAAATTACACCAGCAACGTGAGCTTGTACCAATTCGATTAATTTCACCGACAGCGAGGTTTTGCCGATGCCGCCTACTCCCAGCAGCGCGATCGCCCGACAGCGTTGCTCTACAATCCAATTGGTTAGGGTATGCAAATCTTCAGTTCGACCACAAAAGTGAGTGATATCGGTTGCCTCGCCCCAATCCACGCGCATCGGGGTCTCGATTGGCGCACCTTGCTCTAGCCAGCGCTCAATGGCGTTGCGAAAGTTGGTTTTGCTAACGGGTTCCTCTAGGGCAACTGTCAGGCGTTTCCAGAGCTTTGGCCCCACATCTTGCTTTAGATAGCTGGGTGTGTAGCGATAGTCTGAAGCATCGGCCATCTGCTCGTAGGTTTGATTTTGCCATGCGCCCTGCAAGACAAACTTCTCAGCATCTTTTAGGTGTATCTGGGTTTTGGCAAAAACCCTTGCATCTAATGCCTGAAATGCTTGCTCAAAGTTCATATCACTCATCCATTCCCCTCTACCTGACTTTACCAAACCGAGTTCAGGTTGGCTGGATCTGAACTTTTCTGTATTGGCTCAGATCTTGGCTCTGGCTAGTATGTAACCATGCAAGCGGAAAGGAGAACGGGTGAAGGCTGATGGGTAATGGGTAATAAGTAATCGATCGAAACCCCCAATGCCTCATTACTAACCGCCGATTACTAACTACCAATCACCTCGTTCCTAATTCTTGCACCACTCTAAATCTTTTCTAATTAACACCTTGTACTGAACCTTCTTTGAAGGAGAAATTTGTCATGTCTCAAGATCCAAACGATTTTCGCCCATCTAACCAGCCCCGCAGTAATCGAGGTGCTTACTACCTGGCAGGTATCACCAGCACATTTGCCATATTAGGAATTGCTTTTGCTGGCGTTACCATCTATCGATCGTCTCAGCAACAGCCTGCCAGTGATATCGCCTCCTTCACAGAATTGTCTACCGCAACAGCGACACCTAGCGCAGCTACCCCTACAGATACAGCTTCTCCTCCCCCAACTGCCTCTGCCCCTGCTCCTTCCCCTGTTACTGCTCCTTCCGCTACTCCCGCGCCCGTTACCCCGACTGTTTCGACTGGCAGTTACCAAACTCAAGGAACCCAAGACGGTACGCCATTCACCGTTCGCGTACTAGAACTTAAACGAGCCAGCGGCAATTCAGTGCTGCTGAGGTTGGCAGTGACCAACACGGGAAGACAAAACATCCAGTTTAGTTTCCTCAACGTGACACCGAACGAAAGCATCTACATTGTGGATGCTCAGGAGCAAAAGAAAGCATATCCGCTGGAAGATGCCAATGGTAAAGCAGTGGCAACAGATGGACTTTCGTTGTCTAGCCTTGAACCCGAACAAACAGTAGAAGTGTTTGCCCAATTTCCAGCACCCGCTCCCACAACCCAACAATTGAGCATTTATTTTCCAGGCACTTCTTCCCCGATTGCGGATGTACCGATCGCCCAATAAATGCAGGTGATCAAATTTTTCCACCCTGCTCCATTTCAACACTGTATTTAATTTCTAAGGAGTCAACCATGTATCGTTTTGTCTTTCTTGGGCTTTCAACGGGCTTGATGAGTTTAGCCTACTTCGTTTCAGCACATCTGTTAGCAGTGCCCATGACTGCATCAGCAAACATTTCCAGTATTGACAACATTCCAGCAACACCGATTGTCGTTGCTCAAAGTGCTGGGAACTATCAGGCTGAAGGAACCTATGACGATACCTCGTTTACTGTCCGCGTTGTAGAGTTGAGCCGTGCCTCTGGCGATTCAGTCCTGCTGAGGCTTGCGATTACGAACACTGGAGGCGACAACCTGACTTTTAGATTGCTCAATGCTACGCGCAACGAAAGTATCTACGTCGTTGACGCAGAACAACAGGTAAGAGCCTATCCGCTTAGAGACTCTCGTGGCATTGCATTGGGAACCAATATCAGCACCACGCCCAACATTCGACCCAGTGAAACCCGCGAAGTCTTTGCTCAGTTTCCGGCTCCTCCCGCCAGTACGACTCGGCTATCCGTTTACTTTCCCCATGCCTACAGCCCGATCGAAAATGTCCCCATCACGCCCTAGTCTCAATTCCTTGTGTCCCTTCAGCACTTTCCTGTTCAATGCCCTATGTTTCGCTTTCTCTCCTTTGGACTGGTTGTTCTCAGTTTGGCAGCTTGTCGATCGCCCTCAGCGACAGACAGTTTGCCTACTAGCTCTGCTCCTGCGCCTACCAATGCCGCCTCTAGCGTTGATCAATCTCCATCAAATTTTTCATCTCCAACATCTCCATCGCCAAGTGTGCCGTCTCCAATTACATCCACTGATTCATCTCACTCAGCTTGGGAATCAACCAATACACCACTTTTACCAACCGCCGATCCGTCTGTCAATTCGCCACCTAATTCATCGATCTCGTCTTCCTCATCTTCTAGCAATTCAGGATTCTCTTCCCTGAGCGGTGATACTGAATCACTCACCAGCGCTTTGAACGATTTAGGAGCAGAAACAATGGGAGATGAAATTCGGATTGATCTACCAGCCGATATTTTGTTTGATTTTGACAAATTTAACATTCGTCCGGATGCCGCAGCAGCACTGAATAAACTGCTGATCATTATCCAGGCACAGTCTCCTAATGCCTCTATTCGGATTGCCGGACATACGGACGCGATTGGCTCTGATGCCTATAACCAAACCCTCTCTAGGAATCGAGCTAATGCGGTAAAGAATTGGCTGTCTGGCAAAGGAATTGCGGCAACACGCATGACCACACAAGGATTTGGGGAAAGTCGTCCGATCGCCGCAAATACAAAGCCAAATGGGTCAGATAATCCTGAAGGTCGTCAACAAAATCGTCGAGTTCAGGTCATTATCAATACCCGTTCTTGAAGTTCTATGAGGACAGCAAGTGCGATCCATTCGTCGAATCTAACAAAATCGAAGGAATAAAGGAAGGCTATGTTGCTCGTCTTCCGCCGTCAAGTTTTGAAGAACCTGACGATTTTGAATAAATGTTAGGCACTGCCTGTTACACAAAAGCTTTCAAATGGCTGCTGTCTAATTTTTAGCGCCGCTGACCTCTAAGTTATAGTTAGCTAGCTCCGCACAGAGTCTTTTACGCTTGCTCTTGAAAACTGTTGACGAGTCCGAGAGCGCCCAGAAGATTACCTGTTTTGACCGTAGTTCGAGGTTAGTGGTAGTGTTGCAAAGCGCTCAGGAGATAGGGGTGAGGGCGGTAGTGAGAGGCGATCGGAGGTGAGGCGAGAGGCTTCGGGAGGCTGTGGTGAGGCGGTATTGCAAGATTACGGGGGCGTTGCTCAGCTAACATAGCCTATGCAGCGGACGGTTGCGAGGTCTTGGTGGTTTGCAAAGGTTACTCGCCGCCGCTGATTGCAGCCGTTAGGCTGCTCTAAGTTATCTGTAAGGACGTTGCTTAAAGCCCCCGGTGTAGTATTTAGGGTTAAGCAAGTAGACTGAGGGACGTTTAAAGTTCAACGACTATGAAATGCTCTCCTGTCAATGAATTAGAATTATTCATTACTGAAGCTAACAGGCTCACATCCAAATCGTTCTATCAAGTTCTCAATTCTGGTGAAGAAATTGGGTTTTCGGATGAGTTTTTCCCTGAAAATACACCAACAGTAGAACAACTTGAGTCTTATCTTCTTCATTTTCGCAAGTTTATTCAAAAGAATGATCGAGTTTATTTTCGACTTCTGAACCAGTACGTTAACGAGTTGGGGATCCATCAGGCTAATTTTCTCGACGAATGGAATATGGTGTACAAAGCCTTCGAAGAATTGATAGAGGCTAAAGCGTTAACTGGCAGGGTTATAACTCATGTACCAGATATTCCTGATCTATCATTGCTTGACCTCTTTAGATCTAGAGCGTGTCATCAATTAGGTAAGCTGGAGATTAGCCGTTTCTCATCCAACCTAACGACTATGACAACTCGACGCTATGCCCTGCGTGATGACCAATGGGAACGGCTCAAGGATTTGTTGCCCGGACGTGAGGGAGCAGTCGGGGTGAGCGCAAAAGATAATCGATTGTTTGTCGAAGCGGTGCTGTATCGCTATCGTGCTGGTATTCCCTGGCGGGACTTGCCGGAACGGTTTGGTCACTTTCGCAAGGTTCACCCCCGCTTTCGGCGCTGGGCAAAAACGGGGGTGTGGATGCGAGTGTTTCAGGCGTTAGCCCAAGATGCGGACAACGAATACGCCATGATTGACTCAACGATTGTCCGTGCCCACCAGCATAGTGCTGGGGCAAAAGGGGGGATGCCAACGCCCAAGCCATCGGTCGCAGCACAGCAATGCCGGCCCTACTTCTATTGCTTCACCGCCACTCTCACCTCAGCCAAAAAGCAGCCACGATCGCGGCTGCTTTTTAAAGGAAAACTCGCTATCTTACTACTCTATGCAGCCAGGTTAGCGGCCACAAAGTCCCAGTTCACCAACTTATCCAGGAAGTTGGCAATAAACGCAGGTCGGGCATTTTTGAAATCGATGTAGTAAGCGTGTTCCCACACATCGAGAGTCAACAATGGTTTTTGGCCTTCGGCGATCGGGTTGACGGCATTGGGGGTCTTGGTGACCTTCAAAGTGCCATTGTCTTCCACCAGCCAGGCCCAACCACTACCAAACTGAGTCGTGGCAGCACTGGTAAATTCCTCTTTGAACTTGTCGAAGCTACCAAAATCCTTGTTGATGCGCTCCGCCAGTTCACCCGTAGGCGCACCGCCGCCCCCTGCTTTGAGGCAGTTCCAGAAGAAGGTATGATTCCAAACCTGAGCCGCATTGTTGAAAATGCCTTGCTTGCTGGAATCCTGATAGGTTGCCTTGATCACGTCTTCCAGGGACATCTCCGCCATGGCTGTGGCTTCAGTCATTTTATTGAGATTATCCACATAGGCTTTGTGGTGTTTGCCGTAGTGATAGTCGAAGGTTTCGGCTTTCATGCCATACGGCTCTAGAGCATCTTTAGCAAACGGTAAGGGAGGCTGTTCAAATGCCATGAGTTCTTCTCTCTACTAAGATTGACAGGTACTAACGTCTAAAGCCTGAACATGACCAGAACATCAGAATCGGCTGAGATGAGAATCTGGGGTTCTGGAAGTAATAGAAGTTAACACGACGATTTTAAAGCAAATGTCCCACTTCAGAAAACGTCTACAGGGGATGTTCAAAATTGCCATCGCTCGTTCCAATGAAGATAAGGAATGAGAATTAAATAAATTAGCAAATTCTGTGGAATAGGCATCCTGCCTGTCGCTCACAGCCGAGACGGCTATGCCACTTTATTTAATCCATAGTCCTAAGGGGGAGTGAGGAGAAGGAGAGATGAAACGGACGATCGCAGGGTTCGCCAGTGTATTCTTTGTAGGGTTGGGTGGATGTCAGAGCCTGACGACACTTGGCGTTGCCGACGAGACGCAATGTACTGGGGCGATCGCGCGGGTCTCAAGTACCTGGGAAATGCGCTACTACCGTGATCGAGTGCGTTTAGCGTCCAGTAATTTTCGGGTAGAACAATTTGGCCGGACTGAACTCACCACTCGCAACGGAGAACAACCGACTGGGGCAGGAGCCGCTGCGCGATCGGGGGTGTGGTTGCCCGCTCCACCACCAGAACCGACTGCCGCTGAACTGGAAGCCCGTCGTCAGTTTGAGGAAACTTTCGATCAGCCAGAACTTAAGCATCAAACCCAATATCGGCTCACATGTGATGTGGGCGAACTCATTGCCAATGCCAATGTGTATGAGCTAGCCGCAAAGGATTTTCGGCAGGGCGTAACAGTGCGGGTGAACTACATTGCCGATCGTGTCCTCAAAGCCTACACCACAGCCGGAGAAGTGCTAATTTCTGATGCCGCAGCCAGTCCAGATGTAACTGTTGCAAACTCACCAGCGGCCACTCCTGCTCCTAGTTCTTCGAGCGAGCAATCTCTTTCTATTCTGTATGTCAACCCGCAAACAGGAGATGATCAGGGAACTGGCACCGAAACGCAACCCTTGCGAACCATTACTCAGGCGATCGTCCAGGCTCGGCCTGGGATGACGATTCAACTTCAGCCGGGAACTTACTCGGCAAAATCGGGGGAACAGTTTCCGCTGCAATTGCCGCCCAGCATGCGGCTTGTGGGAAATCTGGCGGGACGGGGAGACGGTGTACAGGTGACGGGTGGTGGCACCTATCTCAGTCGCACCTGGGCGGGCCAGAGTGTGACGATCGTGGCCAATCGAGAGGCCCAGATTGCGGGTTTAACCATCACCAATCCCGGTACTCGCGGCACGGGCGTTTGGGTCGAAACTGGCTCACCCGCGATTGAAAATAATCGATTTATTGGCAGCGATCGCGAGGGCGTGTTTGTCTCCGGTGATGCTACGCCTGCAATTCGCAACAATATGTTTGAACAAAATGGCGGGAACGGTCTCGTATTTACCCGTGATAGCGGGGGCATTGCCCAGGGAAATGTCATTCGGAACCAGGGCTTTGGCATTGCGATCGGCGATCGGGCCGCTCCCACCATCGTAAAAAATCAGATTCGCCAGAACAAAGACGGCCTGGTCATTAATGGGGCTGCTCGTCCAACGCTGAGATCAAATCAAATTACGGAGAATGGCCGAGACGGCATCATCGTCACCAACAACGCTAAACCTGTGCTTGAAGCAAATTCTTTCGCAGATAATGGCAACTATGACTTGCACAACACCACAAAGGACCCCCTCCAACTTCAACGCACCAACCTGGCGACGCTCAAAATTCAAGGCGCGGTGAATTGATCGTCGGTTGATTGTTGGGTGATTTTGTCATTGGAACTGCCTCAAGCGGTTGAATTTGCTCTAACCAATGCTTCACCCATTCTGGCGGTAATTCAGGAGAAGCGCCCAGCGTTCTGTTGAATTTATGCTGATTGCTGAGCAGGATTTCCCATTGAGCCGTGATGTCTGCCAGGGTTGCTCGTAATTGATTGACTGGGGCAGAATATCGACTTCCGATTAATGATGTAATTGGATCATAAAACTTTTGAAAGGCTAAGGTCGCTATCGCCCCAGCCGTTAACACCATCGGATCAGTCATAGCCAGTTGATTGTAGAAAAACTTGTTTCTGCTATAGTCTGCTATCGCCCCAATCTTGAGCGTTTGGGTTGGGCAGAGTTAGCAGGTAATCTCGAAAATCCAGTTCGGGCATGAAAAGGCTTTCGTAGGAGCTTTTTTCGATGATAGGCGATCGCTCAGTGGGCATCAGGAACTTTGGATGCTGCGGGCTGCGTTATTTGACTATGGTGCGTGATTCAGCGAGTGGTGAGTGTGGCCTTAAATCTAGTGTGAGTGAGAAAATTGTTCATCCGGTGGTGTTTTTGGTAGGGAAAGCGGCGATCGCTGAAATTATTTCGGCATTCCAGGCTAGATTAATCTCTATGAAGAGAAGTTCACTCCCCCAAACTGCTTGCCCCCGCTGTTATGGTCAATGAGTTGTTGCCGCTCAAAAATATTCTGATAGCGTTAGAGTCTAACAATTTTGGAGTGAATGATAGAGGGATAGCCATCTCAGCTATTTATGCCGTCTCGTTGACCTGGAGGAATGCTTGACAGACACAATCAGAAGCGTCCAGCCGCCGCTGGAGTTTATCCCCCCCCAATATAGCCCCAAGGTTCGCCGCATGGTGGATTGGATGTTGCCGATCGTCACCCGCCGCCTGACGACATTGCGGGAGATCGAAGCCACCAACGTCGAAACCTTAGTCAAGCTGTACCGCGAATTTCAGGATGGCAAGATCCGGTTTTTGATTGCCTTTCGGCATCCAGCCTCAAAAGACCCCTTTTGCTTGGGTAAGCTAATTTGGAAATTGGTGCCTGAAACCGCCAACCAGATGCAGATTCCCTTGCAACGTCCGATCCACTCCCACTTCATTTACGATCGCGGCATTCCCCTTTGGTTGGGCAATTGGGTTAAGTGGCTGTTTCCCCGGTTGGGTGGCACCCCAATTCATCGCGGCAAGATTGACCTGACGGGTTTACGCTCTGCCCGTGATTTGTTTGCCAATGGCGAATTTCCCCTGGCTGCCGCACCTGAAGGCGCAACCAACGGCCACAACGAGATTGTGAGTCCGTTAGAGCCGGGTATCAGTCAACTGGGGTTCTGGTGTGTGGAGGATTTGCGCAAAGCCGGACGCGCTGAGCAGGTGCTGATTGTGCCAGTCGGGATTAAGTATCGCTTTGTTACACCGCCTTGGGAAGAATTGGAAAAAATTCTGACCCAACTGGAATTGGATACGGGCTTGGAACCGGTTGCCCAAACCAGCGATCGCCTGAATGAACATTTAATGTACAAGCGGCTGTATCGGCTGGGCGAGTATTTGCTATCCATGATGGAAAACTACTACACCCGCTTTTTCCACGTCACCTTGCCAGCGCCCACCGTTTCCCCAACTGACTCCAAGGAGAAAGCGTCTGTCCTTTCCAGTGATGTGTTTACCGCCCGCCTGAATACTTTATTGGATGTGGCTTTACAAGTGGCGGAAGAGTTTTTTGATTTGCAACCGCGGGGTAATGTCATCGATCGCTGCCGTCGCCTAGAACAGGCCGCCTGGGACTGCATCTACCGGGAAGACCTCGACCTGGAAACGATTTCGCCGTTAGAGCGGGGGTTAGCCGATCGCGTGGCAGAAGAAGCTGACTTGCGGGTGTGGCATATGCGCCTGGTGGAAAGTTTCGTGGCTGTGACGGGTCAGTATGTGCGGGAGAAGCCCACGGTAGAAAGGTTTGCCGATACGACGCTGTTAGTTTGGGATATGGTCGCTCGAATTAAGGGCAACAACTCTTTTAAGCGCCCGCAGTTGGGAGCGCAAACCGCTTATGTTTCGATCAGTGAGCCGATTTCAGTCAGCGATCGGTGGGAGGCTTACCAGGGAGGCCGCAAAAACGCGAAACAAGCCGTTGCCGATTTGACCCGCGATTTGCAGATGACATTAGAACGCATGATTGAAGACCTATAGGGGATGGCATCTATGCCGTCCCCACAAATTGCAACCTACATAACATCGCCCCAGGCGCATCAGACAACTATCCTAGGCTGGGTAATGCCTCACTCTGCGCCCAGCTATGGCCTGCCAGGTAGATCGCCCGCACATCTTCCGGCAAATTTGCTTCCAGCAGTTGATAGCCCTCCTGGAGGCGAACTCGTACTTCTGCCGGAGCCATGGCATCCCCTTCTGCTTGCAGGTAAGCCGAGATGCGGGTTTCGCTCCAGCCAAAGGTTTGCGCCATCAAAACAATCAACCGTAGCACGGGCGGCAATTGATCGAGTGCTCGTTCCATGTAGCACCAGAGCGGCGGCGGCGCAGACTGCAAATTATAGTGAATCGCTTCTACAGGCGGCAGTTCGGTCTGGTTGATGCAAATGGCGGTTACGTTCAGCAACCAACTTTGTAAAGTGAAGCTTGCGTCAGCATCGGGCGATCGCAAATCTAACCCACTCAGTTCATAGAAAATGTGCCGCCAGGTTTGGGCAACCAGGTAATCTGCCTGGACAGGCGATCGCGCCGAGTGCCGAATCAGGGTATACACCATTGGACTGTAACGGCAAAAAATAGCAGCAAAATACTGCCCAGCATCAGGATGACGCTGAAATAAAGTCAGCAACTCTTGATCGCTGTAATGAGACAACGACTTAACCAGGGAGTGCTGACATTCAGGAAAGGTAGGAATCGTCACGGTTCACACCACGAATGACTGTGAAATGCCCCTCAATATACGCGCATTTTTTCAAACGGCACAACTTTTTTAAAGAAGGCAGGGGCAGAGGGCAAGGGGGCAGTGAGAGAATCGCCTAAAACCTAGAACCCAAAACCTAAAACCTGCTGCCTGCTGCCTTTTGCTTTCTGCCTTTTGCTATATCTGAAGGTGTGATTGGCATCACGCTGTTGAGGGTTGAAGCATCACGCTTAAGGGCTTGAGATGTCACGCCTTCGATCGGCAGTAAGTCACTTGTATTTCATCTAGAACTGGGGATATTAGAACTACCAATTTTTCAGGTGAGCAAAGCGCTACAGCCTGGTTAATTTGCAGGGTATCAATTGTGTAACCATTTCTATGGACAACGTAAAAAACGATCAGGGGCAACCAGACATGCAGCTTATTGAAACGATTAAACAGGTATTAGAAACTGGTGTTCTTTCCATGACTGTAGAACGAGAAATCTACGCCATGCTGAACTCGCGGCAGAGTGTGAGTGAAACGGAACAGCGACTGGTTGAACAGTTAATGGAAGCGCTCCAAACAGGCCGGGTGCATCCGATCGCCTGATGCCATCGGGGCATCAAAATACTTCATCAACTTGCCCCAAATCATTGCGCGGGACGAGACGCAAACAAATTGAGGCCCAATTGTTGAGAAAGGAATCTAGCGGTGAGTTGCCCCTTGACACTATTGCCCGCTTCATCCAGGGGTGGGGCAAAGACACCCAATCCACCTTTGCCGGGGGAAACGGTGATCAATCCCCCACTCACCCCGCTTTTTCCAGGCAAACCTGTTTCATACAACCAATCGCCGGAGTTTTCGTACAATCCAGCCGTTACCATGACTGCCAAAACGTGTTGACAGTGGATAGCATCGATGACTGGTTCTTTGGTAATTGGGTTGACACCGCCATTAGCTAAGGTTGCTGCCATCGTGGCTAAATCTTGACAAGTGACATTGAGGGAGCATTGTTTCGTGTAAATATCGGTGGCGGCGATCGGGTCAAAGTAGATGCGATCGTAAGCATGCAGGATTTTGGCCAAGCCTTTGTTCCGGCGATTGGTGGCGGCTTCAGATTGGTACACAGCTTCATTCAAAGTGAGAGGACGGCCTGCAAAGCGAGACAACTCTTGCTGAATAAATTCCCACTTCTCTTCGGCGGTGTCCCCTGGGGCCAGACTGGTGGCCGCGATCGCCCCAGCATTGACCATGGGGTTACTCGTCCCCTCTTCAATGCGTTCGATCGCCATAACTGAGTTAAAGGGTAAGCCGGTATTGTTCACACCCAGCTTTTCGCGGGCTTCGTCTTCCCCGATCGCTTGGCAGATCAGCGCAAACACAAAGGGTTTGGAGACACTTTGAATCGAAAATTCGTAATCAGTATCGCCCACAGAAACAGTTGTACCTTCCACTCCAACAACAGAAATGCCAAACAAATCAGAGGAGACTTTTGCCAATGCCGGGATATAGTTTGCGACTTCACCAATATCAACAGAAGCATAGCGATCATAAGCAGCTTGAACTATACCTTGAACTCGATCGGGTGTTGGCAAATGACCCGTGGAAATTGTTACCTGAGCATTATCAGTATATGGCGAAGATTGCGGATTGATCATGTCGTTATTCTACGCCTCAGCACCAAAGTTGTTTCGTAATAGAGACATCGCCTTTCCTCCACGCTGGTGGGTGACATTTCAGGTTACAGATTTAATTCGTATGGTTTGGGTTGCGGTGTTGCCCGACCTGGTCTAACAACAAAATGGCCACGATCGTCCCGACTAAACCTGCCGCGATCGCGCAAATCATCGCTTGAATGGCAATCATATTAGAAGGGGTAATCAAGGCACCGGGCGGGGCTAAGGTTGTTCCCATTTGATTTGGAGTGACGATCGTGCTTCCCTGCGGCAAACTCAGCATTTTGAAGGTCAAGTTACTGATGCGAGAAAAGGCAATTAATACAGCCAGAATCATCGCCCCTAAGTTTGCAGCCAGCCCCCACTTCAAATCCTGAATTACCTGAGATTTAGCCGGACGCTCATCTCGCAGCTCTAGACGATTTGCCAACCGAGTGTAGCGGAAACACCAGTACATGCTAAACAGCAGAATAATCAAACACGCGATCGCCATCCACAATCCCAACGAAAACCCGATCTGGCGCTGCTTTGGATTAAAAAACACATTTGCAACTACCACCAGAATTGGGAGAAAGCCCAGCAACAATTGCAAGGAAAACCCCACCCAGCCTAACCAGCGGAACGATCGAGCGATTTGTTGAGTGGTTGGACTAGAGAGACCTGTATTGAAAAAATTAGCCATAAAAACTACCAGATAAAAGTCTTTTCCCCGGCTTGAAGCGGCTGATGCATGGAAATATTATCTCAGGCAGAGGATTGATTGGAAAAATTTTGCCCATAGTCGTTTACCAATGTAGCCGTATAGCTGTAAGCATGTGTAACGTAGCGATAGCGAATTACAGAGCGCCTACCCAGAATCAGCTCAACAATTCGCATTCCCAAGCGATCTGACCAAAGCTGTTGTCAGGTAGTGGTGATGTTGGTGTTATTTCCCGGCCAGATGTGTCGATATGTTGTTTCATATGAGTTTCCTATCTTCTTGCTCTACTTTGGAATAATGCCTAGACTGCTGTCATTTTTAGTGACGGTAAGCTTCGTTAGGACTCATTGACCGGAACAGAATTATGATCAATCGCCAGGATCTGTTGGAACTTCAGTCTATTACAAGCGTCCCCGCTCTCTCGATTTTGCTCCCCACGCATCGCACCTCACCCGACAATAAACAAGATCCGATCCTGGTCAAAAACCTGGTTGATGAAGCCAAAGCTCGGCTGTCTGAGGAATACTCGGCGCGTGAGCTAGAACCGCTTGCGGCGCGGCTGGATGCTTTGGTGACAGAAATTGACTATACCTACGCCTTAGATGGACTGGCTCTGTTTGTGAGTCATGATTTTGCCAAAAAGTACTACTTGCCCTTTTCTGTGCCTTCGCGTGTGGTGATTGACCAAACCTTTGCTACCCGTGATTTGGTGTATGGGATGCACCGGGAACAACGCTATTGGGTCATTCTCCTGAGTCAGCAAGCAACGCGCTTGTTTGCTGGCACTGGCGACACATTGGAAGAAGTGACGGATAAAACCTTTCCGATGGAGATGACAGGCCCGGCTGCGACTGGACCAGTTCCCTATCATGCCGATTCTGCCTATGTTGACGATCGCCACCGCCGGTTCTTTCAACAAGTTGATAGTGCGCTCACGGAATACAAAGAAGACGCTTTGCTGATCGTGGTTGGCGGCGTGATTCGCCAGATTTCATTTTTCCAGGAAGTGTCTCAGTACACGTCGAGAATTGCCGGAACCCTGACCGGTAACTTCGACAAAGCTGCCGTTCACGAAATTGCTGGCCCCGCCTGGAAAATTATGCAAACTGTGCGGCAAGAGCAACGCAGCCATGCCTTGCAAGAGATGGAGCAAGCACTCAGTGCTGGGTTGGTAGTGTTTACGATCGAAGAAGTGTGGCAACTCGCCCAAACAGGCCGTGGCAAGTTGCTCCTAGTGGAAAAGAACTATCATGTTCCCGCGATTTTGAACAAAGAAGGCCGATTTGAAACGGTGGCCGAAGTTGGCGGCACATTTGTCATGGATGATGCCGTGGACGAAATTATTGAAGCGGTGTTAGCAAAAGGTGGTGAGGTTGCTTTTGTCGATGATGGTGCCCTAGCGGAGCAACGTCATATTGCCTTGATTCTGCGGTACTAAATTCTCGTCCTTTACCACCGGCCAGCCTGATGATTTTTGTGACTGGAGCGTCAGGGAATGTTGGAATGGCGGTCGTGGAGCAATTGCGCGATCGCCATATTCCTTGCCGAATCGGTTCTCGTAAAGCCAGTATCCTGACGGTAGAAAACGGCGTGGAAATTGTCCCCTTCGATTTTTTGAATCGAGCCACCTATGCCACAGCGGTTCAGGGGTGTGATGCTGTTTTTCTGCTCCGTCCACCAGCCATTTCAGATACGCGCAAAACGTTGAATGTGTTTCTGGATACGGCGCGGATACAGGGCGTAGAACACGTTGTCTTTATTTCAGTAGCGGGTGCAGCGGATAATCCCCTGGTGCCGCATCATGCAGTAGAGCAACATTTGCAGCGAGATGCCATCGGTTGGACAATTTTGAGACCGGGATTTTTTGCCCAAAATTTGGGGGATGCTTACCCAGATGATATTTTGGCGGACGATCGCCTCTACGTTCCAGCCGGATCGGGGCGAGTTGCTTTCATTGATGCGCGAGATATTGCCGAAGTGGCCGTGCAGGTGCTCACCAAGCCCACCTCGCATCAGGCTCAAAGTTATACTCTCACTGGATCAGAGGCCATCACATTCACCCAGGTGGCTAACCTGCTCACCGAGATTCTAGAGCGGCCAATTCGCTATCAACCGGCCAGTATTTGGGGCTATGTCACCCATTTGAAGCGGCGACGACACTTGCCGATCGCCCAAACGCTGGTGCAAACAGTATTGCATGTCGGGTTGCGGTTTGGGCAAGCAGAATTGGTTGATGATACGCTTGCGCACCTGCTGAAGCATCAGCCCCGCACCATGCGGGACTATATTCAAGACTATCGATCGCTGTGGCTAAAGCCATAATACTGACTTGGTTTATGATGCCACTGGAATTTGCCCCTGTTTTGCAGCGGCAACGAGGCGATCGTAATCTTGTTCGGTTTGTTCTGCGTAGGCAAAGGCAAACGTGGTCAACGCATCATCGAGAGCTTCGTTGGTGCCAACGTAACCGGCCAGCATCGCCGCATCGCCCGACTTGGCATGAGCCAATGCTAAAGCCCAACCGCACACGCGGCAATATTCAGGTACATTGGACGGTTTCAGCTTTCCGGGTTCTAGTTTGATCCCGCCCTTCATATCGCGTAGTTGGCGCAGGTAGTAATCCACCCCATCCAACTTACCCCAGCCTAGAAAAATGTCCGGTGCGCCTTGAATTAATCGCTGCCCAATCACCACTCGATGCCCCTGGTGGTTATCTGGAAGGTGATAGCGGTTGAGTGATTTTGTATAAGGCATCAAGACGGATGGTTTGGCTTCTTTAATTTGCAGAAACAATGGGTCGTACAGGTCTTTGCCTTCCAGATAAATAACCCAGCAGCGAGTACCGACACTGCCCACTCCAACGACTTTGTGCGCCACATCAATGATGCGGTAGTGAGACAGTAAGAAGCGTCGATCGCCACTCAAAGACGTGAAATAGTCTTGAATCAATGGTTCTAATACTTCTTCCATCGATCGACCCGTCCGATCCTCTGTCACGCGCACAACCAGCGGCGGATCTTCCACAATGTGTCGACGATCGTCAATTAATTCCGTCATTTTATCCAGCACCTGAAGATGATTGCGCTGGCGAGCTTTGGTCAGAAATTCAGTGGTTTTCTTCCGCAGTGGTTCTGGAAGTTGTTGCAATAATTCCTGTTCGGTGATGATGTCATACCACAAGTCCAAATAGCTCATGTAAGCGTATTTTTGGAGATACTCCCGATAAGCCTGCACCATCGCACGCACAGCCGCTTCACACTGAACTCGATCGCCACCCAGGAACCGTCCTGCCACAACGGCACTGGCGGCTAAACGCTTTAAATCCCACTCCCAGGCACCGGGGTAGGTTTCATCGAAATCATTAATGCCGAAGACCAAATTTCGTTCCGCTGACGCATACAGGCCGAAATTGGACAGGTGCATATCGCCACACGCCTGAACCACAATCCCTGTCACCGGAGCCGGAGCAATGTCTGCGATCATGACGGCAGCAGATCCCCGAAGAAACGCAAAGGGAGACGTGAGCATCCGACTATATCGAATCGGGATCAACTCCGAAACGCGATCGCGGGCCTGGGCTGCTAAAATCGCCACCGGATCTTCCCGATTTTGGGCTGGTTCATACCTTCCATGCTCAGATCGCTTGATGGTCTGGCGTAAAGCTTTGCCAGTAGCCATGCGATCGGCAACGGTAGGAGGCGCAGCCCGATCATATTTGGCAGCCGTCGTGGGAGCCAGGTCATTTGGCACTGATATCGTCCTATCCCTCATCTGTCCGCTCTCCATGGCAATTACCCCATTGTCACAGGCACATCAACTTCTTGAAATGTCACAGGTGCGTCTCGCAGGCGCTTGTAGATGCGGTAGCGATGCAACAACTCGCGATCGGTAAAAAAGAAAATCGAAACCGCTTCCCAGATAAACACCCAGCCTCCGATGAATAGAGCATCACTCAGAATTGAAAGATAAGTTTCCGGCGGCACTCGCAAGGACACAGATTTGCCAATGATGAAGAAAATCAAACCGAGAATCAAGCATCGCAGAATCTGAGCCAAACTTTGCTTAAACTCTTTTTTGATTAAGTACATTTTGAAGTTCAGCCCTGTTTTTAAGCCACTGCAAACTTCACCTTCGATCGCCGTTTTGCGGCTGCCCGGTGGAACCATGAAATGTAATTCAATGGCATGGTCAAGCGAAATTTCTTCCGAACTACCTTCCAGATATGTAATCAGATCAGGATCTAGCTCACGTCGCTTAAACGGAGCCGGATCCCACACATTGAAAATATCTGTGTATTGATCAAGTCCAATCTCAATCAAATAGCGCTTACTGGTTGAATCAAAACGATATATTTCGCTAAAGAGCTTATCAGTTTTCATCCCTGGTACTCCACTGATGTCGATCGTGTTCCTGCCAACCACTCAAACCGACCTCGTCTGCATTAAGTCTCCAATAGCGATTCACTTCGCTCGATCGAAATCAGGGACGCTACCGAGTTTTCGAATCGAGACTTTAACATCCATGCCCAGGAAATCTTGAGCATCGCCATTCCAGGAACCCGATAGGGGAATGACTTGACCGGGATGTCGAGCGATCGCCACTCGAATCAGATCTGAGCCTGCGGTAATCCGGTTCGTTGGATCATAAGCTCGCCATCCAGCACCGGGTAAATAAACCTGTAACCAGGCATGGCTGGCCCCAGAACCCGTCATCCCCACCTCGCCGCCATCCAACGCGCGATCGTAGAGATAGCCACTCACAAACCGACAAGCAAACCCCAGGCGGCGCAAAGCCTCAATCATCAACCAGGCATAATCCCGACAAGTGCCCGACTGGAGGCGTAAAGTTTCTCCTGGCGGTTGCGTTCCCTCCACATCACGCGCCTGATACGTCAACGTGTGCCAAATCTCGTTCATCATGCGTTGCAACACGTCCAGCGTATCGTCTTGATCGCCTTTCACAAAGCTCTTCGCCCAAGCTGCCACCCGCCCATCTGGGTCTTCCGCATGAGGGCGCATAAATGCAGATAAATCCAGCCATTCATCTGGAGTGTATTGAACAGGTACAATTTCAGCCCGTGCCTCCAGGGGAAAGTCTGAAATCGCCGGAATGCCGTAGTGTTCCCCAGTGATGCAGTAGGTGACAATCAATTCGGTCGCTGGCATGTCTTCAAATTCAATCATGGCGACGTTGTTGGAGAGCGTATCCATCATCCAGCGCTGTTTAGATGGAACATTGGTGTGTAAGCTGTATTCCAATATCCGTCCAGCGAAGCCAACACTGGGCAAAAAAATTGCACGATGTTCACCAAAGGTCACAGGGTTGGCATATCGGTAAGTCGTAATATGTTCCAGGTTATAGATAATTGTCATTGCTTTCCCTGTGCGGTGCGAGTGATGAAGTGGGTGAGCTACGGCTGTTTCCTTAATCCCTCATAAAAGGTATAAACCTGCTTAATTAACTCAGTTTGAGTCAAAAAAGGCACGATCACACGTTGATTCTCAATTTTTAACGTATCACCCAGCAGAATGCGATCGCCCAACTTTACGGGTGTAATGGCTCTGGCTTTGCTGTCTACATTCATGACTGCGCTCAGGTAAGTGCCGATCTGTTTTCCAGTTGGATCAAGCGCCACCCCCAAAATCACTGCTGCATCTGGCGTCCCATCCCCATTGAGATCGCCAAATGCATTCCAGCCACGTTGATTGACCAATTCCACAAAAAACTTGCCATCCTGCCGTTCATAGCGACCGTTTTTGAGGATGACAGTAATGTATTCAGGGTTTGGATCAAGGCTCGCGGGCACAATAAAGGTTCCGTTTTGAATCTTGTTCCAGCGATCGCACCAGGCTCTCTTCGCTGGCGTAAACACCTCTCGGGTGCGACAGTCATACCATTCAGGCTCCGTGGCAGCAGCGGTTGGTGAGTTTAGCAGCATGAGGCCGAGCGTGAGACTTACGCCAAGACTTAAAATTGGCAACGATCGCTTCATTAATATCCCTGGTAGGGATCGCGTCCCTGTAAATAATTGACAAAAGCCACTGCTAATAATCCGAGTAAGCCGTAGATCACCATCGCCGTTAGCGTATTTACATCAAAGATAAAAGTGCCATCGGCGCGGGTGGGGCTAATGAATAACGTTGCAAAGGGGGCCACAAACGGATCGGATAGGTTGTAGATAAACTGGGCAAATTGATTTTCGGCATTGGCTCCCGTCAGCCGCAGAAAGAACCGTAATCCCAACAAAATTTCCAGTGCGCCCAGTAGTAACAGAATCGTGTTGCGTGCCCAGCTAAATCGCGATCGCCGCTGAGCCGCCTTTAATCGTCGTTCTTCCTGTTTCAGCCGAAATGCTTCCTGCTCTTGCTGGAGTTCTTGTTGTTTCGCTAAATTGTCGTAATTGTGAGGTTCTTGTGTCATGGGCTTTAGCTGAGAAGTCAATCACTATATGTCACATAAACTCGCACAGATGCACTTTAGAGCTAAAAATTTTTACTTTTATAGCCGTAGCCATGTGTACCGTGGCGAAGGCGAGTCAGAACGCTTACCCAGCATTGGCTTTTCAGCTTTTTCCTTGTCCTAAGGACTATGGATTAAATAAAGTGGCATAGCCGTCTTGGTTGTGAGTGACAGGCAGGATGCCCATTCCACAAAATTTGCTACTTTATTTAATTCTCTTCCTAAACGGTCTGACCAAAACTCTACTCTAGAGCAGAAGCATATGAAATTGATATGAACGAGCATCTTGCCCGAATCAGCCGCAGGGGTTGGTGGAGGTATGGCGGACAACTGAAACTGCTATTCGGCGTTGTCCGGTTGATGTTGCTGAGAAAAATTATGCGGCTCTAACGTGTGATGGTTGGCCTCGTTATCTAGCCAAACTTGCCGGGGCGTGCCAATTTGGATCTGGTGGCGATCGAAGGCAATTTTGAGGCGGCGGCGTAACTCTCGCGCTACGGCCCATTGTTGCAGTGGTGCAGTCTTGATCCAATTACGGATCAAAATTCCCGTATGAGACAACTGTTCGACTCCAAATAGTTCCTGAGTATCGAAAATTACTGGTTGCCAGTCTGGATCTTGAGCCATTTGAGCCACTGTTTCTTGAAATACTTTGAGGGCTAAATCTACGTCAGTATCATAAGCTACTTCGATTTGAAAATCAGTGCGTGCCCAAGTGCGAGACATATTTTCGACTTGCACGATCGAGCTATTTGGAATTGAAATTAAGTTTCCTTCTGGGTTGCGTAGTTGCGTAATCCTCAAGTTTAGATTTTCAACTAAACCAAGAATCTCGTTCAATCCATTGGTTGTGCCAATACGAATCATGTCGCCAATGCGGAATTGGTCTTCCAGCAAGATTAAAAAGCCGTTGACCAGATCCTTGACGAGATTTTGAGCGGCTAACGAAATAACCAACGCAAGTAGTGCCCCCAGGGTGAGCAGTGATCCGGGCACCAGGTGAAGCCATTGCAGTGCCCAGAGAATCGCAATCAGGTAGAGGAGAACGGTTTTTACCCCTTTAATGACGTTGGCGATCGTCGTGATTCGTTGCAGATTGGCTTCGGTTAACGACTGCTCCAGTTCGCGGCTTTGAATGAAGCGATCGGTCGCCAGATCAGTCAGCCGATTGACTAAGCCTGTCAAGAACCAGGTGAGTAGCAGCACGACCGGCACCGTGATGACGCGGCGAGCCAGTTGGCGCGTTTGGGGAAAGACACTCAGGCTGTAGGCAATGCCACTCGTCCAGACAAACGCGATGCCCCAAAACAATAGCCATCGCAAAAATCGCACCAGTTGCAAGCGTCGTTGGACATTAAAGTGCTGCCGTAATCCTTGAAACACTTCCAGGTCAGGTTCAATTGGGGTCGATCCAGGGGGGGATAAAATTTGAGCTTGAGGCACCTTCGCTTGATTGGCCTGTTGCCGATCTAAACGCAGTTTTTGTCGCCCCAGCATGAACCAGATTGTCCCTAACGTCAGCGTCGCGATCGTCGTTGCAACCAATGTCGAAACAACCGAGCGAACTTGCCGCCTAAACGCTTCTGGTTTCCGTAACTCCAACGCCTGTCTGAGTTCTTTTTCTAAAATGGCCTGCCAGCGATCGGCCAGAACCTTCTGACTCACTGAATGATATTGGGCATCAGCCGTCGTCACCGTCAGCAACACCATCGCCTCTGGTAACAGCGTATCTTTGGCGTATAAGACCGGTTGCCCTTGCATGGTTTCAATGAATACTTGCAATGCATTGGGGTTTAGATCCCCTGCGTCCGCCTCGCTCACGTCAGAAATGACCTGGCTCAAATTGGCTTCAACTTGCTTCGCCCGCACTTCTACGGGAATTTGAGTCCCAGGATCAGTGCGATTCAATACGGTCGGCGACGCAATTCTGAACAACTCTTGCCCATCCAGTCGAATCGCTACTGATTCCAACGTGCCGCGCCGCTGAACATTTGTGGGAGGGAGTTGAGGACTTGTGGTAGGAGTGGTAAACGAGGGCAGTTGAGCTGAAACGATCGTCGCTGCCACCCCACCCCACAGGCCAATCAACAGTACGACAAGAGTGAGCAAAATCAGAATTTGATGGCGCGATCGCAGCGCTTTCATCAGCCGGATAACCATAATCAGGTGTCCTATCTATCAAATGAGTGGTAAGCGAAAACCGCCCGGCTCACAACTCCGCTTTGCCCAAAGAATCATCGGTTGGCGTTAAGATTTCCTCCTCATCAGGACTGATCCAGGCCACAATCATGCCGGCGATCGGGATCGATAGAAAAATTCCCAGCAAACCTGCCACTCGTTGCCCAATAAACAACGCCAAAAATAGAATAACGGGGTTCAAATCCAGGGCATCTCCCATCACTTTGGGCCGAATAATATTGTCTTGAATTTGGATGAGGACAATACAGACGATCGCTACAGGAATGGCCACTGCCAACCCTTGAGACGCAAACACCAAAAAGATCACTAATGTACAACCCAACGTTGCTCCGATCCCGGGAATGGCATCAATTAGCCCTAATACAACCGCCAGCAGCAAGGCATAGTTAACGCCCAAAATTGGGAAAATGACGGCTGTGGTACTAGATAGAAATAACATCAGCAGCAATTGCCCCCGGATGAAGCCAACGAAACTTCGTTGAAAAATGTGATCAAAGCGATCGCGGGAATGCACTGGAACAAATCGCAAAAATGACTTCCACAACTTGCCGCCATCAATCAGCATATACAAACTGATGACCGCGCCAAATATGACCGTAAACACACTGGAGAAAATAGTTTTGACTAAGCTCAGCCCCGAAACTAAGCCTGATTGCAGGGTGCTGATGAAATTTCGTATATCCAGTTGATTGAGTAAGTCGGGGAATGGCAGGCGTTCAGGCTGTTCAACTACTTCTAGCAATTTGGCCGCGAGTCCTTGCCCCTGATTCAAAACTTCTAACCCCACCAACGCTACCAGCCCCAGTAAGAGGGCAACCGTGCCAACAAAGGCGATCGTCACAGCTGCCCAGCGCGGCAGATAGCGCCTCAGCCACCGGACTGGATAATTCACCAGGACAGCGAAGATCCCCGCGACGGAAAAGAGGGCGATCGTGCCATAAAAATAATTCACCGCCAGAATTGTCGCCCAGGCGCAAGCAAACACCAGCAAATAGCGCCAAAGACCAGTATTGGTTTTCCACATACTCTCACCATCACTCACAGATTGCGTCACATTTTCTTCAGGTTCCTTTATTTGGTTGCGGTAGAATTGCACCCAACCTAGTAACCATATCATTGGCTTTTGCAGGACGTTGCGGAGAATCACGATGACGAACGTCTTTTCCTGCCCTAAAGTTAAAATTCGAGCTAACTGCTACTGTCCTTTTTACCCTTTCAATGTACGTAAAACTTTGGGGAACTCGTGGTTCCCTCCCTACTCCGCAATCCCCAGATACCTTGGAAGTTCGTATTCACCGTATTCTCAAAGGTTTCTTCGCCGCAGGCTACCAGCACCCGGAGGACATCGATCGCTACTTAGCGACCTTACCCATGCACCAGCTGGGGGGGTATGGGGGCGAAACCATGTGTGCTGAAGTCAAAAGTCCTAATCAGCAATTGATTATTGACGCGGGGAGTGGCCTGCGATCGCTGGGTTACGAACTGGCTAAAAGTGACTGTGGTCAGGGTCGAGGCGAACTGCACATCTTGTTTACCCATTTCCATTGGGATCACTTATCAGGCTTACCCTTTTTTCTCCCCCTGTTTATTCCTGGCAATATCATTCACGTTTACGCAGTTCAATCGAACCTGCCCCAGGTCTTTCAAACCCTATTTCAGCCGCCCTTTTTTCCAGTACCGCTGGAACGGATTGATGCCACCATCAAGTATCACCAATTGGTGCCGCGCCAACCTGTGCAATTTAATGATTTGACCGTCACTCCTTACCAGTTGGATCATCCAGATCCCTGTTGGGGGTATCGGATCGAAGTCACAGATAAAGTTCTGGCGTACTGTGTAGACAATGAAATTCAGCGCGTTTCGCAACGAGACTTGGACGCTGATCTGCGGTTGTATCAGGATGTAGACTTGATGATCATGGATGCTCAGTATACCTTGCTGGAGTCAACCGAAAAGGTAAATTGGGGACATGGAGCCGCTCCTGATGGACTGGAAATTGCCATGCGAGAAGGCGTCAAACAAGTGTTGTTTGTGCATCACGACCCGGCAGCATCCGATGACAAAATTGCCGCCGCCGAAGCCCAAGCGCGAGAATATTACGCAAAACAACTGGTCATGCTCTACACCTCACCTCACAACCTGTACCCGGTTGAATGGTCATTTGCCCGCGATGGCACCACGATCGTCTTGTAACCGCATCAATGTGCCCAGGCATCGCGCCATTTGATTGTGCCTTGGTTGACCAAAATCCACCGACGACACACCAGATTTTCGTAACGGGGAGGTTGGTTTTCGCGCCAGAGGGCATACTTGTAGGCGATCGGTTGGCCTGCCGTTTCGTTAAAGGGAATTTCTCCAAACCAGGTATTCGCGTTAATGTACTCCAGGGCGTAAGCCTTGCTGATGTCCCAATTGCCCAACTCAGGACAATCGCCAATCACGACTACGGTTTCACCGGGTTGAGTCTTAATTCCGTTCAGCTGCACGCGCGCAATCACCTGCCCTTTGACGCGCTCTCCCACATAACTGAGGACGATCATCTCCTTAGCGGCCAGATGCAATTCCAGTAAATGACCCTGCTTGATTTCAAACGAGCGCCGGGTGAGAATGCAGCGATACTCGCCGTCTTCCAAATCGGTCGAGGGAATGTCGATGGTTGTGTCTATGCCCTTGTTCATGGCGACGAAACAACGAGAATCACGATAGCGTCGCACATAGCAAAACACATCTGGCGTAACGTATTTCTCGATCTGACTGCCCAAAGAAACAGCAGGATTGAGGCGACGCAGTTTAGAAAATAGTTGCAAGTCTTGGTAAATTTGGGTGTCTGGATTCCAACGTGTCATCATGGGGCGGTTATAGGGATCGTTGCCGCCGTTGGTGTCATTGTGCAGATACTGCTCGGTGCCGTAGTAGATACAGGGAATCCCACGCGAAGTCAGAATCAGATTCACCGCCAAGCGTAACAAAGCGGGATCACCATTCAAACTCTGGAATCGGGGCATGTCGTGGTTATCGATGAATGTGATCAGTTCGGTGGCGGTGTCGTAGAGATGATCCAGGCTCAAAATGTCTTGAATCAGATGAAAGCCGCCCTCACTGCCTTTGGCGATCGCAGCCCGTACCGCTTCACAAAAGGCAAAGTCCAGAATCGTCATGCCAGACTTATTGGCAAAATTGACGGAGCCGTGATCCCAGGGTTTGCTAAAACCCCATTCGCCAAAGGCAAACACGGACGGCTTATGTGTCTGCAAATCGGCATTGAACTCCTGCCAGAACCAGATGGGCATGTGCTTGACGGTATCCACCCGCAACGCATCTACACCCCGATCGAGCCACGCTTTAATGGCCGTTTTGATGTAATTGCGAAAGTCGGGATTGCTTTCGTTGAAGTCGGCCAGTCCTGCCATTTCGCAGTTTTCTAGTTGCCACTGGTCTTCCCAATTTGTGACTTCGCCATTGTGGTGATACCAGTTGTTCGTATCGTTGTAAAAGTCAGCAATTAACACGCCATCATCATAAAGTTCACCCTTGTGCCCGCCGACATCTGGGCTGCTGTGATTACACACGATATCAAGAATCAACTTCATGCCGCGATCGTGCATTTCTTTAATCAGTTGATCAAATACGGCGCAGGTATAGAGCGAGGTTTCTTCATCTTTTGCAACAAATCGCGGATTGATACGCTTAAAGTCTTTAGTCCAATAGCCATGCATAGCCGCAAACTCAAACTGTAACTCCTCCACCTGTTCGAAAATGGGTGAAATCCAGATCGCCGTGATCCCCATTTGTTTGAGGTAATCCAGTTTGGATATAATTCCTTGCAAATCTCCACCCCAGTATTTGCCCCACTGCTGCTGCGTGGCATCATATAACGCTGGATTTGGTCCTGCATTATTGCTTGGATTACCATCGCAAAAGCGATCGATAATGACGAAATAAATAGTTTCTTGCCGGAACTCGATCGCGCGGGTAAACAAAAACTCAATCTCTGCCTCTGCTTCCGATCGAGTTTCCTCTGTGTGAAATCCCGCTGCTGCTTTCATGGCGATGGCTTCATCTGATGCTGATAATGGGGGCTGTTGCATAGGTGTTTTTTTGATGATGGATCGATCGTGGCCGATTGGCTAGAATTTACCTCATCAGAAGAAACTATTTTCTTAAAATTTCGTCAAGGCGATCAGGAAAAATCTGAATGGAGAGTGAATCTGGACAATTAGTGATTGATCGAGAACTCTAAATTCTGTTGATGTACCCTATGGTTAAGTTTTTACTCTGTCGGTCTATGCGGTTCATCGGAGACTAGCACTGTTATGACTCAAAAGTTATCTTTTCAAACGGTTACTATTTTTTCCTTAGCCCTGATGGCGGAGCTAGCGTTGGGGCTAGTTCTGGGAACATCGGCGGAAGCGCAGTTTAGACCCCCCAATCGTGGCGCGCCCAGAACAACAGCCGGAGGTGCAACTCGCAGTGGTTCTTGTATTACCGAGAAAGCTGCATTGACCGCATTAGTGCCAAAGAGCAAATTGGCGTTGACGACAGAAGCGCGTCCCACCTTTTTCCTCTATCTGCCCAAGACGAATGCTCAATCGGCAGAATTTACGCTGAAGGATGTTGACGAAAATGACATCTATCGCACCACTATTCCTTTAACTGGGCAGAGCGGTGCTGTGAGCTTTCAGTTACCCGCTGACGCGCCAGCATTGGAAGTTGGCAAAGATTACCAATGGTTCTTCAACGTTGTGTGCCAACCCAGCGATCGCCTGCGAGATGACTTTGTCACAGCCTGGATTCAACGGGTTGAACCCGATCAAACACTGCTGAGTGCGTTGAACTCTGCTGCCCCCCGCCAACGACCTAATATTTATGCTCAGGCAGGGATCTGGCAGGACACACTGGCCGCTTTAACGACCCTCCGCCGCAATCGCCCAAGTGACCCTACCTTGACTGAAGAATGGAATAGCCTACTGCGATCAGTCGGCATTGAGCAAGTTCCCGGTGGGCCACCTGTTGGGCAACTGAGCCTAGAGACACGCCCATCCCCACAGAAGCGAAATTGATTCAGGTCATTTGCTGTTGCATCAATTGCCAAAACAGCCCTTCCTGTTGAATCAACTCACTAAAGTGCCCCTCCTGCACAATGCGACCGGCTTGCAAGACGTAAATTCGATCAGCATTCTGAATCGTACTCAAGCGATGGGCGATCACAATGCGGGTAATTTTCAACCGCTCCAGGCTTTCACTCACGATCGCTTGGGTGCGGTTGTCTAGGGCGCTGGTGGCTTCGTCAAATAAAAGGATGCGAGGCTTCAAAGCAAGCGATCGAGCAATCATCAAGCGTTGTCGTTGTCCGCCCGACAAATTACTTCCGCCTTCACTCACGATCGTGTGCATGCCCATCGGCATCGCTTCAATTTCGTCGGCCAATCCGGCATATCGCGCGGCTGCCCAAGCTTCATCCATCGTGATCAGGGCATTGCCAGCAATATTGTCAAACACTGAAGCAGTACTAGTGCGACTATTTTGTAGCAATACTCCTAATTGTCTGCGCACGACATGGAGATTTAAACTGTGCAGATCCTGCCCGTCGTAGTAGATCTGCCCAGATTGCGGTGTTTCAAACCCTAGTAACAAACGAAATAGGGTGGATTTGCCGCTGCCAGAAGGCCCGACAATGGCAATAAACTCCCCCGGTTGCACGGCGATCGTCACATCGCATAACACAGGCGGCCCATCGGGGCGATAGCGAAACGTGATCCGGTCTAGCCTCAGGTGACCAGATAACTGCCCTGGATCAGTTTTTCCACTGTCTACTTCCGGCGTTGCTTGCAGAATTGGTTTTGCGCGTTGCCACAAGATAAGCACCGTCAAAACATTCAACGCCGTGTTGCTTAAGTCTGTCACCCCCATCATGAAGCTGCCAAACGCCACATTGAAGGCCAGAAACGTGCCTGTGGAAAGCCCTGCCGGATTTTGAAATTGATTCAGGCCAACGGCCACGCTGAAAATGGCCGCAGAACTGAGCACCGGTAGTAATTGATTCAAGACCAGCAAATTATCTTCATGTTGCTGGATGACTAACTTCAATTGTTGTTGTTGGCGATATTGCTTGCCCCAATGGGCAAAGGCACGTTCTTCGGAACCCGTGACTCGCAGTTTTGCCACGCCATGTATCAGTTGCACCATGAGGCCAAACAGTTTACCTTCCAGTGCTTGCAACGGAATCAGTTGTCGCAATAACAGGTTGCCAAACACGATCGTTGCCAAGCCCATTAATACCGCAACACCGCAAGCAATCCAGGCCAATTGTCCGTTGTAGTAGAACAGCAAACCCAGATTGAGTAACGCGAACAGACTGGTAAATAGCGTCCGGAGAATGGCTCCACTGATTTGCGTCCGAATAGCGCTGATGACGGAAACTCGCTCTCGTAAATCACCGATCGAAAACTGGCGGAAAAATGGCGCACCCAAACTGAGGAGTCGATCCCAAAAAGCTGTCTGCGTTGCACCTTCCATCAAGGTTTCGATGCGCATCAGAGCAACCCCCTGCGCCAGTTGGAAGACTAGTCCCCCCAGCACCGCAGCTAGCAAGCCCAGGCCAAGCTGTACCAATAACCCGCGATCGGCATCGGGAATCACCTGATCGATCAAAATGGCTGTACCCATTGGCAGCAACATGCTCAGAAGCGTGATGCCAAGACCCATGCACATCACGATCGCCCAGTCTTTGCCAGTGCCTTTTAGCCCAAATTGCAAAACATCAGCGGCTTGCAGTACCCGTTCTGGCAGCGGACGATAAAACATGTATGCAACGGGTGCCACCAAAAACCGGTTTGCGGCATTGATGCCAATGCGCGTATTTTGCTCCGGGTCAAACAGCTCATAGTGGCCTGGAGAGTTTGCAATCAGGGCAACAGGGCGGCTATCTTCGCGGGTGTAGGCCAACAGCGGGCCATTATCTCGTTGCCACCAGCGATCGGTCAACAGGACTCGCCGCAGCCGGAAGCGAGAAGTGGTGGCGATCGTTTGGAGGGGAGCCTGCAACTGGGAGAGGCGTTCGGACTTGAGGGGGCGCAGGGAAATTCCCGCAGCCTGGGCCACCGCCTGCACTGCTCGATACAGCCAAATTCCATCACGTTGATGGGGGGTTCCCTGGGGGTGAACAACTTGCCTGTAGGTTGATTCGGCCTGGGGATTGAGCACGGCTGCCAACCCAGCGATCGCATCATTTGAAGCCTGGTGACTATACTGCTCTCGCCGCTGAAACTGTTCCCAGGCAGCAGACTGTTCCTGAAGTGCAAATTGATCGAGCAACGGTAACAGTTGGGCATTCCATTGCCAGATAACATCAAGGCTGAGCGTCGAGGAGGTCAGCTGAAACGGCAAGCGATCGCTCGGGAAAGCATCTGAGATTGAATCGGTGTCTGCTTGAATTTGCTCAATCACCGCGCGACACTTCTGCACCCAGGTGATTAATAAGGAGAGGGCTGTAGGGTCAGCGTCAGCCAGATGGAGTTCTAGGGTTTTGCGATCGACCTGGATCAGCTCGGTCGTTTCCAGCGACACCGCAAGCAGACGACTCTGGGCCTTTTCCACGCAGGGGAACCCCAACAGAACATCACCAGCTACGCAACTGAACAGATAGCGACGCGCAACAGCCTCTTCAGGTCGAGCGTCTACTCGAAATAACGCAAGTTCGCCAGCTTGGACAAGCCAGATAACCTCTGGATCATTGCCTGGCAGTGGTTGATTCCCTTGCAAACGTAGCGGATGGCCTACTTGCAAACCTTGATGGCTGAACTCTGAATTCATCATCAATCAAGTCATTTAGGGTTCGCAAGAAGTTAAGCTAAGATTTGCAAAATCGAACACTTGCCCGCGTTTCACAAATCCTTGAAATCCATCTTTTTCGGCATTCGGGAGTGATCCTGGTTGATAATGATATAACCACATTTTATGTTTAATTGCGGCAGGCAACTCGACCAATTCTGTGTAGTGAGCGTGAACATTTGTGGGAAAAGGTGCCGTTTCACAATCTTGAAAAATGATGTCGGCTTGTTCATAAAAAATGCAATCCTCACCTTTACAGATTCGGGCATCAGTTGTGAGAAAAACATTCACTCCATCAACTGTAAAAAACAAGCCATAGCTGGGAATGACGAAAAAACCATTATCTACATGAATGACTTTGACGAGCGTGAACTTAATTCCCTCCCAGAAAAAGTGGCCATGCAAATCGATTTTATGAACTTTGAAAAAGGACTCTAGTTCTAAAATTGCACCGGAAACCGATCGCATTCCGCCCGACAATGTTCGATCCCAAATCTCGCTGGCTAAATCTGAACTGAGATACAAATTTGGACGATCGCAGCGGGGATCAAACATTGTATTTAAGCCGATGTACTCTAATCCCCCGGCATGGTCAGCATGTAAATGACTGATGTAGATGTCTGTAATATCAAGATACGTGAAGTCAGCTAGATATAACGAAAACCGAATATCAGAGCCACAATCAATCAACAATTTGGTGCCACGATCGCTGGTCAAAATCATGTTTGAGTGGAAATTGTCCGCCCCAACCGTAAATGCAGAGCCAGAACCTAGAAAAGTAAACTTCATGAGCTTGACCAACCATTCATAATGTGGAAAAAAGGCGCTCAAAAAAAGCTTAATCAGCAGATAATCTTACATCCTATATCAATCACCCAAATCTGTAAAAAAATCACTTTATAGCAATGTTGAATCCAGGCGGGAATCTGGGTTGGGATGAAAGGTTGAACTGAGACTTGAACTTATCCATAAATGAACCGCCTATCGTCAGAAAATGCTATCGTTACAACCAGTTCCCCACCAGGACAAAGGGTGCCCAGTAGTAGGGGGAAGGGTACTTCGCCAGCAAATGAGTTTGAGCAATTCCCAGGGCTTCGGCTTTAGAAACCCCCTGTTTGTTTAAGGCTTGATAAAACACGGTCATGAAGTCAGCCGTGGTTTCGTCGTTGACTGGCCACAAAGAGGCAACGGTACTCCGCGCGCCCGATCGCACGGCCAGACCCGCCAACCCTAAAGCTGCTCGGCGATCGCCGGAGGCTGTTTGGCAAGCGCTTAATACCAGTAGCTCTAATGCCGTGTTGCTCGATTTATCAGATGTTCGCAACAGATCATCAAACTGCCTTACATTCATCTTTTGATCCCAAGTCAGGATAAAGGTTTGATCGGCGATCGAACTAAATTGACCATGCGTTGCTAAATGAATGGTGTTAAAGGGTACTTGACTGAGTTCCTGTTGCAAATTTTTGTTTGTCAATCCTTCATTTAGAATGACTCGGCTGGAAATCATCGATTTGATTTCTTTGATCTCAGTTTCGACACTGGGCAACGCTGGAAAACCCTGAGTTGACTCGGTTAAGCCTGCAACCAGGGCTTTGAAATTTTGGCGCGCTAAGGGCTGTGGGTCGATCAGCCTCAACCCTGGAGTCAGCGCCACATGATATTTCTGAATCAGAAACTGGTTGCCATCATACAAGGCTGACATGGGGATGTTGCGCAGGTTGCCGTTCATAATAAACACGAGTGTTTTGACCCCAGCCTGAGTCAAATCTGCTTCGGCTGGCCGAACCAACCAGTCATACAAGCGTTGTCCTAAAACAAACCGATCCGGAGCGGGGGCACTGGGAATCAGCGATTGGCGAAACTGGCTGGCGGTTCGTTCCACCTCCTGTGCTGTCGCGGGTGAGGAGTAATGGTGTAACCGCACTTTGCGCGGAGCCTTGGCATCATAAAGACTGATAATCACATCTAGTCGGTCTTTCAGCATGATGGGGTAGATGGTCGCAGCTTTGGCATCCACACCTTCGATCGGCACTGGAGACGAATTACACGCCTCCCGGAAAAAGTCTTCCAGTTCCGCAATTTGCAACGACTCAACGACCGATCGGGCCTGCTCTAAATTCTGCCCGTTAGCAGGTTGCTTGGCGCTGAGCAACAGTTCGACCAATTCTAGATAAACAGGCTCCGCATTGAGCCGAAACGAAAATTGCACATCGGCATTATCGGTATTGATGGTGGCCAGATCTTTGCGTAAAGTATTGAGACCTTCCACGGCCTGAGTGTAGATGGCCGTCGCGGCGGGAATATTGTTTTGAGCTTTGAGTAAGCGCCCCAACTGCCATTGCCAGCGATAGGTGAGATGTCCTGCTTTGGTGGCTTGAGCCAGGGAGAGCGCCCGCTGGGTGAATGATTGCGCGGTTTGCCATTGCCGGTCTTGCTCATAGATTGAGCCAAGGTAGCCCAACGCATAGGATTGAGTTGGCGCATCCTGAAGTTGTTCGGCTTGTTTAGCAACCTGCTCCAGTTGTTGAATCACTAGGGGGCGATTTTTAACTCGATCAATCTTGAGCAGATTTTGCGCAAAGTGAATCTGGGTGTAGAGAACCGTGTGAGTGAGTGGTTGGCGCTCAAGCTGGGATTGAATTTGGGTGGAGAGCGATTCTGCCTGCAAGCGTTGGCGTGGTTCGATCGCCTGCCCTTCTAATAAAAGACTTTGTTGGTTGAGTAAGGCATGCAAATAGCTATTACTGGCTGTATCGGCAATGTCTGCGGCTTGCTGATAATATTGGAGGGCCTGTTGGTAGTATTGCCGCCACTGCGCATAGGCCAGCATTTGAAAGTCACCCAGCGTTTCGGCTTGTTTGGCCGCCTTCGTCAAAATGTCGATCGTTGTGGTGTTGGCTGACTCTGGATCGATCAAAATGCGATTTTCGGCTAAGCGCAGATAGGCATGCACAGTGCTGGGAGAGGGGGGTTGGCGATCGATCTGTGCTTGGATTTGAGTGGACAGCGCCTCGGCCTCAGTCAATTGCTCAGCGGTGATGAAGGCGGCTTCTACCAATGCCGTTTGTTCATTCAGCAGGGCATTAATCCGTCGAATATTGGGGTCGGGTGTGGCCGTTTGCGTTGTTTGTTGATGGTAGAGTAACGCTTCCCGATAAATTTGCTTCAAGTCGTCTGGTTGATCAAAGTAGCGAGTTGCCTGGAGGTTTTGTTGGGCACGGGCGGTGTTTCCCAAACTGACCCAAAAAGCCGCCATCTCCGATTCAGATTGCAGTTGCGTCGCCAGATTTAAGCCCTGGCGCAGAATTGTTTGAGCGTCGGGTGGGGCATCGGCCAAACGCCCTAGCAGGCGTAAAGCATCGCCATAATTCAACAAAATTGCCAACTGGAGGGCAGGCGATTGGTTTTGGCGATCGTGGTAGAGCGTTTCGAGAATGGTGCCGGCGCGGCGATGCAGCCCTAAGGCTTTCAGGGCTTGCGTTTGGTTCAGTAAGCTTTGTGTGGCTCCACTCGCATCGCGGCTGTTCCGGTAGCGATCAGTGGCTTGCTGCCAGGACTCCAGTGCCAACTCAAACTGCCCTGCTGCAAAATACAATTTTCCCTGAGTGTTGAGGGCTTGGGCCACAACTTGCTGGGCAGCCGCACTACCACTCTCTTTGGAAGCCTTGCCATTGCGAATTCCCAATACTTTTAAGCTGGTGGTGATGGCTTCCCTCGCTGCTGGCCACGCGCCTAACTGTTGCTGCGCCAAAGCCAGATTACTCAGAGCGGTGGCCTGGGTCAACCGATCGGCTCTAGCCGCGGCAATTGTGGCCGCTTGTTGCCAGACCGAGACTGCCTCGGCAAACTGCCGTGTTTGATAAAATTCTCGGCCTTGCTGGAGCAACCGTTGTGCCTCTTCAAGCGATTGCCGCGCCACCAGCCAGGGTTGAGCCGTGTATCCCATATCTGGATGGTTCAGATTGGGAGCGGCGATCAACGATGCGGTGAACAACACCAGCGCCACAAAAGTGAAAATACGACGCGAAATCAAATTCAATTAATACTCCATCAAAACAAGTTGTAGACCAAGGAAAAAGTCAGTCCTTTTTCTTGCAATGTTGCTCTATCAGAATTAACCGAAATCAACGGAATACCCCAATCTAAGCGAAATGTTAACAAATCACCCTGCTGCCATCGGATGCCCAGCCCGATCGCCGCCAACGTGCTGGGATCGGGACTCGGGCGACCAGAACTGCTCCAAACCCGCCCCACATCAACAAAGGGCACCACCTGCAAAATGCCCCGTGCTTGCGGCAGCCGAAACACGGGCAAGTGGAGTTCGACGGAACCAAACGCGCCATTGTCGGCCAAGGTAAAGTCCTGTCGATAGCCCCGCACACTGTTTACTCCACCCAATGAAAACTGATCAAAGGGAGCCAGGGCTTGATTGGCAAACTGAACATCTGACCGTAAGACCAGCAGAGTATCTGGGGCAAGTAGGCGAACCCATTGAAGCTGACCTCGCCAGGCCGCAAATCGGCTATCGGGGGGGGAGTTGTTGATCGTGGCATTGAAGGCCCCGATCCCAAAACTGAACTCCGATCGCGCTGCAAAAACCACTTCTGGCCCCCGCTCAACCCATTCCTGAAAAAACCGCAAGGCGGAGATGCGAGTATTGCCCCGTTCATCCGCGCCAGGAGTGAGGCGAAAAGGTACACCTAAAATGGAGGTTTGGCTATCTCGACGATAGGCCGTCAACCCTAATGCCACCAAGCGCGTAGGGGTTTCCATGATGGGTTGACGATAGCTGAGGCTAAGAACGCGCAAGTCTGCCTTGAGATCCAATGGCTCGAACGGATCTTCAATCACGCGATAAAAGCTATTTTGAAATTCAAAGCTGAGGGTGCCGTTACGGGGATTGAGCGGAAACGTATAGTTAAGGTCAATGATGTTGCTGCCACTGGTGTTGGAGTACCCGACCTGTAAGCTGTCTCCCAAGCCCAGGAGATTGGCTTCACCGACTCTGGCACCGCGTCGAAAGGTGCCCACTGCGGGCGATCGATTGTTATCTAACTCAATCTGCGCTGAAAACGTTCTGGCTTCTGTCACCCGCACATCGAGAAAATTGGTGCCCGGACGACTGCCACTGGACAGTTCTGCTGAGAGGTCTTGAATCAGCGGGCTGAGTTGCAGGAGTTGCAGCGCTTCCAGCAGCTTTCGTGTGTTCAAAGGTTTTTGCGCCGCCAATTGGAGCCGCGATCGCACATAGTTAGCATGCAGTCGCCGCGTGCCGGTCACGGTAATCCCCTCTAACTCGCCTTCGATCACTTGCATCACAATCACATCCCCTTCCACAGTTTGCGGCGGGGTGACGGCACCAGAGGTGAGATAGCCGCGATCAGTATAGAGTTTGGTTACCGCTGCCTGAGCTTGCAGCAACTCTTCAAAGGTAATCGGGCGATTGGTAAACGGTGCGGTGACGCGATCGAAGTCGGCAGCACTAAAGATGGTGCTGCCCGTAACCTCAAATCGCCGCACCACGATCGTTCCCGGTACTGTTCCTGGCACCAGTTCTCTCCTGGGGAAACGGGCGGCGGTTTCAACTCGATCACGGGCGGCGGTTGCGGCGTTGGAATCGGCGTTGGACTGGGAGGGGCTGCCGGGGGTTGTAAATCTT
>Ga0224722_1000079_pt1 | contig 53730 bp, 54 predicted proteins | sample Balambano_FR1_Me_FD_161646 | JGI IMG/M metagenome (GOLD analysis project Ga0224722, IMG submission 161646) | Freshwater sediment microbial communities from Lake Towuti, South Sulawesi, Indonesia - Balambano_FR1_MetaG | ecosystem: Environmental > Aquatic > Freshwater > Lake > Sediment | place...
CGGTGGATTGAGTCCTGTCAGACTTTGCAATACATAGGGTTTGTCTTGAACTTTGCTGTAGCTCAACATGGGTAGTTCCGTTTGAACAGGCTTTATCTCTTAAACTACCTTATTTCCGGTGAAGTCTTTTTTCTTGGCAATAACTACTCTATAGGTCAGGTTGATTTAAGGTGATCACAAACTCGCTACCTTCTCCAGGTTTGGAACGGACAGTGATGCTACCACCCATACCCTCCACTAATGTTTTGGCGATCGCGAGTCCTAACCCATGCCCTCCTGTAGTGCGGGCGCGGGCTTCATCCACTCGATAGAATCGTTCAAAAATCCGACTCTGATCTGCTAAAGGGATACCAACGCCGTAATCGCGGATCTGAATCACTGCTTGTTGCTCAATCGAATCTAACATCACATCAATTGGATGTTCGGCAGCGGAATATTTCACCGCATTATCAATCAAGTTGAGCAAGACTTGCCGCAAGCGATCGTGATCCGCAAGGGCTTTGATGGATTTCGTTGCCTTCATCTGAATCGAGCGATTGCTATGCTTTTCCGCCATTTCGATGACTTCTTGCACCAGATCATTCAAAAGCACCGGCTCCAGGCGATACTGCATATAACCGCTATCTGCCCGTGCTAAATCAAGCAAATCTTGCAGCAGGCGAACCGTGCGATCAGCCTCGGATGCAGCCGTTTCCAGTGCTTCTTTTTGGTAGTCATTGAGATTAGTACTGCGGCGCAAAAGGCTTTGCAAGTAGCCCAGCACAACTGTCAAAGGAGTACGCAATTCATGGGAAATATTGCTGACAAACTGGCGTTGTTGTTCCCAGGCATCGGAAAGGCGCGAAAGCATCATATTAAAGGTTTGAGCCAGTTCTTTGACTTCTGTGGGAGCGTGGCTCAATTGCAATTTGGCTTCGCGCAGATCCTCGGCGGAAATCGCTCCGGCCATCTGGTTGATATCTTGCAAGGGTTGCAGCGATCGCCGAATTCGATGCCCGATCGCAAACATGGTCAGTAGGGTCACCAGAATGCAAACCGCAACTAATCCCTGAATTGCTGCATTCAGTTGCTGTTGCTCGTTGGTGACATCCTGCGCTATGTAGAATCGACCCAGGAGTTGGCTATCGATAATCACAGCACCTTGATATAAAATCAAATATCGCTGATCTACTTTATAAACTTGGGGTTTTAGAGGCATTTCGGCCAAAGACATTAACTCATTTGTAGCGGTGAAAGATGAATCCATATCAGTGGATTGAGCCAAGACTCTCTTACCATCTGCACTCTTCACCCAAATCACTAACCCCGGTACAGAGACATTGTTAATGGTTTTTTGTAGTCCGGTTTCAATCGGCAACATCTCGCTGTAGAGTTCTACGTCGCGCGGAAAGCGATTGGCAATGTATTCAACGCTTTGCGTATGGCTGGTAATGAGTAGTTGCTGCATTTTCCAGCTTGCCCAGGCGGCGACGCTACTTAAGCCCAAAATGGAAAGCAGCATAATTTCCGCGGTTAGCCGAAATTGCAGCGAAGACGGGTCGAAATGTCTTTGCCTGACGCGATCAATAACCTCCCCAAGTTTATGAATCAACTGCATTCCAACATTATTCCGTGATTCCCGTGGCGGCTATCTCTACTGTAAACGAAACATTCTTCACCGCATGCAACACACCTGACGAGAATATTAATATTTGCTGAGAAACACTGGTTGCTATACTGCTCCATAGCCCTCTGAGGTGAATCAGAAGCCGTGTCTACAATCCCTTCCAAGGCAGATCAGCGGACGTTAGCCGTTCTATCGTCCTTGAGTTATCGAACGGGTGAACTCAATTCTTACTTGCGAGAAGTGGCGCAGGCGGTGAGTGAGTTAATGAGTCTAGATTGGTCAGTCGTCACCTATTGTCAGGATGGCAGTGAACGCATCTTAGCCAGTTCGATCGATTTGGGCGATACCACCAACGAAGTGTACTCGCTGCATGGCAGTTTGACGGGCACTGTCGTAGAAACAGGCACTCCGCTCGTTGTTGAAGATGCTGTTACTTATCCGGCTTATGGTGCGGCCCCGGAAGGCTATCACGCCTATTTAGGTGTTCCCTTGCGAACACCCGCTGGCAACGTGATTGGGACAATTTGCTCGTTCCAGCAGCACCCGCGGCACTTTACTGAAGCTGAGGTGCAACTCGCCGAACTGTTTGCCGAACGGGCGGCCACCGCGATCGATAATTACCTGCTTTACCAACAACAGCAGCGATTCAATGAGATGCTAGAAGCCGAGGTGATGAAACGCACCTTAGAATTGCGGGCAGCCCAGGCTAAGTTACTGACAGCGAACCTGGAACTGGAACAGCGAGTAGAGCAACGAACCGCAGAACTGAAACAGGCCGAGGCAAAATTTCGCGCGATCGTCGAAAATGCCAACGATATCATTTTTGCCATGACTCAGGACAAGGTATTTTCCTACATTTCCCCCAATGTTGCCGATGTTTTGGGATTTCAACCACCGGAAGTGGAAGGACACTCGATCGCACCCTTTATCCATCCGGATGATGTGCAAGTTTGGGTTGAGATGATTGAACGCCTGCTGGCTACTGGTCAAAAACAATCGGGTACAGAATACCGCGCCCCACATAAACAGGGCGGCTGGCGCTGGTTGATTGCCAATCTGGGATTAACTCACGATGCTGATGGCAAGCCTTTCATTGTGGGAGTTACACGGGACATTAGCGATCGTAAACAAGCCGAAAAAGCTTTAGAACGGTTAGCCGAAATTGGTGAGTTGGCCGCCATGATTGTGCATGAAGTACGCAACCCCTTAACCACGATTACCATGGCTTTAGCGGCATTTCAGAAATTGCAACTATCAGAGCGCTTTCAAGAATATCTCGACCTTGCCTCAGATGAAGCAGAGCGGCTGCAACGATTGCTTAACCAAATTCTGCTGTACTCCCGCCCTCAAACCTTGCAGCGATCGCACATCGACCTAAATCAATTTGTTGCGGCAACCCTCAAAGCATTGGAGACAATTCCAGTTGCAACCGGTAGAACTTTAAGTTTCAATCTACCTGAAACTGTTTATCAAGTCATAGCTGACTCGGATAAGTTAAAACAAGTCCTCATTAACCTGGTCACGAATGCGTATGAAGCGATCGCAGTGGGGGAAATGATTACAGTTGAATTATATGCCATGAATGAGCATCAAGTTTGTCTACAAATTTGGAATGGTGGTGCGCCCATTGCAAGTGAGCATTTGGCGAAGCTGACCAAGCCCTTCTTCACCACGAAAACGACTGGAACTGGCCTGGGATTGGCGATCGTCAAGCGCATTGTCGAAGCCCATGCTGGTGAGTTTCGGATTAGCTCCTCGGCAGCAACCGGAACGATCGCGCAAGTCCTATTACCATTAACCACGAACTACTGAAGCTCAAATTCTGAAAAATTGCTGAGAATCAGCTAAATTTCTTCTCTGCCAAGTTTCAGAATTCTACATTACTCTTCTTAGATCCTCATCATTTCAACTCTCAATCAACCAGCCATAATCATGAGTGTGAGGAATACTTAACCATTCATCACGCACACTTCCAACCACTTGATGTCGCATTGAAGGAACAATTCCCATGAAAATGAAGCATTGGATTTCGCTTAGTTTGGCTTCGCTCCTGTTTGTGACCTTAGTGGGGCAAATTAAAACGAATCAAGCGATCGAGCAAACTCTAGCGATCGTGGATTCTACCCCACCTTCAGCAACCTCATTCATGGCCCAAGCGCCTGCTGCCAAGCCCTCTGCTTTGGTCAAATCGGGTAACTTCAAATCGGGTGAACATCCGACCCAAGGCAAAGTCCGCATCGTGACGCAAAACGGTAAAACCTTTTTAGAACTAGATCAAGCATTTAAAACCTCTAGCATGGGTCCCGATTTAGTTGTGGCGTTGCATCGCTCAAACAATGTTTTAAGCACGACGAAACCCCCTGCCTATCCGTTGAAAGCAGGCGATTATGTTGTGCTGGCCCCGTTGCAAAAGTTTAGCGGCGCTCAACGATATGCGGTTCCAGCCAATGTCAAGCTGGCTAATTTTCAGTCTGCTGTGATTTGGTGTCGCAAGTTTAATGCCACGTTTGGGGCCGCCACATTAAATTAACCGGGAAGTTATTTTTATGACACTTGCAGGGAAAGTGGCTCTGGTGACAGGCAGCAGCCAGGGAATTGGCCAGGGGATCGTGTTGGCTTTGGCGGAGGCTGGAGCCGATGTGGTGATTAACTACCGCTCCAATCCAGAAGGGGCTGAAGATACGTTGGAGAAAGTAACGGCGATCGGCGGCAAGTGTTACCTGGCAAGATGTCGTCCGGCTCATGGTCATATCGTCCAGGCTGACTTGGGTAGTGTGGCGATGGTGCGGGAACTGATTGCTGAAAGTATCGGACATTTTGGCAAACTGGATATTTTGGTAAACAATGCCGGAATTGAAAAACATGCACCCTTCTGGGAAGTCACTGAAGCCGACTATGACGCGGTGCTAAATGTGAACTTGAAAGGGGTGTTTTTTGCCACCCAGACCTTTGTGCAACATTTGCTGGAAACCAAACGTCCTGGCAAAATTATCAACATCAGTTCTGTGCATGAAGACCTGCCATTTCCCAATTTCACAGCCTATTGCATCAGCAAGGGTGGGCTGAAAATGTTGACCCGCAACCTGGCGATCGAGTTGGGACGATCGGGCATCACCATCAATAACGTTGCTCCGGGTGCCATTGAAACCCCAATTAATACCAAACTGCTCAACGATCCAGAAAAGCTAGGGGCATTGCTGAATCACATCCCGTTGGGGCGGTTAGGCCAACCCCAGGATGTTGCAGCGCTTGTAACGTTCCTTGCTTCAGCAGCAGCCGATTACATTACAGGGAGTACCTTTGTTGTAGACGGTGGCTTGTTGTGGAACTATCAGGAGCAGTAGGTATGTCAGATGGGGCTTTGTTTATTCCCGTGATCCTGGGAACGACTCGCCAGGGTCGCCAGAGTGAATATGTGGCGAAGTTTATTGTTGAGCAATTGAGTCTGCGAGATGATATCAAAACAGAACTGATTGATATTCGTACGATCGCGATCGCCACTGATGACGCGGGAGAAGCTCTCAAAGACCCCCACTTCTCTACCTTGATGGCACAAGCGGATGGCTTAATCATTGTCGTACCTGAGTACAACCATGGTTACCCTGGGCTACTCAAGCATGTCCTTGATACCTGCTTAACGGAATACATTCATAAAGCCGTTGGGCTATGTGGAGTTTCTGCGGGACCGTTTGGCGGTACGCGAGTGATTCAAAACCTGTTGCCAGTCATGCGTGAGTTAGGGCTAATAACGATCTTTTACGACCTGAACTTCAGCAATGTGCAATCCCTGTTTGATGAAGCGGGCAATTTAATTGATAAACCCACCTACATCCGTCGCATGGAACGTTTTATGACGGAATTGATTTGGATGTCTACAGTGTTGCGCTATGGGCGGCAAGAACTGGACAGTGGCAAATAACCTTGACCTTGTTCAGGCGACTCCGATCGTACATCCAAGTTCTCAAACCCCAGTAACGCATCGACTCTAGGACTTGCGATGCGTTACGGCTAGCGCCTGACACATCCTACAAAAACCGATCTTATTTAATTCTCGTTTCTAACTGTAAGTCCCAATTCTCAAATCCCAAAAAATTGTGATGAATGCTCTCCGTCGTCATTATCCCGAATATTTGATGGAAGCGGCAGGGCTGGGAATATTCATGATTTCTGCCAGCATTTTCACGATAGCGGTAGAACATCCTGCTTCGCCGCTTTATCAAGCGATTACCCTTCCGATCTTGCGACGTTTGATCATTGGTGTGGCCATGGGGCTAACCGCGATCGCCCTCATTTATTCTCCCTGGGGCAAGCAATCAGGGGCCCATTTGAATCCGGTCGTGACCCTTACCTTTTTCCGTTTACGTAAAGTCAGGCGTGTGGATGCGTTATTTTATGTTGCCGCGCAGTTTGTTGGTGGTTTAGGCGGCGTGCTGTTTGTGGCTGGCATTTTGGGAGATGCGATCGCCCATCCCAGCATAAACTACGTTGTCACCGTTCCTGGGATGGCTGGAACCGCGATCGCTTTTCTGGCTGAATTCGGCATCTCTTTTGGCATGATGCTGATGGTTTTGTTGGTTTCTAATACCCCCAAGTTAGCCCGTTTTACCGGACTTTTTGCTGGACTTCTGATTGCCATCTATATCACGCTAGAAGCGCCCCTATCAGGTATGAGCATGAATCCGGCTCGAACGTTAGCTTCGGCAATTCCCGCACACAACGGGATGGCCATCTGGGTATACTTCACAGCTCCGGCAATGGGCATGCTGGCAGCGGCTGAACTTTTTATTCGGCTCCAAGGACTTAACTCAGTGCGCTGTGCCAAACTGCACCACCAGAATCAGAAACGTTGCATCTTTCGATGCGGCTATCGAGCAGCGGTAATGAGTAATGGCTCACAACTTCTGAGTGACTCATTCCCAACCAATGAAGAAGAGTTGAGGTCTACTCAATGAAGATTCGAGGGAGAATAGCATTTTGGCGATCGCTCCTGTTACTGCTGATGGTTGTGAGCGCTATTCTGGGTGTCCCACATCTCCAACTCCCCAATCTGCTTTTCTCATTCAACTCAATTGCTCATTCGACTGAACTGGTTAGAAGGTCAACTGCGCAACCTGCCGTCACTGCTGTTGCATCCATTGGAATGACCGTTTCAAATATGGATCAAGCACTCGATTTTTATACGCGCGTGTTGACATTCAAACAAGTCTCAGATGTAGAAGTTTTGGGCACAGCATTTGAGCAGTTAAATGGTCTATTTGGAGTGCGGCTTCGAGTTGTAAAGCTACAACTTGGAGATGAATTCCTTGAGTTAACTGAATATCTCACGCCGAAAGGACGGCAAATCCCAACCGATTCTCGCAGCCACGATCGCTGGTTTCAACACATCGCGATCGTGGTTCGGGATATGGATCAAGCGTACCAGCATTTACGACGGTACAACGTGCAACATACCTCGACAGCCCCGCAACGTATTCCAAAAACTAATCCGGTGGCCGCAGGCATTCAAGCCTTCTACTTTAAAGATCCAGACGGGCACAATCTAGAGATAATCTACTTTCCACCCGGTAAGGGAGATTCAAAGTGGCAAAAGCCTACGGAACAACTCTTTCTGGGCATTGACCACACCGCGATCGTGGTTTCTAATACGTCTGAAAGTCTGGCTTTTTATCGAGACTTACTGGGTCTCAAGCTAGCGGGGGAAAGTATGAATTATGGCATCGAACAGGCACACTTGAATCTTGTCGAAGGGGCACGCCTGCGCATTAGCGGACTGCGGGCTACAACTGGCCCCGGTGTTGAATTCCTGGAATACCTGGAACCCCAAGATGGACGCTCTTTGCCGTATCCCAAAAGTTCTATATCATCTGCTGTTGCACGTCCTAATGATGTAGTGTACTGGCAAACAACATTTGTTGCAAATAATATTAAGCGGCTATCTCAGCGATTATGTCAAAAGCGCTCGACTTCCATCTCAACCAGCATAATTCCTATACCTGAGCAAGTCCTTGGATTCAGGCAAGGAGTTATCATACGAGATCCTGATGGACATGCAGTTCAACTGATTGAGAAATGAGGGAAAGTATACTCAGAGAGTTTTAAGTTATTTATCATAGCATCTTTAATTTAGTCATTCAGACTGAGCAAATACATTGAAGTTAACGATTAGGAGACTGATATGAAATATTTGACGCATTTTTCAGTGATGGCAATTACTTTGATTTCACCAGGTTTTTTGATAGTGACTGGTTTGGCTCTGGACGCGGTGGCGCATTCAGCGATCGCGTGTAACTTGCCCACCAATCCTGCCACTACAGGTGGAATGATTCAACAGGAGATTGGTAGGATCGCTCGTTGCAATGTCAATAATTATTCAGCAACTCCAACGCAATCTTCTTTTGATGCCCAAAATTTGTTACGCAATCAAACTGATGGCAACACCGTAGAGCTACCAAAATCAGACGATGAAGTCCGCTCTACTTGCACCGCGATTCCCCGTAAGATTAGTACCGAAGATTACCAATATCGTGCAGCGCTGGAACACTGCAAATTCGGCTCATGAAAAAACGCACATTTCTTTGGGGCGCGATCGCAACGGTCGGTTCCGTTTACGCTACTCGTCATTTAACCAGCGAGGGAGATTCTCAAAATATGTCGTCTGCAAATGCAAAAGCTGCATCCAACTCGTTTGAAATCAATAAAAGTGAGCAGGAATGGCGCAAAAGTTTAACCCCCGAGCAGTTTCGGGTCTTGCGGCAACATGGTACCGAAATTGCCGGTAGTAGCCCGCTGGATAAGGAGTATGGTAAAGGCACTTATGTTTGTGCTGGCTGTCATTCGCCCCTGTTTGTCTCGGAAACAAAGTTTGACAGCGGCACCGGCTGGCCTAGCTTTTATGCCCCGATCGAGAATGCAGTTGGCACGACGATCGATCGCTCTTTTTTCATGACTCGCATAGAAGTTCACTGCGATCGATGTGGCGGGCATTTGGGACATGTATTTCCAGATGGCCCCAGACCGACGGGGCAGCGATATTGCATGAACGGTGTTGCGATGAAGTTTGTGGCGAGTTAAAACTGTCTCTATTTTACTCAGTCTCTTCTCAGCAACTTCCGGCCATTCTCTTATCGTTCTACCGGGATTCGTTCAGTCTCAACAGGGAAGATAGTTTCATCGGAAGGCACCTCATTATTTCCCTTCCATTAGGAGATTGAATTATGAAACGAGTCATTCTTGCGGCTGTATCGACCCTCGCGTTATCTACATTAATTACACCTGAAGCACAAGCAATTCGGCCAGAATTATTGCCTCAATCTGTTCACCCTACACTTTCGTCAAAAACATTGAATACAGGCACCCAAAGCGAGGTTGAATTGAGTCAGAAATCCGAGCAGATGCCTGCTGAACAGAAACATTCTGAAGTCCAAGTCGAGAAACGTGATGAGCCTTCCTCTAGCTATTTCGACAAGGTTTACCGCGAAAAATATGGGCTGTAATCTAATCGGACTTACGCAAAGAATGAATTTTGTCACTAGCTGAAGCATAGCTTTGGCCGAAGCTTTCTAACCAAAGTGATATTTCTTGAACTTGCTCCTATCTCAAGATCAAATGATGACAAATACTTCCACACCAGAAGCCATTCGAATAGAAGAAGCTGTAAGTCATAAAGCCCATTGGCGGAGATGGGGGCCGTATTTAAGCGATCGCCAATGGGGCACCGTGCGAGAAGACTATAGCGCTAATGGTGCGGCCTGGGAATATCTCAGTCATGACCAAGCTCGCTCGCGGGCTTATCGCTGGGGTGAAGATGGTTTGTTGGGGATCTCAGACAATCACCAACGCCTATGTTTTGCGCTTGCGCTTTGGAATGAAGCAGACTTTGTTTTGAAGGAGAGATTATTTGGTTTGACAGGCAATGAGGGGAATCATGGAGAAGATGTAAAAGAATACTATTTCTATCTTGATAACACTCCAACTCACAGTTACATGAAAGCCCTGTATAAATACCCTCATCAGGCATTTCCTTATGCTCAATTGGTGGAGGAAAATCGGCGACGCGATCGCCACCAGCCAGAATTTGAATTGCTAGATACTGGAGTGTTTGAGCAAAATCGTTATTTTGATGTGTTTGTGGAATACGCCAAAGCCGCCGCCGATGACATCTTGATTCAAATTACAGTCATTAATCGGGGTACAGACGCTAAAACTCTCCATCTGCTACCGACACTCTGGTTTCGGAATACTTGGTCTTGGGGGCATGATCTTGCTCGTCCAACTCTCAAAGCTCTGCAATCGGGTACTGATATAAACATCATCAGTGCGGCCCATCCAAGCTTAGGGAAGCACTGGCTATATGCTCAGGGGAATGCAGATGTGTTACTTACTGATAACGAAACAAACAGCGATCGATTGTTTGGAATTCCCAATGCATCACCTTATGTGAAAGATGGAATTCATGATTATGTTATGTCTGGACACAAAAATGCAATCAACCCTGACCAGGTTGGGACTAAAGCTGCAATTCATACTGTACTGACGATCGCGCCTGGAGAAACCCACATTACGCGGCTACGCCTGAGTGACACTCCTCCAGACGCATTTGATTTACCCAGACTCAATCTTGGCGTGGAAGCTCCCTCGAAGTCGCCATTTCAAGACTTTGACACCATTCTGCTAACCCGTAAACAAGAAGCCGATGCGTTTTACCAGCACACCACCCCCTTTGCCTTGACTGAAGACATGCGGCAAGTGCAGCGGCAAGCATTTGCCGGTATGTTGTGGTGTAAGCAGTATTATCACTATATTGTCGAAGATTGGTTGCAAGGCGATCCTACGGCATCCAAGCCACCTAAAAGCCGTAAACGTGGTCGCAATCGGGAGTGGTTTCATCTTTATACGGATGACATTCTCTCAATGTGTGACAAGTGGGAATATCCCTGGTTTGCGGCCTGGGATCTGGCTTTCCATTGCATTACATTTGCCATGATCGACCCTGATTTTGCCAAGTATCAACTTGATGTACTGACCCGCGAATGGTACATGCATCCAAATGGGCAGATCCCAGCCTACGAATGGAATTTTAGTGATGTCAATCCCCCAGTTCATGCCTGGGCCACCTGGCGAGTGTATAAGATTGAGCAAAAAATGTCTGGAAAGGGCGATCGCCAATTTTTAGAGCGAGTCTTTCAAAAACTTATGCTGAACTTCACCTGGTGGGTGAATCGAAAAGATATTGAAGGCAACAATGTCTTTCAAGGTGGTTTTTTGGGATTAGACAATATTGGGGTATTCGATCGCAGTGCTGTGCTGCCAACGGGGGGGCACATTGATCAATCGGATGGCACCAGTTGGATGGGGATGTATTGCCTCAATATGTTGACGATCGCACTCGAATTAGCGATAACAAATCCAGTCTACGAAGATATTGCCACCAAATTCTTTGAACACTATCTCTACATTGCAGACGCAATGAATCATATTGGTGACATGAATGCCTCCCTCTGGAATGAGGAAGACGGATTTTACTACGATGTGTTGCATTTACCTGATGATCGACAAATTGAAATGAAAGTGCGATCGATGGTTGGATTAATTCCCCTGTTTGCAGTAGAGACCTTAGAACCCGAAACCCTGCAACATCTACCCAACTTCAAAAAGCGGCTGGAGTGGTTTATTCAAAATCGCCCAAACTTACGCAAAAATGTGGCCTGTATGGAGACGAAAGGCATGGGAGCGCGACGGTTGTTGGCGATCGTTTCTCCAGACAAGCTCAAGCGCATTCTCCAAAAAATGCTGGATGAGACTGAATTTTTGAGTGATTATGGAATTCGTGCCTTATCTCGCTATCATGCTGCTTATCCCTATTTGTTTTACGCCAATGGAATGGAGTTCCGGGTCGATTATCAACCTGCGGAATCAAGTATTAGCTTATTTGGTGGTAATTCTAATTGGCGCGGCCCAGTTTGGTTTCCAGTCAATTTCTTATTGATTGAATCGCTACAAAAATTCCACTATTACCTGGGGGATGAGTTTAAGGTGGAATGCCCGACAGGGTCTGGACAATGGTTAACGCTTTGGCAAGTCGCGTCTAACTTATCACAACGTCTAACTCAAATCTTCTTAAAAGATGAATCAGGTCATCGCGCAGTTTATGGCGGAAGTTCTGTCTTTCAAACTGATCCACATTGGCGTGACCATATTTTGTTCTACGAATATTTTCATGGTGATAACGGGGCAGGCGTGGGAGCCAGTCATCAAACAGGCTGGACTGGATTAGTTGCAAAACTCATCCACCAATTGAGCGAATATGAGAGTTAGCAACTTACCTTATTTGGTGGCCACGATCGCCAGATTCCAGGCCATGCGTTTCATGCCAGGCACATGCTTGAGCAACCGATCGAGCTTCTCCAAGCGGTAGTAAGTCGAGCGGAGGCGATCGTGTTCCAGAATAATTTTCTTCCAGTACCGCTCCTCATTCGGATTGACTTTCTCAATCAGGTAAAACCGCAGGAAAATCCAGAGCGTGGCAATCCAAAAAGTATCGTAGGCCGTGTGGGAGAAACGCGATCGAACAAAATTGGCAATATTAATATCTAGCGGAGTTTCATCGTCGGTACGAACTGCTGTCGCCATTTGCCGGTATATATTAATCACTAAATTATGCTTAAGCGGGTCCCAAAAACACATCTTGCCACCAGGTTTTAGCACCCGGTGAATTTCCTGAATGGTGACTTCTGGATCAGGAATATGATGTAAAAGGTTAGATGCATAAACAATGTCAAATGTATTATCAGGATAGTCAATATTCATGGCATTAATGACGTTTCCCTGAATCTGAACTTGATTTTTTTCTGCTAGTTTTAAGGCAACGTCTACCATGCCAGGGGAATAATCCGACGCAACGCAGTTTGCACCCTTCATCGCAAAATACACGCTATTCTCACCTGCGCCACAACCTAAATCCAGCAGACTCTTTCCTTGCACATTCCCCAATTGTTTGAGAATAAAGCGATTCTCCGGTGCCGTACAGGCTTCAAAATAGTCCGCAACGCGAATGCCATCCACATCAATGATGGAAGCCCAGCGATCGTGAAACTCCTGCTCCTTCCGTAAAATCTCGTTCTGCATACAATGATTTGAATGAGCGTGTATCAGACTCGCATCATAACCCATGCCGGAAGCATTCTTCTAGCAAAGTTAAGGTCGAGCATCGGCAGGAAGTATCCCGCCAATGTGTTTTTGGGAATTGTATCTAGCTGGAATATTAGGTTAGGCTAGCGCCAGCGTTCAACCATAAAATCATGTTCATTTCTTTAATTGCGGATTATGGGACGGGAGATCCGGCGTTTGCTGAAGTGAAACAGCGGCTCTTGATGGCAATTCCCAACGCTCAAATTCATGAATTGTCGGTGCCGCCCTTTAGCACGCTGGCAACTGGATTTTGGATTGCCCAGTTGGGACTCAACCCAGGCCCAGCAGAGCGGTTGATTTATCACAACTGCGCGCCCCGTAAAGATGACCCAGAAGCGCGACAGGATAATGAAGGAGAGGGCTTGACCTATGCGTTATTACCCAATGGTGTCAAGGTTGTCGGTGTGAATGCAGGGTTTACTATTTCATTCATCAAAAATTACGCGAAAGAGTTACACACGATTAAGGTATCAAGGGGCGGTTCCCAGTTTCGCTCGCGGGATGTTTTCCCCCCAGCTGCCGGAGCGATCGCGAACAACGATTTCAGTCTCATCGGCGAGGCGATTGATCCCAATCAAATTCCTGACCCACCCAGCGATCGCGTGGCCTGGATTGATGGCTATGGCAACATCAAAACCACAATTCCCGCCCATTCGATTCACTTAAAACCTCAAACAAAAATTGTAATTCGCATCGGGGATATAGTTAGCGACGCAATTTATTCAGATGGCAGTTTCAAAGTGCCTGAAGGCACCCTGGCCTTTTCTGCGGGTAGCTCTGGTTGGAACGGATTAGATGGCCAGCCTATGCGGTGGATGGAGCTTTTTCTCCGAGGTGGTAACGCCTGGGAGCGATTTGGTCGGCCCAAAGTAAATCAGCAGGTGACTCAACTGGCTTGAGGTCGAAACCTCATATCCAACATTTCAATAATTGAAATATCAAGTTCTGATGAAGTTGGAACTCATGCCGCATTGAAAACTTCCTGAACCTAGCATCACTGATTAATTGAAATGCAGTTGCTAGTCAATGTTCTCGGAAGGAGATGCAATGCTCATGGTTTATTCATCTGTTTTAACCACCCTAACCGCTAGTATCCTGGCTTTAGCGAGTTTTTCTGAGATTCAGATGTTGGCAACATCTGAATCTACGACTCTGTCTCCCGTTGCTAATACAGATCTCGCCACGCAAGTTCAAACAGGGCATCAATCTACCTCGACCAGCTTGAGTGAGTTTAGCCAATCAGGATGGTTGATTGCAGATAATGACGATGATGACGATGATGACGGTAAAAGGCGAGGGCGGCGACGGGACAAGAATGATGATGACGATGACGACGATGATGATAGTAGATCTGAACGGCGATCGGTCAGCATCAATCTTCAGCGAGCAAAGAATTTAGCTCGACAGGCAGCAGAACAACGCAACGGTGGGTTGCGGTATTACCGGGCAGAAGCCTCCATGCACGGCCCTGCATCCCAAGCGCCCTGCGTCGATAATGGCGATTCCTGGACATTTACCTTTAGAGGCGGAGCACCAGGTTGGCGAGTTGCTACGGTGGAATCAGTCGTTACCGTTTACAAAGCCACCAGCCGTATTCGCGTTGATTACAACGGCCCTGTTCGCACAGTTCGCCAGAATCAAAAATGGAAAGGCCTTTTGAAAGTTGCTCGTTTAGTCAGCCAAAATGCACTTGTGATGCAACTAGATGTTTTAGACAAACCTGTAACAGATTCCGCATCAATCTTTTATCAAGTTTATGCTCGTCGCAATAATCGTTGGATTCTTGTTTATCGCAGCTCTATGACTCGATTGATTTCAACTGCGGGTCGCGTCAATCTACAACCTGTAATCATCCCAATTAATCAACTTCAACTGGGCAATGTCGATTGGTCAAGATTAGAACTTAAGACGGTAGCACACGTTAATTATGGCAGCCAACAGCTTGTGTTGCGAGAGGTTGTGCATCGCTACCAATCGATCACTCAAATTACCGATATTCAACAAATCAATACCCTCTCAGTCACCACTGTGCGATAAATAATTTGGCAGCAAGCGATTTGGCATTACCGTAAAGTGCCTGACTGCTTAACAAAACCGATCTGCTCTCAGCTCCGAACCTGCTGCTCGTCGGAGAACGGTATCGATCCAGTTTTGTTCCCTCGCTTGCGGGAATGGGTTAGGGAGAGGGCCGTTCGGGCAACAAGTCAGAAGTTCTACCTTCTATTAACCCGGTAGTGTTTGTTGCTGCATCGTTTGCAAGTCCATTGCGATTGCGTAGGGTGTGTTAAGCAGCGCCGTAACGCACCGATCCCCCTTGCTGCGGTGCGTTACGCTGTCGCTAACTGCACCCTACAGTCATGCCAGATCTTTTGCTGCCAGGTTAATATCTTTTGCCCTTGGCCTCCTGCCTTCTGCCTTCCGTCTTCCACTAGAATAGGAGTAGGGCTTCTAAATTTGGAGGGTGAAACGTGTCATGACTCAGTTCTGGGATGCTGGACGCTTCCTGCAAACACTCTCCTACTTTAACGCCATTCCCGTCGTCAGTTGGTTGCAGCAAATGTTTTTTGGCTCCAATCCCCCCGCTCCCCCGCAAATTCAGGCAAACGTGATTTTTGACTTCAGCCAAGCCACTAATCCGGCCAATCAAGCATGGGGGGCATTGGATGATGTGGTGATGGGTGGGGTCAGTTCCAGTTCCTTACAATTTCAAGCCGATGCTGCCTTGTTTACTGGGATTGTTTCTACGGCCAATTCCGGCGGGTTTGCTTCGGTGCGGACGCGCAATTTTGAGCCACCCTTGAATCTGTCAAGTTATAGCGGAATTGAACTTCAGGTGAAAGGGGATGGGCAACGGTACAAGTTTTTGATGCGGGATGAGGACTCCTGGGATAGCCTTGCCTATGCCTATTCTTTTGATACAGTGTCGAATCAATGGATTTTGGTGCGGATTCCATTTAACTTAATGACTCCCGTTTTTCGGGCTAAAACAATCAATAACGGACAAGCACTAAATACAGCAAGGATTCGATCGCTGCAACTGATGCTGAGTAAGTTTGAATACAATGGCGCACTCAACCCGCATTTTCAAGCGGGAGAGTTTCGGCTGGAAGTGAAGACGATCGCTGGTTATACTCTCTAGGTAATGTTGACTTTCTGAAGACCAGTGCAATGAAAGTATATTGCTGGTTGTGCCAGTTCACAGTAGTCTCAATGCACTCAGGAATTCGCTGGGAGGCTGTCGGACGAAAACCATAAGCTGCCGCAAGGTCAATCATTGCCTCTATTTCTGAGTGCGAAAAGATTTTCCATGGCAGGTTAAATGGCTTGATCGCAGGATCGACTTGAATTTTTGGCTGCCAATAATCCGTAGTGATAAACAATAAACCATTGGAACGCAGGAGGCGATACGCTTCTTGAAAAAAGGAATTCAGATTGGCTCCGTGTTCAATCACTGAAATGCTGACGGCGGCCTCAAACGTGCAATCTGGAAAGGGTGTTGCACCCATATCCGCTTGATAGAGTTGATAAGGACGATCGCTCACCTGAGCGGAAATTCCCAAATCAACTCCAATCAAGTTTTGGAAGCCCAACGTGGCGAGAAAGTCTAGTGTGCAACAATCACCACAGCCCAGGTCAATGATGGGTGAGCGGCGATCGACCGCCATCAAACATTGTGCCAGTAACCACTGATCCCAGTTCTTTTGAACGGTGAGATGGGTGGGTAAGTTTTGCGCCTGAATGGCTTGGGTTGCTAGCTCGACCTCTTGGTGATGTTGCAGCACTCGAATCACAAAAAATCTCCTGTCAACAGGTGTTAATCCTCTGTGATTGTGAGGCTCAGGCCAAAACTGTACCAGTCCCTGAAGACTGATTTTTGGAATTAGGTCAAATCTCGCACAATGTAGAAGCAATGGCTGTAGGCATTGCCGTTGTCGAGTGCCCAGTTTCCGGTGAATGGCCGGACTTTGCGACTGCCGATCGATTTCACCATCACCTCATATTCGCCAGGTTGAATCGTGTAGTTGCCAATTTGGCCTTTGTTGGGGCAGGCTTTGGGCAACCCTCCAGCGGTAAAATCTCGACACTCCTTACAGGGTGGCAATTCTTCGACTCGTGGGGTGGGGCCACTGAACACAATGCGCATGGCTTCGTTGGAATCATTGCGAATGGAGACCACCGTCGAGCCATCTGGAGTGCGGCCCACGGCTCCCGGTGGGGCAATTCTGCCACCCCCCTGCGCTTTGGCATCTTGCACGATCGCTTTGGCGTAGGCTTGTTTAACTTGGTCAGTCAGAGTGTGGTCAGGATACTGATCGAGGAACTTTTCGTAAAGAGCGATCGCTTGAGGTCGTTTTTTCGATGTACTAAAGACTTCACCGCAAGCTAAATACATTTCTGGAATTTTGCCTGCTGGTAGCAGCTCTTGTTTATCAATTAAATCAAGTCGTTGGCAAGTTGTGGGCGTTGCTAATTTCTTTGCAGATGTTTTTGTCGTGTTGGGTGCGATCGCTTGTCTCAAAGGTGTGACTAACTCACTATTGGGATACTTCTGCACGAATTGAGTTGCAAAAGCAAATTGAGCGGTTACTGATTTTCCGGCTTTTGCAGTTTGAAATGCCTGACACTCTGTTTTTCTAGCCTGGGCGCGGGCACTCATATCTTCTGGGTCGCTGCTAGAAGTCTTTTTACGGATAACTTGATCAAATTTGGCGATCGCGGTTGCACAATCCGCGGCCTCATAGGCTTGCATGCCTTCATCAAACGTTCGTTGCCGTAACGCTCCCATTAGCCAAAAATAACCAATAACTCCAGCGGCTCCAAATAGCAACCATTTTCCCCAGTTGCTTGATTTGCGCGGTTGCGGCGAGGGGGATTGGGTCGGCGGACGAAAGTTAGAGACAGATGCCATGATGCCTTACTCCAGATGGAAGAGGTACACTGATTCATCTGGCTGAGCCTTTGTTTTTATGCAAAATTGGCTATTTTTTAGCTGAATTACAACAAACTCAATTGCATCTCATCGGATTTGGGTGGTTGGGGCTTGCGACGGCGTGACGATTTGCGGGGGATAATCTCCACATGGGCCACAAACCAGGTTCGAATGGCTTTTGCCTGCTCTAGATCCAAACTGTCTAAATCTAAAGCACTGGGAAACAGCTCAAGATTCGGTTGGGCCGCCCAACTTACTTCGCTTGGATAGCGATCGCTGCCAAAGGGCGTAACATCGGCTGGCAAGCGCCCCAAGTAAGGTACGACATTATCTTGGTTCAAGAATTTTTTGCGTTGGCGTTCCAGTTGCCTGACTCGGTTTTGTCTCGCTTTTTTGTAGTGCAGGATTGGGTTGGGATAACCTTTAATCGGCGGCGGCGAGCCAAGAAGTTCTGGTGGTAGATGCTCCAATTCTGGCACCCAGCGCTTGATGAAGTGACCATCCGGATCGCAGCGATCGACGGCGGTTTGCTCTGGGTTATAAATCCGTGTCCAGGTTTTATCGACACAATGGGTCACACCTGCTTGCATGGCCCACTGGTAATGATCGATCGGACAGTCACCGTCAATCAGATGCCGCATGAAATGAAGTGCCCCGTAGCGCCAATCCATCCCTAGTAAATTGCTGAGAAAGCTGGAGTAGAGCGCTCGCGAGCGAAAATTCAATTCTTTCCAGCCGCCAGTCGCTTTAAGGCAACGCGCCGCTGCATCCACGATCGGGAATCCCGTTTGGCCTGCCTGCCATGCCTGATACAGTGCTTCGTCGAATTCCCAGCCATCCTCGTCAAACACACTGTAGAGCGATCGCACTTCCAGTTGCGGCATGTAGCGGAACCGTTGCGCGAATCCACTTCCCCAGCGAATCCGGGCGATCAGTTGTTTTTGACTCCGCTCTACCCGCCAATCAGTAACTGGTTCGATCGCCTTCGCGGCTTGATAACACTCCCGAATTGAAATCACCCCAAATTTAATGTGGGGGCTGAGGCCAGTGGTGGCTTCCGCGCTGGGGTAGGAGAGTTGCCAGTAGTAGCGATCGCTTTTTTCGTCTAGAAATTCCTGGAGTAACTGCCGCGCCGCGTGAATAGTGGCAGGCGGAATCGGTTTGCCATCACTCACATGACCCAGTTCCGCCAGTGTAGGAATCGGCTCGCTCAAAAGCTCATCTGGCACGTCGATCCTGGTTGGGGTCGGAATTTGGGCTGCTTCCATGTGGGCGTACCACAACTCGCGGTAGTCGGGGTACGGAATGAGGTCGGCAGTGGTGCCTAATGGTTCAAACCAGCGAATCTTTAACCCTTGCTCAGTCAGCGTGCGGTTCAACCGAGCATCGCGGATGCGCCCATAAATTCGCTCAAAGTCAATGTGGGCATAAATGCCATCTGCCTGAGTTTCGCGGATCAAGTCGGGCAGAACTTCAACCGGATCACCAAAGCGAATTATCAGTCGTCCGCCCCGATCGCGCAACTCCTGATCCAGGCCATGCAGGGCTTGCAGCAAGAACTCCACTCGCGCAGGTGCCGTTTCGGGATGGTGCAGCAGGGCTCGATCAAACACAAACACGGGAATCACCGCCCCCCGCAACGCTGCTCGGTACACCGGCGCATGATCCGCAATGCGTAAATCCCGTCGAAACCAAACAATTGTGCGATGCATGGACGGTTGACTGCGATCGACCCAACATCATCAGGTTAACAAATTTTCATACTAGGCGATCGGCGGCAGGACAAAAGGCGGAAGAAGGCAGAGGGCAGAAGGCAGAAGGTAAAGGCAGAGGGGTAAAGGGTTAGTTTTCTCAAGCTCAACCTTCGAAAAGAGAGTATTTTGGATGGGAATTCGTTTGAGTTTGGCCGTATGGTGGCAACGACAAATCAGTTTTCGGATATTCAAAATCATTGGGGGCGGGCATTTATCGAAGGACTGGCGCAACGCAATATTGTTAGAGGGTTCCCAGATGGCAGTTTTCGCCCGGAACAAGGAGTGACGCGGGCGGAATTTGCGGTGATGTTGCAGGTGGCGTTTCCGCGATCGCCCATTCGTCCCTACACGCCTTTTGTTGATGTGCCTGCAAATTTTTGGGCAATTAGCGCCATTCGGTGGGCCTATGAAACAGGGTTCATGAGCGGGTTTCCGGGACAGCAATTTCGCCCCAACGATCGCATTCAACGGAGTCATGCCCTCCTATCCATCGTGGTGGGGTTGAATTTGACGACGACTGAGACTGTCCCGCTCAATTCTCTGTACGAAGATGCGGCTCAAATTGCTGATTGGCTGCGGGATGCGATCGCCAGGGCTACCGCCAACACGATCGTGGTGAATCATCCCTCCGTGCGACGTTTGCGTCCGACCCAGCCGACGACGCGAGCTGAGGTGTCAGCTTTCATTTATCAATGCCTGGTTGGATTGGGGCAGGCTCCCGTCCTAGTCTCTCCTTACATTGTGCAATGGGTACCTGTTCAAACGGTTGAAGTCAGCCATCGGCGGGAATTTCGAGCGGTCTGGATCACTTCCGTCTGGAATAAGGATTGGCCATCCAACTCTAGTCTGTCCTCGGCTCAGCAGCAGGCTGAATTTATGCGGATTCTGGATCTGCTGCGATCGCTTAACTTCAATGCGGTGATGCTGCAAATTCGCCCGGAAGGCGATGCCGTGTATCAGTCTGCTCTGGAGCCGTGGAGCAATTGGCTGACTGGCACCCAAGGACGGGCACCCAACCCAACTTATGATCCGCTCGCCTTTGCGATCGCGGAATGCCACAAACGCAATTTGGAGCTACATGCCTGGATTAATCCCTACCGTGCCCGCACGTCACGCAATACGGTTAATGTGCGGCCTCATATTGCCGTCACCAATCCGGGGGTGGTTTATCCCTGGGGCAATCAACTCTGGATGGACCCAGGCGAGCAGTTGGTGCAAAACCGCACCTATACCGTGATTGTAGATATGGTGCGCCGTTACGACTTAGACGGCATTCATCTAGATGATTATTTTTACCCTTACCCGATCGCGGGCCAAAGTTTTCCCGACAGCCAGACGTATCAAGCCTATCGAGCGAATGGCGGCACCCTATCCTTAGGCGATTGGCGCAGAAATAATGTTAACCAGTTAATTCAACGGATTGGCACCGGCATTCGCGCCACAAAATCGCACGTCAAGTTCGGCATCAGTCCGTTTGGCATCTATCGCCCTGGCCAACCCCCTGGCATTCAAGGCTTGGATGCCTACGACCAACTGTATGCCGATGCTTTGAAGTGGCTACAGGAAGGATGGGTCGATTACCTGGCTCCGCAACTTTACTGGCGCATTGATCCACCCGCTCAAAGTTACCCAGTCCTGCTGAATTGGTGGGCTGCCAATAATCCGCGCCAACGCCATATTTATGTGGGGAACAATGTTGGCCAATTGGATGGCAAAGCCTGGGAGCTACAGGAAATTGAACGCCAAATTGAAATCACTCGGCAGCACCCGTCGGCCTTTGTCCTGGGCAACATCTTTTTCAGTGTGAGTACGTTGCTCACGAATCGGGAAGGAGTAACTGATCGCTTTCGCAATGTCACGTATCAAACTCCAGCGCTGGCCCCAGTAGTCACCTGGTTAACGGCTAGTCGTCCCGTTGTCCCTAGTGGGGTGCGGGGAAACAATGGGCAGTTGAGCTGGAATGCGGCACCGACGGGGGTGCGATCGTGGACACTTTACCGCCGTATGGGAACCCAATGGGCATTGCAGCAAATCCTGCCCGCTAGCGTAAATCGTCTTTCCGTACCAGCTGGAACTTATGCCCTCTGTGGAGTCAATCGGTTATCTCAAGAAAGTCGAGGGGTTGTAGTTTCGATTTGACTAAATGCAAGCTCTACCAATCGTTAGATAGCGCTAACATTTCAAATGTTTATAATGGCTTAAACTGGGTTAGATCAGTTTGCTGTAAACCTTGTTCTGAACAGCTTTCAACGATTTGATAATGTCAATTTACAGTCCCAAAGTTCGGTTATCTCCCATCTCTGTAGCGCTTTCTTCTGAAAAGGCTTGCCGTAGGATTGAATTATGCTAGTATCAGTAGCTATGATAATCGACTCCCAAAGTTGCAGGTAGGTCGCAACGATTTTAGAAGGGGCGGTTTATTTGCGTTAGCGAGCATTGCGGTGGGTTTTGATAAAGGTGTGGTTGTCATCTTAAAATCAAGCTTTTTTCCGACAATGTATCCATGTCAACTTCAAGTTTTGAAAAACTCATGGTTAGTGTAGAGAATATGACCCGGAAGGTACTGCACCCGATGGCTAAGTTGCAACGTCAGGTTCAAAAGCTGGTTGATTCAAAGCTGCTGAAACCGACCGATAGCATCTGGAAAATTGCTCTTTTGTATGGTGACGATTGGCAGTTTTGGAAACAGGAGTTGTTGGCGTATGATTTTGCGATGCAAGATCCAGTCAGCGAACTGCTCTTGGTCGAAAGTTGGGATGACGAAGACTAGGTTAGAGGCAGTTTTTCAAGGCCCGAATTAAATCCTTGGCGGATTGATAGCGCTCGGCTGGATCGGCTTCGGTCAGTCGTTGAATGACCAACCGCAAGCGTCTTGGTATGTCTTGGAGTTTATCGAGGTCAAGTCGTCGCAGTGGATCGCCTCGGAGTCGAAGCAGCAAGGGATTGATGCCAGTCAGCAAGAATGCCAGACTAGGCCCGATCGCGTATAGATCGGATTGGGGTAGCGGTCGTCCTTGAATTTGTTCGGGAGCACCGTATCCCTCTGCGCCGATGCGAGTGCCGACTGGCATTCCGGCCTCTTTGACTGCGCCAAAATCCAGCACTATAACTTGCTGATCGAGATGCCGCACTAACAGGTTCCCCGGCTTGATATCTCGATGAATGATGGGTACAGGGCGATTATGCAGGTAATCTAGCACTTCGCAGGTTTGAATCATCCAGACGATCGCTTGCTGCACTGAAACCGCGCCTTCTTTCCGAACTCGCTTCTCCAAATCCCGTCCGTGAATTAATTCCATCACCAGATACTTCTTGTTGTCTTCGATGAAAAAGTCGTAATACTTGGGGATACCAGGATGATTCAGGGACTGCAACGTATTGGCTTCGCGTTCAAATAATTCTTGAGCTTTAGGAATTTGGGCGATATCTGCATTCATCTCCTTCAGCACCCGGAGTGCCTGAGTGGCCGGGGGAGATAGTTGTGGCTCACTTTCTGTATCCCAGACGAGATAAGTCGTGCCCATCCCACCTCGCCCCAAGGTTTGCAGAACTTGATACTGGCGAATGGTGCGTTTAATATCGATCGGCTGTCCACAATGCATGCAAAAGAGATTGCCCGGTGGATTGCCTTCGTGGGTGCAACGGTTGGGGATGGTGGATTGGCGGGCAACGGGCAGAGTGGCAGCAATGGCCGGGGGGGAAAGGTCGTTTGATGCGGGTGATCGTGGCTTACTTTCAAATTGCAACCGGGGGCCATCTTGCGCCAGTTGAATTACCGCTTCATCTGCCAGGATTGCACGATCGACCTCCACCCCATCTAGAAATGTCCCATTCATACTGTGGTTGACGAGTTGCCAGCTATAGACGGGATGCTCCAAGTTCTCCGGGGGGAACTCAACTCGGATCAGTTCCAGGTGAAATCTAGACACAACCGGATCATCTAGGATGACCTGGTTAGTTGTGGGCGATCGACCAATCCGAATCACGGGTTCTGCGTCAAATCTCCATTGCCGCAGAGGTTTTGCCGATCGAGGATGCAATAAGGTCAGGCTGACCATAAAATCCAGGGGTTAGGGCTGACAAAGCGTTACTGACAGTTACCGCAAATGCTCCAGGCAAGGGCGCACCTTGGCTCGAACGACAATTACGGTCACGTTGTCATGCCCATTGTATTGATTTGCCAGATCAATGAGTTCACCCACACCCTTGTCTAAATTTGTTTGAGAGCTCAATAATGGCTGCACATGAGATTCCCAGTGTTTCTCCAGCAAATCATTGTCGGTCAGGCCATCCGAGCAGAGCAATAACACCATGTCCTCATTCAGTTCAAAAAACTGGACATCTGGTTTGACGAAATTTTCATCTCTAGGGCCAAGTGCCTGGGTGAGTTGGTAGGCATCTGGACGAGCATAGGCCGTGTTTGCATCAACGCCCCGCTGAATTTCACGCTGCCCAACTTCGTGATCTACTGTCATTTGTTCTAGGCCCCGTTTGCGTGTGTAGCGGTAAAGGCGACTATCACCAACGTGGGCAACGGCAACTTCTGTATCGTGGATCAGCACCATCACCAGTGTCGTCCCCATTCGCCCACTTCCAGAACAAGCATTGGCCTGATTGATGTCATAAATGGCTTTATTGGCCAGCAAAACGGCCTCGGTCATGGTGGCAACATCGGGCATGTCCTGGCTGTCCGTCCCTGGAAATGCTTGATGTTGCCATTTTGATTTGAAATAACTGCGAATTGTGTCTGTGGCTAGAGCGCTGGCAATTTCTCCACCCGCATGGCCACCCATGCCATCGCACAAGATGTAAAGGTTGCGGGCATGAACTGTTTTTCCACTTGGGGTTTCAAGCTTGCTTACCTGGGTTTCGATGCCAAAGTAGTCCTCGTTGTGGTCGCGTTGTTGGCCAACATCTGTGCGCCCAACTTCTTCCAGGCTGGCCAGTTGCATGGGGAGAACGATCGTTGGCATTTCATCGCTATCAAATTGAACATCCTGCTCTTTCATGTCGCTGAGTTCTGCGGTTGCTATCGATGTGGGGAGTCTGTCTCGATCTTTTCCTTCAAGCGGCAGTTCGTCGGTGTCCAGGTTCGCATCTTCGTCCCCTAACTGGAGTGTACCCTGCTCCATCTGGGCGATCGTCTCTATCCGCGCTTGCACCGCTTCTGGCGTGGCCAATCGTTGTTCTTCCATATCGGTCAGGAGTTGCGTCATCGCTGCCGAAAAAACCTGTGTCGAATCGGCGAGGATGCTTTGCCATAAACGGCCTAGAGCCTGAAGGGAGGGGGAGGTATCGGGGGGATTGAAATAAAGTCTTTGCAGACAAAGAATTTGATCTTCAGCATCAACTCGCAAGTTGTCTAAAACTAAAAGACTTTGTTGACAGTTCCACGAGTCCATCGCTTGCCAAAGTTCAACCATTTCGTAAAGCCACTGCAAAATTTGGAGGGCGGGAATTGAGTGTGAGTCTTTTTGCCAGACTTCCATTAAGCTGGGATAACTGGACCGATTTTCTAGGAGTAGGAGCATGTGCTGCTCGGATTGCCACGCATTATGAATGGCAGGCAGGGCATGGTAGAACTGGCTATTCAAGGAAATGTAAGGCAGGGCGATCGCAGGAATACCCAGCACTTCCATCGCATCCACCCACAAGCTGGAGGTTTCTGGATGCGCAAAATCAGCGGCATTCTGCTCCTGTAACGTTTTGATCACAAGCGACTCCAGCACCGATAGCTGAAATGGCTGACAATCCAATACTTGCCCCTGTTGCTCCGTTGAACCAGCCACAACAGGAAATGGCTCTATAATCTGATAACGCTTGTGCAAATCTAGATAGCCACTGGAGTTGACTCGCAGCTTAGTCGGCATTGCGTTTGGTGCGGGTGTCGATTTGGTTGCCGCGATCGCCCACCACACAACCCCCGCCATCGCACCGCATGTTTGACAATTCAAGCGTTCGAATGGGACTAAACTGCCACATTCGGCGCAGGTGTTTTGGGTCAGCGAGACTCCGCACTGCTGGCAAAACTTGTTTGCGGTAGGATTCTCAAACTGACATTGGGGACAAATCAGCATAAGTGCTTTCCTCAATTTCCCTGAGGCTTAGATTTGTTGGGGGGGGATTTCCGTTGGTCATTCAAGACTATACGGATTTTCTACTGCAAGAATAGCGCTGAACCAGTTTGTTGATTCGAGCCTATCGTTACATTGTTTGCTGGTGCCGATGATGCAATCTTAGCCTGACTGTGAGGAATAAAGCTGAAGAAGCGAGTCTAGCTTATTTAGGTAGATTCGGCAACTTAATTTATGTGTGATCACGATCGCCAAGATCCTCCAGACTTTAAATTTTTGCCAGTGAGACGCGCTTCTTCAGGATGATTTAAGTCAATTTTTGTGAGCAGATGAATGTTCTACAGCTGCGAAACCAATCCGTGAGTATTTATGACAGAGCGATTGATGATTTTTACGCGCTATCCCCAACCTGGAGCAGCTAAAACCCGCTTGATTCCTGCTTTGGGTGAAGTGGGGGCTGCCGCTATATCGCGCCAAATGACAGAGCATACGCTGGCTCAGGTTCTGGCACTGCAACAAGCTTATCCAGTGCAGGCAGAAATTTGGTTTGCGGGCGGTACTGCTAACTTGATGCGGCAGTGGTTGGGTGAGAATTGGTGCTACGTTGCCCAGGGCACAGGAGATTTGGGCGATCGCCTGGTTCGATCGTGCCGCTCGGCATTTACGTCAGGCTGCCAACGGGTAGTTATCATCGGCACCGATTGTCCCGAACTCAATTCATCTTTGCTCGCTCAGGCTTTTTCGAATCTCTACCAGAATGATTTGGTCTTGGGGCCGGCCCAGGATGGGGGCTATTACCTGATTGGGTTACGACAGTTTGTCCCGGAGTTGTTTGCGGGTGTGGCCTGGAGTACGGATGCAGTGCTGCGACAAACCCAGGCGATCGCAACCCAACTGGGGCTGACAATCTTGTTGTTACCAGTTTTGTGTGATGTTGATATGCCAAATGACTTGGCCTTATGGGAACGGGTTAGCACTGCACCAAACGGGCAACTTGATTTGACCAATTAAATTTAGCCCTACTGATAAAGGTGAGGACAAGTAAAGGTTAGAACGAGTTGAGTTCCTAAATGCCTCCGTACCCATCACAGTTATTTAACAGTTCCACCGACTAATGAGAATTATGATGATTTTGTAGTATTTATATCGAAAATTTTGCGCAGTTTTAGCTACCATTCGATGATGGCTTGATGGCTCAGAAACGAATTCAATATCTATCAGTTTTATCTAAGTTGACAAAGCTTCCTAATAAGTAAAATCGCTCACGTTGACGGCTGAAACTTGCGTGCTACATTATCAATACTGAATGTTATTGAAAACAGCCGACACACGGAGAGAGGGAAAATGCCTGAAATTCAAACACCGGTTCAACCTTTTGACCAAATCGCCGACAATCCTGTATTGTTCGATCGTTCCGTTACAACTCCAATTATCGAAGGGTTCAATATTGCACTAGCAAGTTTTCAAGCGCTCTATATCCAGTACCAAAAGCATCATTTTGTTGTAGAAGGTGCTGAGTATTATTCACTTCATGAGTTCTTTTCTGAAAGCTACGAGCAGGTTCAGGAATATGTTCACAAAATTGGTGAACGTTTAAATGGTTTGGGGGGCGTGCCCGTTGCAAGTTTTGCCAAGTTGGCTGAGTTGTGCTGCTTTACTCCCGAACCCGACGGTGGATTTACCTGTCGGCAGATGGTTGAGCATGACTTGGCCGCCGAACAAGCTGTCATTAGTCTGCTCCGGAAGCAAGCTGCGCAGGCTGAAAGTTTGGGCGATCGCGCGACCCGTCTCATGTACGAGCAAATGCTACTAGAAACTGAGGATCGAGCCTTTCACCTGTCCCACTTCCTCACCTACGACAGCCTCACCCTGGCCTACGTGGCAAGCCGTAACTAATACATGATCCGCAGTTACATGATCCGCAGTCGAACGTGGGAAATAGAACTCAGCTAACACATGATTGCTTTCTAGTTTCTGATTCTATTTCTCGTGTCTGGTATAAAACTGAATCTTTCAAGGTGCCACCCGGTGACACCTTTTTTTGTAGCTAAGCGTTAAAGCCTTTACAGAGTTCGTTAGGATCAAACGATAGGATTTGATCGATTTATTGTTTACTTCAGCAAGGCTTGGTGTCACTTTGCCGTCTTTCTCCACTTATATTCTGGTGTTTCATGGTAGCCACGATCCGCGATCGCAACAGGCGGCGAGCCAACTAACCGATGCTTTTCGGCAGCGGATTCAACAAACCGACCCGGTAATTGAGGCTATTGGCGAAGCTATACCAGCAGATCCGGTTCTCCGGCGGTCGTTCACCAGTACCCAACTTGTGACAATGAGTTCGGCTGTTAAAACAGGCATTTGTGTCGTTCAAGATGCTTACTTAGAGTGCCATTCACGGCCACTGGTCGAGCAGATAGACCGCGTGCTTCGCCAGAGCCATGCAATTGCTTCTTCGATAACGGTGCCGTGCCAGATTATTCCTGTGTTTTTGTTGGCAGGAACTCATGTCATGGTGGATTTGCCAGCCGCGATCGCCGCTGTGCAAACCTCGCCAAACCAGATGCTAACCATCACACCTCATCTTGGCTCCCACCCTGGGCTTAAACGCCTGCTCAATGAGTGCCTGTCTCCCCTACCGATGGAAGCCTGGATTTTGCTCGCCCATGGGAGCCGTCGTTCCAGTGCCAATCAGGCGATCGAGCAACTTGCGCTTGACTTGGGTACGGTTACGGCTTATTGGTCTACTGCACCCAGTTTAGAAACCCGAATTCATGAATTGGCTGCTTCCGGTCTTCGCAAAATTGGGATTTTGCCTTACTTCTTGTTTTCAGGAGCCATTACGGACGCGATCGCTCAAGGGGTTGCCCAACTTCGCCTAACGTTTCCCAACTTAACCCTCACACTGGCCCAACCGCTGGATGTCAAGATTCCTGAACTAGCAGATTTGCTCGTTGATCTGGCCGTAGGCCGCGATTACAGAAGGTAGAGTGAACATAAGACCTTGGCCGAGACCTTTTACTGACTCCAACCTCAATATTTGTCTAAATCAAAATCAAGAGTAGCTAAACCTATGGAACAACTAGGCAAAGTGTATTTGGTCGGTGCTGGTCCGGGCGATCCGGGATTGATCACGTTGAAAGGAAAAACCTTGCTGGAATGTGCGGATGTGGTCATTTATGATGCCCTGGTAAGTCCGCAAGTGTTGGCAATGATCAATCCGCAGGCGGAGCAAATTAATGCCGGCAAGCGAAAAGGGATGCACTCACTTCTGCAAGAAGACACCACTCAATTGCTGATTAGTAAGGCGCGCGAGGCGGCGATCGTCGTGCGCCTCAAGGGTGGTGATCCCTTCATCTTTGGCCGAGGTGGCGAGGAGATGGAAGAATTGGTGGCGGCGGGAATCCCTGTGGAAGTGGTGCCTGGAATTACATCTGGGGTTGCAGCTCCCGCTTATGCTGGCATTCCTCTAACCCATCGAAGTTACAGTTCTTCGGTGACATTTGTCACTGGGCATGAAGGAGCCGGAAAGTATCGCCCTGCTGTGAACTGGCAAGCGATCGCGCAGGGTTCGGAAACGATCGTGATTTACATGGGTATCCACAATCTACCCTCTATCATTGAGCAATTAAGTAAGGCAGGACTGAATCCTCAAACACCTGTTGCTTTAGTACGTTGGGGCACTCGTCCAGAGCAAGAAGAGTTACGCGGAACCTTAGCAACCATTGTGCAACAAGTCGATGAAGCCAAGTTTTTAGCCCCTGCGATCGTGGTGATTGGTTCAGTCGTTAGCTTGCATCAAATCTTATCCAACTGTAGACCAAAGTTTTAGTCTGGTAAGAAATTAGGATTCAGTGCGTCATCTGGTGTAAACAGACATATCGTTGGAAAAATATCTACGATTAGAATAGCGATCGTACTTATATTTATCGAACAATTTATCAATTATTAATGTTAGAATGATAACAATCTATGAGTGCTTGGCGAAGATTAGCTCTCGAGCTTTTTCCGGAACACAGCAGGTATATCCAAAGAACTGATTTTGTGTTTTCTATTCATTTAATGTTCTTTGAGCTTCTTCCTTGGACGAGAAAAGCTCACGAAAGACAGGATGATGATTTCTTGAGAAGAGCTTATCAATATGCAGAATGGTGCTGGAGTCAAAGAAAGAGATCAGGTCATATTTACAATGCAGTTTGCGTCAGCTTTTATGAACATCTAGTTGACCATGAGGTTACCTTCGAGGCAATTCCCTTCTGGATAAAGCCAGAAATATTTGCAGACCTTCGAGGGCTTTTTGAGTGGCGATTATCACCAGATCGCTATCAAGAGTTGTTAGCTAAATATAATACTATTAATCACACTAATTTCTAGTTTTTAGTGTGGGATGGCGTATAACTACGCAGTCTTGAGAATTAATGCGTCCTAGTAGTATGGATATGTCTCGCATTGATTACAGAGTCATCCGAGGGTTAGTTTGAGTTCTCCGAATTATTAGGTTGATAACCATTGGCAGCAAATGTTGAGTTATGGGTTGAAGCAGAAGATGCGGGCGATCGCATCGATTCCTTCCTGGCAGATCAGCTAGAAGACTTGTCCCGATCACGCATCCAAAAGCTCATCAGTCAATCACAAGTTTTTGTTAATGAACAGGTTTGCAGTTTCAAGAAGGAATTGGTCAATGAGGGCGATCGCGTACGAGTGCAAATTCCAGATGCAGAACCACTGGAGATTCAGCCTGAAAATATTCCATTAGATATTCTCTACGAAGATGATGAACTGCTAATTATCAACAAGCCTGCGGGCATGGTGGTGCATCCCTCCCCAGGGCATATTCATGGAACATTGGTGAATGCTCTCTTGTGGCACTGCCGCACTGAAACGGGAGAAAGCACCCTCTCTGGTATTGGCGGCGTGCAGCGTCCCGGTATCGTCCATCGGTTAGACAAGGACACCACCGGGGCAATTTGTGTCGCCAAAACTGATCGGGCCCATATTCATTTGCAAAAACAATTTCACGATAAAACTGCGCGACGAAATTATTGGGGCATCGTTTATGGCTCACCCAAAGCTGAAAGTGGAACGGTAGATGCACCGATCGGGCGGCATCCTGTTGATCGCCAAAAAATGGCCGTGGTGCCAGAGGAAAAAGGTGGGCGGCGAGCCGTGACCCATTGGCAAGTGCAGGAACGTTTGGGTAACTACACCGTGATGCATTTTGAGTTGGGAACCGGCCGTACTCACCAGATTCGAGTTCACAGCGCTCATATGGGTTTCCCAATCGTCGGCGATCCGGTTTACAGTTCGGGTCGATCGCTGGGGGTGAATGTCCCCGGGCAAGCGCTTCATGCGTGGCGACTACGGCTTCAACATCCGATCACTGAGACGGAAATCGAAGCGATCGCATCCCTGCCATCTTTTTCTACAACGTTGCTAGAAGTGCTGCGAAAACGACATTTTTACAAAACTTAAGCAAAAATCGAGCAAGCGGGTTTACACTCATCGATACGAAAATCAACAAAATAGTTGCCTTCATTATTTTCTTTGAATTCCAAAAAGCCTTTCTCAGTCGAAGGTTCAAGGAGTCTTAAGGAAATCTAAAGATAGCTAACGACATTGAAACAAGTACAAATACTCAGGTGAATTGTTAAGAAATTTTGCAAATCTTATCAAGGAGAGATACTCTTCCGCCCTTGTATGGCGGTCTTTTGCGCCAATTCTTCGGTGAATTCACAGTCTTTAACAACTCGTAATAAATAAAGTGCCCAACCGCAGTGTATAAAAAACCTGAAGGGCATAAATGACAGGCAAAAGTTAACTAAAACACCCATTTACCAGATTCTTTGCTTTCTCATACAAATATGAAATTTTCTCAGATTTCTAACAGAGTTCGTCACGTTACCAAATATGAAGGTGCGGACGATTTGAGAAGCGGAGCAATCTTGTGATGATGGCTTGAGTCTGTCTGATGGTTCCTTATCTAAACTAAACTCAAGGTTTGAACCTGACCCGATCGGGTCTCCAGTTGCAAACCGAACTCAACCAAGTCATTAGGAGAGTAAATCCATGCTAGATGCATTCGCCAAGGTTGTTTCTCAGGCTGATGCCAAGGGTGAATTCTTGAGCACCGCTCAGTTGGATGCTTTGTCCAGCACGGTCAAAGAAGGTAGCAAGCGTCTTGATGCTGTTAACCGGATCACCTCTAATGCTTCCACCATCGTTGCAAACGCAGCTCGTTCTTTGTTTGAAGAGCAACCCCAATTGATCCAACCCGGTGGTAATGCTTACACCAACCGTCGCATGGCCGCTTGCTTGCGCGACATGGAAATCATCCTGCGCTACGTTTCCTATGCTGTTCTGGCTGGTGATGCTAGTGTTCTGGACGATCGTTGCTTGAACGGTCTGCGTGAGACGTACCAAGCTCTGGGTGTTCCCGGTGGTTCTGTTGCGGCTGGCGTTCAAAAAATGAAGGATGCTGCGATCGGAATTGTCAACGATCCCAACGGTATCACCAAGGGTGATTGCAGCGCTCTGGTTGCTGAAGTTGCTAGCTACTTCGATCGCGCTGCTGCTGCTGTTGGTTAATAACAGACTTCAGCCGTTTAGTTGACAGTGATTAGCCACTTTGTCTAGTTAGACGTTTCGGTCATACCTACCTACCTTTGATCGAGTGCTAACTGCTGAAAACTAGAAACTTTCTTGAACTAAACCATTGAGAACTCTACGGAGAAAATTAGACAATGAAGACCCCAATTACCGAAGCGATCGCCGCTGCTGATACCCAAGGACGTTTTCTGAGCAACACTGAGCTGCAAGCTGTGAACGGTCGTTTTGAACGTGCAGTTGCCAGCATGGAAGCTGCTCGCGCATTGACCAACAACGCACAAGGCTTGATCGATGGCGCTGCGAACGCTGTTTATCAAAAGTTTCCTTACACCACTCAAATGCAAGGTGCAAACTATGCATCTGATTCTCGTGGTAAGTCCAAGTGTGCTCGTGACATCGGCTACTACCTCCGTATGGTGACCTACTGCTTGGTTGCTGGTGGAACCGGCCCCATGGACGAGTACTTGATCGCTGGTTTGGACGAAATCAACCGCACCTTCGATCTGTCTCCTTCCTGGTACGTTGAAGCCCTGAAGCACATCAAGGCTAACCACGGTTTATCTGGTCAAGCTGCTAACGAAGCAAATACCTACATCGATTACGCGATCAACGCTCTGAGCTAATTGATCGGTTGCCCGGAAGGGTATGCAATTGCTGGCACGGAGCTAGTTGTTGCCTATCTTTCCGGGCATTGTTTTATCTGATTTCGATCAAAAGTGTTTTTTACATTGCTGAAGGGATACTGATATGGCAAGCTTGATGGCAGCGGAGCGCCTAGGTATTACGGCATTTGAGACAATTAATCGGGTTGAACTTCGACCCAACTGGACGGACGAGGATGTGCAGGCAGTCATTTATCCTGCCTACCGCCAAGTGCTAGGAAATGACTATGTCATGGCTAGTGAACGGCTAACGAGTGCTGAATCACTGTTACGGCAGGGAAAAATATCGGTGCGAAATTTTATTCGGGCGATCGCACTGTCCGATCTGTATCGAGAGAAATTTTTCCAGGCCAACCCTCAAGTGCGCTTTGTGGAACTGAACTACAAACACCTGCTAGGGCGTGCGCCTTACGATGAGGCCGAGATTAGCTACCACGTTGATCTTTACAACGCAGAAGGATACGAAGCAGAAATTAACTCTTATATAGACTCGGTTGAATATCAAGAGAGCTTTGGTGATTCTGTCGTGCCTTACTATCGTGGGTTTGAGACGCAACGTGGGCAAAAAACTGTCGGTTTTAATCGAATGTTCCGTTTATACCGCGGCTATGCGAATAGCGATCGAGCGCAATACGGTAAAAATCGTGCCCGCTTGACACAAGAACTGGCGCAAAATCTTGCAATTCCTATCAACCCACCTTTAGGGGTGCGTGCTTCCGATGCAGCCAGCGTCGGTCCTGCCCTAACGGGGCCAACGGGTGGTAGCCGTGAACAGCTCTACCGCATTCAAGTGATCCAGGCAGGAACTAAGCTAGCGCCACAAGTTCGTCTAAGTAGCACCGAGTATTTGGTTTCCTACGATCAGCTTTCTACAAAGCTTCAGCAAATTAATCGGCAGGGTGGCAAAGTTACCAATATTACTCCTGCCTAATGAGTCTGGTGTAGTGTTGCTACCGCTGACTCCTCTCTAAAAAATTAGCTCTTCCCCAGGAGAATTTCCAATGCCAATTACCGCAGCAGCCTCCCGGTTGGGAACGTCGGCTTTTAGCGACGCAGCACGGGTGGAACTCCGTCCAAATTATACGAAGGAAGACGTTGAAAACGTCATTCGTGCGGTCTATCGCCAGTTGTTGGGCAATGATTATCTGATGGCATCTGAGCGCCTAACTAGCGCTGAGTCGCTTTTGCGCGACGGTAAAATGAGTGTGCGTGAATTTGTCCGTGCCGTCGCTAAGTCTGATTTGTATAAGACTAAGTTTTTGTACAACAATTTCCAAACACGAGTAATTGAACTCAACTACAAACACTTGTTGGGTCGCGCTCCTTACGATGAATCGGAAGTGGTTTATCACCTAGATTTGTACGAAAACGAGGGATTCGATGCAGAAATCGATTCCTACATCGATTCGGCCGAATACCAAGAGAACTTTGGTGATAACGTCGTTCCCTACTATCGGGGTTTCCAATATTACACTGGAGCCAGGACAGTCGGGTTCACCAATTTATTTAAGCTGTACCGCGGGTATGCCAACAGCGATCGCTCACAAGCAGACGGCAACTTGCCTCACCTCGCCCGTAACTTGGCCCAAAACCGCCCATCCTCGATCGCTAGCCCTTCAGGCACTGGTAGCTACGCCCACTTCCGCGCTTCGGATGATATTGCTCCCAACAAAGCATTGGGTGGTTCCTACGGTGAAAGCGGTCGGATCTACCGGATGGAAGTCGCTGGAATTCGTGGCCCTGGCTATCCCAGTGTACGCCGTAGTAGTGTGGCGTTCCTGGTGCCCTACGAGCAACTGTCTGCCAAGATGCAGCAGGTTCAACGAACAGGTGGCAAGATCGTCAGCATCACCCCTGCTTAACTTGGGTTTAAGGAGATGGGGGAATGGGGTGGAAATTTTCGCTTCATGGCTTCATCTCTTGAATCCCATCATCTCTTGAATCCCATCATCTCTCTTCTTTCATCCTTATCACTATACGTATCAGGAGAAGCACCCCATGTTTGGTCAAACTGCTGTTGGTAGTGCGGCAAACACCCCTTCGGGTAGCCGGATGTTCCGGTATGAAGTTGTCGGTTTGCGCCAGAATGCTGAAACGGACAAGACAAGCTATCCCATTCGCCAAAGCGGTAGCGTGTTCATCACAGTGCCTTACAACCGTATGAACGAAGAAATGCAGCGAATCTTGAGAATGGGCGGCAAGATTGTCAAGATTGAACCCCTGGTTGTTGAGTAGGTTGTTGGTTGGGGCACATGGTAGAGCGGCTGAACCTAAATCCTGAGTTACCGATGGAACGATCGCCTGTAATGTTGGCAGGGGCTGAACCCTTGACGGCAGAGCAGGCGATCGCGAATTTGCGGCATGAGGATTTAAGTTTGCGCTACTACGCGGCCTGGTGGTTGGGCAAGCATCAGGTGTCTGATCCCGTCGCAGTGGATGCCCTCATTGCAGCCCTGGAGGACGACTCTGATCGGACTGAGTTGGGCGGTTACCCGTTGCGGCGGAATGCGGCCAGAGCGTTGGGCAAACTGGGAGACGATCGTGCGGTTCCGGGCTTAATCCAGTGCCTGGACTGTGACGATTTTTATGTGCGGGAAGCTGCGGCCCAATCTTTAGGGATGCTGGGCAATGCTGCTTGTGTCCCTACCTTGATTCGCTTGCTCGATGGTGGGGTTGCCGCTGCTCAGTTTGTGGCGGGTCGGCCTCATTTGGCTCAACCTTATGAGGCGGTAATTGAAGCATTGGGGGCGTTGGGGGCAACAGTGGCGATCAATCTCATTCGCCCCTTTGTGGATCATCCTGTGGCCCGAGTCCAGTATGCTGCGACCCGCGCTATGTACCAACTGACCCAGGAAGCCAAGTATGGCGATCGCCTGGTGGAAGCGCTTAACGGTACAGATGTCCAACTGCGGCGTACGGCCTTATCTGACCTCGGTGCGATCGGCTATGTCCCTGCTGCCGAGGCAATTGCCACCTCCGCAACTGAAAATAGCTTCAAACTCTTCGCCCTCAAAGGCTTGCTGGAACATCAACTCCGCTCAACGCCAGATCACGCCCTGAGTGATCGAGCGCTCGAGGTTATGGATTTGATGGATAACCTGTTGTGAGGGATTTGGTATTAGGTTCTCGGGTCTATCTAGGTTTTTCTTAGCTAGTTCCTGCCCTAACTCCTATCCTCTCTGGCTCTTCCTTCTGATATGGAGTTCATCGCATCTAAAATGCCTGACTTGTCTCAACTGACCACCGCGATCGACCAAGCAACTTCACCCGTTGAACTGATTGGTGCAGTGCAGGCTTTGGCGGCAGCAAAGTTGGAGACAGGCATTCCAGCCTTAATCAAAGCTTTGGGCTATAACAATCCGGGGGCGGCAGTGGTGGCCGTGGGGGGCTTGGTGCAGTTAGGGGATGTGGCAGTGGCACCCTTGCTGGAGCAGTTGGATGGATATAACTACGGGGCAAGAGCTTACGCTATTCGGGCACTGGCCGCGATCGCCAATCCGCGTGCTTTAGATGTGCTATCAGAGGCGGCAGCAACTGATTTTGCTCCCAGCGTTCGCCGCGCCGCCACGAAGGGGCTAGGGCATTTACGTTGGGAGGAATTGCTTCCTAACCAACAGGCGCAAGCCCAAAGGCAAGCCTTGCAGGTTCTGTTGCAGGTCTCTGAAGATCCGGACTGGGCTATTCGTTATGCCGTTGCGGTGGGGTTGCAAGCCCTGGGTGAATCTGCCATTGAACATTCAACTTGGCGAGCCATCCACGATTGCCTCCATACACTTGCTACCACGGATTCCGATTTGGCGACTCAGGCTCGCGCCACCGTTGCCCGCGATCGACTCCACCAAAACCGCTCTCCTCAATTATCTGTTTGCCACTAATCTAAACTTCTCGTTGTCCTTTCAAGAGACTTTACGACTATGCCGATTCCTCTCCTCCAATCTACTCTTAAGACTCAGAATCAGCGCGTTGAGGGCTTCGATGTGCCTGATGAGGACGATCCTCAAATTTATCGTCTGCGCGATGCCACTTCTGACACGGATGTGAGCAATCTCATCTGGGCCGCCTACCGCCAGATCTTCAGCGAACACCTGATTTTGGACAGCTATCGCCAACCATTCCTGGAATCCCAACTGCGGAACCGGGCAATTTCTGTGCGGGAATTTATTCGCGGCTTGGGCAAATCCGATGTATTTCGGCGCGAGGTGGCTGATACCAATTCCAACTACCGCCTAGTGGATATTATTCTGAAGCGGTTCCTGGGGCGCGCCAGTTATGGCCGAGATGAAGAAATTGCCCGGTCGATCGTCATTGCCACCCAAGGCTTACACGGCTTCATTGATGCAGTGGTAGACAGCGACGAGTACCAACAAAACTTTGGTGATGACATCGTGCCCTACCAACGTCGCCGCATGGAAGGTCGTCCGTTCAACCTGGTTAATCCACGCTACAGCGAATACTGGCGCGGTCGTCTGTTCCAACTGGGCATGAGCCGTTCTTACTATCAGGTTCGGACTTATCAGGCAGGCGATCTGGATAGGAGAGTGATTCGGCAAGCGATTCCGGCGCAGTTCTTATCGATGGCCAGCGGGATGCTCACCCCCCAACTAGAAACGCAGCGTTTTGTGGCTCGATCGTCCTCCAGTGCCATCAAGGTGCCAGATATGGCTCGTGAAGATAGCAAGCCGACCGTCAAGCCGGTTGCCGCTGCGTTACCCTATCGCTACATTCCTAGTGATCCAAAGGTATAAATTCCCTGCTTTACTCGATTAACCCTACCTACCACATCAGCTATGTCGATTCCCCTCTTGGCTTACAGCCCCAGTTCCCAAAATCAGCGCGTTGCTGGCTACGAAGTACCTGGTGAGGACACACCTTACATTTATCGATTGGAAGATTGTGCCGACCTGAGTGATATTGAACAGCTCATTTGGGCCGCCTATCGCCAGGTATTTAGTGAACACGTCATTCTCAAAAGCAGTCGTCAATCTAACCTTGAATCGCAACTGCGAAATCGGGCGATTACCGTACGTGACTTCGTTCGAGGTTTAGCTAAATCTGCAACCTTCCGCACCTTGGTGATTGAAACCAACTCCAATTACCGAATTGTGGAATTGAGCTTAAAGCGCTTACTCGGACGTGCGCCCTACAACAAAGATGAGGAACTTGCCTGGTCGATTAAGATCGCGACGTTAGGCTGGGAGAATTTTGTGGATACGTTGTTGGATAGCGACGAGTATCTGCAAACATTTGGCGAGAATACGGTACCTTACCAGCGGCGACGGTTCAAAGATCGACCGTTTAATCTGGTGACTCCTCGCTACGGTGATTACTGGCGGGACAAGTTGGAAGAGTCCCGGTACAAGTGGGGCGATGTGCGGAATTTCCTGGATATGGCGCGATCGGTCAGCGTTACCCCCGCGCAAACGGTGACTGTGAAAACCGAGAACATCACAATCCCAGATATGACTCGCAAAACAGCAACCTCAGGAGTTCCCGTTTCAATCAACACCGCATCCAGTTTTCCCGTTCGCTGATGATCTGCTGTAGAGATGTTTAACTAAACGTCTCTACACGACAGAACTTTGTGTTTTTTACCTCAAAAGCTAGCTTGATTTGTATTTTGGAAGGGTTTGGTTTATAGACTTGTGAAGCTAGCTTTCTAATTCTTTTTTCTAACCGTATTGAAGGAGAGATTTAGCATGGCCTTGCCTCTGTTAGAGTACAAACCCACATCTCAAGATCAACGAGTTTTCAGAGCTAGTTTAGCTGACTTAAATGAGGACACTGGATTTATTTATCGGTTAGGTGATGCTCGAACCCCTGGCGAATTGGATGAACTGATTTGGGCTGCCTATCGGCAGGTATTTAATGAGCAGGAGATTCTTCAGTTTAATCGCCAAGTTGCCCTCGAAACTCAACTGAGAAATCGAGTGATTACAGTCCGTGATTTCATCAAAGGTTTAGCAAAGTCTGAGCGATTTTATCAACTTGTTGTTGAACCGAATAATAATTATCGGTTAGTCGAAATTAGTCTCAAGCGTTTGCTAGGACGATCGCCCTACAACGAAGACGAAAAAATCGCCTGGTCTGTGCAAATTGCCACCTTGGGCTGGGATAAATTTGTGGATGCGTTGCTAGCCAGTGAAGAATACATTCGCTGGTTTGGAGACAATACCGTTCCTTACCAACGCAACCGTTTAACGGAACGTCCCCACAGTTTTACTCCACGCTACGGTGCAGATTATCGGAATAAGTTACCGCAACCTCGCCCCTACACACCGATCGCTCGCTTCAAACCAATGTTTGAGCAATTTGAACCGTTTACCTGGGACAAATTCCGGCAGCGATCGCAGTGGGGATCGGTCGCAGGATTATCTCTGGTGGGTGCGGCCTTACTTGTTGCTTTAATTGCAATTTCGGCGGCAGCTAATGCCGCAGGTTGAGTTGAGCGGGCGAAACTCTTACGTCCCTTTCACGGGATAATGAAGCAAGGCCATTGAAAGCCGCTTTTGACAAATCATTTCGTTAGATTGCAAGCGTGTGTTTGAAACTCTAACTTCCGTTGTTCGATCGTCGGTTGCAAGTCATTTTTTGTTTGTTCATTATTTAGGGAGACTCTGGCATGGCTCTGCCTTTGCTTGAATACAAACCAACCACTCAAAACCATCGAGTTCGTAGCTTCGGTGTTGCGGACTTAAATGAAGACACCCCCTATATCTATCGCCTAGAAGATATTTCTTCTGATGGCGATTTCCAAGCCCTGATTTTTGCGGCCTATCGGCAAGTCTTCAGTGAGCATGAAACCCTCAGATTCAACCGCCAAATTACTCTAGAAACTCGCTTGAAGAATGGTTCTATTACCGTTCGCGACTTCATTCGGGAATTGACAAAATCTGAGCGGTTCTACCGTACTGTTGTTGAAGTGAACAGTAACTATCGGCTGGTGCAAATTTGCCTCAAGCGCTTGTTGGGACGTGATTCCTACAATCAGGATGAAGAAATTGCCTGGTCGATCGTCATTGCAACCAAAGGATTTCACGGGTTTGTGGATGCGCTGGTTGACAGCGACGAATACACTCAGGTGTTTGGAGACTTCACCGTGCCTTACCAACGGAAGCGGATGGAAGGTCGTCCCTTCAACCTGGTCACGCCTCGTTACGGCGAAGAAGCCTACCGCGACAGCTACGGTACAACTAAGTACGACTGGCGCTTCACGATCGAGAAGTTCTACACCAAGAAGTATCAAGAACGCCAACTGCCCGAAGGCGATCCCCGTCGCTTTGCTGGCATTGCGGCATCGATCAATACCAAAGGCAACTACGCCCAAGGTGTGCGAGCGGCCGATATTGATTACTTGAACAAAGTGCCTCGGCGTCGTTAGTCGTTAGAAGTTAGGTTTTGAGTTTTAAGCTCTAAATGTTGAGTTTAGGCTTTACCTTAAAGCTCAAAATTCAAAACTCATAACTAATCATGGCTGGGTTTGGTGGCTGATTGTAGAGCGATTGTTTGCAATGAGCCATCAAGCCCAGTTTGTACTTCCATCTCAATCTACGATCTCACAGTGGGTAAATAGGCCGAAGTTTATCTGCATTAATTCACAGAAACAATCTTCTATGGGACTGGAGATCTGCGTAACTTTCAGGAATGGGATTCTATCACCAACCAAGTTAGAAGAAATCAGAGCAAACTTGGTTGGTGATGTCTAAAAAACGCTGGACAGTTGCAGTTGGATTTTTGCGAGAAATCACTACAACTTCCACCATTGGAGTTGTTTCTTGGAGCGGCTTATAAACAACGCCTTGCCGCTGGAGATTTTGTAACGAGTGGGGCACGATCGCGACTCCTATTTCAGCGGCGACGAGGCTGACGATCGTTTGCATTTGAATCGCCTCCTGCGTTACTTGCGGATTAAACCCAGCTTGTAAACAGACTCCCAAAATTTGATCGTGTAATCCTGGAGCCACCACCCGTGGAAACAAGATAAATGGCTCCTGCGCCAGGGATTTCACAGACACCTGTACGGCATTGCGAAAAGGGTGACATTCTGGCAGGGCGACGATTAACGGCTCCCGGAAAATAACAGTGGCTTCCAGGGTTGGGTTGGCAATGGGTGGGCGCACAAACCCAATGTCTAGTTTGCCTTCTACGACAGCCTGCACCTGTTCGCGGGTTGTTAACTCTTGGAGTTCCAGCGTGACAGCCGGAACTTGCCGCCGAAAAGCCTGCAGAATTCGGGGAAGGATATTGTAGGCTGTTGAACTCACAAAGCCGATCGCCAGTTGTCCCGCCTCTCCCCGACTGGCCTGCCGTCCCTGCTCCACAGCGTGATCGAGAACGTGCAGCACCTGTCGAGCTTCTGCTAAAAACGCCGATCCTGCTTCTGTTAACTCGACTCGCCGCTTGGTGCGATGAAACAACTGAAACCCCAGTTCGGCTTCCAGTTGCCGAATTTGTTGGCTCAAAGGAGGTTGGGCCATATGCAGGCGATCGGCAGCCCGACTAAAGTTCAATTCTGCCGCAACTGCAATGAAATAGTGGAGATGACGCAGTTCCATAAACTTATACTTTAAAAGTATTAATATCACTCTAAATATATATTGGACATCTATAAATGGATTTCCTACAGTCGAGGTAGAGGACTGAGGCACGATATTTATGGTTTCATCAATTCGAGTTCGAGCTGCCACGCTCGCGGATCTCGATCAAATTTTGGCGTTCATTCAGCAAAAAGCAGCCTTCGATGGGTTTCAAGCGCCTCTAGTTGCCACGGCTGACCGCTTACAGCAAACTTTATTTGGCCCTGATCCTTGCGCTGAAGTCGCCTTTGCTGAGGTCGCTGAGACAGCGGTGGGGTTCATCCTGTTCACACAACTGTATTCCAGCTTTTTGGCGCAATCTACCTTGTGGATTGATGATTTGTTTGTGCTGCCCAAGTGGCGACGGCAGGGCATCGGTAGGGCTTTGTTGAAATATGTAGCAGCACTTGCTAAAACGCGCCATTGTGAGCGGATTGAATGGACAGTGGCAACTCAAAATGACGCTGGGATTCAGTTTTACCAGCAGCAGGGGGCGCAAATTCGAACAGAGGTGCGGCTATGTCGGTTGAATGCTCAAACGATCGCCACCCTCGTTCAGGCTGAGGAGCAAGAATTTTGATGAGAAGAACCCATGGGATTGTTTAAGTCACCTGCCAGACAAGATCCATTGCTGGCCCTCCGCTTTGCGAATTACCGGAATCTGGCGATCGCGCGGCTCATTCTCTTGACTGTATTTCAGATGCAGACCGTCACTGTTGGGTGGGAACTGTATGAACGCACTCGCGATGCCTTAGTGCTGGGTGGGGTGGGGCTAATTCAAATTTTGCCCATCATGGCTGTCACGGTTCTAGCGGGCCATTTTGCCGATCAGTCTCAGCGCAAACGGATTATCCTCCTGTGTGGAGCTTTGATGGCGGTGAGTGCCCTGGGTCTTATGCTGGTTTCGTTGTATCAAGCTCCGATCTGGATGGTTTACGCTTGTTTGTTTCTTTCGGGTTTGGCGCGGGGCTTTCACAAACCGGCCACCGATGCGTTGCTATGGCAATATATTCCCGCCACGGCCTATACCAATGCTGCAACCTGGAATAGTACAGTGTTTCAGTTTTCTTCTGTAGCCGGCCCCGCGTTCGGAGGGTTACTCATTGCCGCTTTAGGCGGTGCTTTTCCGGTTTATGCGCTCGTGACGCTGGCCACCCTGGTCTATCTAGGATTGATCGGGCGCTTACCGGATAGCCGCACAGCCCTGAACAGCGAACCGTTGTCGCTGCGATCGCTGGGGGCTGGGTTCCAATTCCTACGGCAGCATCCCGTCGTACTGGCCGCCATCAGTCTGGATTTGTTTGCTGTCTTGCTAGGTGGGGCGGTGACGTTGCTGCCTGTTTATGCCAAAGAAATTTTGCATGTGGGTGCAGCGGAATTAGGTTGGATGCGAGCTGCCCCCGCGATCGGCGCGTTGCTCATGGGGGCTATTTTGGTTAACCTGCCACCCATTCAACCAGCAGGAAAAGTCCTATTGGGTGCTGTTGCCGGATTTGGCCTGGTGACGATCGTCTTTGGCCTATCGCAATCGCTGTGGCTGTCGATCTTCATGCTGGTGCTGACGGGCGCACTGGACAACATCAGTGTGGTGATTCGGCATACGCTCGCTCAACTCTGGACACCCGATCACCTACGCGGTCGTGTTTCGGCCATCAACAGTGTTTTTATCAGCATGTCAAATGAATTGGGCGGGTTTGAATCTGGCCTGGTGGCAGCGTTGGTGAGTCCCGTTTTTTCGGTGGTTAGTGGAGGGGTGGGAACGATCGTCGTGGTGATAATTGTGGCGCTCCTGTGTCCTAAAATGCGCCATTTGCAAGAACTCAAGCGATCGCCAGAAGTAGCGTAAGTGCGCTCATTCTTACAACAACTCGATCGCCCCACTACTGGTTGATGCGCTCTTACTCTATAATTCGCTGAATACTTTTGTAGGACTAGAGTCGCGCCATGCTTCCAGTGATTTACTCAGACGAGTTTTTGCTGCACGAAACGGGCTATTTTCATCCCGAGAAACCGGAGCGCCTGACTGCAATTAAGGATGGGTTGAAGGCTGCACCCTGGGCGACTCAGCTAGCCTGGAGATTGCCAACGCCGATCGAACAACGATCAGTCTTGGCGGCGATCGAGCAAGCCCACACAACCCAGTATGTTGATATCATTCGCATGATTTCCAACCGAGGCGGCGGCTACCTGGATGCAGATACACCAGTTTCGCCCCGTACGTTTGAGGTGGCCCAATTGGCTGTGAGTGCCTGGTTGGATGCTGTCGATTTAGTGTTGCAAACAGGCGCACCGAGTTTTGTGCTATCTCGCCCACCGGGACACCATGCCCTGAGCGATCGGGGGATGGGATTTTGCATTTTTGCCAATGCGGCGATCGCGGCTTTTTATGCCTTGGAGCGCCCAGACGTAAGCCGAGTCGCGATTCTAGATTGGGATGTGCATCACGGCAACGGGACCCAGGCGATCGTCGAAACGCATCCCGCGATCGCGTACTGCTCCTTACACGAATCGCCTCAATATCCGGGCACGGGAGCTGTCGATGAGCGGGGTTTTCACCAGAATGTGCTAAATGTGCCGTTGCGTCCCGGTAGCACGATCGCCGACTATCGATCGGCGTTTGAGCAAGCGGTTAAGCCATTTCTTAAAAACTTTCAGCCTGACTTGCTAATTGTTAGCGCTGGTTATGATGCTAATCAGGCTGACCCCTTGGCCGGTATTTGTTTGCAACCCCAGGATTACAGTCTCCTAACTGCCGAATGTTTGCAACTCACGCGGAAAATTGTTTTTGGTTTAGAAGGTGGCTATGACCTGGAGGCACTGGCTCAATCTGTTGCAGCCACGATCGAAACCTGTTTGGGTAGTGATCTGCAAAAAACCTCAAGGAACAATTGATTCGGCAGAGTTAAATCGTTACAGGCTGCGATCGCCTGGAGCAAGGTTGGCCTGTAATCTAGATGTCAGGGTGTCATTTGGAGAGCAATCCCGCATGATTGACTTTCAACAACTCGCCAGCCTTGCCTTATTTCTGGCGCTGCTGCTATTGGGCTTTATTTTGGTGCTGATTGCCTTTATCCCCATCAGTTTTGGCCTCACGATTAATATGCTGGGGCGCGATCGCTGGTTTTCGCTCGGTCTGGGGGCGATTCTGCTCCTGTGTTGTTTTGGGTTACTCTCCAGTGGTGCTTTTCCCAAGCTTGCCAGTCAAACCTTACTTAATCCTGCCGATGCTGCCGCTCGATTCGGCACTCAAACTTCCCAGCGTTATATTTCCGTTCCAGTCGGCCAAGCGATCGATTGCATCCCCATGACCTCCAGTGCCCAACGTGTGCCAACGCTCAATATTCGGAATGAGCGCTCTACGGATGATCCAGCGATCGTCGCAGCCATTAAATGTCCTCAAGCAAATCTCAAATCTGGTGATTCGACATCAACGTTGGTGTTTTTGGAGGATGGGGGCAATAGTGGTTTAAATCAAGGTTGGGCTAAAGTTCGGTACGAAATTACTGGTTGGGTCGCCAAAGATCGCCTGGACTTTTCCAACAAAAATCAATCTCCTTCGTAGGATTTCAAAGCCCGATACCAATTTGATGGGGAAGAAGGGCGAGTAATTTTAGATTGGGTGCAGTTGCTTACAATACACGCGATCGCAGCGAGCCGTTTCCACTCCTACAGCGGGAACATAACCATGGCGCTCATAAAGTTGTACCGCTTCTTGCAACACACTGGCGGTTTCAATCCAGATTTGCTCAAACCCACAAGTGGCGATCGTTGTCTCCAATTGAGTTAACAAAAACTTGCCCAGTCCTTGCCCCCTGGCTGCTGACAACAAATACATCTTGCGAATTTCCGCTGCATTTTTGCCTCGTTGAATTGGATAATACGCACCCGTGCCCACAATGGTTTGACGCTGCTCGATTACCCAAAACTCGCCACCCGTTTCCAAATAATAGGTTTCTACTTGTAAAACATCCCGGTCTGCGCCCTCCGGTTCCCAACCCAGACCATACTCTGCTAAAACTCGGCGAATCACGTCAGCCGCTGGCAGGCGATCGTCCGGTTGCCACGATCGCACAAGAAAATCTTGGTAAGCAATTCGCATGATGGCAGGCGCTACTTGCCTTTTTTCTTCCCAGCCGACAAGTCTACTTCTTCCAACTCAGATAAGCGAAACGTCACCAACTTATCCCAGTTGCCGCCTTCAAATAAAACTGCAACCTTGCCATCACTGACGCGCTGAACCAATCCTTGAAATTGATAGTAGGTGTCTTCAGGGTTAATGACCCGAACGGCTGAACCTGGCAAAATCATAGCTTTCGTTTGTGGTTGTTTAGGCTTGCATCCATTAGCTTACAGGTTGAACGCAGCAACCTGAACTCAATCAAGATAAAAACTGCTTTTACGGGTGTTGCAGTTGGGTTTATGACTGCTCAAAATTTCAAACGCTGCCGGAAATTGGCGACCGATTCCACAACCCCGATCGCTAGAAAGTTCATAATCAGCGATGACTTACCGTAACTCAGAAATGGGAGGGGAATGCCGGTGACTGGCGACAGGCCGATCGTCATCCCCACATTGACCGTAACCTGGAATACCAGCATCGAAAAGACACCGATCGCGATGAGAGAACCAAAATTATCCTTGGCATTTTGGGCAATAATCACTAACCGCAAGCAGATGAGCCAGAAGGCAAACAGCACAGCCATACAGCCAACAAAGCCCAATTCTTCGCCGATCGCCGCAAAGATAAAGTCAGTATGTTGTTCTGGAATAAAGCTCAGTTGAGTTTGGGTGCCTTGATGTAGACCGCGTCCCCACAAACCGCCCGCTCCAATTCCAATCCGAGACTGAATCAAGTGATAGCCACCACCCAGCGGGTCCTGATCAGGATTTAGGAAAATAATTAACCGCTTTTTCTGATATTCCTTCAGCAAGCCCCACAAAAAATGCCCCAACCCACCAGACAGTAAATTGATGACCACCGCACCCAGCGTTCCCAGGCGATACCAGGGCAAACTGCGCCACGCGACTATACCAATTACCCCAATCCAAACAAACCAGACGGGCAGGAATATGTTAAACAAAATGGCCGAAACGAAGGGGGAAATCAGTAAGAGTAACCAACCCGGATTCGCATTGCCCCAATACAGCATCCCCATGGTGATTGCACCAAAGATCAGGGATGTCCCCAAGTTCGGTTCCAGAAACACAAAAATCCAGGGGACTGCTGCAATCGCTAATGCCCGCAATGTCGCAGGAATAGTGGAAGCAGGCCGATCGTTCAAAACGGCTGCCATGGTGATGATGATACTTAGCTTGGCAAATTCCGATGGCTGTAGATTAAAGCCGAGAATCGTGATCCAGCGTTGTGCCCCCAAGCCTTCAGTTCCAAAAAACTTCACGGTAATCAACAGCAGAATTACGCTCGCGTAAACGCCCCAGTGCCAGGTCAAAAGCCATTCGTAGCGCCAGCGGGCGATCGCAAGGGCCAAAAATAGCCCAATCCCGCCAGTCGTCAAATGCTGCAACCCCCAGTTATTACCGCCCTGGTTCATCTCCACGCTGTTGATCATGACGGCACCCAGGACAGTTAAACCGATCGGCAGAATTAGCAAGAACCAGTCAATGTTTTGCCAGGGCTGGAGTATAGAACGCCAGCGAATTTGAGGAAAGGATCGTTGCAGCATGCAATGCAAAGAATGACAGCGAGAAGAGATAGGAATAAATCACTAGGGTATATTCTATCGTTCGATCGCCCTGTGCCCAATTTGCCTAACTTAGAGCTGCAATGGAGACGCGAGCGGCAATTTGTTGAGCAACAGCCGTGAGTGCTTGGGCCGATGCCGATGCCGGTTCTGCCAAAACGATCGGCAAACCGCGATCGCCCCCTTCCCGCAGGGGGATCTCCAATGGCACACAACCCAACAAAGGCACCTGCAATTCCTGCGCCGTTTTTTCGCCACCCGCTGACCCAAAAATGTCATACTGCTTGTCGGGCATGTCTGGTGGGATGAAATAACTCATATTTTCCACAATACCCAACACGGGCACCCGCAACTGCTGAAACATCTTTAAACCCCGTCTTGCATCCAGGAGGGCGACAGTTTGCGGCGTAGTGACAATGACTGCACCTGCCATCGGCACCGCTTGAGCCATCGTTAGTTGCGCATCGCCTGTTCCGGGTGGCATATCAACAATTAAATAGTCCAACTCGCCCCACCGCACCTGGTACAGAAATTGGCGAATAATCCCGTTCAACATCGGCCCACGCCAGATTACGGGTTGATCCTTATCAATCAGGAAACCCATCGACACCAGCTTTACCCCATGGTTAAAGGCCGGTTCTAGTACTTCTCCCTGGGCACCCTGCTGCACAACCACATTGGCACCGTCTAAGCCCAGCATGGTTGGGGTATTGGGACCGTAAATATCCGCATCAATCAATCCCACTTTTGCCCCAGCTTGAGCCAGAGCCACGGCCACGTTGACAGCAACTGTACTTTTACCCACGCCACCTTTACCACTGGAGATGGCCACGATATTTTTCACGCCGTCAATTCCCTGGCGATCGGGCAGTCCCTTTTGTTGAGGTGTTTCTGCGGTGACTTCAACGTCCACCTTTTCGACCCCTGGCAGAGTTTTCACAGCCCGCTCACAATCTTCCACAATGAATTGTCGCAAGGGACAAGCAGGAGTCGTTAACACTAGAGTAAAGCGAACTGTTCCGCCATCGATTTGGACGTTCCGGATCATATTCAAATCCACAAGGCTTTTGCGGAGTTCAGGATCCTGTACAGGGTGCAGAACTTCGAGGACGGAACTAGAACTGAGGGTTTGAAGCATCTTTATTTTATGAAGGAGTTTCGATAGACTCTACCTCGATCTTAGATCGAGTCGAGACTCTCACTCCACGATGCTTTACCGACATATCTATCAATCAAACTCTATTTCTCGGTCGCTCACGTTCGCGATCGCCTACTCCCACTGCCACTGCTCCACTTTGCGATCGCCCCGGCTATCCTGCTCAACCGATTGCACCAATTTTTGCGCAACTTGAGCCGCACAGGGCCGTATCAATGACCACAGAATTGGAGATAACCATCCCTTCAACGTGACAGAGTATGACACACACGTCCCACAAACAGTTGACTTCACTTGATAAGTGACTTTTTCCTCCAGCCCTGGCAGCACCAAAATTCGAATGCTAAATAACTCTCTAGGGCTAACCCGTTCGACAAAAATTTGGATTGGAATCGGAATCAGGCGGGTAATGGCCTGGTAAATCAGTCCGGGTTTTGCGACCAATCCATTAGGTACATTGGTGCTTGCCAATATCGGATGCCAGGATACGTCTGCCAGGTTTGTGATCTTTTTCCATAACTCATCAACCGAGGCAGAACTGGTGGCCTGATAGGTTTTGATCAACAGGTTTTGAGGATGCCGCCCTTTAGCATCACTCAATCCAGGCAGAAACACAAATCTGGACATGCGCTTTTCCCGACCCAACCATAAACATACATTTTAGGTAAACTGGAGTAACTCCAACATCTGTTTTAAGAAGTGTTGGCGAAACTTAATAGAGAGCAGGGTTCAACGACAATCCTCTATTTTTAGGAATGAGAATTAAATAAAGTAGCAAATTCTGTGGAATGGGTATCCTGCCCGTCACTCACAGCCGCGACGGCTATGCCACTTTATTAAATCTATAGTCCTTACTTACTCAACATTTCTTTAAGCAAAGCTGCCCTTAACTGTGGTCAGATCTAAGGCTGGGGGTTCTTGCCATTTCACCGTATTCAGAGTTCGTGAGTGGCAACCCAGCCGTTGCATTCTGAGCCAATAATTAACGCTATACCACTGGGATTTTTTAAGATATGACCGCGTTTTCCACCTCTGAAGTCACTACAACTAACCAGGTGTTTCCCCCTAGCGATTCCCGCGATCGCGTCAGTCAATTCATGCGGCAGTTCCAAGACCGAATCTGTGATGGGTTGGAACAACTAGATGGCGTAGGTAAGTTTTGCGAAGATTCCTGGCAGCGGGAAGAGGGCGGCGGCGGTCGTTCTCGCGTGATGCGCGAAGGTGATGTATTTGAACAGGGTGGAGTGAACTTTTCTGAGGTTTGGGGTAAGGATTTACCTCCTTCCATCTTAGTTCAACGCCCCGAAGCCGCTGGTCACGGATTTTATGCGACAGGGACCTCGATGGTGTTGCACCCCCGCAATCCTTACATCCCCACCGTTCATCTCAACTACCGTTACTTTGAGGCGGGACCCGTCTGGTGGTTTGGCGGTGGCATTGATCTCACTCCGTACTATCCCTTTGTCGAAGATGTCATTCATTTTCACAGCACTCTGAAGCAAACCTGCGACACCCATCATCCCCACTACTACCAGGCATTTAAACTCTGGTGCGATGAATATTTTTATCTGAAGCATCGAAATGAAACCCGTGGCGTGGGTGGACTTTTCTTTGACTATCAAGATACTCAAGGCAAACTCTACCCGGTTTCCTATCCTGGCGCTCAAAGCGATACGATCGCGGCCCAATATAGCCAAGCTGTTGGGGCTGTAAAAGGACGTACCTGGGAAGACCTATTTGCTTTTGTGCATGATTGCGGCCATGCCTTCCTCCCTGCCTACAGCCCGATCATCGAGCGACGTAGAGCAACTAAGTACGGCGAGCGGGAGCGCAACTTCCAGCTTTACCGCCGTGGCCGATACGTTGAATTCAATCTGGTTTACGATCGCGGCACCATCTTCGGTTTACAAACCAATGGGCGCACTGAATCGATCCTCATGTCCCTGCCTCCTTTAGTTCGCTGGGAGTATGCCTATCAGCCTGAACCTGGTTCCCGCGAAGCAGAACTTTACACAACCTTCCTCAAGCCGCAAGACTGGCTCAATTGGGACAGGTCGGCCCAATAATGGATAAACAAAGTTTAGTGCCTTTCGGCTTCTGCCTTCTGCCCTAGCCACGATTTCCTCATCCGGCCAACGCACGAAGTGAATCAACAAAATCACATCCGATTTGTTGGAATTCTGTGGTTTTGTGTCAAGACTAAAGTCAGCAACGACGATCGTTTGCGCACAAGCCAATTATCCGCAGTGTTTAGGAGAGGGTAGGCGATCCCCATGGAGCAGAAATCCATTCAAATGGAACAGAAAACTCACACAACTCAGGATGGCACAGTCGTTATTGTCCTAACTCCAACTGGTCGCTTAGATATTACTACGGCTTGGCAATTTCGGCTCAAGCTCCAGGAATGTATCTCAAAGCTCAGCCATCATGTAGTTGTGAATTTAGGTCAAGTTAATTTTATAGACAGTTCCGGGCTGACATCCCTGGTCGCTGGAATGAGAGATGCAGACAAAGTGAGGGGCAGCTTTCGTATCTGTAATGTGCATCCCGAAGCTCGACTGGTATTTGAAGTGACCATGATGGATTCAGTGTTCGAAATTTTTGATGCTGAGGACGAGGCGTTAGAAGGTGTACCTCGAGGGATTGCCAGTTAAAGACAACAAAGAGAAAAGTTCCTCTGTCATACTGGAAAACGTTCTCTATGTTGCTCACTTTATGTTTGGTTCTTATCAGCAGAGTTGTTTGCGAATTGAAATTCGTGCTTCAGAACAAAGGCTGCGGGATAGCTTATTGCAATCCACAAATTTGCGTCGATGGTTGTTCCCACAGCGGCTCTCACAAGGATTACCGGAAGAATTGGCTCCTGGATTGAGCTTCACGAGTTGGGCAGGAGTGATTCCAATTCAGCATCAAGTCGAGTATGTCGATAAAAGCACTCTGCGTTTGTTACTCAGCCAGGGCATTGATGGGTTTCACGAATGGCGATGGGGAGAAGGTTGGCTTCAATCTCGAATTGAAGGGATCTCCTTACTCCCCCTATCCCTTGGCCAAACGCTAGCGTTAACGAACTTACGGCAATTCTTGATTACCTCGAACTCTTAACCTCACAGAATCAGCATGGGATTCTAATCCTTCGGCTGTGGCGAGTAGGTCGATCGCTCCCGCCACTTTTTGTAACGCTATTGGAGAGTATTGAATCAGACTGGAGTGCTTCATGAAAGTTTCCACGCCTAAAGGAGACGCATACCGCGCTGCTCCAGATGTAGGAAGCGTGTGATTAGGGCCAGCTAAATAATCTCCAACTGCTTCAGGTGTGGATGCGCCCAAGAAAATTGCTCCAGCGTGACGAATTTTTTCTAGCAGTGCCCAAGGATCAGCGACTTCCAGTTCTAAATGCTCAGGGGCGAACTCATTGGAAAGTTCTGCTGCGACATCCAGGGATTCAACAACGACAATCAGCCCGTAGTGGGCGATCGCTTTCTCTGTGAGCAACCGACGAGGGTGATCGGCTAACTGACGTTCCACTTCGTCAACCACTTTACGAGCCAACACTGAGTCATCTGTTAGCAGAATGGCAGATGCCATCTGATCATGCTCGGCTTGTGCCAGCATATCCGCCGCTACGAAGACGGGATTGGCGGATCGATCAGCAATTACCAAGACCTCTGAGGGGCCAGCTAACGAGTCGATCCCCACCAAGCCAAAGACTAATTTTTTGGCCAAGGTGACATATATGTTCCCAGGGCCGGTGATGACATCTACTTTAGGGATCGTTTCGGTACCGTAGGCCAGAGCTGCGATCGCTTGTGATCCACCAACACGGTAAATTTCCTCTACGCCGACTTCTTGTGCAGCCACCAATACCGCTGGATTAATTCCTTTGTCTGAACCCGGAGGCGTTACCATCACAATCCGTGGCACTTTTGCCACTTTTGCTGGAATGGCATTCATCAACACAGTACTAGGGTAGGATGCCTGTCCACCTGGCACATAAATCCCCGCGCGGTCAACCGGCGTGTAACGCTTACCAAGGACGACCTCATCCTCACCAAAATGAACCCAACTTTTAGGAACTCTTTGGCGGTGGAAAGCTTCAATCTGCCGACAAGCCAATCGGATTGCATCAAGTAGCTCTTTGGACACCTGCTGATAGGCCGCGTCTAACTCAGAGCCACTAACTCGCAGGGTGTCTGGTTTGAGCTCAATTCGATCAAATTCATGGGTGTAGTGCAAAACTGCCCTATCCCCCTGGCGTTGTACAGCCTGAAGCACTTCCCGCACAGTTGCCTCCTTATGGAGGACTTGGTCGTCGTGGGTGCGGTCACAGATACGACGCAATTCTGCTCGTGCCTCAGCCCGCTGAGTGATAATTCGCAACATGGAGTTCGAAGTGCCAATCTAGTGGGTTGCCCTGTCGAGAACAGTGATCTAAGGGGGCTCCAGACCATCGTGGAGAAATTTCAGCATGCCGCTCTCGTCACTTGATCTTAACCTGAATTTTCCAAGGATTGGGTTATTTCTCAAAAGAGATGCTATATTTATATACCTGGCATTAAGTTACTTTGCCTCATAGTGTTCAATAGATAGGGTTTAGGATTTCCTGTGGCTAACATCAAGTCTGCCATTAAGCGCGTACAGATTGCCGAGCGCAATCGTCTCAGAAACAAGAGTTACAAGTCAGCGGTCAAAACTTTGATGAAAAAATGCATTGCTGCCGTAGATACCCATGCGGCAAGTCCCAGTCCTGAGTCAATGCAGAATGTCCAACAGCAGATGGCATTGGCTTACAGCCGCATTGACAAAGCTGTAAAGACGGGTGCCTTGCATCAAAACAATGGGGCAAGGAAAAAGGCTCAATTAATGAAAGCTCTTAAGCGGGTTGAAGCGAAATCCTCTGCTTCCTGAACATTTTTTGGAAACTGAATTTGGTGGGCATAGATCTGCATTCGTAAGCACGGCTTGCCGTTCGATGGATTGTTTGGTTGTGCAAGAGTTAGGTGGCCCTCCATGATGTTGACTGATACTCACGTTCACGTTAATTTTGACACCTTTCAAGAAGATTTGGAGGGTGTTATTCAGCGTTGGCGCGAGGCTGGAGTTGTTCGCCTCGTGCATTCCTGTGTTGAGCCATCGGAGTTTGATTCCATTCGAGCGATCGCTGATCGTTGTCCAGAGCTTTTTTTTGCCGTAGGGTTGCATCCCTTGGACGTAGAAAAGACTTGGACCTCAGGCATGGTCAAGGAAATCTTGAGGCTGGCTCAGGTGGATCAGCGAGTTGTGGCCATCGGCGAAACTGGTTTGGATTTTTTCAAAGCCAGCAACCGATCCCAGCAAATTGAGGCTTTTGAAGCACAGCTAACCCTAGCTCAACAGCTTCAACTACCAGTCATTGTCCATTGTCGAGATGCAGCGGAGCCGATGGCAAATTACCTGCGTCGTTTTTGGGGACAACAGGGGCCGGTGCGGGGGGTGATGCATTGTTG
>Ga0224722_1000080_pt1 | contig 53723 bp, 51 predicted proteins | sample Balambano_FR1_Me_FD_161646 | JGI IMG/M metagenome (GOLD analysis project Ga0224722, IMG submission 161646) | Freshwater sediment microbial communities from Lake Towuti, South Sulawesi, Indonesia - Balambano_FR1_MetaG | ecosystem: Environmental > Aquatic > Freshwater > Lake > Sediment | place...
GGTGGCACACGCTCCGAGACTGGCTCAAACACCCGGATGAATCTGCAAACCTTGTTCGCCACTTGGGCTGCACAAGGCAAATCGGCCCTCGACGAGTGTCGGGCCTTGCTCGCGCACTATCGACCAGTTGCCTCGGTGCCTGCGCCTTTATCCCAAGTCTGAACTCTTACCCGACTAAGGCTGCCGAGTGGGTTGACGGGATAAGTCGGGTTTTCGGATCGCGATTCATCTATAAGGAAGCCGGAAGATTCGATTCATGCAGCAAGTCTGCAACGCAGGAGGAACATCATGATTCGTGTGACCGTTTTGTATCCGAACACCGGCAGCACCCACTTCGACAAGGACTATTACCTGAACCATCACGCGGCGTTGGTCCGAGAGCGGCTTGGCCCGCTGGGACTCCAACGCATTGAAGTGGACGAGGGCCTCGGCAGCCTCGCGCCGGATGGCAAGCCGCTGTATCACTTCATCGGCTACATGGTCTTCGACACGCTGGAAGGGTTTCAGAAGGGACTGGCTCAGCATGGCGCGGAGTTGGTAGGCGATATCCCCAATTACACCGACGCGCAGGCGCAAATTCAAATCAATCAAATGGTCGTGACCGAGTAATCGCGCAATGGTTGCGGCACAAACCGGTTGACCAGCAAAGCCGAGCCTGCCTGACGTTCGATGTCAAGCGCGAAGAACAAGGCCCTCGTCCTGCGGTTTTGGGACGAAATCTGGAACAAGCGCAACGTGGCTCTCGCGCACGACATCCTGCCATTGGACTACGCGGCGTTCGAAATCCCATGGGTCGAGCTGTGGCACGCCGCCTTTCCCGACTTCCGAGTGACGGTGAACGAGCTTGTTGCCGAGGGGGACACGGTGGTGTCCCGGGTCACTATCCGGGGCACCCACCGTGGCGAACTCAAGGGCGAGTTGGTGCGCTGGCTGACCGAGCCGCTGCCGCCCACCGGCAAGCGCATGGAGATTGACGGCATCTGGATCTTCAAGGTCACCGACGGGAAGATGCTGCGGGCAGAGACACGAGGCGTGGCGGATTGGTTGGGGTTGCTGAGGCAGTTGGGGGCGGAAACCACACCAGCAGACAACTCATGCGTTTGACGGGAAAGGTCATATTTCCAAGTGGCCCGTCACGTATAAAGCGTTCAGGAAATCGCATATCTGTAAGCGGAGGAGGTTTCGACAATGCCATATGCCAACAACCGCGGTGTCCGCATCCATTACAAAGTGGAAGGTGCAGGCCCACCGCTCGTGCTGCAACACGGGTTTACCGACAGCCTGGAGAGTTGGTACGAGAGGGGCTATGTCGCCGCCTTGAAGGGTGATCATCAACTCGTTCTGATAGACGCACGCGGCCACGGGACAAGCGACAAGCCGCATGACACTGCTGCTTATGCCATGCAACACCACGCCGCAGATGTGGCGGCGGTGCTCAAAGCCCTCTCGATACCCAAAGCGTATTTCTTCGGCTATTCCATCGGCTATTCCATGGGTGGCGATATCGGCTATGCGCTGGCGAAATACGCGCCAACCTTGGGCACAGCCTTTATCATCGGCGGGTCAAGCCCTTATAAGCTCAACCGCGAATTTCAAGAGCCCATGCTCCAAATGCTGAAACAAGGCGTAGAGACGCTGGTTGATGTTTGGGAAGGGTCGGGGCTGGTCACGCCCTCGCTCAAAGCGCGCCTCGGTGCGAACGACATGGAAGCCCTCACCGCGTTGTGGACGATGCGCATGGAGGAGGAGCCGCACCTGGAGGACGCGCTACCCAAGTTGCGCCAGCCTTGTCTCCTGCTGGTTGGGGAAGAGGACGGTTTGCGCGCAGAGATCGAGACGATGAGCAAACGCCTGCCCAAAGGGAAGTTTGTCGCCGTCCCCGGAATTGACCATCTGAAAGGCTTTCTGCGCAGCGACCTGACGATCCCTCACATCAAACGTTTCCTGGCGACCTTGCCGCGTCCAGGTGTGCGTTGACGGGCAAGGCCACAACTGAAGCGGCCAGGCAGTCGGCCAACACAGCCGAGCTGGTCTGACTAGGAGAATGATCATGCCTCATATCACACGTCGCACACTTCTAAAACTGTCTGCGGCGACCTGCCTTGCCGGTCTGGCAACGGTCACGCTGGGTTCAGTCCCATCTGCTTCGGCGCAGCATGATACGAAAGCCTTGTTTGATGCATTTGGCGAAAACGCACCATCGGCTAGGCGCGGAACGGGTGCCGCAGGACTCGTTATTGGTGGCTTCAAATACGGTAAGCCGGTGCCGGTTCATGCCAGTTATCAGCAGTTGTGCCAATACATCATCTAATGAAGAAATCGTTGCCGAGAGGGATACGCTGGTGTCCCAGGCACGATCCGGGGCACGCACCGTGGAGAACTGAAGGGTGAATTGGTGCACTGGCTGACCGAGCCGCTGCCGTCAATCGGCAAGCGCATTGAGATTGACGGCATTTGGATCTTCAAGGTCACCGACGGGAAGATGCTGCGCGCAGAGACGCTGTGTGTGGCGGATTGGCTGGGTTTACTGCGGCAGTTGGGGTGCTACCAGTTCCCTAGAACACGTCTAGAAAAGTGCTGAGTCACGAAACCACTTAGTTGATATGCACAACTTTGAAGGAGGAATTCGATGTCGCCACAGGTAATAACATCTTTACCTCAATTTGAACGAAAGCTTGTACAGAGGAACGGTTTCATTGATCAGAAACAGAGAGACACGCTTGCACAGTTTGATATCCGCTTTACTGATCAAGTCCTATTCTTGGCGGGTTTACAGAGTCAGAGAAACAACCTCGCTAAAGCGCTTGAAATGACCGAGAAAGAACTGGATGCGCTTGTAAATAACTTGCGGATGGAGCTAAGCGATGGGCAGGTTACTCAAGCGAGGATCGAGGCGGTTAAGCAGTTTTCTGAGCAAGCACTGAAACCATCAGATGTTCGTGAAAATATCTGGCGAGCGTTCAAACCTGATTTAACAGAAAACGCGCAGTTAACAGATGCGGGCTTCCCTGACTACCACAAGATTGATGAGGAAGAAGACGAGACATACCCTGAATATCAGTGGGAGTATGACAAATAGGAAAGGTAAGAAAATGGCAGAAATTGACCTTCGCAATGAACTCGTTCCAATTCAATATGCAAATGATCTTTGGAACTGTCCACAGTTTGCCGCAGTTGTCGTTGCCGAGCATACGCATTGGAAAGACACTGGGATGCTACGAAAGTTGTCTGAGAGATTCATTATGTATCATGCATACCCACAGCCACCAACTGGTGGAGGAGGTACGGCAACAACACCTCAATGTTTTCCTAAGGTCGGCGTGTGTTGGGCCGAAGACTGGCCCTGGCCAGGACGGCGTAATCCGGATTTACAACCCCCACCACCACAAGCAAACCGGGCTAAACAACATCGATCTCCAGTCACCGAGGTTGATCATGAACACATTGAACGACTCCTCTTCCATCTTGATCACCGTCGGGTGTTTGCCATACGGCTGAGAATCAACGTGGATGTTTGGTCTAACGCTACATTCGGCGATATACCCATGCCGCTAGATGAGTCTGACCTTCGAATTGTGCATGTAGTTGTCGTGGTGGGATATGAACGCGACAACAATGCACCGGGCGGTGGCAGGTTTATCTTTCAGAATAATTGGGGGACAAATTGGGGAAACCAGGGCTTTGGTATGTTGCCCTTTGAGTATGTTGCTCGAATGGGTTCGGGTACTTCCAGCGAATTAGCTGCGTTCATCATGCCGGAAGAGCACTGCGTGAGCTATCGCAGCAAGTGTCGGACAACAGGACCCGTATCTGCGGTAGCTCATGATAGCAAGATTCATGTCTTCTACCACGGCGATGACTCAGAGACGATCTGGATGCAAACGCACAATGGCGAAGCATGGGAAGGTGAGTCTCTAGTATCTTTTGATGGCGATGGCCGTACCAAAGGCGGTATTTGTGCCGCATCGTTTCAGCGTAAAGTCCATATCTTTTATAAAGGAGCGACAACGCCCAATATTTACTCACGGCAACTTGATAAGACGGGTTGGTCAAAGGAGCAAAATATCTCTGCGGAATCACCATGTGCTACTTCACATGCTCCTACATGCTGCGTGTTCCAAAATCATCTATGGATCTTTTACAAAGGAAACACCACCAATCACATCTGGTTTAACCGCTATGATGGAAGCCAATGGCTTGGACAGCAAGACTTGTCAAACATTTCGGTCGGCTACACCGACGATGCATTGACCGCCATAGCTCATAATGGACAACTCTACCTAGCATGGCGTGGAGTCGGCAACAATTCAATTTGGGTTAATCGGTTTGATGGCCAAAACTGGGCAGGAGAATCGAGAGTCGTAGCCAGTGAGGAGGGAACAGATCGTCCGGTATCACTTGTTTCGCACAACGATGGATTGTTCTTGATTTACAAGCGGGCCGATGACGCCAACCCCCGTGGTTCTGTTCTGTGTAAAGTGCTAAGAAACAACAATTGGCAGTCTGCTTTCAGCATTACGCAACTGTCTCCTTGCTTGACTGACCAGCAAATTGGCGCCGTTTCTTCTAATGATCGTATCAGGTTGGTATACAAGGGGCAGGGTACTAACCGAATATGGTCGAACGCTGGATGGAGCAAAGTGTATGAGCTAGTTCAGCCATAGCTGAACTTTGTCAAGACGCCTGTTAACCCATTAACGAATTAGAAGTGTCTACGTCCTTTGGAATTAGACTCTTCCGTTACGTTGGCTAATAGGGGCATGAGGATGAAATTGGCCGCGACTTTCGAGTGACCGTGAACAAGATTGACAGTCAATGGAGCACGCGTTCAACGAGATAGAAAGGCTGTGTGGCATTCCGGCAAAGGCGTTGACGTAGCAGATGCTTGCGGGTGAATTGAAGGCGTGACGTGGCCGGTGATAAGTCAAAACGAAGCCTGAGCGATTGCCCATCAATTCGCCAAAGAAGTCGAGGTAAGCATTGCCGAAAATCTAGTCGCCGTAGTCGTTGTCGGATCGTTGGCGGCCGGCCACTATGTTCCAGGTCGCAGCGACATTGACATCATCGTGGTCACCTGCGACGGATGTCCGGATGAATCTATTGCAGCCACTGCACGCCTAGCCGATCAGTATTGGCAGCGTTACGGCTTCCGCAAAGGCTTTGGTGGCTACGGGGTTCGCTTGCGCGACTTGCGCCCACCCTTCGGGACATTGCACAACGAGGTCTACGAAATTCTGCAACTGAAGCGTCGAGGGCGTGTGATCAGCGGACAGCTCGACCTGAGCCAGATTCCGGAACCTTTGCCGGAAGACCTGCGGCGTTCGCTCATTGACTTGATCCCTGATCTTCTCGGTGCTTGGCAGCGGAGCTACCCTGCACCCATCAACAGCGCCGACGCGCGTGTAAACGCCATCCTGGGTTGGCTGCGCCTGTTCGTCTGGGACCGGACGGGTGACTACGTGCTCGACAAACGCGGTGTATTGACAGCACTTGCGCGCCTTGATGAAGCAGCCCCGTTGTCCGAGAGGCTGGGCGCGATATCAGCCTACGTGCACCAAATGCAGAATTGCCCAGAGTCCGTTGACGCATTGTGCCGCGAGGTCGAGACATTCGTCTTGGACCGAGTGGTATGGGCGCGGCAGGCAGCAACAAAAAACCCGACTTCGTAGAAGTCGGGTTTTTTGGATCGTGCTACTTGCTGGCCTCTTTGGCCATGTCCTCGTATTTGGTCGGGCATTGCAGCAACAGGGCGTCTGGCGAGTTGCCGGCGTGGAACTTGCCGTCGGCCGCCAGCTTGCCGGTGACGATGGCGTGGGCTTCATTCACCAGTGTGTCGGGCTTCACGCCCTCATACACCACCCGCACGCGCTGCGCATTGGCCAAATTGCTGACCAGTTGGTCGCGGTCGTGCACCACGTCGAATTCGAGTTTGAGTGTGGCCGGGTCGTACACCACGCTGTCGCCGACGACGACGCCGGTCAGCTTGAGCGACCGATCGGCAGTCAGTTCGCCCTTCTGTTGCCGGGCCAACAGGTCGTTGACCTTCACTTCCATACTGCTGTTGCCCAGGATCGTAAACGCCATCACCGCGACCACTGCCGCGAGAATCAAGCCGATCCCGATCAGAAACTTTGGCTTCATAAAATTCCTCTGCGCCCAATTTTAGCGCGCCTGGCAAAAGCGCAAGTAACTTTTGTCACCCGCTATTCGGATTTTCACCACGAAGCCACGAAGAACACCAGGAATAAAAAGAAGGTTCTCTTCGTGCCTTTGTGGCTTCGTGGTGAACCATTGATTACGGCCGCCAGAGGGTGCCATCGGGCAGGCGGCTCTGCGTCCAATGGATCACGCCGCCCTTGAGCTGACCCTCGTCGCCGGTCACCGGGTATTTGGCCGCCTTGGCCTCATCAATGTCAATCCCCAGGCCTGGCTGGTCGTTGGCATACAGATACCCCTCGTGCAGCTCTGGGCAGCCGGGGAACACCTCCTGCAGCGGGTCGGGGAAGCCGCCGAACTCCTGGATGCCGAAGTTGTGCACGTGCAGATCGAGGTGCACGTTGGCCGCGTGGCCCACCGGTGACACATCGCCCGGCCCGTGGAATGCCGTGCGCACTCCAAAAGACTCGCACAATGCGGCCAGCTTGCGCGCTGGCGTGATGCCGCCAATGTCGCTGATGTGCACGCGGATGAAGTCAATCAACTGCTCGGCGATCAGTTGCTTCCACTCCAGCGGGTGGGTGAACAATTCGCCCATCGCCAGCGGCACGGCCGCGTGCTCGCGGATGCGGCGGAACCACTCGATGTCCTCCGGCGCGAGCGCGTCTTCCAGGAAGAACAGGCGATACGGCTCCAGCGCCTTGGCAAAGCGCACTGCTTCGATGGCCGGCAGGCGCTCGTGAATGTCGTGCAGCAGCGGCGTCTCAAAGCCGATCTTGTTACGCACATAGTCGAACATGCGCTCGACCGATAGCGTATACACGTCGGGGTCGTAATACTCGCCGGGCAGCGCGCCTTCAGGGCTGCGCGCCACGCCCTTGATGCCGCCATACACGCCGACGTTGTTGTAAGGCTTCTCCTTCTTTTGCGTTTTGCCCTTTGCGTTTTTGCTGAGGGCTTTCGCACGCTTTGCCAAGCCGCCATAGCCGCCGAGTTGGCAGCGCACATACATCACGCCTTGCGCCTTCAAGCGCAGCACGTTGTCCAGCACTTCCTGCGGGTCGCGGCCATCGGCATGGCGATACACGGCCACGCCGTCGCGGCTCTTGCCGCCGAGCAGGTCATACACCGGCATGCTGGCCAGCTTGCCTTTGATGTCCCACAGCGCCTGATCCACGCCGCTGATGGCGTTGTTGAGGGCCGGGCCGTTGCGCCAATAGCTGTTCTGGTAACACAGTTGCCAGATGTCCTCGATGCGCGAGGCGTCTCGGCCGATCAACAGCGGCTTGAGATAGTCCTCGACCGCGGCCTTGACCAGGGTGAGGCGTTGGGTGAAAGTGGCGCAGCCGACGCCATACAGGCCGGCGTCCGAGGTTTCGACTTTGACCACGGCCAGGCCGATGCCGGCCGGCGCGGTCAGGATGCATGTGACGTTCGTAATGGTGATGGTCATGAGAGTAATCGCTCCGCGCCCGATTAAACGCCAGTTGCCCAGCTTGGCAAAGCCGCTGCGGAAACGGCTGCGGGGCGAACAGACACCTGTTCGCCCCGCAATCACTTCGGCGTAGCGCGTCCCTAAAACTTGACCTTGCTCTTCACCCTGAAACTGTTGCCGATGTCGTTGAGCGCGTCCTTGTTCGCGTCAATCGAGTCGGTCGGCACGGCGGCGCGCAGGAACGTCAGCACATTGTCCACTTGATCTATGTAGACGATCCCGGTCATCGCAATTTCCTGGCCGTTGTCGTTGATGGTGAACCGGAACGTCTTCGACGCTGAATCGTCGCCACTGGCCTCAGCCGCGTCGGCATCGTAGTCGGATACATTGCTGCCGATGGCGTCATCCACATACGAGTCGAGCACGCCTTCCAAGCCAGCACGGTCGTAGGTGCCTTTCGTGTTCTTGAAGCCCTCGACCATGACGAAGCTGTAGCCATCTGGGTTGGAGAAGATGACCGACACCGTGCCGGGTTTGCTGTTGTCGGTCACATCCCAGGCCGTGGGCACGTCAATCGAGAACAGCTTGGTCTTGTGGGTATACGTGTCCAATTCACCGATGGCTTCCGCGTCGCTTGTGCTCAGCGCATCTGGGTGTGCCTGGAACGTGTCGAGCAGCGCGAACGCCTTCTTGCTCACCTTGTCGAACTGTTCGGCCGGCAGCAGCACCGTCATGATGGACATCATCTTGCCGTCGTGCAGTTTGATGAAGCTGTCGCCATACATCTTGAAGGTTTGCTTGCCGAGCGGCTGGTCATAGCTGAAGCCAATTGACGCGCCCGTTTTGCCGAATGCCTTTGGGTCGGCCATGTCGAACTTCTTGAAGGTCCTGAACTGGCCGCTGATGAAGTCGCCCAGCAATTCGCCCATCTCGTCCTGCGTGATCTCTTTGTCGTATGGAAACACATCCACGACGATGGCAGCGTTGCCGGTTGGGTCGCTAAAGGTGACGATGGCTTCATCCTGTTTGCTGGTGTCATTTGCCTTCCAGTTGGATGGCATGTCAATCGTGAACCAGTTGCTGGCATGTTCGTAGGTGGTGTTCTTGCCAAACAAGATAGGTTGGGTGCCCTGCGCTAATGCGGGAGCGGCGTTGATGCTGACGCCAATGACAGCAGCGATGGCGAGCGCGTTGAATACGCGGCGGTTCATGGGTGTGCTCCTTTTGGATGGGGATTAGGTTGTGTTCAATGCCTTATGGCCACATGACGGCCTGTGCTGATTGTCGTTTTGAGCTAGCCAAGCCGCACTCCATTTATCCGCAATCATCCGTTGACGCTGATGACGCATAATCGCGCCCAATGCTCAAGATTCTGGAACTCGACGCCGCACTCAACACCATTCTCAAGCGCCCGCCGATTGACGAGATCGTCGTCACCGAGAAGATGCGCCAGCGCACCATCGCTACGTTTGGCGAAGACCTGCATCCTGAAGAAGTTGTGCGCCGCATCTTGAAGGATGTGCGGCTGCGCGGCGACGCGGCCGTGATCGAGTGGACACGGCGGCTAGACGGCGTGGCGTTGACGCCGGAGCAGATCGAAGTCAGCGACGCCGATATCGCAGAGGCCTACGACAAAGTAGATAGCGAAGTAGTGGCGGCCATGGAGCGCGCGGCCGAGCGCGTGGCGCAGTTCCACTCACGCCAGGTTGCCCAGACGTGGATGACCAATGACCTGGGCGGCGTGCTTGGGCAGATCATCAAACCGCTCAACCGCGTCGGCATCTACATTCCGGCCGGCGCAGCGCCATTGCCCAGCACGTTATTGCACACGGCCATCGTGGCGCGCCAGGCCGGTGTGGAAGAGGTGATCGTGTGCTCGCCGCCGCAGCGCGGGAGCACCTTGCCGCACCCGTTGGTGCTGGTCGCGGCCGACATTGCCGACGTGGACATCGTCTACGCCGCCGGCGGAGCGCAGGCCATTGGGGCGATGGCGTATGGCACCGACGTCATCCCGCGCGTGGACAAAATATGTGGGCCGGGCAACACCTATGTCGTGCTGGCCAAGCGGCAGGTGTATGGCGTGGTAGGCATTGACGCGCTGCCCGGCCCGACCGAGACGGTGATCGTGGCCGACGACTCGGCCAACGCAGCCTGGGTGGCGGCTGACATGCTGGCGCAGGCCGAGCACACTGCTGGCACGGCCATCCTGATCACGCCGTCGCGCGCCGTCGCCGACGCCGTCAATCGCCATCTCCAATCCCAAATCGCCCATCTCCCCGAGCCCAACCGCAGCGACATCTGCGAGTCGTTCGAGCACCGCAGCGGCGCGGTGCTCGCCGAAGATTTGCTCGAAGCGATCGCGCTGGCGGATGACTTCGCGCCGGAGCATTTGTGCTTGTCGGTGCGCGACCCGTGGGCCTGGGTGAACAAGATTCGCAACGCCGGCGGCGTGTTCGTCGGTGAGCAGTCCTATGAGGTGCTGGGCGATTACGTCGCCGGCCCCAGCCACGTCATGCCGACGGGTGGCACTGCGCGCTTTACCCCGCCGCTCAACGTGCTGGACTTCGTGCGGGTGATGAACGTGATCGGCCTGGACGACGAGACCGCGCGTCAGATTTCGCCCATTGCCGCCAAGCTGGCCGAGGCCGAGGGCTTGCACGCCCACGCCGCCGCCGCCAAACTCCGCCTGAATTTGTAGGGGCGAAGCAACGGGCATATATCGGATGTATATGCCTTAAGTGTTCCGTTGCTTCGCCCCTATCCATCAAAAACAACAATCAACATCATGCACATTTCACCAACACCCGAGACGCTTGCACAGATGACGCCGCTGAATCCGTGGGGCCGCGACCAATACGGCCGGCCGTATGTGCCCGATGAATGGCTGGAGCGCATGAAGCTCGTCACCACCGAAGAGGCATGGGGTGTGCTGCACCACCACGGCTTCCGCCGCCAGTTCGAGGGCAATTGGAAGGAGACGCACCCCGGCCGCATCACCGTTGGCCGCGCGCTCACGGCGCAGTTCATCCCGCACCGGCCCGATTACCACGACGCGGTGCAAAAGGCCGGCGAGGCCGAGGGCCGTGGCGGGCGCGGCGGACAGAATTCGTGGGTCATCAACATGCTGGCCATGGGCGATGTGATGGTCGTGGATATCTTCGGCAAGGTGAAGGATGGCACGGTCGTGGGCGACAACCTCGGCACTGCCGTGCGCACCCGCACGCGCGCCGGCGCGGTGATTGACGGCGGCATTCGCGACTACCAGGGCCTCATTCAACTGACCGACGTGAACTTTTACATGCGCGGCGTGGACCCGACCGCGATCGCCGACGTGACGTTGGCCGGCATCAACATCCCCATTCGCATTGCGGGTTGCACGGTCATGCCCGGCGACATCGTGCTTGGCACGCCCAGCGGCGTCATCTTCATCCCGCCACACTTGGTGCAGGAAGTGGTCGAGCAGAGCGAGGACATCCGCGTGCGCGACGAGTTTGGCAAGCTGCGGCTGGAGCAGGGCGTCTATACATCCGGCGAGATTGACTCGAAGTGGCGCGAGGAGATCGAGTCCGACTTTGCCGAGTGGAAGAAGAGCCGATGAGCTAGGGAGCAGAGGTGCAGAGGAGCGGATATGCCGTTTCTCTGCACCCTAGCTCCTACGCACCTCCGCCCAAGACTGACATCATGCCGACAGTTCGCTCAACGTACATAGTGCCTTTACGTTTGCCGCTACAATCCGAAGCGCAATGGTTTTAGCAAACATCATCAGCGCGTTTGGCCTGGCCGGCGCAGCAGGCTTAAACGCCTACATCCCGCTGCTCATCGTGGCGGTGCTGGGCCGGCTGGATGTGCTGCAACTCAGCCAGCCGTTCGACACGCTGGAAAGCTGGCCGGTCATCGGCGCGCTGGTCGTGCTGGGCATCATCGAGTTTGTGGCCGACAAGGTGCCAGGTGTGGATCACGTCAACGATGTGATTCAGACGTTTGTGCGGCCGGCGGCTGGCGCGATCCTGTTCGCGGCCAACACCGGCGTGGTCAGCGGCCTCGACCCGGCCATCGGCCTCATCTGCGGCTTGATCCTGGCGCTCAGTGTGCACGCCACCAAGGCGGCTGCGCGACCGGTGGTCAACGGGGCAACGATGGGCATCGGCGCGCCGTTCGTCAGCACGGCCGAGGATATCCTCGCGGCCGTCGGCTCGCTGCTGGCGATTTTCTCCCCGGTATTGTTCGTGATCTTCGCCATTGGCCTGGGCTATGTGGCCTATCGCATGATCAGGAAGGCGCGCAGCTTGCGCCGGCCGAAGGCGAACCCACTCACAGCCTCTCCTTCATAGTCGGGGCCGGGAACTGGCGTGAACGATTGGGGCATCATCGGCCACGGCTGGGCTGTGCGCAGATTACAGAGTGCGATTGCGTCGGGGCAACTGGCGCAATCGCACTTGTTCGTTGGCCCCCCATCCATCGGAAAAGCGGCATTGGCCAAGGCGACTGCCCGTGCCTTGCTCGGTCATGATGAGCGCACCCGTGCCCTTGCGGACAGCATGCGCCATCCTGATCTGGCGTGGGTGCAGCCGGATGGCGGCGATAGCATCAAGGTCGAGGCGGTGCGCGAGCTACTACACACGCTCACGCTTGCGCCGGTCGAGAGCCGTCATCGTGTGGCAGTGATTGATCAGGCGCAACTCGTTACCGATAGCGGCAAGAACGCCCTGCTCAAGACGCTGGAAGAGCCGAATCCATCGGTCATCATCATCCTCATCGCGCCGGGCGTCGAGTCGGTCTTGCCGACCATTTCGTCGCGTTGCCAGGTGCTGAACTTGCGCACTGCGCCGGTGCAGGAGATGGCAGCGGCGCTTGAGCAGCGCGGTGCATTGCCCGACCAAGCTGCATTCATCGCCCGGCTATCGCGCGGACGCGTGGGCTGGGCGTTGCGGGCGATCGAGGACGAATCGGCCCTGGATGAGCGCAAGCAGCGGATTGATGTCCTGATTGATCTGCTCAGCGCCAACCGCACCAAACGCTTTGCCTATGCCGAGAAATTGGCGCGGGCCGATTCGGAAGAGATTGAGACCACTCTGAATGAGTGGCTGCTGTTTTGGCGTGACGTTACGCACGCGGCAGCCGGTGAATCGCATGCCGCGCTGCTCAATGCCGACTACCAGGACCACATTGCGCGCATAGCCGCGTCGCTCGATCCTGTTTCTGCCAGCGACATGTTGCGTGCGTTGACTAAGACGCAGCAGCACATTAACCGCAACGTCAACGCGCGGCTGGCGCTGGACGTGTTCTTATTGAAATTGCCGCGCATCGAAATGATGCGTGTTGAGTCGTAGAGACGCGCCGCAACGCGTCTCTACACGCCGCACAGATGCACACTCTGACTACTCTCTCCCACACCGACGCGCAACGCGCCATCGCCGCGATCCAGACCGAACTGGAGCGGCGCTGCACAGTCGCCGTGGTCGCTGTCGCAGACTCGCATGGCGAACTGATCGCGCTGCTGCGCATGGACGGCGCGCCATTGGCATCGGTCACGATTGCCATCAACAAGGCCTTCACCGCCGCGCGCGAAGGCAAGCCCACGCTCGACATCGGCGCGAAGTTTCGCGATAAAGGCTATGACTTTGCTTGGTTTGGCGACCTGCGTTACTTGGGATGGGGTGGAGGTGTGCCAGTGCTGCAAGAAGGAACGTGTATTGGCGCCGTGGGCATGAGTGGGTTGACACAGCAGGAAGATCATGAACTGGCGCAAGTGGGTGTGGCTGCCGTGGGCGGCTCGGGATACTTCGAGCGGCCTGAACTCCGGCTGCACTATCGGCGCATGGGTGCGGGTGATCCCATGCTCCTGTTACACGGCGTAACCGACAATGCGGCCTACTGGGGCTGGACGGCGCGTGAGCTAGCGAAGCGGTATCAAGTGTTTGCCCTGGACCAGCGCGGCCACGGCCTGAGCGACGCACCCGCGAGCGGATACACGATGCGCGACTATGTGACCGATGCTGCGACGTTTATCGAACGGGCTGTTGGCAAACCGGCAATTGTGATTGGGCACTCGTTCGGCGCGTCGGTCGCGTTCCGCTTGGCAGCAGAACATCCTGAACTGGTGCGTGCGCTTGTGCTGGAAGACCCGCCCTTTCGCAACTTGAAGCCCGTGCACCCATCCGCGGAACAAGCCGATGAACTTCGCTGGCAGTGGTTTGAATGGCTGCGCGCCTGCCGACGGTTGACCCATGCGCAGCTTGTCGCGCGTGTGCATCATGAGCACCCCAGCTGGAGCGATGAAGATTGCGAGCACTGGGCGACGAGCAAGGCGCAGGTGCGCGACCGCATCACGCAGCCTGGGGGCATAGAGTTCGACGCCGCTTGGAGCGAGGCGATAGCGAAAGTCACTGGCCCAGTGTTGCTGCTGTATGGTGATCTAGAGCGCGGCTCGCTCGTGGGGAAAGACCAAGCAGCGGCTATCGCAGGGCTCATGCCCAACTGCCAAGCCGTGTATGTGGCCGGCGCAGGGCATGCGATCCATCGTGAACAGCGAGAGGTGATGTTGAACGCCGTGCTCACCTTTCTTGCAAGTCTATAAGACGCGCTGATGAGCACTAACAAGGAGACCAGCAATGGATGTATTTGAGGCGGTTCGGACGGTATTGGCTGTGCGCAGCTATCAAGACAAACCTGTGCCGCCGGAACTCATCAAGCGCATCGTCGAGGCGGGTTGGCTGACGGGCAGCAGCATGAACGGCCAGCCCTGGCACTTCATCGTCGTGGAGGATCACGACACGCTGCACAAGCTCGGTGCGCTCTCGCCCTATGGTCGCTACATTGCGCAAGCGCCACTGGCCATCGTCGTGGCGATTGAGGCTTCGCAATATGCGGTGTCCGACGCCAGCCGCGCTATTCAAAGCATGATGCTCACGGCTTGGGCCGAAGGCGTCGGCTCGAACTGGGTTGGGTTTGGCGGCATGAGCGAGGTCAAATCGCTGTTGGGTGTGCCAGCGGAGATGGATGTGCTTGCCATCGTGCCGTTTGGCTACCCTGCGCAATCTGTGGGTCAGGGCAAGAAGAAGCGCAAGCCATTCGGCCAGATTGCCCATCGCGAGCGATTTGGGCAACCCATGACGGACTAGCGCATCACGCGCCGCCGCTCACAAATCATCGTCATCATGCCTTGACCGCGTAGAACTAATGTTCTATAGTTTGGACACCTCACCGCATCGCCATTCGCGCGGAGCGTGTGAAAAGCCAGGCGGCCGAGCGATGCCGCAAAGACGACTTGACTGCCATCAAGAGTCAAGACAGGAGGGTGAGCATGAGCGGTGTTGACTTCGATTTTGACGTTGTGGACCCGGCCGCGAGCGAGGTCGTAGCGCCAGCGTATCCCATCGCCCAATGGCACAACGGCCAGCAGACGCTCAAAGCGTTGGGCGGCGTGCCCTACACCGGCGGGCTGGTGCTGCCCAGCAAGTATCTGCCCGACGGCTTCACCATCCCCAACTGGACGCTGGCGCAGATGACCTTCCGCAGTGGCAAGGAAGAGAGCGCGCTGACGGCGCAGAAAGCGCTGATCGCGCCCATCCGCTCGCGCTTCCGCTGGTTCGTCAATCAGGCTGGTGTCGTCACCAACTTTCCGCGCAGCGCCTACACGGCCGGCAGCAACATGCGCGGCCATTTGCAGGTGCTCTCAGCAGTGCAGGGCTTGAACGAGCCGATCGTGATCACGTTTAAGGGCAAGGCCTCGCAGACGTTCGAGAACCTGCTCAAGGACTTCACAACGCGCGTGGTGCAACTGGCCAACCGGCACGCGCCCAAGGGCCGCGCGCTGCCGCGCTACGCGTTCTGGATGACGCTGGCCCCCGGCCCGCACACCAAAGCCGGCAACGCCGGCCAGGAAGCGGTGGTGACGCTGCCCACGCTGGCGCTGCCGCTCGACCTGACGATAGACTATGCCCGTTCCATCTATGTCGGCCGCGACAACCTGCTGGCCTTTCAAGATTGGTATCGCCAGGCCGAGCCGTGGGCGGCGGAATGGGACAAGACCGGTGCCGGCTCATCCGACGGCGCGGGCGAGTTCGAGGAAGAGGCCGAGCCAGAGCACGCCCAGGCGCGCGTGAGCTAATCTGCCCGTCCGCTGCTCCCAAACATCCGCATCTTCTCCGCGACGACGGCTTGCATGGCCGCCACCGCGCTCTGCATCAGGTCCATCAAGTCTGGCGGTTTGGCCTCGCTCAGTCGTACTTTCAGCGTTGTCAAGTACGCCTCGCGCACCTCGGTGTTGACGTTGAACTTGCGCACACCCAGGTCAATGGCCCGCCGGATCATCGGCCCGGGCAAGCCCGACGCGCCGTGCAGCACCAGCGGCACAGCTACGCGCTGGCGGATGGCCGCCAGCCGCGCGAAGTCCAGAACCGGCTCGCCGCGATAGCGCCCGTGCACGTTGCCGATGCACACCGCGAACGCGTCAATGCCGGTCTCGCGCACGAACTCAACCGCTTGTCCGGGGTCAGTCATTTTGGCTTCGACCTCGGCTACGGTCAGGCCGTCCTCGGTGCCGCTCAGCTTGCCCAACTCGGCCTCGATGGCCGCGCCATGCGCGTGCGCCAGCGCAGCCATCTCGCGGCTGAAGCGCAGGTTATCGTCGTAGTTCAAATGCGTGCCATCGGCCATCACGCTGCGGAGGCCGCGATCCAGCGCGTCCCGAATGTCATCGGCTCTGGCGCTGTGGTCGAGGTGCACGCTCATCGGCGCGCGCGCTTCGTCAGCCGCAGCCAGGCACATGGCCACGAGCGCCTGCCCGCCGAACTGGATCGGCGCAGGGTGCAGCGCCAGCATAGCCGAGCTGTGCTCGGCTTCCGCCGCCTGCACCACAGCCTTCACACCGGCCAAGTCATACACGTTGAACGCGCCGACGGCGTAGTGGCCGGCCTCGGCGGTGCGCAGGAGATCAAGGGTCGAGGACAACATCTACGGGGTCTTTCATTTCACATCTTTCATCTTCCATTTAGTGCGAGAGGCAAATGAAAGATATGAAATGACAAATCAATCACTCGAAAGCAATCGGTGCGCTTCGGCCAACGCCTCCGGCCCACCCACGTTGCCGGGGAAGACGACGTAGATGGCGCCGGGGTAACGGCTCTCCGGACCAAGCTGCCAAACGGGCACGCCGGGCAACAGTTGCCCCAGCACCATCGCCCGCTTCACGTTCAGCGCTTTCGTCGCCACGTCGCTGCTGGTGATGCCGCCTTTGGCCAGCACATAGCGCGGCTGGGCCGTGATGCCGCGCACAATGTCTATGAGCGCATCGCTCACGCGGTTGCCGATGGCCAGGCTGCCCGCCGCGTCGTCGCCGGTGATCAATGTACGGCTGGTGTAGATCACCGTGTCTCTGTCCGCGCCGATCAGCGCATCGGCCTGCGCCGCGCAGCGGGCGATCTCGCCGTCGCGCTGCGCATCGCCGAGCAACGCCGCGACGTTGACCTCGATGGCGTCCACGCCACGATCGAGCAGGGCCTGCAACTGGCCCGTTGTCTTGGGCACATACGAGCCGACGACGATCAGGCCACCATGTTGTAGAGACGCGCCATGGCGCGTCTCTACGAGTCGCTCCACATCGCCTCCCGTCAGCAACGCCCGCTGCGCAATGCCGGACCGCGCCCGCGCAAACGAGGCGGCCGAGCGATACAAGAAGCGCTGGCCGCGCGCCTCGGCCATCAGACAGGCCAACGCAACCACTTCCAGATCGCGCTCGGCCGCCGCATTGGCGATGCACGCGCCACCTGCTGGCACAGCGGCCAGAACATCGGCCACGCGCTCCGGCCCGCCGCGGCGAATGTCGTCAATCGAGATGCTGACCACATCCGCCGCGTTGATCGCGTCGCCCGTCTTCTCCTGCACCCACTCGCGCAAGTTCGAAGCGCGGTAGCCAAACGCGGCGTCCTTAGCAAACTCTGTCTCGCCCGCCGGCACAAGCTCGTCGCCATAGGCCACGTAGTGCACGTCGTTGAGGGTGGTGCGCCCGCCGGCGAAGAAGGCGGGCGTGAGGAGATAGGGTGGTCGGGCGTATCGCATATTGCGTATCACGTCGGCAAGGGCCTCCACCTCACCGGGGAAGTGCCCGCGCAGCGTGCTGTCGCTCCGGCCGATGACAGAAATCGCCACCCCCTGCCACTCGCCTAAAGGGAGAGGGGAGCTAGCGGCGACAACCAAATTCCTCCCGATCTCCGCCATCACCGCCTGCGCCTTGTCCAACGTCATCGCCCGCGTGTTGGTCAGCACGTAGAAGGCCGGCTTATCGCCGTGCAACTCGGCCCGCAGCGATTCGACTGACCACTCGGTGAGCACCGGGATGCCGTGCACACTCTGCGTGCCGGTCGGGTCGTCGTCCAGCACGACCACCTTTTGCTTGGATTCAGCCAGACGGCGCTGAATCTCCGGCAGCACGTCGTGCGGCCATTCCGGCGGCAGCGCGGCCAAGGCCTCGTGTTTGTTTAGCGGCATCAGTATGCTCCCTCCCCTAAAGGGGAGGGTTGGGAGGGGTTGGTTACAACGACACGGATACATGATCCCGCCACGAATGCGCTGGCGCATAGCCGAGCAGGCGCTGCGCCTTGCCGATGCCGAGCAACGTTCCGTATTCGCTCAGGCCATCGCGCACCGGCACTGTCGGATAGGCCTCTGCCATCAGTGCGCGGCTGGGCCGGTTCATTACCGTGTCGCCTGCGGCAATGATGAACGCTTCCGCGCCGGCGATATCCGCTTCCAGCCCCAGCCGACACGACTGCGCAACATCGCGCCCGTCCACATAGCCCCACAAATTCCACTTGCGCTTGTTGGCGTCGTCCCAGAACGATGGAAAGCGCTCGTAGTCGCCCGGCTCCATGATGTTGCTGAAGCGCAGGCCGACGAACGGGATGCCGGTCCAGCGGTTGAACTGGCGCGCCATCTCCTCGCTCAGCATCTTGGACAAGGCGTAACTGGTTTCGGGATACAACGGCGCCTCTTCATCAATCGGCGCGTAGTGCGGCAACTGCCGGTCGAAGGGCAGGCCGAGCGTGGTCTCGCTGCTGGCCCAGGCAACGCGTTGCAACTTCAGCACCATCGCCGCGCGGAAGACGTTGTAGGTCGTGGTGGTGTTGTGGCGGAACATGCGCTCTTCCGTCCAGCCCGTTGGATTAGGGTTGGCGGCCAGGTGCACCACGGCGTCCGCGCCGCTCAATGCTTCGGTCACCTCGCCCAGGTTCATCAGGTCTGCCGTCTGGAACGGGCTGATGTTTTCTTTGGGCGGCGCGATGTCAATGTTGCGAACGTCGTAGCCGTGCGCGAGCAAGTCTTTGATTACAGCGCGGCCGGCCTTGCCGCTGCCGCCGGTGACGACGATTGATTTGATGGTCATAGGTTTGGCTAAGATATAGATGCGTCTCTCGCAAGGCACGCCAATCTCGCTGAGAGCCATTTGCGGTCTTAGCGGCCTTCGCGAGAGATTCCGTTCGATTGGGTTACTTGCCCGTAAGTTCCACCTGCACGCCTTCGGTCGTGGCTTTGTCGAGGAATAGCGCCCGCTTGCCGCGGGTGCCCTGATGCACATTTGGCGCGGTGCCAACGCCCAGTGTCTGCACGCTGTCGAACGCCTCGCCCACATCATCCACCAACAGGCAGAAGTGGTGCAGCCCTGGCCCGCCGTTCTTGTCCAGCCAGGCGTGCAGCGGGCTGTCGGGCGTGAGCGGTTGCACCAGTTGTAGATGCGTGTTGCCAAGGTCAAGATGCGTCAGCAGCGCGGTGTCGTTGTTGACCTTCTCGCTGAACAGCACCTGGAATCCGAACTTGTCGCGCCAAGTCTTCAGTGCTTCTTCCGTGTCCGGCACGGCGATGGCGATGTGATCGAGTCCTTTGAACATGGTTCCTTTCAACACGGAGGCACGGAGGACACGGGGACGTTCATCTTGAAACCTCCGTGCCCTCCGTGCCTCCGTGGTGCACTACATTTCTAGCTTCAGGGTGATGATCTCGAACGGCCGCACGTTGAGCGTCAGGCCGTAATTCCAATCGAGCTTCGTTTCCGTCTCCTCAAGACCGTTGCAGCGCCAGGCGCGTTTGACCGGCAGATCGCTCGACAGCATCGCAGGCCCCCGCGCGCCTTGCGACTCATACAGCCGCGCGATCAGTGCATCACTGTCCTCGGCCTTCTTCACCGTCTCAACGATGACGTTGGGCCGATCCGTCGCCAGCACCGTCAGTTCCGCCGGCGCAGCCGTCGTCGGCCGCACGATCAACGGCAGGTTGAAGGCATAGGCCGCCTCGATCACGCCGCCATCCAGCGGCGAGCCGGCGTGCGGCAGCAGCGCATACTTGAACTCGTGCTTGCCCATGTCGGCCTCGGGGTCGGGATACTTGGGCGCGCGCAACAGCGACAGCCGCAGCACGTTGCCGTGGGCAGCGTAGCCATACTTGCAGTCGTTGAGCAGCGCCACGCCGAAGCCGGGCTCGCTCAGGTCGGCCCACTTGTGCGCGCACACCTCGAAGCGCGCCACGTCATATGACGTGTTGAAGTGTGTCGGCCGCTGCAAGTGGCCGAACTGCACGTCATAGGTCGCCTCTTGCGCGCGCACGTTCAGCGGGAACTCGACCTTGAGGAAGGTGCGGCTCTCATGCCAGTCCACCTCATTGGCAAAGTCGAGCCGCGCCGACGTGGCCGAGAGATAGACAACCTGGCGCAACGTGCTGCGCGGGGAGAGCTGATAGGTGAACTCGATGGCCGCCCGCAGCGGGCCCTTCTCCACCAGCCGGGCCGTCGCTGCGCCGGGCGCATTCGCGCGCTTCTCCAGGTGGAACACGTCCACGTCCCACGCCTCCCAGTCCATCGGCTGATCGTCGAACAGCACGAACTGGTTGCCGCGCGCGCCCTCGGCCAGCGACTCGCGGCCGGTGGGCTTGTGCAGCAGGCTGACCAGCGCGCCGTCGTCCTTGAACTCGGCGCGCACGAAGCCGTTCTCCAGCACGAAGCCGCTGTCTGTTTTGCGCCCGCGCACCGGCGTCACGTCATTGCCGCGCTGGTAGAGCGCCTCCAGCGGTTCGACGCTTGCGCCGAGCGCGCCGACGGCGGCGATGCTGAGCGGCTTCTTGCTGGCGCTGACCTGCGAGGCGTCCGTCGCGCCGGCCGGCAGCTCCACCACTTCGGCCCGGGCGAAGCTGGCGGTGTTGATCGTCAACACGCGCGGCGCATCACCCGTACTTGGCATGAGCGACGCATCCAGCGCCTCGACGGCCTGATCACGCAACTGCGAGGCTGCGCTCATCACCTCGCCCAACTGCGCGTGCGCGTCTTCATACACTGCGTGGATGGACGAGCCGGGCAGGATGTCGTGGAACTGGTTGAGCAGCACGGTCTTCCACAGGCCGTCGAGTTGCGCTGATGGATAGACGGACGAGGCGCGGCCTTTGCGTTTGGCGCTTTGCGCTTTTGCCAGCGCCATCGCTGCCGCTGCGATCAATTCCACGTCGTGCAGCAGCAACTCGCTCTTGCGCATGCCGCGCTTGGTGCGCGCCTGCGAGGTGTAGGTGCCGCGATGCAATTCGAAATACAACTCGCCGACCACGGTGTTGAGGTCTTGCGCATCGGCCTCCAGCCGGGCAAAGAAGTCATCCGACGAGCGGATGGCCATGCGCGGCAGGCCGTCCACGTCGCGCATGCGGCTCAATCGTTCGAGCATCTCCGGCGTCGGGCCGCCGCCGCCATCGCCAAAGCCGAACAGCAGGTAGCTCTCGTTCGACCGTTCGAGGTCTTTGTAGTTGCGCACGTGATACAGCGCCTCTTGCACCGTGCACACGGCGTTATACGTGTCGGTGGGCGGGAAGTGCGTGAGCAGGCGCGTGCCGTCCAGCCCTTCCCAATAGAACGTGTGATGGTGCGGTTTGTTGATCTGGTTCCAGCTCAGCTTCTGGGTGAGGAAGCGCGTCGCGCCGCCGTGAATCGCGATCTGCGGCAACTGCGCGCAATAGCCGAACACATCGGGGATCCAGATTTCGCGGCAGGTCAGGCCATACTCCTGCCGGAACCAGCGTTGCCCGATGAGCAGTTGCCGGATGAGCGACTCGCCGCTCGGCACATTCGTGTCCGGCTCCACCCACATGCCGCCCACCGGCACAATGCGTCCCTCGGCGATGTGCGCCTTCATATCGGCATACATCGCCGGCTGCATCTCCTTTACCCAGTCATGCTGCACGGCCTGCGAGAAGCTGAATTTGTATTCGGGATAGTCCTTCAGCAATTGCAGGGTAGTGCTGACCGTGCGGATGACCTTGCGCCGCGTCTCTGCCAGCGGCCACAGCCAGGCCGTGTCAATGTGGGCGTGGCCGATGGCGCTGACGTTGTGTTGCGCGTCGCCGTTGCGCGCCGAGAGGAACTTGGCGGCAATCTCGTGCGCCTTTGGCCAGGTGCGCGCATCCTCCAGATCAATCGCGTTGACCATGGCGTTGGCCGCGAACAGCGCCTGCCGACCACGGACAGAATCGTGCGGCATGTGTTCGGCCATCTCGGCCACGATGGTGTAATCCCACAACAGCGCCCACACTGCGCGATCAAACAAGCCCAGCTCAGCCTGGCGCAACAGGCCGACGAACGACGTCTCTTGGATCGAGCCCATCTCGTTGAAGCCGAACAGGTGATTGACAGCCATCTCGATGATGACGGTGAGGGTCGTCGCGTCGTCGGGCAACCGCCACTCACCGCGCACCGGCCGACCCGACCAGTCGGTGCCGGTTAACGCCTGAACCGGTTGGCCATCGAGATAGATTAACCCTTCGCTCACCGAGTCCCAGAGCAGATGCACTTCGTTGCCGCGCCACGTTTCCGGCACATCTATTTCGACGCGGAACCAATGCGTGCTCCAGGGCGGGCCAAACTTCTCGCCGGCCTGCGTTGGCCGGAACTCGCCGGTGAGCGCTTCGGCCAGCGGGATGCGATCCGTCGGCCCGTGCACGAACAATTGGATGGGCGTGCGTTGTGCATACAACTTCTCGCGCAGCGCGTGGGTGAATTGCTTGATGCGGCGTCGGGTAATGTCGTAATGTTTGAGCATGATCGCTATTCTCCCCTCTCAATGCACCACAGAGCCACGGAGCACACAGAGGCGTTCGATTGAGGCCTCCGTGATCTCTGTGGCTCCGTGTTAGGCAATCACCAGCACGCCCTTGTGATACTTCCCTGGTGCCGCGTTCATCTCTTCAAACACGCCCGGCGCGTCCCACATGCTGAACTCGGTCGCGACCTTGGGGTAATGCATCTTGCCCTCGGCCAGCAGTTGCAGCGCTTCAGGGAAGCAGTTGGCCGACGCGCGCGAGCCGTGGATCGTCATCTCCTTGCGCGTGAAGTCGAGGCCGGGCATCTGGATCATCTGGCCCTTCTTGAGCAAGCCGACGATGACGATGCGACCGCCGTTCGCCACCAAGTCCACCGTGCTCTCCATGGCTTTGGCGTTGCCAGCGGCCTCAATCACGCATGGCATGCCCTCGCCATGCGTGATCTCCTTGACCATTTCGAGCAGCGTTTCGTCGCTCATCAGCGCCGTCGCGCCCAGCGTCTGTGCGAAGTCCAGCCGCTCCTGCGAGATGTCGGTCACATAGACCGTCGCGCCCTTGGCCTTGGCCACGTCGATCAGGGCCAGGCCGATGGGGCCGGCGCCGAGGATGAGCACAGTGTCGCCGGCGTGCACATCGCCGCGGCGGGTGGCCTGCACGCCGATGGCAATGGGCTCGGCAAACGACGCCCACGCCGGTGAGAGGCCGGCCGGCACCTTGTGAATGTTCTTGGCTGGCGCGACGACGTATTCGGCGAAGCCGCCCGGCCGGTGGATGCCGATGATCTGCAAGGTGTCGCAGCAGTTGGGCTTGCCAACGCGGCAGGCATAGCATTTACCGCAGCCGATGAACGGCTCGACCACCACAAGTTCACCGTAGTTCAGGCCATCTATGCCAAAGGCACCTTCGGCGTTGGTGCCGATGTCGTGCACGTAACCGGCGATCTCGTGCCCCCCGATGATGGGGTATTGCGCGTATGGGTTGCGGCCTTGGTAGATATACATGTCGCCGGCGCAGATGCCGGTCGCCTTCACCCGCACCACCACTTCACCGGGGTTGGGGATGGGCGCGTCCCACGCGCCAACGTGCATGGCCTGTGGCGCGTCAAATACGGCTGCTCTCATGGTGTCCTCCAGGCTGTGTCCGTCATTCCCACTTTCGTGGGAATGATGGGCTTACGATTTTTGAATCAACAAGGCCCAATCATTTGCGTCGGGTGCCGTCCAAGCGTTGCCATCGGCGACCGCATCCTGCCACGCGCCATCACGCGGGTTGAACCAACGCGCCGTGGCTGGGCCATCCAACGTTAGCGTCACGCTGCCGCCGTGCGGCAAATACACCACCGCGCGCACGCCCGGCTCGGCCAGGCACATCGCACCATCCGCCAACTCCGGATGTGGCGCTAGCTTCCACCAATCGAAGGACGTGAAGAAGTCCAGCATGTGCGCGTTGCCGCGCAGCATGGTCATGCCCTCGTCGCCGCGGCCGTTGATCCAGCCTCCCAAGCCATTGCCAGCGTACTCACCGGTGGTCTGGTAGCCACCCGCCATCGCGATCTCCCAGGCCAGCCTGCGCCGGTTGTCGGCGTTACGCGCCGGCGCTTGGCGCGCCTCGCCCCAACCTTGTGGGTAGTGATCCTCGTAGCCGTATTCCTCGTTCACCTGCGGCATGGGTCGGCCGGTGGCTGCCTGCTCTGCACGGTTCTTCACCATATACGTATAGCCGCCGTGCTCGTCCCAGCTTTGATACAACGCGTAGTCGGCCCACGCGCTGACGCGAAAGCGAAAGTCGCCGTGGCCGTGCACGCTTATCAGGTGGTCGTAGGGATCGCACGACTTAAGGAACGCGCCCATGGTTTCGGCCCAGGCATCGTCGCGGAACAGCCGGTATTCGTTCGACACATCCCACATCGCGTTGCTGAAGGCAGCGAAGCGCGCGGCAGCGTAACGATAGTAGCGCTGCTCGTCCGGCCCCGCGCCGCTCCCGATGAACGGATACATCGTCGGCGGGCGCTGGCCGTCCACGTAGAAGATCACGCTTACCTGCACGCCATGCGCGCGGGCGTGCCGCAGCAGCCGCTCGAACTTCTGCCAGTGCGTCACGTTGAAGCGGGTCACATCGAAGCCGGGGTCATCCACGCTATCGGGCCGCGCGGCCGGCCACGGGTTCATCAGGAACTGAAATTCGTCGGAGTTGTAGACCGGCTCCCCCCACACCTCGCCGCTGGGCACGCGCGCGCCGTAGATCGCGCAGCGCAGCCGATTGATCTTCAGTCCGGCCAACCGGTCAATCGCCGCCAGCATCAGGTCATCGCGCACGCCGGCCAGCGCGTAGGCCGTGGTGCTGTTGTAGAAGTAGTGTGCGCCCGTGCCGGCGTAGACGAAGTGAAACGGGTGCTGCGGGTCCACGCGCACGAGCCCGTTTGCGCCGGCATTCTGCGCGGTGAAGCGGCCGTTGTGCACGGCGACCGTCGCGCCGTGTCGGTAGGTGACGGTGAAGATGTGATCGCCGGACTGCATCGGCATGAAGCGTACGCGCTGCACGCTGCCATCAGCGCTGTCGCAGAAGCCATCCACTGTCAGCGCCGGACCGCCGACCGGCGCAAACACGCCGCGTACCTCGACGTTGGTGAAAGGATTGGCCGGCAGGTCGCCCGCGACGTGGATCGCTACCTCGACGAAGTCGTAGGCGTCCACGCTCTCAGCGGATTGAGTGAAGGTGATGTCCATGACGTCTTTAGTCATGCAGCGAGTTGCTGTTCGATGTGTTCCAGTTTGACTCCGAACAATTGCTCAAGCTTGTCGGCTAAAGAATCATCCATGTAGTGAGACGACAAGAAGATTTGCTTCAATACGTCAAGCCCTTGTGTTTCGATGATGTAACGAACGAGATAACCACCAACCTCGTACATTGGCAAGTTGGCGTTGTAGGCTTGCCAAAACTCTTCGGTCTGACAGGCGCGCCGCAACCAACCGGATTTCTCACTCACATGGATGCTCATCCATCCTTCACGCAACTCATTCAAGCGCCCGCTGCCGTCACGAGACAACATTCGTTCACAGTAAGCCGCTATCCCTTCATTGAGCAAAGAAGGCGCTTCACCCACATTCTTTCCCAAAACTGCATGTATGTCTTCATGAATGATGCAATCAATGACAAGCGCTGAATCCCAATCAAGGCCGTGCAGCGCGATGTGTACGCCTGCCGGGCTTGCTGCGCCATAAAACTGCTTGGGCGTAGCCTCGGTGATCAATCCAGCTTGCTCCAGCACCGTATCGGCGTAAAGCCATACGTTCAGCTTTAGCAGTGACTCTGGATTTCCTACGTCAGGAAAGGCAAGCACATCACAGATTTCACGATGAAGAGAGTCTAATTTCGCGATTAATTGATCGCGCGTTTCGGACGGTTCCAAATCGTTGTCAATGTGAACGATAAAGAAATCGCTTTCCTTGACCTGCCACAGGGCGAACCGCCGTCTGCTTATGAGGTCAATCTGTACTGGCATATACGCCTTCCCATGTGAGGAATAAGACAGAGGTGGTAGTTCAACTGTCGCCTGAACGGGGCGTGTCAAACCTCCAACCACTCCCCCGGCGTCATCACCCGCGCTTCGGGCACAATTGCGCCGCGCGCCTTGGCCTCGGCCAGCGCGGCATTGAACTCGGCCAGATCGCGGGCCGCATCGGGGTGTTTGGGGTCGCAGTAGTGGCACGGCAGCACCGTCTTCAGGCCCAGCCACTGCGCGGCCAGCGCCGCCTCGCGCGGGCTCATCTCGCCGGTCAACAGCTTGCCCGCGCCTGGAATGGTCGGCACGATCTCCCACGGCTCGGTCATGCCCAGGCAGCCGACGGTGGGCTGGTGTAGTTCTGCAATCAGCTTCAAGTCGCTGAAGATGGCCGTGTCGCCGTAGTGATAGAAGCGGCAATCATCGAGATACACCACGAACGACATCGGCACGCCACTGGCGAACGAGCCATCCGGCATCTTCAGTTGCGACCAGTGGTGGCACTCGACCGGGTAGACCTTGATGCCGGCCACCTCGACCGCGATGCTCCACGTCGTGGCGCGAATCTGGTGGGTCGAGATGCCTTTGGCCATCAGGTAGTTCTTGATCTCGCCGCCGCACACCACCGGCGCGCCATACTTCCTGGCGATGTGCTCGGTGTCGCCCAGGTGGTCGCTGGCGGCGTGCGACACCAGGATCAAATCCACGCGCTCAAACTGATCGTGCTTGATCGGGCTGGCCGGGTTGTCATCGAGATACGGGTCGAGCAGGATGTGCTTGCCGTCGTTGGTCACCAGCTCGTAGGCGGCGACGCCGAAGAAGCGAATGCGTGTTGCCATGTTGTCCTTTATCCACGAAGGGTCACGAAGTAACACGAAGACATGGCGAAGTGACCCTTCGTGTCCTTCGTGGATGATTCAAGCGATGCGGTAGAGCGGCGCCTCACCGTTCATCACGCGGATGATGTTGTCCACGGTGACCTCGCCCAACTTGCGCAGGCCATCGCCAGTCTGCCCGGCGCTGTGCGGCGCAGCAATGAAGCTGTCCAGCCGCAGCAGCGGGTTGTCGCCGGGCGGCTCCTTCTCGAACACGTCGCACGCCGCGCCCGCCAGACGCTTCTCGCGCAGCGCTGTCGCCAGCGCAACTTCGTCAATCAGTTCTCCGCGCGCGGTGTTGATGAGATACGCCGTCGGCTTCATCAACATCAACGTCATGGCGTTGATCATGTGGCGGCTTTCGTCGGTCACCGGCGCGTGCAGCGTGATGAAGTCGCCTTCGGCCAGGGCCTCGTGCAGCGGCAAATAACGCACGCCATACTCCTGGGCGAATTGCTCGTGCTTGAATACGTCGTAGGCGACCAGATTCATGCCAAAGGCATGGGCGCGCTTGGCCACCTCGCGCCCGATCTGGCCGAGGCCGATCACGCTCAGCGTCTTGTCACGCAGCTCGACGCCGACCATGCGCGGCCACTTGCCCTCGCGCACGGCCCGGTCGCCCTGCGGCACGTGTCGCGCGCAGGCCAGCAACAGTGCCATCGCCATATCGGCCACGCTGTCGGCAATCGCCCCACCGGCGATGACCACCGGCACGCCGCGCGCCTTGGCCGCATCCAGATCAATGTTCTCGAAGCCGACGCCGTGCTTGGCGACGAGCATCAGGTCGGGCGCGGCATCGAGCACGCGCGCCGTCACTGGCTCGGTGCCGCTGATCAGCACGTCCACACCGGCCATCGCCGCCATCAGCTCATCTTCCTTTGGCGTGCGGCCCCACGGGTTGGGGATGAGTTCCGCGCCGGCCTCGACCAGCCGCTCGACTGCCTCGGGGCAGTTCGGGCCGAACGAGCGCGAGGCAACTAATACTTTGTAATTTGTCATTCTTAATTGGTTTGTCTATTGGTTCGCGCGTCATTCCGAGGCTGAAAGCCGAGGAATCCCTGCTGAGTCCATTACGCGAGCAACGTCGCAGGGATTCCCCTCATCCCGTTTCCCGTTTTGGAAACCGGAACGGGGATCACGGGACTTCGCCCTTCGGGCTGCTCAGAAACATGCCCTTCGGCTGTAGGGGTCGCTCTACCCCATGTGGGGCACAAGTCCGTAGCGACCCTGGTAACCCGACGACGGCGCGCTACGGTAGCCCATTCGGGCCATCCAGAGCGCGCCCTACCGTTTCTGCCGCGTCGTCTGGCCTGCGGCCATCTCGAACTCAGAATGACGCGCGAGGTGTGCTACATCAGTCCCTCTATCGCCACCGCCCGAATCGGCGACGCGTCCAGGCCGACGCATGGGATGGGTGCGCCGAAGAAGAAGAAGCGCGGCGACGAGATTTCGCCTAGGTTGCGCAGACACTCCACCACCGGGATGTCTACATCGCCGCGGAAGAATAGGTGGTGATTCGGATGATCGTTGCGGCCGCGCACCTCGAAGCCCGATGAGTCGGTGCCCAGTAACTTGATCTTCTTCTCCAGCGCTAGCCACTCAGCCGCGTCCGCAGCCAAGTATGGCCGCTGGTGCGAGGCCTGTGTGCGGTACTGGCTCTCGCGGCCCTCCCACAGGATGACGATGTCGCGATCCAGCACCTCTCCGGCCGCCTGAATGTCGGCCAGCGTGATCGGTTCGTTCACCTGTTTGTGCCGGAAATCCAGCCGGATGGCCGGGCCGATGAACGTATCGAGGGGGTAACCGGCCGTGTCGTGGCCGTCGGCGTAGAAGTGGCGCGCCACCTCGACGTGCGTGCCGCTGTGCGACCACATGTAGACGTCGTGCATGATGTCGCCGGTCGGCGTCGTGCGCGGTGTGCCGCGCTGTTTGATCTCGACGGTGTATTGCTCCTCGCCAGGGATCAGGGTATGGGTCAGGTCAATGAGTTTGTGTGTCATGTGTCTATTGGATTGTCATTCCGAGGCCGAAGGCCGAGTCCCGTGATCCCTGTTCCGGTTCCCGGAACGGGAAACGTGCAGCAACGGCAGCGCAAACCATTCGCCCAGCACCGGCAGGTGGCCAGCCTGATAGATCGGCAGCGCATACGCCTCCATCGCCCGCACGTTGGCCGCTAGCTTATCTGGGTCATCGTCCGTGCCAGAGCGGTATGGCCCAGCAATCAAGATCATCATCGGTTTGTCACTCATCTTTTTCAACATGTGCGCCTTCGACAGCGACGGCTGGCGTGTAGACCGCGCGCGCGCCGGCCGCATGCAGCGCCGCAACCACGGCGTCGCGCGTCTCATCGCTCACCAGAGCAATCATGATGCCGCCGCCGCCGCTGCCGCTGAGCTTGGCCCCCAGCGCGCCCGCGCCGATGGCCGCGTCAATCAGGCGCTCCAACTCCGGGCAGCTCACGCCGATCTTCTCCAGCACCAACTGGTTCATGTTCATCAGCTTGCCCACCAATCTCCAGTCGCCACTCGCCAATCCCTTCTGCGCATCGGCGCTCAGCACGCCGATCATGTCGAAATAGCGCATGCGCGTTGAGCCTGCCCTGAGCCCAGTCGAAGGGTCCGCGGCCAGCCACTCGCGCACGCGCGTGTTCACCTCGCTGGTCTGCCCGCGCACGCCCGTGTCGCCGATGACCAACTGCAAGCCCGCCGCAGCCGGGATGCGCTCGCCCCACGCCTCCTTGGTGTAGCGGATCACGCCGCCATGCAACGACGTCTGTGTGTCGAGCGCGCTGGCCACGCCGCCGTGGGCGATCACATCGCCCAAGTAGGCCCACTGACAGATGACTTGCTCCCTCTCCCGGAGGGAGAGGGTTGGGGTGAGGGCGATGTGAGCGAGCGCCATCGCCAGTGCAACGCCTGCTGCACCACCCGAACCCAGGCCGCCTGAGTTCGGAATCTCGCTCTGGTAGGCAATGTCCAGCCCATCGCCCAACACGTCGTGCGCGCGTAGAGCGTGGGCGATGATGTACTTGGCCGGCGCGTAGTAATCGCTCGCCGCCATCTCACGAATGGCCTGGTATTCCTGCGCCTCGCACCAGGCGTCCACCTGCTCGCCCATCGCCACAACCTCATCGCGCGTGAACGTGCGCGCGTGTCCGGCGCTCTCAAAGTGGTACAGGTAGCCACCGGTGTGCACCGTGCAGTGTGTGCGCAAGCCGACGCTGACGGCGATGGCCGCCTGCCCGCGATTGACAGCATGCTCACCGAACAGGATCGCTTTGGCCGGGGCGGAGGTGGTGACGGTATCCATGATTATTACAGTTGTAGGGGCGACCGATTCGGTTGCCCCTACTCGCCAAAATACTTCGCCCGCAGATAGGCCACGCTCTCGGCGGCCCAACGCTCCTCCAACGCGACGGTCTCATCAACCGTCGCTTGCTCCGGTGCCCATTGCTCCAGGATCGCATTCACGTCGCGCGGGCAATTGCGATGCATATACGGCAGCAGCCAATCGAGGTCGCACATACCCTCGCCAAACGGCGCGCCATGGATGACGAAGCCTTGATAGCTCGGCAGACGCTGGATGACATATTCCTTGATGTGCAGGTTGAAGGCGTACGGCGCGAGCACCTCGACCACGTGCCGCATCGGCTCCTCGCGCCCGAGCGAGTTCGCCACATCCAGGCAGATGCCGATGGGGTAGTCGCGCATCACATGCATGAGGTTGGCCAGCGTCTTGGCCAGCCAGCGGTCGTGATTCTCGATGGCCAGCGTCACGCCGCGCTTGGCGTATTCCGGCAGCGCGGCTTTGAGCGACTGAATCACTTCTTTGAAATCCGGCTGATGGTCTTTTGTGTCCATCACGCAGCGCACGATGGGCGAGCCGATGCGCTCGGCGATTTGAGCGTAACGAATCAGGTGATCGGGCTGGATGCCGCGCGTGCCCGCCTCTAGCGCGATGTCGTGCCGTTTGGCCGTCTCGGTCAGTTGATCCAAGTCAATCTGGTCGAGCGGCATGTTGTTGGCGATCTGCACGACGTGCACGCCAAAGTCGGCGGCACGTTGAAGAAGTGTTTGCCAGTCGAGTGGATGTGCCGGCGGCGGGTAACCGCTGATGCCCACGCCCCAGCCGTAGGTGTAGGAACCAATGCCTAACTTCATGTTGTCATATTGATCCTCTCGCCAAGCATGCCAAGGCCGCTAAGTGTTTTGCGGCCTTGGCGTGCTTGGCGAGAGACATTTGATCTGAGTATTGTGCGAGTCAATGATTCGCAATCGCATTCACGCTCTTGCGAATCTCGTCCATGTCGAACACGTTTTGCTTCCAATCGTCGCGAAAGATGCGCGGCAGCGCTTGCGCGATGGCGTAGTTCGCGCCGTCGCTGAGCGGCAGGCCGCTTACGTCGAAGATGCTGGCCAGGATCGTCCGCACATGACCGGAGAAGAATGCCCACGCCGCCTCACGCGGCACGCCCATGCGCACCGCCTCGTCCAGCCCTTCACGCAGGACGCGCAGGCAACTGCCCAACAGCGTCTCGACCAGCGCCGGCTCCAGGATCGCCATCTGCTCGGTCGTCATGCGGTGGGCGTTCATCACCGGCGCGTAGATGGCGCGGGCAATGGCCTCACCCTTGGCATAGTCGCCCTCCGGCCCGCGATGCAGCGCGCACACGATGTCTTGTTTGGCGACGACGCCGCCGAACCAGTCGCCGCGCGCCGCATCGGTCGTCTCGTCATTGAACAGCGGCGGGTGACATGGGTGAGCGACGAAGTAGGTCAGGTCGTCCCGCAGCGCCAGCGCGCCGGCGCAGGCTGCGGCTGGATCAAGCGTCATCACCATCGTGCCGGGGCGCAGCGTTGGCACAATCTCGGCGGTGATGGTGCCGAGCAGCGCATCGGGCAGCGCCAGGATGACGACCTCGCCACGGGCCAACGCTTCGTCGCGCGGCGTCACGCTCAGCCCGCGTTGCGCCAGCTGCTCGATCCCGGTCGGCGATACCTCGACGTAGCGCACGTCGAACTCCGGATGCTTGATCAGGTTGTCGGCGATGCGGCAACCCATCTTGCCGCCGGCGCCCATCAGTGTCAGTCTCATGGTTTTTTTAGTTCTTGGTTCTTAGTTTTGAGTTGCGGACTCTCAACTCAAAACTAAGAACTTAAAGTTCAAACCTCACCATTTGCTTCCCGCAAAGAACCCGCCATCCACATAGATTGTCTGGCCGGTCAGGTAGCTCGACGCGTTCGAGGCCAGCAACAGCGCCACGCCGGTCATCTCCTCCGGCAGGCCCGGACGCTTCATCGGGATGCGGTCGTGCAGCCACTTGCTGCGATTCTCGTTGGCCCACAGGCCGTCCTTCGTCAGCTCGGTCATGATGAAGCCGGGCGCGAGACAGTTGACCTGAATGTTGTGCTCGGCCCACTCCACAGCCATCGTGCGGGTCAGCGCATCCAGGCCAGCTTTGGCGATGCCATACACCGACACATCGGCCAGGCCGGCCCGGATGGTGGCCGAGCCGATGTTGATGATCTTGCCGCCGCCGTTCTCGATCATCACCGGCGCAACGGCCTGACTGAGGAAGAACGCGCCGCGCACATGCACGGCCATGATGGCCTCGTATTCGGCCTCGGTAAATTCTAGGATCGGCTTGCGGCGGTTGACGCCGGCGCAATTGACCAGGATGTCAATCCGGCCGAACGCCTCGGCCACATCGCTGGCCAATTGCTGCATAGTCTCGACCTTGCTCACGTCGGCAGCGAACGTCTCGACGCGCACCGGTAAATCGTCGAACGTCTTGCTTTTGGCGTCGAGCTTGGATTTGGTCTGGCCGTTGAGCGCGATGTGCGCGCCGGCCCGGGCGTAGGCCGTGGCGATGGCCATGCCGATGTCGCCGCTGCCGCCGGTGATGAGGGCTACTTTGTCTTGCAGTGAGAAGAGATCATTCGACATTGGTTATTGGTTGTTTGATGATGACATGCTGGCATGGCTCGTTGTTGGTCAATGTTAACCAACTACCAACATCCAATTCACTTCACCGCCCCCAATGTTAGCCCGGTCACCAGGTAGCGTTGCATCAACAGCGTCACGATCACAATCGGCACGGTGGCGATGAGTGAGACGGTCGCCGCCTCGCCCCAGAACGCCGACTCCGGCCCGAAATACGACGTCATCTTGACCGGATACGTGATCACGTTTGTCCGCGAGAGCACCAGCGCAAATAAAAACTCGTTCCAATTGAAGATAAAGGTGAAGATGCCAGTGGCAATCAAGCCCGGCAACGCCAGCGGCAGTGTGATCGAGAAGATCGTGCGCAGGCGCGATGCGCCGTCCACCTGCGCGCTCTCCTCGATCTCGATGGGCACCTCGCGGATATACGAGCGCATCATCCAAACCACGAACGGCAAACTAAAAGTGGCATACAAAATGATCAAGCCTTGAAACGTGTCCACCCAGCGCAGCGCCCGAAAGAGCAAAAACACCGGGAAGACGACGGCCACGGGCGGCAGAAAACGCTGCGACAGAATCCAGAAGGCGAAGTTGTTGCCGCCCGTCCTGTAGCGCGCAATGCTATAGGCCGCCAGCGTGCCGACCAGCAGCGCAATGAGCGTCGCGCACACGGTCACGATCAGGCTGTTGCCCACAGCCGTCAGCCCGCCTGTGCGAATTACCTTGTCGAGGTTCTGCTGGATGTTGGGCGCAGCCGGAATCCACACCGGCGGGTTGCGAAAGTATTCGCTCGAATTTTTAAAGGCAATCGTGGCGATCCAGAAAGCGGGGAAGCCGAAGAAGACCAGCGCGATGGCGATGATGAGATAGCGGAGGAGGTAGCTGTTGCGTTTGTGTCGCCTGGATGTGGGAGTCATGATTCATCATGCCTTAAAGCGCAAAACGTAAAACGTAAAACGCACAGGGGATTCGCGTTTTGCGTTTTGCGCTTTACGCCAGCTTCTCCTCGTTGGCGCTCAAGCGCCGCCACAGCACCGTGATCGCCACCGACACGATGATGAGCAGCACAAACGTGAGCGCGGCGGTGTAGCTGATGCGGAAGTTTCGGAAGCCGAGGGTGTAGGCGTAGAGCGAGACGGTTTCGGTCATCGTGCCCGGCCCGCCGTTCGTCAGCGCAAAGACGATGTCGAACACCTTGAACGCATCGAGCGCGCGAAACAAGATCGCCACAGCCATCACCGGCCACACCAGCGGTAGCGTGACGAAGCGCAGCACCTGCCAACCCGATGCGCCGTCCATCTCGGCTGCTTCGCGGTACTCCGGGTTGATCGAGCTCAGTCCCGCCAGCAACACCAGAAACATGAACGGCGTCCACTGCCAGATTTCGGTGATGAAGATGGCTGGCCACACCGTTGCTGGGTTGGCCAGCCACACGATTTCGACTGGCCGGCCCGCAATCCAACCGAGCACTTGGTTGATCGGGCCATATTGCGTGTCCCACAACATGCGCCAGGTGTAGCCGACGATCAACGGCGCGATCACCACCGGCAGGATCAAGATCGGCACGATGAAACGCTTGCCCGGCAAGTGACCCACCAGCGTCTGCGCCAGGGTGAAGCCGAGCACCAGTTCGGCCAGCACACACACGACCATGATCAGCGCGGTGTTGCCCAGCGCATTCCAGAAGCGCGCGTCGCGCAGCACATCGTGGTAATTCTTGAAACCGACGAACGTGCCGACCGGCGTGCGCGCGTCAATGTTCTGGAAGCTGACGATGATGGAATACAGCAGCGGGAACAGCGCGATGAACAGGATCAACAGCGTGGCCGGCGCGATCAGCGCGTATTTGCCGCTGTGCTGGTTGCTTCGAGCGCGAGGCTGGAGGATCATGTTGAGATCAGGAGTCGGACTCCTCCGAGGAGTCCGACTCCTTGATGCAAGTTACGGATACGCATTCACGCCGAACGTGTTCTGCCAGTCGGCATACGACGCCTTCTGCGCGTCCACGCCGATGCGCTCGGTGATAGCGTTCCACTCTTGGGCAGCGGCATCGAGCGCTGCCTTCGGGTCGGTGCCGGCATAGGCCGCTGTGATGGCGCGGTCAAGCGCCTCTTCGTATTCGCGTGCACCGGGGATGCCGAGGTCGGCTACGCCCGTCTCCGCGCCCTCTTGCAGTACCTTCAGGTATTCGGCTGCGTTCGGCCACAGCTTGGCGTATTCGGGGTCGTTGAAGTGACTCATGCGATACGGGTCACGCAGGGCGAAGGGGATCTTGACGCGCTGGCCGCTGATCTCCGGGCTGGTCATCCATTGGATAAACGCATAGGCTGCTTCCTTGTTCTTGCTGTCGGCCGACACGCCCAGGTTGAAGCCGCCGGCCAGCTCTGAGTGGCCACCGGGCGAGACTGAGTAGCCGACCTTGCCGGTGATCTGTGTCTTGGGCACCCATTCGAGCTGCTTGGCGTCCAGGCCATAGCCCTCGCTCCAGCGGCCGATGGGCGGCCAGGTGATGATCATGCCCAGCTTGCCATCCATCCACGCCTGCAGCACTTCGACGAAGCCCCACTTTTCCACGCCGGTTGGCATGTTCTTGTTGGCGTTGGTCATGTCGGTCAGGGTCTTCACGCCGATATCGCTGTTGATCGCAGCCTTCATATCGGCGTCGAAGAAGCGCCCACCGTTGCTGCGGAACTGATCGTAGAACCACATGTAGGTGTTGCCGGCCGTGCGCTGGATGGCGCAACCGTAGTTGCCGTCGGCCTTGCCTTTCTCGGAGAAGAAGCTGCACACCTCATCCCACTCGGCCCACGTCTTAGGCGGCGCGAGGTCGCGGTTGAACTTGGCCTTGAACTCCTCTTTGTTGGTCGCATCCTCGAACATGTCGCGGCGGAAATACATCACGAACACGTCGCCGTCGTCGAACAGGCCATAGGTCTTGCCCTTCCAGTTCTGGAACTTGCGATAGGTCGGATGCAGGTCATCCAGGTCAGCCTTGTCCATGTTGGCGTCAATGAACGCATCCAGCGTCTCAAGCACGCCGCCGTCGGCCAGATCGCCGATCCACGCGGGCGAATACGAGATCACGTCATACGCGCCGCCGCCGGCCTGGTGATCGGCCACGGCCTTGGAATACAGATCGGGAAACGGCGTCTCGATGATGTTGATCTTCACGCCGGTCAGCCGCTCGAACTCCGGGCCGGAGAACAGCAGCGGATCCTGCGGCTGCAGGCCACTTTCGTAGGTCACGTTGAGCGTCGTGCCGGCGTGCTTCTTGGCCAGCTCGATGGCGCGGGCGGCCGAGCCGCCCTCTGTTGCCGGCATGGCCGTCATGATCGCTTCGACGGCTGACTCTTTGGCCTGGCCCTCGATCTGACCCACAGGGTCAGTGGATGTGGTCGCCTCTGCCGCAGGCGCAGCCGGGGCGGAAGGTGCCTGGGCGGGCGGGGCAGCGCACGCGCTCAACAGCAACGCCAGTGCGCCGGCCATTGCAATCGCTGAATTTCGCTTCTTGGCATTCATGCTTTTGTCTCCTCTGTGGGTGAATGGGTCATTTTTCAGACAAAGCATCCTGAGCGGAGCCCCAGCCGCAACGCGGCGCAGGGCACAGTCGAAGGATGCAGTAGCCAAAGTTCCAAGTCGCACCCTTCGACTTCATCCTTCATCCCTTCGGGACTCGGATTCCGCTCAGGATGCTTGGGGCGTAGACATTTGTTGTGTTGGTATCACCTCCCAATCGAAAATCCAAAATCGCAAATCGTAAATTCCTCAGAACGTCTCTTCCAGCGAATGTAGCAGCCACACCATCGTGTTGTTGTAGGGCGTCGGGATGCCCAGCCGCCCCCCGGCCTCAACGATCGCGCCGTTGATCACGTCTATTTCGGTGCGGCGCTTATTCTCGATGTCGGTCGGCATTGAGCCTTTTAGCGTCGGCGCGATGCGTTCGAGTAACCCGGTGATGGCCGTCCAGCGCTCGTCGTAGTCCATTGGGATGCGCGGAGCGTGAGCATGCGCAACGGCAACGGTCTCTTTTAGCAACTCGGCCATCAAGTCCTTCATGCCCTCGTGCTCGATCAGCTTGCGTGCCTCCCAGGCATATACCGCTGCCGTCGGCAGCGTGCACACGTTCAACGCCAGCTTGCTCCACACCTCTTTCAGCACATTGTCGGACGCCTTGGTCTCCAATCCGGCTTTGTTCAGCGCCTCGGCTAGCGCCTCCACACGCGCGCTCGTGCCACCTTTCAACTCCCCAATGTGCGTCACGCCCACGCCGCCCTGCGACGTGTGGCCCAGCCCTTTGAGCGCGCCACTGTTGTAGGTCACGCCGCAAAACACCTTGTCCTTTCCGATGATGCCTTGAATCTTCGGCGCGTTGCCCCAACCGTTCTGCAGCGACACTACGGTCGTGCCCGGCCCGATCATCGGTAGCGCCGCCTTCACCGCGCCCTCGGTGTGATAGCACTTGGTGAACACCAGCACGTAATCTTGCGCGCCGGCTCTGGCGGGGTCTGCCGTGGCTCTGGCCCTGCCGACGATGATGTTGCCGCTCTTTTCTTCTACTTTCACCCCATCCGCGTTGATGGCGTCCACGGCGGCCTGATTCACATCCACCAGCGTCACGTCGTAGCCGGCGGCCGCCAGCCGTCCGCCGAACATGGCGCCCATCGCGCCCGCGCCGCCCAGCACTGCGATTCTCATGGTTGCTCCTGTGATCTTTTTCACCGCGGAGACACAGAGGGCACGGAGGTTTTCATTCGAGTCCTCCGTGACTCTGTGTTTCACTTTCTTGCTTCGTAATATCGTTGTGTCGTCTCAACGTATTCACGCATGCCGTCGCGGATGTCGGCATACTTCACGTCGTAACCCAACTGGTCCTTCACCGGCTGCATGTCGTGCACGCCCCGGAATTTAATGCCGAGTTGGTCCAGCTCCGACAGCCCGCTGGCCATGTGAATGGCTGCGCCGGGCACGAGTTCGTTGATGATGTCGGCCACCTCGCCCGCCGTCACCAGTTTCTGCCCGGTGGCCGCGTAGAACACCCGGTGCGTCAATCGCGCCGATGGCGCGTTCAGCGCCGCCGCAGCGATGCCGGCGATGTCGTGCACGTGCGTGTAGTCGCGCGGGAACTCGCGCCCGCTTTCAAAGCTGAGCGGCTCGCCGCGCACCGCCGCCTCGACCATGCGGTTGATGAAGATAGTTGGGTTGGTGGTGTAGAAGCCATAAGCCGCTGACGGCCGGATGATGACGAAGTCCAAGCCATAGCCGCTGCGATAGGCCCAGCAGAACGCCTCGCCCGCCACCTTGCCCGCGCCATACGCCCCGCTGCCGGGCCCCTGGTCGGCCATCAACGTCGGGTGGTTGGCGTCAATCGGCTGATATTGCACCGTTGGCAACACCCCGATCGAGCTGAAGAACACCAGCCGCTCGATGTCGTTCAACCGGCATGCTTCGAGCACGTTGAGCGTGCCGCCGGCCATCACGTCGAAGGCGATCTTGGGATTGCGGTTCAGGCCAAGCAGATCAATCGGCGCTGCCAGGTGCGCGATCTTGTTGGGCCTGTGCTTCTTGACTGCGGCCAGCAGTTGCGCCCAGTTCTCGATGCCGCCCTGCTCAAACGTGATGGCGGCTTTGTGTTCGCCGATCAGCCATTCGAGCTGCGGTCCCCACGGCCGCATGTCGTAGTTGATGACGCGGTCGCCGCGCTCGGCCAGTTGTTTGGCGAGGTGCGTGCCAATGAAGCCCGACCCGCCGATGACTAAGACTGTGTCTGCCATGTGTTGATTCCAAATATTACGTACTGCGTATCACGTATCAATCCTCGCCACTGCATACGGCGGCAGCACAATCATGTTGCCCTCGATCGGCGTAGCGGCGTCGGCCCGCCACGCATCAGGTCGCTTCATCGCCGTTTCAGCGTTGCTCACGTCGAGCAGCTTCACTTTCGCCTTCGGCCCAAGGCCGCGCAGCGTCACCATCTGCGGCTGGTCGGTCAGGTTAGCCAGCAGCACGCGCATCCGTTTGCCCTTTCGCAGTGCCAGCCCTTCTACCCGCAGTGGATCGCTGGTCTTCGTCGCCACGGCTTTGCCGCCAAATTCGGCCACGTCGGCAAAGACGTGAACCATCGGGAAGACGCTCCGTCCATGCAACACGCCGCGCTTGCCGTCCGTCTCGTAGATCGTGATGCTGTCTGCACCACCAGCCGCGATTTGGCTGAGGCTGGCGACCGTCCACGCTGCGCCGAACAGCGATGCCTGGCGCGGGTCGAATTCGCCTGCCTTTTCGCTTGGCTCGGGCCCAGGGTCGCCCAGGCTCCAGCGTGGCTTGAGGGTGATCGGCGTGATGGCCAGCGGTTTACCCTTGGCGAAGGTCTTGTAAGTGCGCACCGTTTCGGCTTGTGCCTCGGGCGCCTCGGCCAGCGAGGCATTGTCAAAGGCGTGCACCTGCGGGTTGAACGAGTAACACAGCCCGTCAACGAGCTTCAGTGTCGCGGCGTCCGGCCGGCCGCGATTCAACTCGGTGAAGAACAGGTTCGTGCCGGCGTAGAGGACGGCCTTCTTGCCCAGGTGTTGCCGCGCCAACGCCAGCCAGCGCGCGTTGGGCGTCTTCTCATTGCGATGAAAGACTAAATGACGTGCAGTTTGTAGAGACGCGCCATGCGGAACGTCCCTGTGGGAGCGCGTCTCTACAAATCGTTTGAATTCACTATCAGCCTCATCCGACACAAACAGCGCGATCTCCAGCTTCGCGCCGAGCGCCTCGACCTGCCTGGCCGCGCGCTTGAGCCTGCGTTGCCAACCCGTCTCCCACAGCGGCACGTCCACGCGCAGGTGCGCCAGCTTCAGCGCCTTCAACCGCGCCGCTTGCTTTGCGCTCAGCGGCTTGCTGTCGGCAGCGATGCACATTCCCACCTTGGGAAGTGAGAAGTTAGAAGTGAGGAGTGAGAAAGTCACCACGTCGCTTACATGCCGACTTCTCACTTCTGCCTTTTTACTTTTTACGCCCGCCACACTTAGCGATATACGTTGTCTTACCCGCTCGCCGGCTTTCACCTCCACCGGGAAGGGCAGCCGCAGCGGCGTGCCATAGGTCTTGAACGAGCCATCGGTCCAGTTGCGCTGGTCCTCCATCTCAAAGACCTCGCCCTCGAAGGCGACGCGCAGCCACACGCCCGGACTCACTTGGTGCGACACGGCCCGCATTTCGTCAAATGGCGCGACCGGCTTGATGGTGCCGTCCACCACGTGTTGCGGCGCGATGCGCTTGGGAAAGGACGATTCGACGACGCTGCCATCCACCTTCTCGATGCGCGCCTTTGCGCCCGCAGCGCCGATGGGATGCAGGATGCAAAAGCCGAGCCGGTTGCGCAGGAACGCCCTGCGCGCCACGCCGTCGAAGGTAAAGGCAATCGCGCCATCGCTCGCGCCGGTGATGTGGCCCTGCCAGACGAAGTCAATGTCGTTCAGTTTGTTCTCGCACGTATAGGTGATCTCGAAGGAATCCTCGCGCACATTCATGTGCACGTCGCTGAGCGTGTTCGGCGCGGTGCCCCAGGCCCGGTCACGGGCGGCGACGTAGATGCGCCGCACCACTTCGGCATCGCCATAGCGGATATAGCGGAGGTCGCCGTTCTCATAAACCATCGTCAGCGGCCCGGCCCGCAGCGGCACGCGCTCGGGCAGCGACGCATCGGTGCCATACATCAGCATGCGTGTGTTCATCGTTTGCTTTTGACAGAAAAAACAAGATTCAATTGATTCATCCTGTTCATCCTGTTCATCCTGTTCATCCTGTTCATCCTGTTCATCCTGTTCATCCTGTTCATCCTGTTCATCCTGTTCATCCTGTCCGCTTCTCGTTGTCGCCATCGGGAAATACTGGCTCTGGCCGCCATCCACGCACACCACCTGGCCGGTGTTGAGCGCCACACGCCGTTCGCCGGTCACTTCGTCTTCACCACCTTGGCCTTGACCGGGTTGACCAGTTCGCCGATGGGTTCGATCACCAGCCGGCATACGTCGCCCGGTTTGAGGTAACGCGGTGGGTTCATGTGCAGGCCCACGCCGCCGGGTGTGCCGGTGGTGACGATGTCGCCCGGCTCCAGCGTCATCAAACTGTTCAAATGGCCAAGCACGCGCGTGAGCGGATAAATCCACTCCTTGTTCGTCTCGTCCTGCACCTTCTTGCCGTTCACATAGAGCTGCACGCGCAGTTCAGATGGATCAGGAATCTCATCGGCGGTGACGATGCACGGCCCCATCGGCGCGAAGGTGTCTAAGTTCTTGCCCTGCGTCTCCTGGTTATCTTGAAACTGCGTGGTGCGGGCCGACACGTCGTGGGCGATGGTGTAGCCAAACACGCCGCGCATGGTCTTGTCGTCCGGCCAATCTTTCATCGTCCGGCCGATGACAACGGCCAGTTCCACTTCCCAGTCCACGTTTTGTTCGAGGCCGGGGTGCATGATCGGCTCGTTCGGGCCGATCACCACCGACGGCAATTTGCTAAAGCAGCGCGGGTTGAGGAAGGGTGGCTTGCGCTGGTTTGGGTCGTCGGCGTGGCTGTAATAGTTCACGCCAGAGTACAGCATCTTGCCCGGCCGCGGAATCGGCGCGCGCAGCTTGGCCTTCGTCAGCGGCACGGCCACTCGCGCGGGGGCGCTCTTCAACTTCTTGCGCGCCTCGGCCAGCGCAGGCTGCCCGCCGCGGATCAGCGTCAGCATATCGGCGAAAGGCAGGGGTACCAGCGCGCCATCGCGCTCGGCGCCGACGCCCGTCTTGCCCTGATAGGCATATGTGTAGAGTCGCATGGTGGTGGCTTCTAGGTCGTTGCGTCAGTCAGGTCGGGCCGGTAGCTCATCCAGAACGTGATGTAGGGCGGCAGTACCTGTGTGAAATGCGCCCAACTGCCGACCTCAGCATCCAGGTCGTCGCGCAGCCACTCGCGCGCATGCCGGATGGCGAAGCCGCGCTGTGCCAGGCCATTGATGATGGTCGCCCAGGTATGCATGAACTCGCGTGGGCCACGCACACGTGCTACTCTGCCGTCACTCTGCTCTATCTCCCAATCCGGATCGTCAAACTCGACTTCGCCATCGCGGTATGGCCTCGTCAACGCATAGCCATCACGCCACAATTCAACGCTTATTCCAAAGCGATGGGGATTGCTGAATTGCAGCAAGTAATTGCCCCCTGGCCGCAGCACCCGCGCCACCTCTGCGAATACTGTGTGTGGGTCGGGGATGAAATTGATCGAGTAGCTCTGCCACACGATGTCGAACGACGCATCGGTAAAGCGCGATAGGTCGCGCATGTCACCTTGCTCAATGCGAATGTTCACGCCATGATGCGCTGCCGCGTTCGCGTCTTGAGCCAACTGCGCATCAGACAAGTCAAAGACGGTCACATCGGCGCCAAGCAGCGCGAATGCAACAGATTGCTGACCGCCGCCATTGGCGAGGCACAGCACCTGCTTGCCTCGCACGCTCTCGCGCGTGAGAACAGGTGCCGCGTTGCCGTTCAAGCGCGTTAGCGCTTCGTCGGGCGTCAAGTCCAGCCACGGTTGCGAATATTCCACGCCGGCCTCGACCAGGGCGTTCCAGCGTTCGCGGTTGAAGTTTGCAATGTCGTCCATCTCTCGATTTACGATTTCAGGTTGACGATTTAAGACTGCGTGCAATCGAGAATCATCAATCTTCAATCTGAAATTCAAATTGCCGCGCCTTCGCGCGCGAACAATTCGGCCGACTTTGCGCCGATACCGCGCGCCGCGCCGGTGATGATGGCAATTTTGTTTTTTAACCGCATCGCGCACCTCTAAAACGTGATGACTTGATTCTTCGCCGCCGACTCATACGAGCCGAACACCAGTCGCACCGTCTTCACGTTGTCCTCGCCGCTCGTCTCGGCTTGGCCTTCACCTTTGAGCGCCTTCAAGATGTCGGCGTTGCAGCCGACGATGCTTGAATGCGCCACATCGTATGCCGGGTCGGCCCAGGCGTAGCGCGGCGGCGGCACGCGTCGGGCGTGTGTGCCGTTGGCCGTCGTCGTGCGCAGCCAGAAGTCGGGGCCAAGTTCAAGTGAGCCTGTGTCACCTTCGATGAAGAAATACGTTTCGGGGAAGCGGTCGTGCTCCAAATAGTTCTCGGCGTAGGCCATGTTGACCGTGACGATGGTGTTTGCCAAGCCCATTCCCATGACCATCGTTGCCACGTCCTCGCCCTTGATGTTCGGATGCACGCGGCGCGTCTGGCAATACAAGCTGCGCGCCTCGCCGAATAAGAAACGCGCCACGTCGAGCGTGTGGCTGCCCAGGTCGGTGATGATGAACTGCTCCAGCTCGGCCAGAAACGGCTGATTCTTGAACACCGGGAAGCCGGAGATCATGTCAATGCGCGCGCGGAAAGGCGTGCCGATGATGCCGGTGTCCAACTCGGCCTTGAGCGCGCGGATGGGCGTTTGCCAGCGCCAGTTCTCGTGGATGAAGAACGGCACGCCAGCCTGCTGGCACGCGTTCACCATGCCCTCAGCGATGGCGAGAGTAGGGGCCATCGGCTTCTGACAAATGACTGGCACCTTGTATGCTGCGACTAGTTGCGTGAACTTGGCGTGCGTGTCTACGTCGGTGATGATGTCCACGAAGTCGAGCTGTTCGTTGGCCAGCAGCGCCTCGGCATCATCGTAGACGCGCGGCATGCCAAAGCGCGCGGCCAGTGTCGCGGCCTTGCTGCGGGTGCGGTTGTAGAGCGCGACGCATTCGACGCCGCCGATCTCATGCCAGGCTGCAAGCTGGAACTGCGCCCAAAAGCCTGTGCCGAAGATTGCGAATTTAAGGTTCGTCATGGTGCTGTCGCTGTCGCTGTCGCTGTCGCTGTCGCTGTCGCTGTCGCTGTCGCTGTCGCCGGTGACCAGGGTTGACTTGCCTTGAAGCCTGAGTGTCATGTCGGGCTAAGGGTCCTGTATGAAATCAAAAAGTTATCGGCTCCCCGTGGCGGAGGCGACCTTTCGGCCACCTCCGCCCGGTAGAGTGAAGGAGGAGAAAAGAGAGAACGAACGGTCAGTCGTATGTAATGAAATCGTTAGGCAGTCGTGCTCAGGTTTTCTTGCTGGCGCGATGAATCTTGTCCCGTGCTGCCGGCTTGCGCTCTTGCATAGTCAACGCCTTGCGCAGTGTCACCTCCGCTTCGACCAGATGCTCGCGCATGGCCTCGCGCGCTCTTTCGGCTTTCTTCGCCTGCACTTGTTCGAATATCGCGCCGTGATAGCGATACGACCGCGCTGGCGCGCCATGCGTCTTGAATGCCAGCCGCCGCACTTCGACCATCAGCTCGTTCACTGATTCGAGCAGCAGCGCAAACAGCCGGTTGTGCGTGGCCCGGGCCAGTGCCTTGTGAAACTCCAGGTCCCATTTGACGAACGCCTCGCGGTCATTGCCGATCTTGAGCGTCTCGTTGAGGATGCTTTGCATCTCATCGAGGTCTTCCTTCGTCCTGCGTTCGGCGGCGATACCGGCGATGGCCGTCTCCAATACGCGCCGCACCTCGATCAAATTCTCGTAATCCAGCGTGCGCTCGTCGCCGCGCAGGAACAGCGACATCATCTCGGCCATGCTCTCGGCCGTCGGCGAGCGAACCACCGTCCCGCCGCGACCAGGCACCACCTCGAGCAGACCCTTGGCCGCCAGGCTGCGCACTGCCTCGCGCACCACCGTGCGGCTGACGCCCAACTGTTCGGCCAGGTCGCGCTCTGCGGGTAGCCGGTCGTTTGGCCTCAACTGCCGCTCAACGATCATGCCTTGAATCTGCCGGCTGACCACATCGGCCAGCGTAGCTTCACGCTCAATCTTCTGGAACATGGTATGCCATCATATGGAATGCGGAGTGTAGGGAAACCCGCGTCTTTGTCAACCGAATTCGCAGCCTATTCCTTCAATGCGCCGGCTGTGAGACCGGACACGAGATAGCGCTGCAGGAAGATGTAGATGAACAGGATCGGCGCAATCGAGATCACCACGCCGGCCATCAGCTCGGTGTAGCGCGACGACCACTGGCCCTGGAAGCGCAGCAGCCCAACCGGCACGGTCAAGGATGCCTCGGAGCTAATCAGCACCAGCGCGATCAGCAACTCGTTCCACGTGCCGAGCGAGTCAATGATGAACAGGGTGATGAGCGCAGGCACGGCCAACGGCAGCATGATGCGGAAGAACACGCTCAGTTCATTCGCGCCGTCCAGCCGGGCGGCCTCGATCAATTCGCTGGGGATGGTGCGCAGGAAGCCACGCATGACGAAGATTTGGAACGGCAGGCCGAACACCACATACGGCGGGATCAGCGCGGGCAGCGTGCCGGCGATGCCGAGTTGTTTCATCATCACCAGCAGTGGTGTGAGCGTGACGTGAATCGGCACGGCCAGCCCGATCAGAAAGAAGATGAACACGATGTTGCTGCCGCGGAAGCGCATCTTGGCCAACGGATAAGCCGCCAGCGACGCGATCAGGATGCCGAGCGGTACCTTGGTGAAGATCAGGATCAGGCTGTTGCGGAAGAAGGTGGAGAAGTTGCCGAGATTCCACGCGCGGGTGAAGTTCTCCGGCACCCAGCGGGTAGGCCAGGCAAACACGCCGTTGCTGATCAAATCGTTCATGCTGCGCAGCGACGTGAGCACGATGATGAAGAACGGCACCAGCCAGATGACAGCAGCAACGGCGAGGAATATCCACAGCACGACCTTGGGCCAGGTGCGCTGGATGTGCGCGCTGGTCGAGCGTTTGGTCGCAACGCGAGTTTGTGTGATCGCGGCCATCAGTTAATCCCTCGACATGTGGCGCACATATGGGACGGCGAAGACCAGCGTGATCAGCGCGATGACCCACGCGATCGCCGAGCCATACCCAGCGTGGTAATACTGAAAGGCGTTGAAATACATCCACGTGCCCATCACCTGTGTGCTCCGGCCCGGGCCGCCGTAGGTCATGGTGTAGATCAAGTCGAACACCTTGAATGAGTTGATGACCGCCAGCGAGAGCACAATCACGTGCGCCTCGCGCAGCCACGGTAGGGTGATGTGCCAGAACAAGCGTGGGCCGGTCGCGCCGTCCATGCGGGCGGCCTCGTATTGCTCGGCCGGGATGCCTTGCAGCGCCGCGAGATAAACCACCATCGAGAAGCCGATGCCGGTCCAGATGGCCGTGACGAACGTGGCGGGCAGCGCGGTCTCGAAGACCGATAGCCAGCCACGCGCTAGATGGCCCAGGCCGATGGCCTTGAGCACTTCGTTGATGAAGCCGAACTGCGGGTTGTACATCCATGCCCAGATCAGGCCAACCGCGACCAACGGCAACACGGCCGGGCCGTAGAACACGGTGCGGAACAGACTGCGGGCTGGCAATTTCTGATCGAGCGCGATGGCCAGAAATAAGCCCATCAGCGTCGGGATCAACAGCGTGCCCACCGTCCATAGCAGGTTGTTCTTAATGGCCAGCCGTGAGACCTCATCGTTGAAGATGACCGCGATGTAGTTGGCCAAGCCCACCCAGTTGCTGCCCTTCGACAGGCCGTCCCAATCGGTCAGGCTGATGACGAACGAGTAGGCCATTGGGTAGACCAGAAAGATCAGGTACCACAACAACGACGGTAGCAGGAACAGCCAGGGGATGATGCGTGATCGCGCGCGATGGGTCATGCGGATGTCCTTCCTAGATCAGCAAAGGCATATTCAGCCCGAGTCTGATGGCTATCCACTAAAGGGTGCACAAAACGATCACCCACCCGGCTCTTTCAGCCCAACGGCTTCAGCCTTGGGCGTTGCGCAGGCATGAATGCGCCGCGCTGAAAGAGCCGGGGTCGAATGTGAGTTTTTGCAACCTCCAAATGACTTGTCTGTCAGATCATCAGGGCCGTTTCAGCTCTTGTTGTTCTTCGCCTTCCACTCCTCTACGCGCTGCTGCATCAGCTTGGCGCCGTCTTCCGGTGTGAGTTTCTTGGCGATGATGCTGTCCTGCACCTCGAAGAAGCCGTCCATCAGTTCTTTCTCAAAGGCCTGGTCGGTCGGAGGATAGGTGCTCTTGGCCGAGAGGATCAATTCACGCCAGCGGCACGTCAGCGCCCACTCGTTGCAATCTGGATTCATGCCGACTGTGGCGGAGTTGGCGAACGCGGCCGGGCTTTTCATCTGCACATCCGCCTTGGTGAACCAATCGAGGAACGCAGCCGTTTCCTCCGGATGCTTCGAGTCCTTGGTGATCATGAACTGCTCGGGGAAGGTCGAGAAGCGCACCGGCTCATGATCTGTGGGCGGCACGTAAAAGTCGTACTTCGTGACGTCCTGCTCGTTGCTCTTCAGCACGCCCTCGTACCATACGCCTTCGTTGACCAACGCGGCCTCGCCCTTGAAGAATGGGAAGCGCGAGTCGTCTGGCGAGACGGTCAGGAAGTCCGGCACAAACCAGCCATTGTCAATCCACTTCTGGAAGATTGTGTAGGCTTCGACAACGCATGGATCACTCCACGAAAGATCCAGCTTGTTGAGTTGGTCGTGTTTGTCCGGCCCGCATGTGTGCTCGATGAAGTAGTCCATCCAGCGCATGGTGTGCCAACCGAACTTGCCGCCGATCGAGCCACAGTAGACGTTCTGCTCCTTGAGCTTGGCGCACACGGCTTCCTGCTCGTCAAAGGTCTTTGGCACTTCCACGCCCCACTTGGCGAAGTTGTCCTTGTTGTACCAGAACCCCATGCCCAGCGCCGTCCACGGCACGCCATACTGTTTGCCGTTGCGGGTGATGCGATCCACCGTCCACGGGCCATACTTCTGATCCCAGCCATACTTCTTATAGAAGTCGGTCAGATCGAGCACCTGGTCGGCGTCAATGAACGGTCCGGCGATCTCGCCGCCCCACATGAAGAAGGCATCGGGCGGGTTGCCGGAGGCGATGGCCGTCTTCAGCACATCCGGATACACAGCCGCGCCGCTGCCGGCGGTGTTCTCGGTGACGATCTGAATGTTGGGATTCAGCTTCATGTATTCATCCAGCACAGGCTGAATGTTTTCCATGCTCGGCGCATCCCAGATGGATGCGATGCGCAGCGTGATCTTTTCGCCACTGGCGGCAGGCGCAGCAGGTGCTTCGGCGGCCGGTTGCTCGGCAGCCGGGGCTGCCGGCGCTTGCGCGGGTGGGGCAGAAGGCATGCCGGCGCAGGCCGCCAATACTGCGGCGACGCCAATCAGGGCAACGGATCTCACGAAGGGGAAGGATTTCATCTTGGATTTCTCCTGAATTCGCAATTCAACAAAGGCTGTTGCTCAAATCAGAATCAAGGCTGCTTCTTCTTGCTTTATTGCCTGCAGAGCGCAGACCATCAGGTTTATATGACGACTGATCTATTTCGAATGGCGTCACCTCCTGGCAAAGGGTTGATGGCGGTGTGACTGGGATGAGGTGCGATGTAAAGATGAGTTTGGTGAGATGGTATGCCAATTGTAGAAATCGCCCCTCAGATGTCAACTGGCATTCTGCTGTATCGCAGCGTCATGCAAATGAAACTGCCCAAGCGTTCATTCCACTTACTGGCACAACGAAAGCGGCACCCAGCGCAGCCACGGCTGCCTGAACGTGCCGCCCCAGGTGAGCAAATGGGTATGGCGCTGGACGATGCCCTATGCGCCGTATGACAACGGTGACTACTTCGCACCCAGAGGCGCCGAGGGCACCTGCGTGCTGGTGCACGACGACCCGAATCGCTGAGCACAACAGTGCCCTTCTCTGGCACAGCGTTTCAACTTTCCGAACCAGACCCGCGCTCGTCCAGAAATAAATCGAAATCCAACTCGCCGGGCGACTGACCATAGCCGGTCAGGATGGCAGCGGCCTCTCTGCGGTGCTGTGTGCCGTGATTGACGACACGCACGATCGTCTGCCAGGGAACACGTGCCTGCTTCTCGTCGCCCACGGCCGTGTTCAAGTCCTCATCGCTCAAGCCAACAACATAGTCCGCCCAAGCAGCCTGTTCCTGAACCCAGTGCGCCCGCAGCGCCGCCACATCCGCGAAGTCATCGGCATCCAGCACTTGTGTCGCCGGCAAGTCCTGCAGCACCGACCGCCAGCCGTACTCCGTGTCGAGCGCGTGTACGAGAATGCCGTGCAGGCTGCCCCAGCCCGGATCGGGCGAGACAGGCCGTGTGAACGCATCGGTCGGGATGCGCTCACACGCATTGAGGATGCGGTCATTTGCCCAAAAGTTATAGGCGACGAGCGTCTCGATACCTGTCTTGTGCATGCCTGACGATAACACCCGCGAACTCCTTTTGTAAACTTCACGCATGCAACTCACACCTGAACAAAAGCGCGCCTTTGTTGAGCACGGCTACGTGCATGTGCCGCAGGCCGTGTCACGCGATCTCGTCAATGCCGCCCTGCGCGCCATTAACCATAGCCTGGGCGAGGGCGTGCCGGCCGAGACCATCCAGACCTTCCGCGCGCAGTCCTATTGCCCCGAGCTGCGCCGCGAGCCGGTCATCACCGACCTCTACAACAAGTCGCACGCCGCGACGCTGGCCGAATCGCTCATCGGCGTAGGGAAGGTCAAGCCAGTGACCGGCGGGCAGATTGCGCTGCGCTTCCCCAGCCTGCAACAAGCGCCGCCGCCACCCGGCCCGCATCTGGACGGCATGTATTCGCCGACCAACGGCGTGCCGCAGGGCACCATTGCCAGCTTCACGATGTTGCTGGGGGTGATGCTGAGTGACGTGAGCGATGACTTTGCGGGCAACCTGACGGTGTGGCCGGGCACGCACGGCATCTACGAGAGCTACTTCCGCGAGCATGGGCCGGAGTCGTTGTTGAGCTGCATGCCGCCGGTGGACTTGCCGCAGCCCGTGCAGTTGACGGGTAAAGCCGGCGACATCGTGCTGTGCCACTACCAACTCGCGCACGGCGTGGCGTTGAACGTCTCGCCGCACGTCCGCTACGCCATCTATTTCCGCCTGCATCACGTGGAACATGCTGCGCAGTGGAAGGAGGCAATGACCGACATCTGGCTGGAGTGGGATGGCGTGCGCGATCTGGCCAGTTAAGCCTGGGCCAATCGTTTGAGGTAGACATCCCACTCACTTCAAACTGCCACTACCGTAATGCGCTCGCCCGCTGCACCAACTGCGCGAGTTCCTGCACGTCGGCGTCTTGCGGCAGCAAGCGCGCCACTTGCCAGGCGGTGTTGCTCAAGTCATACAGCGAGGTGTCGGCATATGGGCTTTTGCGCAAAACTTCGGCGAACTGCGCGACCACGGCGTTCATCTGGAAGCGCGGCGAGGTCTGCCCGAACGATTGCGCCATGTCCCACGTGTTGATGTCGCCGCTCAATTCCTGAACTTGGCGCGTGTCGGGGTCCTGCCAGCGTAGGAACACCGTCGCCAGTTTGCCGCTTACCCCATTTTGCGGCGCAAGCGCGTTCGGGCGCAGTTGCACCTGGTAGATGGCCGTGGCGTTGTGCCCGGCGTTCAACTCGCCCGCGTCCACGCGGTCGTCGCGGAAGTCCTGGTCGGCCACAGCGCGGTTCTCGTAACCGATCAGCCGGTAACTGGCCACGACTTCGGGGTTGAAGTCCACCTGCACCTTGGCGTCCACAGCGATTGTCTGTAGCGAGTTGGTCAGGCGGTTGATGAACATCTTGCGCGCCTCGTCCAATGTGTCCACATAGGCGTAGAAGCCGTTGCCTTTGTTGGCAAGCGATTCCATCATGACATCGTTGTAGTTGTCGAGTCCGAATCCGATGGTTGTGAGCATCACATCGTCCTGCGCGCTGCCCTTGACGCTGTTGATGATGGCGACCGGGTCAGTCGTGCCGACGTTGCCCACGCCATCGCTGCACAGGATGACGCGATTGATGCCGCCGGGGATGTAACTCTGCGCGGCCATCTGGTAGCCGAGCTGCATACCGGCCTCGGTGTTGGTGCTGCCCTCAGGCGACAGCGAGTAGATTGCGTTGAGGATGGCATCCCTGTCGGCACCGCTGGTGGGGTAGAGCACCGTGCGGGCGGTGTTGCCGAACACGACGATGCTGACGCTGTCGCTGGGGCGCAGCCGATCCACCAGCAATTGCAGCGAACGCTTGACCAGGCCGAGGCGGTTGTCCATGTCCATCGAGCCGCTCACATCAATCACGAATGTCAACGACGCTGGCTTGCGCTCGCTCTCCGGCACGTCGTAGCCCTGCACGCCGATGCGTAGCAGATACGAGCCGTCGCGGTGGAACGGCGAGGGCGCACCATCGGCGTAGATGCCAAAGGCGTTATCGCGCGGCACGGCGTAGTCCTGCCCGAAGTAGTTGATGAACTCCTCGGCCCGGATCGCCTGATACGGCGGCAGGATGCCGTCGTTGATGTATTTACGCGCCACCGCATACGCCGCTGTGTCCACGTCGAGCGCAAAGGTGGACAGCCGGTCGCGCAGCGGATCCACGAACGGATTGACGCCGTAATCGCGGAAGGTGGTGTCCACCGGCGTGGGCACGGGCTGATTGGCGACCGACGTTGGCTCGATCGGCACGCGATCACCCCCGACGACGATGGGTTTGGGGCCAGCGCCTTGTTGTTGCGGCGCAGGCATTGCGGCAGCGGGCGCTTCAGATGCGGCTGGTGCTTCGGTCGCAGCGGGCATTTCATGGCTGCGCGCGCTCTTGTCGGAGCGCGGCGCTTCGACCGGGGCAGGTGCGGCAGGCGGGGAATAGCTGCCGGAGCGGGGCGCAGCGGCGCATGCGGAAAGCGTGACGGCGGCAATCAAGGCGAGCGCGGGCAGGGTTTGTTTGGTGAGCGTAACCATGTCTGGAATCCTCCTGTTGGGTGTGAGGACACGGTACGCTGCCTGCGTGCAGTCGCCTTGATTTTCGGTTGATACGTCGTTGACAGGGTTGCTTTGCCGCCAGGGATGCCAGGAAAGCTGGTGGTTTCTTTTTCGCGGAGATACGGAGAAACCGAGGCGCGGAGGCATGACAAAAACCTCCGCCTCTCCGCCTCTTTGGGTCTCCGCGAAATGACGCCAGGTAATCAGGAACCGGGCTTGAAGTCTGGGTTCGGCGGGATGGGGTTATTCACCGCCGGCAGTGAGCGCAGATACAAGATCACCGCGGCTACATCGTCATCGGTGAAGGCGTAGAACGCGCTGGCATACGGCATGAACGGATAAAGCTGGCCGCCATCGGGGCTCTTGCCCTCGCGCAGCGCTGCCGCGATCTGCGCATCGGTCCAGTTGCCCAGGCCGGTTGCCTTGTCCGGCGTCAAGTTAGGCGGCGTGATGTTGCGCCCTTCTTTGTCCTGGAACGAGAAGTTGCCGCCGGCCAACGCCTTGCCTGGCAACGGATTGCCCTGCGCATCGGTGGGCGTGTGGCAGCCGTCGCAGGCGGCCATCTGCACCAGATAGGTGCCGCGCGCAAGCGTTGCACCCGCCGGCGCAGTGGCCGACACGGGCACAGCCGTGTTGACCGGCGGCAGGGTGTAGTTGCTGCCCAGGTTATTCGGCGGCGCGTCGTATGGCGTCGCTTTCAGGGTGCGCAGGTAGGCGATCAGGTCGGTCATGTCCTGCGTCGCCATGTGGTTGAACGCGTCGGTGGGCATGACGTGCAGCGAGATCAATTGCCCTCGGATGACCTGATCCAGATACCTGTCGTTGAAGCCGCGCACCCTCTCGGTCACGTTGGCCGAATGGATCAAGCCCCACGGCCCAGGGAAGGGCACACCGCCGGCCATAATCGTCTCGGGCGCAAGTTGCACGCCGTCCGGCCCGGCCACGCTGTGGCAATCTTGACAGGCGAAGATCTTGGCCAGGTATTCGCCGCGCACGGGGTCGCCGGATATAGACGAACCTGCCGCGCCTGGTGCGCGGGTGGGCGGGGCTGGGCTGCCACAGGCCGCTAACAAAACGATGCTGGCGCTTGCGGCGAGGGTGGTGAGTGTGAGGGATGGCAGGTTTGTCGCTCTTGTTCTCATGATGCTTCCATTGTTTGCGTGTGCATTTATTCGAGTGTGCGTTGTCGGCGTGACAGTGGCGTGACAGCGCGCACGCTGCTTCGCTCAGGGTGCTTCATATCTGGTAGCGCGCGTAATGTTCGGCCACGGTTGCACGGTCGGGCAGGCCGGGGATCGCGCCGACGTGCATGACCGACAGCGCGGCCGTCACGTTGGCCCAACGTGCCGCATCGAGCAGCGACTTTTCTTCGGCCAGCGCGACGGCCAACCCGCCGCTGAAGGCATCGCCCGCGCCGACCGTGTCTACGACCGGCACATGATAAGCCGGCAAGTGCACTGGCTCGGCATTAGGTTGCACCAACAGGCAGCCTTCGCCGCCCAGCGTGATGATGACGTTGCGCGGGCCGAGCGCCAGCAGTCGGCGTGCGATGTCGGCGTGGCCGATGGAGGCGTCGTTGGGCGAGAGGTCGCATAGCAGGCGCGCCTCGCCCTCGTTGGGGGTGAGCACGTCCACATGGGCAAGAATCTCGGACGAGAGCGGGCGCGCCGGCGCCGGGTTTAAGATCACTTGCAAGCCGTGGCGACGACCGAGCGCTACTGCTGCGCCCGCGGCTTCGTCGGAGATTTCGAGCTGCGTCGCCAGCACTTTGGCGTTGCTGACGCGCGGCGCGATGGCCTCGACCTCGGCCTTGTTCAGCAGCCAGTTCGCGCCGCGATAGACGGTGATGCGGTTCTCGCCGTTCGGCTCCAGGATCACCAACGCCACGCCGGTCGGTTCGTTTGCGTCGCGGTCAATGAAGTCG
>Ga0224722_1000081_pt1 | contig 53520 bp, 47 predicted proteins | sample Balambano_FR1_Me_FD_161646 | JGI IMG/M metagenome (GOLD analysis project Ga0224722, IMG submission 161646) | Freshwater sediment microbial communities from Lake Towuti, South Sulawesi, Indonesia - Balambano_FR1_MetaG | ecosystem: Environmental > Aquatic > Freshwater > Lake > Sediment | place...
GCACCACGTTGCGCAAGTGGCGACGGGCGTAATGCTCAACCAGCGCAACGTGGTGCAAGTCTTCGGCAGCGAGGGTCATCTGCTCGTTACCTCGCCGTGGATTCCGGCGCGGCAGGGCGGCGTAACCGACATCGTGATCCACCGCAACGGCGAGCCAAAGCGCGTGGTCGAAGTCAAGAGCGGCGCATGGCTGTATGGTATTGAGGCCGACACAGTGGCGCAGAACATCGAGCGGCGGCAGGCGCCCTCGCCCGCGATGAGCTGGGACGACACGTTGGGCAACATGCGCACGCTGGACCAGTGGCGGCAGGCCATCGGCCTGACCTATGCGCAGGAGAAGGCCGATGCGCCGGAGATGAAGGTGACAGTGCGGCGCTCGGCCCTCACCCCTAACCCCTCTCCCCTTGGGAGAGGGGAAATGCCCCTCGGCTCGATTCCTGGCGTGGACAAGCCGATGTCACGCGTGATCCTGGGCGTGGACAACCAGGAGAGCATCGCCTATGGCTCGGTGATGTTCGACGCGTTTTTTGAGGCCGGTGGCAACACCTTCGATACCGCGTTCATCTACATGGGCGGGCGATCCGAGGTCATCTTCGGCCAGTGGCTGAAGAACCGCAACATCCGCGAGCAGGTGGTGGTGCTCGACAAGGGTGCGCACACACCGTTCTGCACACCGGCCGACCTGGACAAGCAATTTCGGATCAGCCTGGAGCGCTTGCAGACCGATTACGTGGACCTGTATGCCATGCACCGCGACAACCCCGACGTGCCGGTGGGCGAGTTCGTGGATGTGATGAACCAACATCACCAGGCTGGCCGGATGAAGGTCTTTGGCGGCAGCAACTGGACGATCGAGCGCTTCGAGGCGGCCAACGACTACGCGGCCAAGAACGGCCTGCAAGGGCTGTCGTTCCTGAGCAACAACTTCAGCCTGGCCCGCATGATCGAGCCACCGTGGGCCGGTTGCATGAGCGCGTCAACGGATGTGTTTCGGTCTTGGTTGACTGAAAAGCAGGTGCCGCTGTTGCCGTGGTCGAGCCAGGCGCGCGGCTTCTTCCTCGATGACACCTCACCTGACTTTAAGGCTGACCCCGAACGCGTGCGTTGCTGGTTTAGCGATGACAACTTTGAACGCTTGGGCCGCGCGCGAGAGTTGGCAAAGAAATATGGCGTCTCGGCGCTCAACATCGCCCTGGCCTATGTGCTGCATCAGCCTTTCCCGACTTTCCCGCTGATCGGCCCGCGCACGTTGAGCGAGCTGCGCACCTCGTTGCCAGCGTTGAGCGTGCCGCTGACACCTGACGAAGTGAAGTGGCTGAATCTGGAGGCATGAGCACGTAAGCTGTGCTAGCATGCCGACGAGGTGGCGCGATGACGGTTCAAAAGGCGCAACGCTTGTTTACCGCTGACGAATACGAGCGCATGATCGCGACGGGCATCCTCACCGAGGATGAGCGCGTTGAGTTGATTGACGGGGAGATTCGCGCCATGAGTCCAATTGGAAGCCAGCACGCCGCTTGTGTCGCCCGTTTGACGGCGCTGTTGAGTGAGAAGCTCGGAAGGCGTGTGATCATCTTCACACAGAATCCTATTCGCCTCTCGGACGATACCGAGCCGCAACCAGACATCGCCGTGTTGCGGCCCCGCGATGACTTCTACGCAGGGGCGCTGCCGCGTGGCCGCGACGTGCTGCTGGTGGTTGAGGTCGCCGATACGTCGGTTGGCTTTGACCGCGAGGTGAAGCTGCCGCGCTACGCGTCCGCAGGCATTGCCGAGGCGTGGCTGGTGGACTTGAACAGTGACGTGATCGAGCAGCACACCCGCCCGCTAAATGGCCGCTATGCCAGCATGACCACCTGGCAGCGCGGCGACGTGCTGCGCGCAACCACTATCGAAGGCTTGTCAGCCGATGTGCAAGCCATCATCGGCTAAATGACGAAGCGCCCCTCTTGCAGGGGCGTTTTTATTTAGCTTGACATAGAACGCCTGTTCGCTTATTATCTTTGCCAGAACACATGTTCGCATATGCGAATGTTCTGGAGGAATCGAGATGTCCAACCCAGCGACTGACAGTTTGCCCGAGCCGCAGCAGCGGATTCTGGCGTATATCAACAAATACATGGAAGAGAACGGTGTGCCGCCGACGATCCGCGAGATCCAACACGGCACCGGCACCAGTTCAACTTCCATGGTCAGTTATCACCTCAAGGGTTTGGAGAGTCGGCAACTCATCAACCGGCACGAGCGCAAGTCGCGCGGCGTACTGCCGCAGTCGCAGGCGCTGAATCGCGCGGCCTTGCGCGATGTGGTGAGCATCCCGCTGGTTGGGCGCATCGTCGCCAGCGAACCTGCGCCAACGCCGGAGGCGGTTGCATTGCGCGAGGCCGAGAACAGCGTGCAGATCGCGCGTAGCTTGGTGGGCAGCGAAGACGGTCTGTATGCCTTGGAAGTAAAAGGCAACTCGATGATTGACGCGCTTATCAACGACGGGGATATCGTCGTCATGCGCAGCAACACCGAGGTGAAGAATGGCGATCTGGCGGCTGTGTTCCTGACCGACCGCAACGAGTCCACGCTCAAGCGCGTGTATCGCGAAGGTAAGAAGCTGAAGCTCAAGCCAGAGAACCCGACCATGAAGCCGTTTTACGTGGATGCGCGCAACGCCATGATCCAGGGGAAGGTCATGTGCGTGATTCGCAAGACGTGATCGGTGTGACTTGAAAAGCAAAGCGTGAAACGCAAAGAGTTTCACGCTTTTATTTTGTCTACAGGCGAGGTGTGCACATGGGATCAACCATCGCACAAACGTTCGATTTGCCGTTGGGCGGCACGACGATGCAAGCCTACTTGGCCGCGCCGGAAGCCGGTGGCCCAGGCGTGCTCGTCTTACATGCGTGGTGGGGCCTTATCCCCATCTTCAAAAACGTGTGCGACCGGTTGGCCGAGGCAGGGTTTACTGCGCTCGCGCCGGATTTGTATTTTGGCAAGACGGCTGGCACGATCCCGGAAGCAGAAGCGCTGATGGAACAGCGTGACGACGCGAAGATGCAGAAGGCGGCAATCGTCGTGGTCATGCGATTGCGCGAGATGACCGGCCGACCCATCGGCATCATCGGCTTCTCGATGGGCGCAGCCTGGGCAATCACACTCGCCACGGAACTGGCGTCCGAGGATGTGAATGCTTGCGTGCTGTTCTACGGCAACGGCGAGGGTGATTTCTCCAAAAGCCGGGCAGCGTTCCTCGGTCACTTTGCCGTTGGCGATGAGTGGGAGCCCGAAGAGTACGTGCAACAGACAGAGGAAGGGTTGCGCAACGCAGGGCGCTCGGTCACATTTCACCGCTACGAAGGCGCTGGCCACTGGTTCTTCGAGGACGGCAACGCTAATTTCAACGCTGACGTAGCACAATTGGCGTGGGAGCGCACGATTGCCTTTTTGAAGCGCGAACTGACATGAGTATGAGCCTCGCAACTGGGATGCTTCTGAAGACGTATGCATATGCCGACATGGCCAACGAGCGCATCTTCGATTGCGTGGTGCAGGTGAGCAACTCGCGTTACGCGGAACCTCTCGGGAAGGACGCCAAGAGCGCCAAATTTCTCAGCGAACTTGGCGCTCTTGGCGAGAGATGTTTTGCAACGTTCGTAACACCAGTGAGCAGGGAGGATGACCGATGATTGGGGCAATGAATCGCGTGATCCTGTTCGTGAATGACGTGCCGAAGTGCACTGCGTTCTATCGCGACGTGCTGGGGCTGCAACAGACGGGCTATGCCGATGAGGGTTGGGTGCCGTTCGATGCTGGCGGTTGCCTGCTCACGTTGCACAAGGCCACACCCGGCAAACGTCCATCCAAAGGTTCGCGCTCGGTACAAATCGTGTTCAAGGTGAGCGATGTCGCGGCAGCACGTGAGTCGCTCATCGCCAAAGGCGTGGGCATGGGCAAACTGTGGGTCGTGGACGACTCGCTCACATTTTGTGATGGCGCTGACCCCGAAGGCAACCTGTTCCAGATTTCGAGCCGGTAACATCAGGCATGATCAAGAAACCGACATCGCCCGAAATGCGCGTGCGGCTGATGTGCGTCTCACCGCCGCCAGTTGAACATGACGGACACATCACGGAGTTCGGTTTGCAGGACAAGAAGCAGGTGCTTCATCCGGGCATGCGCTTACAAGATGGCGTGTTGCGGTTCGACTTCACGATAACCGCCCAACAAAAATCCGATCGGGCCATACCAAAATTCGGCGGGCCGTTTGTGCACGGCCCGGCAGATGCGCCGTTTTTGTATCTCGGTTATCGCGAGGCGCAGGCTGGTGCAGCATGGATCAAGCGGATCAAGATTCCACTCGGCCAGATTACGTGGGCACAGGTGGAAGCGGCCAGTGCGCCGGGCAAGTTGCTGGAGGGGGCGGTCAGCGGTCAGGGCGTTGCGACGGTCAAGCTTCTGGGCGAAGGTTGGGTTGTGCACAAGGCGGGAGGTGAGATATGACATCGCAGGGTTTTGTGTCCGTCCCCGGCGGGCGGCTGTATGCCGAAGCGGCCGGTGATCCTTCCAACCCGGCGCTGCTGTTCATCCACGCCGGCATCGCGGATTGCACCATGTGGGAGCCGCAGGTCGAGTTCTTCGCGCCCAACTATCGCGTCATTCGCTTCGACACGCGCGGCTTTGGCCGCACACGCACCGAGGACATCGAGTTCTCCAACCGCGCCGACGTCGCGGCTGTGCTCGATCACTTTGGTGCGGATCAAGCTGCCGTGATCGGTTGTTCGCGCGGCGGGCAGATCGCGCTGGACTTCACGCTCGAATTCCCACACCGCGTGTGCGCGCTCGTGCCAGTGTGCGCGGGTGTCAGCGGCTTCCCCCATGAGCCAACCGGCAGCGCGCAGGAGAAGATCGAAGAGCAACTTTTCGAGGCAATGGAGGCAGCCGAGAACGCCGGCGATTGGGAACGAGTGGCCGACCTGGATGTGCAAATGTGGGTGGACGGCACCGGCCAGCCAACGGGCCGCGCTGATGTGCGTGTGCGCGAGGCCGTGCGGCGCATGTGCCTGAGCAACTACACGGCGGCTGGGCCGGGCGGCAAGGCAATCCCGCTCGATCCTCCGGCTGCTGGCCGTCTCGCCAAAATCAATGTTCCTGCGTTGGTGATGATTGGCGACCTGGACACAAGCGGCGCACAGCGCATGGCCGAGGCGATGGCAACAGGCATTCGTGGGGCTGAAAAGCGCGTCTTTGCGGGTGCAGCGCACTTGCCTTCGATGGAACAACCCGACGCGTTCAATCAAACGCTGCGAGACTTCTTGGTTCGGCGCGCACTTTAGCCTCGCGACTTCGCCATCTCTTCGTCGTATAACTGGGGTGATGAGGCCCTCCGCCCAGCCCAAACTCCTGCGATTCACCCTCCCGGTCGTGTTGTTTCTGGCCGCGTGTACTGCACCCGCACCCGGCCCTGGTCAGGGCTTGCCCGGTGCAGTCACGCCCGGCGCAACCTCAGCCCCGTTGCCGACCCGCGCCGTCGTGCCGCGCAACGCGGTCGCTGCCGAGGGCGCACTGGCGTTGGCCACGCCGCCGCTGCAACTCAGCTTCGATGTGAGTGCGCGCATCACCGCCGTCAACGTTGTGGCGGGGCAGGCGGTGAAGGCTGGCGTGGTGCTGGCTCAGGTGGATGACGGCCAGTTGAGGGACGCGCTGCAACAGGCGCGCGATCAACTCGCCTTGGCCGAGGCGCAGGCCGCGCAACAGCTTGCCGCCGCGCGCCCGTCCGATATTTCAAACGCCAAAGCAGCGCTCAATTCGGCTGTGGCGCGCTACAACGAGCTCAAGCAGGGCACATCTCCCCTGGAGATTGAAGAAGCGTTGCGCAGTTTGAACCAGGCCAAGAACGATTTGTATTCGACCCAACTGACCCGCGATGTGGAATGCGGCTGGTCGGCCGCCAAACCCGAGGTAGACAAGATCAGCCCCACCGACCCCGACTGCAAATTCAGCCAATACAGCGTGGCCAACCAGGAGCGCAACGTCACCAGCGCCAACTTGCGTTACGAAGATGCAAAGCAACCGCCGACGAAAGACAAGCTCCTGCAGGCTTATGCCGATGTCGTCTCGGCGCGCGCCAATGTGGCCAAGCTGGAAACCGGCGCAAGTGACGAACAACGGCGCGCCTCGGACTTGCAGTTGGAGCAAAGCCGCGTGGCAGTGGCGCGGGCAGAGCGCAGCCTGGAGAAGGCGCAGCTCGTCTCGCCATGTGATTGCACCGTTCAGGAGGTGGCGCTGGTCACGGGCGGCATCTCCTCACCCGGTGCGACAGCCGTGACGTTGTTGCGGCTGGACAATATTCGTTTCCGTACATCCAACCTGACGGAGCGCGACGTGACCGACGTGCGCATCGGCGCGCCGGCCGGCCTGCGCCTGCGCGCCTTCGAGCAGCCCTTCACCGGCAAGGTGCGCGCCATCCTGCCACAATCATCGGGCACGCAAGGCACGAATGCGCTGTTCACGGTCATCATCGAACTCGACCCAACCGGTGAGGCGCTGTTGCCCGGCATGACCGGCGAGGCCGAGATCGAAGTCAAGTAGACTCGCTGCCATGAGCAGCATCTCCCTCACAGACAAAGTCGTCTTCATTACGGGCGCCAGCAGCGGCATCGGCGAGGCGTGCGCCAAGGCGTTCGCCGCATTGGGCGCGAAGCTGGTGTTGTGTGCGCGCCGCTACGAACGCCTGGAGAAGCTGGCCGCAACGCTGAACGTGCCGGCCCACCTGATCCAACTCGACGTGACCGACCGCGCGGCGGTAGAGAAAGCCGTCGCGGCCATCCCCGACGGTTTCCGCGACATCGCCGTGCTGGTCAACAATGCCGGGCTCAGCCGCGGCTTCGCCAAGTTTCAAGACGGCTCGATTGACGATTGGGAAGAGGTCATCAACGCCAACGTGAAGGGCGTGCTCTACGTCACCCGCGCCGTGCTGCCCGGCATGGTCGAGCGGCAACATGGTCATGTGATCAACATGGGCAGCGTGGCTGGGCATTACGCCTACCAGAACGGCGCGATATATTGCTTGAGCAAGGCGGCCATCAAGTCACTCACCGAGAGCTTGAAGCAGGATCTATTGGGCACGCCGATCCGCGTCACCTCGGTGGATCCGGGGCTGGTGGAGACGGAGTTCAGCATCGTGCGCTTTGGCGGCGACGTGGAGCGGGCGAAAAAGGTATATGAAGGCGTGCACCCGATGAACGCGGAGGACATCGCCGACGTAATCGCTTTTTGTGCCACCCGGCCGGCGCACGTCAATATCAACTTCGTGATGATGATGGCGGTCGGCCAATCCACGCCGACAACCGTGCACCGCCAGCCCATCCCCGGTGTGTAGGCGAACGACTGGATCATGTCGTCCATTCCGGAAGCATTAGCACGCGTCCAGCAGCGCATGGCGGAGGCGGCGCTGCGGGCCAACCGTGCGCCGCAGGATGTTCGTCTCGTTGCTGTATCCAAGACTTTCCTGGCCGAGGCCGTGCTCGAGGCGATCGAAGCGGGTCAGCGCGACTTTGGCGAGAACCGCGTTGAGGAAGCATTGCCGAAGAAGGCTGCTGTCGCACAGGCACGCGATGGTGACGTGCGCTGGCATCTCATCGGCCACGTGCAATCGCGCAAGGCGCGCGACGCGGGCGGGCAATTCGACCTGATCCATTCGGTGGACTCACTCAGGCTCGCGCACAAGCTGAGTGCGGCGTGTGTGGCAGCCGGCGCGAGGCAGGAAATCCTGCTCGAGTGCAACGTCAGTGGCGAAGTGTCGAAGGATGGTTTTGCCGTAGCTGGATGGGAGCAGGATCGTGTTGCGTTTGACGCGTTCGCGCGCGATGTTGCACAGATCATCTCTCTCGCCGGGCTGCGCGTGCGCGGCCTGATGACGATGGCCCCCATCATGGATGAGCCGGCCCAGGCGCGGCCATTCTTTGCCAGCTTGCGCGGTTTGCGCGATGCACTGCATGAGCGATTTCCCCACGCCGACTGGGCCGATCTCTCGATGGGCATGACGGACGACTTCGAGGTGGCCATTGCCGAAGGCGCGACGCTGGTGCGTATTGGCCGGGCCATCTTCGGGTCGCGCTGAGTTCAAACACATGACGCAACCTTCACTCTTCCGCGCCGTGCTGGGTGACGCGTTCGACCGTCTGGCGCCGGTGCTGCGCCGGCACTACGACCTCGCGCCCGGCCAGGAGGTCATCGTGCGCGGGCCGATGGATGCCTGGAACAACTTTGCGTTCGCCCGCGCACTCATCCCGTTTATGCCTGTGCCGGGGAAGGCCGTCCCGGTCGTGGTGCGCAACCGCGGCCTGCTGGACGGGGGCGAAGTGTGTTACGAGTGGGTGCGCGAATTCAGCAATCCCAACGGCACGGCCGTGAGCTATACGCTGACGCGGCCAGCGCCGATTTCGGCCACTGCGCCGAGCGTGCTCGACACGTTCAACCAGCCACCCAACATCGGCGTGACGTTGGCGCTTGAGGTGATCGAAGCGGGCAGAGCGCTCAAGCAGACCACAGCTGGCCCTCAATACGCCATCCGCAATGGCAAGAATGGCAAGTTGACCAAGTTGCCGGGCCTGTTCAGCATCCACAGCACGGCCATCGAGCGTGCGGTGGATGACCGCACTATCCAGACCGACGTGGTCGTCAGTCATCCCATCTTCGGCCGCCTGTTTGGCTACAGCGGTCGGCTGATGGTCGGCGAATAGTTGCGTGCAAATTCAGTAAAAAGACGCTTGCCGGCCGACCCGAATGACTCAATATCCCGTGCACGGTTGAAGGTGATTTGCCCTTGGCCGTGGGGGATGCATGAAGGCCGTTCCACTCGCCTGCGTCACAGTGTTGCTGTTGCAGACAGCAAGTTGCGCCAACTCATCGGCATATGCTTCCGCTGGCGCGAGCAACACGCTCGTGATCAGCGCGCTGCACTATTACGGCTTCGACGGTGCGAACGACGAGGCCGTACAGCTTACAAATGTCTCGGCCAATCCGATCACCCTGGATAACAACTGGACGTTGCGCGACGCAGACAACGACACCTGGCTCTTCCCCGTCCTAACCCTCTCACCGGGCCAGCGGTTGTGGGTCGCCAATAGCGCACCCGCATTCGCGCAGCAATTCGGCTTCCCGCCCGATGTCAGTTACGCCGGCACGCTCGGCTTTGCCAACCACGGCGGATCGGTGTCGTTGCAGCGCGTGTCGCCCGTGTTGCTCGATACAGCTAATGCCGCAGGCGGCACCTGGCCCGCTGGCAGCGGCAGCCCGACCTATCGCTCGATGGAGCGGATTGACACTGGCCTCGCCGATGGGCCGGCCAACTGGGCCGACGCCAACCCCGCTGTGCCAGTTGCGTTTGACGCCAACAGCAATCCCATCACCGGCACACCCAAGGCCGCGAACTCTGCGGCGGTCCCGGCGACGCTCTCATCGCTCGGCCCGGTCATCAGCGAAGTGGCTTGGGGCGGGACGCGGGCAAACAGCGCGCACGAGTGGATTGAGTTCTACAACAACGGCGACGCGCCGATGTCGTTGACAGATTGGGAGCTGCGCGTCGTGGGCGGTAGCACGGTGGTGCTGTCGGGCACCATCCCTGCCAGGGGCTTCTTCCTCTTGCAGCGCAACGCCGCGACCTTTAGCAGCGGCGTGCTGGCCGATCAAACCGCCAGCTTCTCGCTCAGCAATTCCGGGGCCGCGTTGCAACTGGTTAACCCCAACGCCGAAGTGGTGGATACGCTGGTGTACGGCGATGGCGCGCCGCGGGCCGGTTGGATTGGCGCGCCGTTGCAGCCCTACACCGTCACGCAGACCATCCCCGACGACGGCCAAATCCTGATGCGCCGCCTCGACGTGACTACCGGGCTGCCGGTGGCCGACACAGACACAGCGCAAGACTGGCTCAACGACCGGGGTGATGTGTTTGCTGCGCGCCGGCCGATCTACCCCGGCTGGCGCTACGAGCAGTTCCTCGCCCCGGCTGCGGGCGCAGGCGCGCTGACTCTGGCGATGGCGCCGGAGGCCAGCTTCGACGTCGTGTCACAGACGTTGAGCGCGGCAACGGCATCCATTGACCTGCAATCGTTTACATTCGAGAACGCGTACTTGGGCGACTTGCTGTCTGCCAAAGCCGGGGCTGGCGTACGCGTTCGAGTGCTGCTGGATGGGTCGCCGGTCGGCGGGCTAAGCGACCAAACGCGCTGGATTTGCCAGCGCATCACCGCAGCCGACGCCAGCGGCAACAGCGGCTGCTGGTTCATGCGCTCCGACAGCGCCAACAAAGTGCGCACGCGCTACGCTTATCTGCACGCCAAGTTTGCGCTGGTGGACAACGCCAGGTTGCTGATAGGCTCGGAGAATTTCGGCCTGCGTGGCATGCCCGCCGACGACAAGAGCGACGGCACAGCCGGGCAGCGCGGGGTGATCGCTGTGACGGATGCGCCCGCGCTCGTCGCACGCGCCCAAGCCCTGTTTGCAGCCGACATTGACGTGGCCAACCGCGACATCACCCGCTGGTGCGCAGCATGCGCGCCATTTGGCTCGCCCGATGTCGCGTTTACGCCCAATTACGCATCGGGTGGCATCAGCTACACCCTGCGAAGTCCACCCTTTACTACAGGCAGCCCGGTCTCGATGACGCTATTCAGTTCGCCGGAGAATCATCTGGGTGCTCCGGGCGGCGTGCTCAGCTTGATCAACATGGCTGGCGCGGGTGATGAAATCCTGGTTCAACAACTGGATGAGCCATACTACTGGGGGCCGACAGCGAGCAATCCGGCCACCGATCCCAACCCGCGCGTGCAGGCCGTCCTCGGCGCAGCTTCGCGCGGAGCGCAGGTGCGGGTTTTGCTCGACTCGCATTACGACGATGCCAGCACGGCGCGCAGCAATGCAGCCACTGTGGCTTATCTGCTCGGCCAAGCCCAAGCCAATGGCTGGGACGTTCGCGCTGCGCGCGGCAACCCCACCGGCTTGGGCATCCACAACAAGATGATTTTGTTCACCCTGGGTGGGCGGCGCTTCGCGCATGTGGGCTCGTGGAACGGCACCGAGATCAGCGCCAAGCGCGACCGCGAACTGAGCGTGCTGATCGAATCGGATGACGCGCACGCTTATCTGCGCGGTGCCTTCTGGCGCGACTATCAACTCTCGCAGCCGCTGCGGTTGCCATGGGTCAGCAAAGACTTTCGACCTGTGACGCACCCGTTGATCACCGAGGTGATGATCAATCCATCCGGGGCAAATGAAGAAGGCCGCGAGTGGATCGAGGTCTACAACCCGACGCCGCTGCCGATCAATCTGGCTGGCTACAAGATCGGTGACGCGGCTGTGCGCGGTTCAGCCGGCGAGGGCATGTTCGCTTTCCCATCCAACGCCGTGTTGCAGCCCAACGACGCCATCGTCATCGCGCAGAACTCGGCCGCGTTCTTCGCCGATTGGGGTTTGAAGCCGGATTACGAGATTGCCAACTACGACCCGGCCGTTCCAGACCTCATCCCGTATACGGCATGGGCGGGAGGAACAATTGGACTTGCCAATTTAGGCGATGAAGTTGTATTGCTTGGCAACAATGATACAATCTTGGACATCGTTGTTTGGTTGAGTGGTGTCGTGCCAGGTACATCACCCTTTACAGCGGCGATCGTGCCGGGACATACGTTGCAACGTTGGCCGCCAGCAAGTGACACCAACAACTGCGCAGTGGACTTTCGCGATCAAGCAGTGCCGAGTCCGGGGTCAGTCCCGTGATCACGGTTGAAAACAACAAAAGAGGTTGTCATTCTGAGGAGCCTGGCGATTAGGAGGTCCTTCCCTCCCCCCCTCGCGGATCTCTTAGTCCGTAGGGCTTCTCAGAATGACAATCTCTTTTGCTTTTGAAGGGTTCCCTCCCCCTCGCTTCTCAATAGTCGCACGCCGTTAGCGAGTCCGCACATACTTTGGCTACCAGCCCGTCGCAACAACGCGTCTGGTAAGTACGGATGTTATGACGTTGCGCTATCCCATCCCCGCCAAAGAAACGCGCGTCGAAACCACGGTCGTCAATTCGCGGTTCGTGTGCATCGTAGCCGAGGCGCGCACGGTTGAGGATGCGCAGGCGTTCATCCGCCGGATCAAGGCTGAGTTGGCCGACGCCAGCTCACACGCCTATGCCTATCACATCGGCTATGGGTCAAGCGTGACCGACAGCTGTAACGATGGCGGCGAACCGAGCGGCACAGCCGGCAGGCCGATGCTGGCGGTGTTGCAGGGCAGCGGGTTGGGCGATGTGGTTGCGGTTGCGTCGCGCTACTTCGGCGGGACGAAGCTGGGCACCGGCGGGCTGGTGCGGGCATTCGGCGGCGCGCTGAAGGCCGCGCTGGAGCAGACGCCGCGCGCTGAACGCGTCGAGCGCAAATCCTTTCTGTTGGAGCTGCCCTATCCGCTGTATGAGCAGACAAAGCGGCTGGTCAAGGCGCACAACGGTGAAATAGGGGGCGAAGACTTCGGCGCGCAGGTGCTGTTCACGCTCACCTTCGTCGTGGATGACATTGAGGCCTTCCAGCGCGCGCTCACCGACCTGAGTGCAGGACAGTTGAGACTGATCGAGTGATCGAGGCAAATTAGCCCAACGCGACAAAAGCTATATCACCCCCAACCGCCGGTTGGCCTCCATGATAGCCTGGTCGGCGCTCCAGAAGAAATTGTGCTCGCCGATCTCGCCGGTCAGGTGCGAGCGGTCCATCACACGCTTGACCGCCGGCTGCACCGCGCACAGCATGAGGTCGCCGCCGATCCGCCGTTGCTGCGCCAACACCTCCTCCACCAATTCCAGCCCGCTCACGTCAATCAACGGCACGCCGCGCATGGACAGGATCAGCACCCGATCGCCGCGACGATCGGCGAAGGCGTTGCGAAAAGCCTGCGCCGCCCCAAAGAACATTGGCCCGGTGATGTAGGCGACGCTGATGTCGGGGTGGACGCTCTCGACGGTGTGGCCGCGCTCTCGGAGCGTTGGCACATCCACCTCTTTGCGTTCCACCTGGATGTCGCTGCTGCGATACACATAGGCCAGCACGCTCAGCGCCATCCCCAGCAGGATGGCCTGCGTCAGGTCGAGCGCGGCTGTGGCCAGCATCGTCGCCGCAAAAGCAGCCAGGCTGCTTTTGAAGCGGTGGCGCACCATCCAGCGGATTTCCTCCCAGTCGTTCATGCGCACGGCCGTGACCAGCAGCACCCCGCTCAACGCAGCCACGGGTATGCGCTCGATGATCGAGCCAGCCAGTAACACGGCCAACAGCAGCACGCCCCCGTGGCTGATGGTGGTAAGGCGCGTCTGGCCGCCGCTGGCGATTCCCACGCGGGTGCGCGCCACCGCGCCCGTGGCCGGCACGCCGCCGAAGAATGGAATGATCATGTTGCCGATGCCCTGCGCGATCAACTCGTGATCGCCGTTCATGGGCCGGCCGGTCAAGTTTGCGCTCACCGAGCCGCTCAGCAGCGCCTGCAAACAGCACAGCACCGCCACGCTGAGCGCCGGCACGATCAATTGCTGCGCCAGGGCGAAAGCGTCTGCGGTTGGGATGAAATGCTGATGGAGCAAGATGCCCCGCGGGATGGCACCGACACTGGGCTCGGGAAAGGCGAATGCCAGCGTCACCACGGTCGCCAGCGCCACACCCAGCAGCGAACCCGGCAACACGCGCCCGATTCGTTGGGGCAGGAACACCATGACGGCCACCACGATCGCTGCGGTGAACACCGTATGCCAATCGGCCACAAGCTGGCCCGCGAGCAGCCGCTGACCGAACTCAACCCATTTGCTGAGCGCGGTGACCCCTTGGGCTGGCGGCACGTTGAGCAGGGCGTGGATCTGGCCAGTGAAGATCAGGATGGCGATGCCGCTGGTGAAGCCGGTGACGACTGCTTTGGGGATGAGCAGGATGATGCGGCTCAATCGAAAGACGCCAACGAGCAGAATAAACGCCCCGGCCAGCATTGTCGTCACCCACACCCCGTTCAGGCCATGGGTGCGCGCCACCACCAAAAGCACAGCCGACATGGCGCCGGTAGGCCCGCTGACCTGGTTGGGAACGCCCGACAAAGCACCAATGATCAAGCCGGCCAGGATGGCCGTAATGAGGCCGGCGGCCCCCGACGCGCCCGAGGCGATGCCAAACGCCAGCGACAAGGGTAATGCCACAGCGGCGACATTCATGCCAGCCAACAGGTCTTTCCGAAAGGACGCAGGGGAATAGCCGCGAAACTCTTCGCGCAGGAGTTGTGCAAATGAGATCATCAACGAATCGGCCAGGATTAAAGCGCGTACGGATAATGCAAGCAACTCGTGAACATGGACTCGCGCCCCATTGCCATCGTGCTCTTCGCCTTCACTTTCTGGCTGGGCGGTTATCTCATCACCCGCAATCCGGCCAAGGCGGCCATGCAGTTTGCCGGTTGGGGGCTGATGGCGTATGCACTGGCCGTCGCGCTCAGCATCCTGGCACCGGCGTTTGGGTCGGATGCACTCAGGCTGCTGCAACGCGTCGCCAGCGTGCTGCCGGCGCTGTTGTGGGCACTGGCGCTGTTCTCTCTGTTCCGCCAGCGCGCCGATGCTGCGCCCCGCCGGCCCCTCGGCTTGCTCTTCATTGGCGCAATCTTCTTCGCCCTCAGCTTGGTGTTGTTTGTGCTCGACCTCTTCCCGCCATTCTGGGCGCTTGTATTGATCGGCGTAGATTTGGGGTTGCTCGGCGTCGCTCTGGCCCGGCTGGATGCATTTGATGAAGGCGAGACGTTCGCCCGCGACATGGCGCGCTCCCTGGTTGGGTCGGGGTTGATGGCTGCGCTATTTGGCAGCGCAGTTGTGATCGCAGCCATCGCCAGTGGCGGGCTGACGGGGGCGATGCTGGCCCTGACGTTCGTGGTGATCGCGCTGGCCATTGACGTGCAACTGTTTGCGCCGCACCTGCAAGCCTGGCTCGACCGGCTGATCTTGCCGTCGCGCGTGCAACAGCAGCGGGCCGAGCTGCGGGAGACGGGCGAGGCGCTGGCCCGTGCCGACAACGCGTTCGATCTGCTGGTTTTGGACGAGGCCGAGTTTGCCCGGCTCACCCGGCGCGCGCTCAGCCACATGAACGATCTGCCCAAGCTGGCGGCCAGTCCACTCACCCGTCTGCCGGCGGTGGATCAACATCTGTCAGCGCATGGCATGCCCGATTCACCACTTGATCGCGCCGCGGCGCTGCGAGCCGTGCTGACGCAGCACATCGCCCGGCTCAAGCCGAATGGCGAGGCCTTTGGCACCAGCGATGCCTGGCGGCACTACAACTCACTGCACTTTCCTTACGTCGTCGGGCTCAAGCCCTACTCGACGCGGGCAGCGTTTAATGGGCATAACGGCCTCAACCCGGCACACCAGGAGGCGCTGGCGTGGTTCCAATCCGCAGTGCCAGAACGCACTTTGCATAACTGGCAGAACACCGCGGCCAAGGTGATCGCGGCAGCGTTGAGGCAGGGTTGAGGGCTGAACGACGACGCGCAATGATGCGCAATGACGAGACACTTATCGCGTATTTCGGATCGCGTTGGCAGCGCTTGGCAGTCCTTTTCCTAGTATCGGCAGCAGGTTGGCCCGCATAGTGGCGGCATCTTGCATGCAACAGGCTTCACCCGAAGCCGCTGCATCTACGAAAAGGAGCTACATCTTGTCTCATAAATCCTGGCTGCTTGTCACAGCCATCGTTGTCGGGGCCTTTGGGCCCGTATTTGCCTTGGGAACCATGGTTGCTACCTCGGAGCCTGCCCGTTGGACGCTCGACTTCCTGAGTTGGCCGCTGGATGGCACGCAGACCTTCGCATCGCCCGACACGCGATTTCTGTCCGCGCTCACGGGCGGCTTTCTGTTTGGCTGGGGCGTCATGATCTGGTGTCTGCGCGCATGGGTCTACGACGCCGCGCCGGAGGCTGTGCGGCGGACCGTAGTCACCAGCCTGCTCGCCTGGTTTGTTCTGGATAGCGCTGGGTCAATCGCATCTGGAACACCCTCCAACGCCGTCTTCAACATTTTCGTCCTTCTGTTGGCCGTCGGCCCGCTGTGGCGCCCGGCTCGGGCGCAAGGAGAGCGGTTGTGACGGATGCGTTTATTGGGGGCCAAATACAGATGCGATACCTGATCTCCGCAATGCTTATCGTTGTAGCCATCATTCATCTCTTGCCGCTTTCGGGCGTGCTGGGCGGCGAGCGATTGACTGCTCTTTACGGGATTCCCATTGAAGAGCCGAATCTGGTGATCCTTATGCGACATCGAGCGGTTCTGTTCGGTTTACTCGGCGCATTCCTCTTGTTTGCCGCATTTCGACCCGAATATCAGATCGCTGCGTTCATCACTGGTTTCGTGAGCGTGTTGTCGTTTCTTTACCTCACTTGGGCTGTTGGCAATTACAACACTCAGTTGGGCCGCATCTTCGTTGCCGACATCGTCGCTTTGGTGTGCCTTGTCATTGGCGCTGCGACGTATGCGTATGTAAACCGGTCCGGTTAGCGCCTGTTGCGCGCGTCCCATATTGGGGTAGGAGTAAATGTGCGCAGTCATTGGCGCTGCTCACCCCGTGATGTGCGCTACACAGATGTGAACACAATGCCCGATCTGGCGTTCTATGCAGCCCTTGCGCTGCTCATCACCCACGAGTTGGATGCCGTGCGGCGGCACGAGTGGCGCATTTTGCCCGTGCTGCGCAGCCTGCCGGACGAGGCTGGCTTCGCATGGTTCACGCTGCTACACGTACCGTTGTTTGTTGCTTTCTTGTGGCTGATTGGCAGCGCATCGCCCGAAGCTCGGCATGTGTTTGAGATCGCACTGTCGGCCTTTGCGGTTGCGCACGCTGGCTTGCACTGGTTGCTGCGCAAACATCCGCGCTACGAATTCAACAACCGGCTGTCTTGGAGCTTGATCCTCGGCGCGGCAGTTGCGGGTGGCTTCTACATCCTGCTTGTGAGTGGCCAATAGACAAACCCGCAGGGCCTTCAAGACCCTGCGGGTTTTTTGGTTGCCACCCTCTTGACACTCTCAAAGCCAGTGTGCTAACATCCCACCCGGCGTTAGCACTGTTAAGACTCAAGTGCCAGCGCCTAATTCTTGTCTAACACTCGCAAGCGAGACTGCTGACCAGTCTCAAATCTGGAGGACAACAACAAAATGGCAAAGAAATTGGATGCGATTGCGACGAAGCTCAACATCCGCCCCCTTGGCGACCGCGTGGTCATCGAGTCGGTGGAAGAGGAAGAGGTGACGTTCGCCGGCGGCAAGCTCGTGCTGCCGGAGACGGCTAAGGAAAAGCCCCAGAAGGGCGTGATCGTGGCGGCCGGCCCTGGTCGCAAGGACGATGACGGCAAGGTCATCCCGATGGAAGTGGCCGTCGGTGATCACGTGCTCTACGCCAAGTATGCCGGCACCGAGATCAAGATCGAAGGCCGCAAGCTGCTCATCCTCAAGGAGAGCGACGTTCTGGCGGTGGTTGAGTAGATCAGACCTCAGATATCAGATTACAGACAACAGACTAAGTCCAAAATCTGTCATCTGTATTCTGTTGTCTCTTCATCTGGAGAAAGCAAATGGCAAAGCAACTTGTATTTAACGAAGAAGCACGCCGCAGCCTGAAGAAGGGTGTGGATACCCTCGCCGCCGCTGTGGCGACCACCCTCGGCCCCAAGGGCCGCAACGTGGCGCTGGACAAGAAGTATGGCGCCCCCACCGTCACCCACGACGGTGTGACCGTGGCCAAGGAAATCGAACTGGCCGACCCCTATGAGAACATGGGCGCGCAACTGCTCAAGGAAGCCGCCACCAAGACCAACGACATCGCCGGCGACGGCACGACCACCGCCACCGTTCTGGCCCAGATCATCGTGCACGAGGGTCTGAAGAACGTGGCCGCCGGGGCCAACCCCATGCTCATCAAGCACGGCATTGAGGCTGGCGTTGAGGCAGTCGTCAAGTCGCTCAAGGGCATGGCCGTCGAGGTGAGCAAGAAGGATCAGATCGCCCAAGTGGCGACCATCTCCGCGCAGGACGCTGAGATCGGCAACCTGATCGCCGAGGTGATGGACAAGGTCGGCAAGGACGGCGTGATCACGGTCGAGGAGAGCAAGTCGCTCAACTTCGAAACCGAGTACGTCGAGGGCATGGAGTTCGACCGCGGCTACATTTCGCCGTATTTCATCACCAGCCCGGAGAGCATGCAGGCCGAGATCAAGGACCCCTACATCCTGATCTACGACAAGAAGATCAGCGCGGCGCAGGATCTGATCCCGCTGCTGGAGAAGATGATCCAGCGCGGCAAGCGCGATCTGGTCATCATCGCCGAGGACGTGGATGGCGAGGCGCTGGCCACGCTCGTGCTCAACAAGCTGCGCGGCATGCTGAACGTGCTAGCCGTCAAGGCCCCCGGCTTCGGCGACCGCCGCAAGGCCATGCTGCAAGACATCGCCGTGCTCACGGGCGCGCAGGTCATCACCGAGGAGATGGGCCGCAAGCTGGAAGGCGCGACGCTCGAAGACCTCGGCCGCGCTGGCCGCGTGGTCTCCACCAAGGACGACACCACAGTTATTGATGGCGCTGGCAACGACAAGGCCATCCAGGGCCGTGTCGAAGAGATCAAGGTCGAGATTGACAACAGCACCAGCGACTACGACAAGGAGAAGCTGAACGAGCGTCTGGCCAAGCTGGCCGGCGGCGTGGCAGTCATCCGCGTGGGCGCGGCGACCGAGACCGAGCTGAAAGAGAAGAAGCATCGCGTCGAGGACGCGCTCTCGGCCACCCGTGCAGCAGTCGAAGAGGGCATCGTCCCCGGCGGCGGCGTGGCGCTGCTCCAGAGCATGAAGGCGCTCGACGGCGTGAAGATGCAGCACGACGATGAGCAGGTCGGCGTGACGATTCTGCGCCGCGCGCTCGAAGAGCCGATCCGCCGCATCGTTGGCAACGCCGGCCAGGATGGCAGCGTGGTGGTGCAGCAGGTGCGCACCATGGCCAAGGACAAGAAGCACTTCGGCTACGACGTGATCAGCGGCGAGTATGTGGACATGATCAAGTCGGGCATCATTGACCCGGTCAAGGTCACCCGCGGCGCGCTGCAAAACGCCAGCTCGATCGCCAGCATGATCCTGACGACCGAGGCGCTCATCACCGACATCCCTGAGAAGGAGAAGGCGCCTGCCATGCCTCCGGGTGGCGGCATGGGCGGCGATTTCTAAGTTAGGAGATCAGACCCTAAAGGTCTTGAAGACCTTTAGGGTCTTTTCTTGCCACCTTGCGAGAGCGAGGAGGTCCCACTTGAGGCAGGCTGCCGAACGGCCTGCCTCTTTTCGTTTCCGCGGAACGTCGGCGTGATGAAAACGATCAAGACGCCGGTGAGACTGATCCCTATCATCCCGACATCTGCCGTCGCCATGAACCACATCCACCTGCTCAACCGCGCGCTCGAGTTGATTGACCACAATCTGACGCGCGACCTCACGCCCGCCTCGCTCGCGCGTGACCTTGGCTATTCGCGCAGCGCGTTCGACCGGTTGTTTGTTGAAGCGCTGGGCGACACGCCAGCGCGGCACATCCGCAGCCGTCGCATGTGCGCCGCGGCCCGCGACCTCGTCGGTTCACACAAGCGCATCGTGGACATCGCGCTTGACTATCGCTTCGACTCGCAAGAAGCGTTCACACGCGCCTTCCGGCGGGCGTTCGACCTGCCGCCGGCTCGGTTTCGCAAGCGCGGTGAGGTCAACCCGCTGCATCCGCTGGTAACTGTGCGCCCGCATGAGTTGCAGCCGTCGCGGGCAAGAGTTGTCACGGTGTGGCAGCCGCTTCAAGCATGAGCGCGTTGCGCCGCAGTTCAACTGCGGCGCGAACCGGTGCGACATTCACATGACCGGCTGGCGCACTTTCCTCATCGTCTGGTTCGGCCAACTCGTATCGCTGCTCGGCTCGGCCCTGACCGGCTTCGCGTTGGGCGTGTGGGTCTTTCAGCGCACTGGCTCGGAGACGCAGTTCGCGCTCACATTTTTATTTCTCGTGCTGCCCCGCGTGCTGCTGGGGCCATTCGCGGGCGCGCTGGTGGATCGCTGGGATCGCCGCATCGCCATGATCGTCGGCGACACCGGCGCGGCACTGAGCACACTCGCCATCGCGTTATTGCTGTTCGCCGGCCAGTTACAGGTCTGGCACGTCTACATTGCAACGGCGGTGAGTGCGGCGTTCAGCACCCTGCAACGGCCGGCCTACTCGGCGGCGGTAGCACAGCTCATCCCGCAAGACCAGCTCGGCCGCGCCAGCGGCCTGCGGCGCATCGCCGGCTCAGCGGCGGATTTGCTCGCGCCGGTGCTGGCCGGCTTCCTCGTCGTCACCATCGGCATTGAGCGCGTGATCCTGATTGACGTGGCGTCGTTCTTCGTCGCTGTGGCGGCGCTGCTGTTCGTGCGCTTCCCCAAGCCGCCGGCGCGCGACGTGCCGCCCGAGGCCGAGCCGTCGCTGTGGCGCGAGGCGCTGGATGGCTGGCGCTACATCGCAGTGAGACCCGGTTTGCGCGGGCTGATGCTGATGTATGCCGCGACCAGTTTCTTGGGCGTAACAACAGAGGTGCTGCTTACGCCGTATGTGCTGGCAACAAACTCGCCGGACGTGCTGGGCTGGGTGGTTTCGGCCAACGGCGCGGGGCTGCTGCTGGGCGGGCTGCTCCTGGCAGTATGGGGCGGGCCAAGACGGCGCATCCTCGGCATCCTGGGCTTTGAGATGGTCGTGAGCGCCTGCACGATTGTTGTCGGGTTTCGACTGCCCGCGTTTGGCATCGCGCTGACGATGCTGATCTATTTCGTCGCCATTGCGTTGAGCGACGGCAGCAGCGAGGCGTTGTGGCAGAGCAAGGTTGCGCCGGATTTTCAGGGCCGCGTCTTTGCGATGCGCGACATGGTGGCGCTGGCGGCGCTGCCGTTGGGGTTGCTGATCACTGCGCCGCTGGCTGAGATTGTGCTGGAGCCGGCGCTCCAACCAAGCGGCGCGCTGACTGCGACGTTAGGGGGATTGATCGGCGTAGGTGACGGGCGCGGCATCGGCCTGATCTTCATCCTGACAGGCGTGTTCAACGTGCTGATCGTGGCGCTGGCTTGGCTTAACCCGCATATCAGGCGCGTTGAGCAGGAATGTAGCTGAGCCCACAAAAAGAATGGGATTAGCAGCATCACGCCTTCATCTCGTGCTTCCGCCGCACTCATGAACAGCTTATCTTCAGCCGCTACATTTGCCAACATTCTGGTTGGTTAATTGTGGCGAGAAGTATTGATCCGGCAACCCGCGAGCGCGTGCTCGGCGCGGCGGAGAAACTGTTTACCGAGCGCGGCTACGCGGCCGTGACGCTGCGCGACATCGCGCAGGCGGTGGGGCTGAATCACGCCTCGCTGTATCACCACGCGCCCGGCGGCAAGGAAGAACTCTACGTCGAGGTGATGCGGCGCGGCCTGCAGCGGCACAACGCCGGGCTGCAAGGCGCCATCGCCGGTGCGGGTGACGACTGGCAGAACCAACTGCGCGCCGCCGCGCGCTGGCTGATCAGCCAGCCGCCGATTGACATCACCCGCATGCGCACCAGTGACATGCCAGCCCTCAGCAAGCAACACGCCAAGCACTTGAACGATGAGGTTTACACGTTGTTGCTTTCGCCGATTCAACACGTGTTCCTGCGCGGCACAGGCGCGGACTTCCCACGCTCGATCCTGTTGACGGGCATGTTCCTGTTCATGTTGGAGAGCGTGCACAGTGCGCCAGCCGTCGCGGCCATGACGCAGCAGCAGATGGTCGATGAGATGTTGGATGTGATGATGCATGGGTTGGTGAAGGGCAAATAGTCATGTTTCATCTTTGATCTTTCATTTGCCATTTGGAATTCGTCATCGCAACAAATGAAAGATGAAAGATGTGAAATGAGAAATACCGTGATGGACTTAACGATTAACGGACAAAAGAAAACTGTGAGTGGTGAGGGCACGCTGGTGTGGGCGCTGCGTGATGAGTTGGGGCTGACCGGCACCAAGATCGGCTGCGCGGTCGGCATCTGCGGCGCATGCACGGTGATGGTGGACGGCGTGGCGACGCGGGCCTGCGTGACCCCGGTGAGCACGCTGGCCGGCAAGCAGATTCGCACGATTGAAGGCTTGGCCGAGGGCGACGAGCTGCACCCTGTTCAGCAAGCCTTCATTGACCAGCAAGTGCCGCAGTGCGGTTGGTGCATGAGCGGCCAGATCATGACGGCGGCGGCTTTCCTGGAGAACAACCCGGCCGCGAACGAGGCGCAAGTGGTGGACGCGATGAACCGCAACTATTGCCGCTGCGGCTGCTATGCCCGCATCAAGACGGCGGTGCTGGACGCGCAGAAGCAGATGGCTGTGGCGCGCGAGGAGGTGCTGGCGTGAGCGAGGCTCTCAACTCTACCCCTAGTCCACTCCCCCAAGAGGAGAAGGAGCACGCCGTCGCCCCAATCGAAAATCCAAAACCCAAAATCCGAAATCGCAAGTGGCGCGTCAACCGGCGCGGGTTCTTGATCGGCGCGGGCGTCGTCGGCGGCGGGCTGCTGCTGGGCGTGCGCTTCGGCCTGCCTGAGGCGCAACTGCGCATCGCCGAAGGGCTGGACGGCGCGAGCGCGGGCTTTGGTGCCGTGCCTACCGATCCCAACATCTGGTTCGAGATAACGCCTGCCAACCAAGTGCGGCTCTTTCTTACCAAGATGGAGATCGGTCAGGGCGTGATGACCTCGCTGGCGCAGCTTGCGGCCGAGGAGCTGGGCATCACGCCGAGCGACATGGATGTGCGCATGGCCACGACCAATCAGGCCTTTGCTGATAGCCTGGGCACGGCCGGCAGCGCATCGGTGTCGTCGCTGTTCAAGCCGTTGCGCGAGGCGGCGGCTAACTTGCGCGAGATGCTGCGGGCCGAAGCTGCCAAATCCCTCGGCGTGCCGGCTACATCGCTCGTGACCGATGGCAAGGCCTTCGTCGTCAAGAGTGACAACAGCAAGCGCATCGAATTTGGCGCGCTGGTGGCGAACAAAGCGAAGTGGGAAACGCCCAAGCAAGCGCCGGCGCTCAAGCCGATCAGCGAGTTCAGCGTCATCGGCCAGCCGGTGGCGCGGGTAGACATCCCCGACAAGGTCACCGGCAAGGCGACCTACGGCTACGACGCGCGCGTGCCCGGCATGCTCTACGGCGCGGTGTTGCGCCCGCCCACGCTCGGCGCGACGTTGAAAAGCGTGAAGCCGGGCACAGCTGAGAGCATCCCCGGCGTGAAGAAGGTCGTGATTGATGGCCAGTTCGCCGGCGTGGTGGCGACCTCGCGCGCAGCCGCGCAACAGGGCGTGGCTGCGTTGCAGGCCGAATGGGAGCAGGGCAAGCTGTGGCAGCAGGGCGAGATCGAGACGATCGTCACTGCCGGCGGCGGCACGACCATCCAACGCGTGGGCAATGCGCCCAGCGCACTGAGCAACCCTACGGTCGTGGCTGACTATCGCACGCCCTTCGCCATTCAAACGCCGCTGGAGGCGCAAGCTGCGCTGGCCGATGTAAAGGCCGATGGTGCCAAGGTGTGGGCCAGCACCCAAGCGCCCTTCAGCGTGCGGCGCTCGGTCGCGCAGGCCACTGGCTTGGGCGAAGACAAAATCGAAGTGACGCCGATGATGGTCGGCGGCGGCTTTGGCCGCAAGAGCGGGCCGGGCGAGGTGGCCGTAGAGGCCGCGCGCTTGAGCAAGGCCGCCGGCGCGCCGGTGCACGTGGCGTGGTCGCGCCAGGAAGAATTTCGGAACGGCTTTGTGCGCCCGCTCACCCATCACAAGCTCGCAGCCCGCATCGAGAACGGCCGCATCACGGCCTGGCAGCACGATCAGGCCAGCGGCGACGTGCTGTTCGCCTTCTTCCCGCGCATCGCCAAGGATGTCCTCGGCGCGGACTTCGGCGCAACGCGCGCGGCCACGATCAAGTATGACGTGCCGAACCGGCTTACCACCTCGGCACGCAAAGATCTGCCGGTGAAGACCGGCCCGTGGCGCGGCCTGGGTCTGCTGCCAAATGGCTTCGCCCTCGAATCGTTCATGGACGAGCTGGCCGTCGCGGCCAATGCCGACCCGTTGCAGTTCCGGCTGGATCACCTGCCCAAGGACGATTGGGGCCGGCGCATGGCGGCGGTGTTGCAGGAGGCGGCCCGGCTGGGTAAATGGGGCACGCCTGCGCCGGAGGGCCGCGCGCGCGGCATCGCCTGCGTGAGCGACGCCGACACGGTCGTTGCACAAGTGGCCGAGGTGTCGCTGGATCGCGCCAGTGGCAAGATCAGCGTGCACAGCATCGCCTTGGCGATGGATTGTGGCCTGGCCGTGAACCCCGATGGTGCCAAGGCGCAAGCCGAAGGCAGCGTGATGTGGGGCGTCGGTTCGGCGTTGATTGAGGAAGCGCGCGTGGTGGACGGCCAACTCGCGCCACGCAACTTCGACAGCTACCCGCTGCTCAGCATCAAGGATGCCCCGGCGGTGCAGGTGTCGCTGCTCGACACGTTGCAAGACGGTCAACCGCGCGGCGTGGGTGAGCCGCCCATGGGCCCAACGGCAGCGGCCATCGGCAACGCCTTTTTTGCGCTTACAGGCAAGCGCCTTCGTCAGATCCCGTTCACGCCAGAACGGGTGAAGGCGGCGCTGGCTTAGGGTTGTTACTGCCAAGAACGCCAGGTCGCCAAGAAAAACATGGCGGCCTGGCGTGCCTGGCGGTTTGCACCCCCTACGTATTCATTCACCCACATCTAACGAAGCGCTCAGACAGGCGGTTTATACATTAACCAACAAATTGGTTGGCTAATTTGATCAATTGGAGAAAAACATGCAGATCAGCAGCAGCGCAGTGAATGTGAATCAACGTCGCAAGCCGTGGTTTTTGGACGCGGAGAAATTGCAAGACCCCAAGTATGGGCAGTGGGCCCTGTGGGGCGGCATCGCCTTCAGCTTTGCCTTCACCCTGTTGATCTGGCTGCTTGCGCCGCGGCTGGAGGCCTTTCCCAAGCTACCCGACCAGGGAGCTTCGTGGTATTTCTGGAAGTTGGCCGACCCGACCTTCATCACCCGCTTCAGTGCGTGGAGCCTGTATGCAATTCACCAGGTCGCGCTGTGGGGCTTGATCTATTACGCCCAGACGCGGGTGAAGAAGTACACCTCGGGCCTGCACCCGGTCAACGTTGCCGCGCTGGGCCTGAACGCGCTGTTTGTGGTGTTGCACCTGGTGCAATCGCACCTCTTCTACGACGGCCTGGCCCAGGACGTCAGCATCTTCAGTTCACAGGGCAGCGTCATCCTGATGCTGGTGTGGATTCTGCTGATGGAGAACAAGCGGCGCGGCATGTTCTTTGGCAAGAAGGCGCCCATCAGCAAGAGCTTGGTGGATTTTGCGCGCCGCTATCATGGCTACGTATTCGCCTGGGCCATCGTTTACACATTCTGGTATCACCCGACCGAGGGTTCGCTCGGCCACCTGATCGGCTTCGCCTACACCTTCCTGCTGTTGTTGCAGGGCAGCCTGTTCCTGACGCGCATTCACGTGAACAAGTGGTGGATGCTGACGCAGGAGTTGACCGTGGCGGTGCACGGCACGCTTGTGGCGATTCAGCAGGGCCAAGCCATCTGGCCGATGTTCCTGTTTGGCTTCGCGGCCATCTTCGTGGTCACGCAGATGTGGGGCCTGGGTCTGTCCAAGCCGTGGAAGATCGGCATCATCACGACGTTCGTCGTCAGCGCAGGCATCGTCTACTGGGGCCGCCCGCTAACTGACGTGTTGCGCATCGCGGCCATCCCGGCGATTGAATACTTGGCTGTCGGCCTGCTGATGATCGTGATCGGCATCCCGCTGGCGATCTACAACCGGCGCAAGCAGTCCGGCTCGCCGGGCGCGACGCCAACGCTAGAAGCAGCATAGGCCGTGCCCGTCATGTCGAACGAAGTGAGACATCCCTGATGTCTTAATCGGCGGATGCGAAACAAGGGTAAGCAAGAGTGTCAGCTTGCCCTTGTGACTTTTTCGAAGGCCAATGCAATAGGGATTCTTCGCTTCGCTGCTCAGAAACATGCCCTTCGGCTGTAGGGGTCGCTCTCCGTAGCGACCCTGGTAACCCGACGACGGCGCGCTACGGAGAGCGCGCCCTACCGTTTCTGCCGCGTCGTCTGGCCTGCGGCCATCTCGAACTCAGAATGACCACCGTGGCGTATCGCTCGCTCCAATTTCTCAGCGTGGGTGGGTAGCATCGCTTTAATGCCCGACCCACAGCCCCATCGCATCCTCGTCGTCGAAGACGACCGCGCCATCTCGCGCGGCCTCGAAGTTGGCCTGACGCAGGAGGGTTTTCACGTCACCCTAGCCGAGACGGGCACCGCCGCGCTAATGGCGGTGCGCTCACAGCCCATCCACGCCATCCTGCTTGACGCCCGACTGCCCGACCTGAGTGGCTTTGACGTGTGCAGGCAGTTGCGCGCCGAGGGCAAGCGCCAGCCCATCCTGATGGTGACGGCGCGCGACGAAGAAGTGGACAAGGTGCTCGGGCTCGAACTCGGCGCCGACGACTACATCGTCAAGCCGTTCAGCCTGCGTGAGTTGATTTCGCGGCTGCGCGCCGCCCTGCGCCGTGCCTATGGTGAATTGGCGACTGGCAGCGACGACGAAGTGCGCTTCGGCGAGGTGGTGATCAACGCTGCGCGGCTTTCGGTTGAGCGCGGTGGCTTGGCTGTGCCGCTTACGCCGACCGAGTTCAAGCTGTTACGGCACTTGGTCGCGCACCCACGCCAGCCGTTTACCCGAAGCGGGCTGATTGAGGCAGTGTGGGGCTACGACGGCGAGGTAGGCGATGACCGCACGGTGGATGTGCATGTGCGCCATCTGCGCGAGAAGCTGGAGGCCGACCCGGCCAACCCACGCTGGCTGGTGACGGTGCGGGGCGTAGGCTACAAGTTCGAGCCGTGAGGTGCGAGATAAACCTCGCGGGTTTAGCTACATCACCCTTTCGTGCAGCTATCTCATGAAACCCGCGAGGTTTTCGCAGACGAATGTTGCGAAACCTTAACCAAACTCTCCGATGTCCCGCAAATTTTGCTCCCTAACATCGCGGTGTTAGCAAACCCGTTTTCTGAACAGGAGAAGAGCAAGATGACCCGACGAATGATCAAGGTGATGAGCGCGTTCGCGGCGCTCTCGATTGCAGCCGCCGGCGTGACCGTCACGGCCAACGCTGGTGCGCCTGTCGCGGCTGTGCAGCAGGTGGCCGAAGAGCAGGGCGTGCTGATCGTCAGCGTGCAGAAGGATGGCCCCGCTGCCCAGGCCGGCCTACGCCGTGGCGACATTGTGTTGAAGATCAACGACACCGACGTGAACGACGCAGTGGCCTTGCGCGCCGCTCTGGCGGAACTCAAGGCCGGCGACGAAGTGACTGTGCGCATCGCTCGCGGCGATGGGGAACGCACCGTCAAAGTCACGCTGGGTGATGCCGACGGCCGCGCAATTTTGGGCGTGACGCCGTTTGGCAATCAGCCTGTCCAGCCCGCACAACCGGAAGCGCCAGCGCAGCCGCAAATGCCGCGTGGTCAGCAGATGGACCCGCAGCAAGCCGAAGAATTGCGCAAGCAACTTGAAGAGCAATTCGCCATGATGGGCCAGACGCGCGTGGCAGAGGTGACTGAGGGCAGCCCCGCTGCGAAAGTCGGCCTGAAGCAGGGCGACCTGATCGTGAGCGTGGACGGCACGGCGCTAACGAGCGATGAGACGCTGGCCGATGTGATCGGCGGCTTCAAGCCGGGCGACGAGATCACGCTCAAGATTCAGCGCGACGGCAAGGAGCAAGAGCTCAAGATCGAACTGGGCGAGAACCCCAACAAAGCCGGCGCCGCCTTCCTGGGGATTCGCTATGCGCCGGGCGTCTTCATTCAGGGTGAGGGTATGCCGGGCGGCTTCAACTTGCCGTTCCCGATGCCGTTGCCGGGGCAAGAGGGCGAGCGTGGTCAGGGCAACCTGCCGTTCGAGCTGCCTCAGATGCCCACGATGCCTGAGGGCGTGACCGGCGCAATGGTCTCCATCGGCGAGGTGGTTGAGGGCAGCCCGGCTGAGAAGGCTGGTTTGAAGCAGGGCGACGTGATTACCGCTGCCAACGATAAGGAGATCAAGGAGCCGACTGACCTGGTGGACTTGGTGAAGGCCAGCAAGCCGGGCGACGACGTGACGCTGAGTGTGACTCGCCAGGGCGAGGAGAAGCCGCTGGAGATCGTGGTGACGCTGGGCGAGAACCCCGACAACAAAGGCACGGCCTTCATGGGCGTGGCGCTGGGCAGCTTTGTGCGCTTCGAGCGCGTGCAGCCGGGCGAAGGCAACGAAGGCTTCCAGATCCTGCCGGGCTTCAACCTGCCGTTCAATTTCGACTTTGGCAACTTCCAATTCGAGATTCCACAGCAACAGCCGAGCGAGAACGACAGCGAAGCGTAAGCACGCGGCGCGTTCAGACGGCAGTTCAACTGCCGTCTGATCAAGATTCATTCGATTACTGACCAACGGTTTCTCCCTCCCAAAACCGTTCAGCGAACCCGCAGACCGCTTCGGCGGTCTGTTGGGCTTTAATGGCCATATGCGATTCATCTCGATCCGCTGGCGCTTGGTGTTGAGCTACGTGCTGCTCACCGCGCTGACCGTGAGCGTGGTCGGTGCGTTGGCGCTGGCGCTCATCCGGAACAATTTGGCAGAGCGCGAAGCCGACCTGCTGCGTGTGAATGCTCAGGCCGTGGCGCGCCAAGCCGCCGCACTGTGGCAGCCGCGCCTTGGCGCCGACCGCTATAGCCTGCAACAGTTGGCCGACACGGCTGCCTTCCTCGGCAATGCCCAGGTGCGCATCCTCGACCGCAACGGCGACCCAATCGTGGACAGCGGCCCGAACAGCGCGGCCAACCGCCTGATGTGGTTCACCCGCGTTGATCGCGAGAGTGCTGTTCGGGCGCAGGCCGCCAACCAGAATCCATGGGTGATGCTGGGCTTGCTCACCCAGGGCGACGTGGTGCCGTTGGATGACCCGATCCTGCGCGAGTTCTTGCCCGATTTGAAGGTGTATGCGGTGCAGCGCGTGCCCAGCGCCTACGGCAACCAGTTTGAGTTTGCCGAATCGCCGGCGCAGGTGCAAGCGGCACCAGCCGTGCCAGCCGTAACTGAAGCGCCGCTGCCGGAGACCGCGGCGCGCGTCAGCGTGCCGGTGTTGGCGGGCGGCGTGACGCTCGGCTTTGTGGAGTTGCGCAGCGCCACAGCCTTTAACGATGAAACGTTGGCGACGGCGCAGCGCGCGCTGTTGCTGGCGGCGTTTGGTGCAGCGGTTCTGGCGATCGCGCTTGGCCTGTGGGTGAGCCGGGGGTTGACTGCGCCCATGCGCCAACTGGCCGCAGTGGCTGGTCAGATGGGCCAGGGTGACCTGAGCGTGCGCGCGCCGCTGAAGAACCAGCGCACCCGCGATGAGGCCGATCAACTGGCCATGCAGTTCAATGGCATGGCCGAGAAGCTGGAGGCCAGCTTTGCCGCGCTGTCCACCGAGCGCGATGCGCTGCGCCGCTTCGTGGCCGATGCCTCGCACGAATTGCGCACGCCCATCACCGCGCTCAAGATGTCGAACGAACTGCTGCAAGGGCCGATGGGCGATGACTCGGCGGCACGGGCCGAATTCCTGGCGCAAAACGACGCGCAGCTCAACCGGCTGGAGTGGATCACGCATAACCTGCTCGACCTGTCGCGGCTGGATGCGGGCATCGCTTCGCTCAACCTGGCCGAGCATGACGCAGGAGACGTCATGGCGTCGGTCGCGCAACCATTCAAGTCAATGGCCGAGCACAAGGGCATCACACTCGTCATTCGTCATTCGTCATTCGTCATTTGGTGTGATCGTGCCCGCATCGAGATTGCGCTGAGCAACCTGATTGACAACGCGCTCAAGTTCACGCCTCAAGGCGGGAAGGTGACGATCAGCGCGGAGGCGGCGGATGATTCGATGCGCCTGCTGGTGCGCGACACCGGTATCGGCGTAGCCGAGGCGGACAGGGCGCACATCTTCGAGCGCTTCTATCGCGGCGGCAACCACCGCGCCGATGGCACCGGCCTCGGCTTGGCCATCGTCAAGAGCATTGCGCAGGCGCACGGTGGCGCAGCCTTTGTGGAAAGTGAACCGGGGCAGGGCAGCACGTTTGGCATCACGCTGCCGCTCAACCCTCCAGCCCGCTCGTAAAAATCTTGACCCACTGTCCGGCGTCCGGCTCGGTGAGCACAACCACCTCTCTGAGCCACTTCACCCACATGAAGCCGCGCCGGCCGGGCGCGACCAGCCGCAGCGGCGCGCCGTGCCAATGCTGGAGCGGCGTGTCCTCGTAGTGTGTGGCCAACAGCGCTTCGCGCGCCTCGGCCAGCGGCAAGCTCCAGCGATAGCCGGTGACCGAGATGAAGCTGACGAACTGCGCGCCCGGCTGCACGCTGGTGCGGTCGAGCAGGTCGCCCACGCGCACGCCGCGCCAGTCCTGCGTGCTGTGCCAGCCGCCGGTGCAATCGAGCGTGGCGCGCAGGGTGGTGGCCGGGGTGCCCTGTGTCAGGTCGCTCAGTTGCAGGGTGATGGGCTGCACGACGGCGCCGTGCACCGTCAGCCGCCATGTCGTCACATCAATCGGCGTGGGCCGGTCGAACATCCAGTTGGTGATGGGCATAGCCGGCCCGGTGTCGTCGCCGGCGTTGCGCGAGCCGGTGAAGCGTCGCTGTGCGCCGGGCAGATCGAGCGCCTGATTGGCGGCGTTCTGCACGGGCAACAGCAGCGCGCCGAAGCCGAGCATGCCCATCCAGCGCAGCGCGTCGCGGCGGCCCTGCACATCGCGGCGCGTTGGCCACTTGAAGCGCAGGGCAATGTGCAGCCCGATCAGCGCCATCAGCGCGAGGCCAAAGACGATGTGCAGGTGCATGCCGTTGGGGTAGCCAGTGGGCGCTTGCGCGTGCGTCCAGAAGATGCCGGTGGCGACCGAGCCGATGGCGGCGATGGCCGTGAGCACCGAGAGCGGCGTCTTCCAATCCCAGGCGCGCGATTGCGTCACGCGCGGCTGCACGCGCCGGAACTTCCACGCCAGCGGGATGAGGATGGCCAGCCCGGCCACAGCGTGGATGACGATGAGCGGCGCGGCCTGCGCATCCAGCAACAGCCACGCGGCGAAGCCGCTGGCGGCGACGAACGCCGCGAGCGCGAACAACGTCCAATCCACCAGCCTGGGCCGCATGGGCGCGAGGATAGCGAGGGAAGATGAGAGGCGTCAACGGTGTAAACGGATGAGGAACGGATAAGCGGATGGATTGCTGGCAGCAGACCCTAAAGGTCTTCAAGACCTTTAGGGTCTCCGCCGAGCGCAAGCTCAAGCGCCTGCTCCAGCGTCATGGCGCGGCCTTCGGCGTAAGCGACCTCGTAGGCCTCGTCGCCCAGCACGGCGCGCGCCTTGGCGATGTAGGGCGCGTTGCCATGATCGTAGTAACGCGCACGGTGGCCGTTGAAGGCGTCAAGCTCGACTGCCTCATTCATCACGGCGGCCAGGTGCACATGCGCGTATTCTTCATCTGCTGCGCCAAACAGTTGCGCCGCGCGAACTGCATGGCCGGCGGCGCTGGCGGAGCAGGCTACAACGTCGAATGCCAAGCCATACCAGCCGCGTTTGACGCCAACCCTGTGCTGAATGGCGGCGATCAACTCGCTCGTCAACACATTGGCGCGGACGAGGTCACCGGCTTCGAGATAAATCCGGCCGAGCATGCTCATGCCGAGCTTGCAGTGCGCTGCTGGCAGCCGCTCGCGGGCTTGCGCCAGCGACGACTCGGCCAGCGCCAACGCACCGGGCAGATTGCCTTGATAGTACATGGCGAGCGCTTTGTGCGACTGGATGATCATCTGATACAGCGAATCGTTGATCAGCAGCGCCGCCTCATACGCTTCGTCCAGGGGAGACAGCGCATCCTCAAAGCGCAACATCTGCATTCGCATGTTGGCTAGGTTGTGCCCGACAGTCGTCAGCGCATCGAGGTTTTTCAGTGAGCGCAGATGATCGACGACATCATGGTATTGCGCCTCCGCGCTCACCAAATCACCTTGCTGCGCCGCAACGTGGGCATGTATGGCGAGGATGGCGGTGCGCACCCAATCATCCTGAACAGCATTGACGAGCGTCAGCGCATCTTCGAGTAATTGCACACCCTCAGAACTGTTCGGTGAGGCCATCAGGATGAATTGGCCCAGGTTTACCTTGAAATAAGCTGCCAGCCCGTCGTCGCCGGCCTCCTCAAAACATCGAATGGTTTGTCGCAAGCCGGCAATCATGTCTGGCACTGACACCGCATCCACCCAACCCGGCAAGACGTGGAGAAAGCCGCGGACTCGTGGTGGCATGCCAGGTGACATCCTGTTCAACGCCAGCCGCGACCAGCGCTGCGACTCTGGCAGGTACGCCATAGCGAAGATGAGAAACTGAAATAGACCAGCGACGATGCTGCACCCCGATGCCTCGTGCACGGCCGATGCGAAACACCAAGCGACGGCCTGCCGAAAGTTAGCAAACTCGCGGTCCAGTTTGTGAAACCAGACGAGTTGCTGTGGACTTCGCAACATCCTCTCGGATTGCCAGGCCAGCGCTTCGAACGCATCGGCATGTCTGCGACGGATCAGGTCAAGTTCGCCATGTTCGACAAGCCGGTCAAGCGCATAGTGCCGAATCGTCTCCAGATAGCCATAGCGAGTCTCATCGCTCCGATCATCCACGACCACCAGCGACTTGCGGATGAGGTGTGTGAGCGCGGGCAGCACATCCTTCGGGCTTACCCCGAGACGCACATCGTCAGTTGATGTCGTTTGATTCGGCGTGCCGCAGACCACGTCCGCGGCGAGATCAGCCGTCCAGCCGCCGACGAAGACGCCCAGCCGTCGAAACACAATTTTCTCAGGCGCGCTGAGCAAGTCGTAGCTCCAGTCAATCAGCGCCAGCAGCGTTTGATGGCGCGGCAAGGCACCACGACGACCCTCAGTCAATAGTGCGAACCGGTCGTCCAGCCGGGCAGCGATATCGGTCAGGCTCATCGTGCTCAGCCGCGCCGCGGCCAGTTCCAGGGCCAGCGGCATGCCGTCCAGCCGCTGGCAGATGCGCATGACGATCGCATCCTCATGACTGAGTGGCTGATGCGGGCGGGTCAATTTAGCCCGTTCGACGAATAACCGCGCTGCCTCGTCGGGCTGCATGGGGGGCACACGCCAAGTCAACTCGCCATCTACGTTCAGGGCTTCGCGACTGGTCGTCAGAATGCTCAGGCGCGCGCATTCGCTTAGCAAGCGCACCGCGAAGTCTGCCGCGGCGTCAATGATGTGTTCGCAATTGTCGAGCACCAAAAGCATGTGTCGCTCACGCAACAGATCAGCCAGTTCATCGAATGTTGACCGGCTGGATGCGGTCAATCCATATACTCGCGCGACTGTTTCGGCGATCAACGATGCATCGGAGAGGGTGGCGAGTTCGACGTACCACACCCCATCGGAGTAGTGCAACAACACATCGGCGGCCACCCGCTGAGCCAGCCTTGTTTTGCCGCTGCCACCCGCGCCGGTCAGCGTGACCAACCGCGCCTGGCCCAGTAAAGCGCGCGCATCAGCCAGCTCCTGTGCCCGGCCAACGAAATTGGTCAACGGCGCGGGCAGGTTGGTGCGCCGCACCCTGTGGGTGGCCGTTGCTCGCGACAGCCGCGTGATCAATCGGGCTTCATCGGGTTGGCGCTCGAATAACGGTGGGAGGTTTGCCGCAGCCAGCAAGCCATTGGCCTCGTCCACCAGGGTGAGGATGCCCTCGTTAGCCAGAGTCTCGATCAATCGCACCACGCGCTCGCGGCCGCTTGGGCCAGTCAGGTCCTTCTTGCCCTGTGCCATGCGCACCAGGATGGCCTGGTCATACCCCGCCAGCTCGGCCAAACGACGTTGGCTGAGGCCGGGCTTGCGCTGGCGATATTGATTCAGCAGTTCACCGAAGGGATGCGAGCTGGCAGATTGGTTAGGCACAGGTTCACCTTCAATTCACGGCGCATGGCCTCTGGACTATGGACTGCTGATAGTCTGACACAGGATTTATCTTCAGGTGCTGACAGAGTTGTCAGCACGCAAGGGTATCGAAGCGATATTGTGAACGCTGTGTTCGTGTGACCCTATTTCAGACCAGACAGGAGGAGACATGAATCGCCGACAGTTTCTTGCCACATTGATTGCAACCAGCGCGTCACTGGCCGCCTGCGCTGCACCTGCTGCACCCGCCGCTCCGGGTGCGCCAACGTCGCCAGCACCAGCACCCACGGCTGGCGCCGAGCCGACTGCGGCCAATGAACCGACTGCGGCCAATGAACCGACCGCTACAGTTATCGCGTCACCACAACCAAGCGCCGATAGGATACTGACCATCGGTTTCGTTGAGGAACCCGATACGCTCAACCCATACAAGCTCTTTTTGTTCTCCAGCAACAAGATCGTCTACGGCGTGATGAGTGCGCTGCTGTCGTATGACAAAGACTTGAAGCTGCAGCCGGGGCTGGCTGAGTCATACACCATCAGTGAGGATGGCTTGACGTACACCTTCAACCTGCGCCAGGGCGTGAAGTGGCATGACGGCCAGCCCTTCACCGCCGCCGACGTGGTGGCGACATGGAAGACGATCATGGACCCGGCGTTCGCTGCTGTGGATCAGACTGGCTGGAGCCAGGTTTCAGACATCGAGACGCCGGACGAGTACATCGTGATCATGAAGACGAAGGAGAAGTATGCGCCGTTCATCTCCTTCGTAGGCGGGCACTTTCGCATTTCGCCCAAGCACCTGATTGATAAGGGCTACGAATCTTTCACACAGGAATTTGGTCGTCACCCTATCGGCACTGGCCCGTTCAAGTTTGTCAAATGGGAGAGCGGCCAAACCATTGAGCTGGCGGCCAATCCCGACTACTTCGGCGGCGCACCGAAGATAGACCGGCTCATCGTCAAGATCGTTCCGGATACCAACACGCTGGTGACGCAGTTGAAGACCGGCGAGGTACAGATGACCGACGCCCTCGGTGCCCCGGAGTACGTGGCGGTGCAGAGCCTGCCGGATCACAACACCCAGGCGCTGACCGGCCTGAATTGGGCGCACATTGACCTGAAGAACATCGAGCACTTGATGGACAAGCGCGTCCGCCAGGCGCTCGACTACGCCACGCCGCGCGAACAGATCGTGAATCAGTTGCTGAACGGACTGGCGGTCGTCGCCCACGGCGATCAAAGCCCGACCTCGCCCGCCTACAACCCGAACATCACTCCGCGACTTTATGACCTGGACAAGGCGGCGGCACTGCTGGCCGAGGCCGGATTCACCAAGAACGCCAGCGGCATCCTGGAGAAAGGAGGCCAGCCGCTCAAGCTGGAATACTACACAGGCACCGGCGACAAACAGGCGACTCTGGTGCAGCAGACTGTGGCGGCCAGTTGGCGCAAGCTGGGCGTAGATGTGGAAGAGTTGCAGCAGGAGATTCGCGTGTGGAACACGACCGACGGCTTCTTCTTTCGCAAGGCCATGACGGCCGGCCAATACGAATGGTTCAACTTGGTTGATCCGGAGAACATGTGGTACTGGCACAGCGACCTCATCCCCAAGGAACCGGGCGGCATGGGCGGCAATATGCCACCGGTGTTCAATCCGTATGAGCAGCAGGCCAAGTTCGATGAATTGACCTTTGCCGCCAATGCTGAGATGGACGTCGAGAAACGCATGCAGATCTACCGTGACATTCAGGATCTGCTGCACGAAGAAGTACCGGTGATCTTTTTGTATTGGGGCCAGCGCATCTTCGTCGCGCCGAAGACGCTGAGATTCGAGACCAATGCCGGGCTGCCATTGCTATTCAACGCCGAGACGTGGGCGTTTGCGGAGTAATCGGCGTCAACAGATGGGGAACGGATAAGCGGATGCCTATCATGCGCATCCGTTTATCCGCTTCAATCCGCTGACGCCACCGTCACGGCGCGGCCTAGCGCTCTTTACGTCGATCAATCGTTCTCATGCAACAGCGCTTCAACTTGCTGTTGAAACGCAGGCAGCGATCCGGTGATGACATCCCAAACTTGAACGTCGTCAATCACATCATAGGCATGAATGAGCAGGTTGCGAAACGCGACAATGCGTCGCTGATCGGGAATCTGAGCCGCCACATCTGGATCAAGCTTGCTCAGTCGGTTGACTGCCTCGCCGATGATCTCGAAGTTGCGCTCGACGGCAAAGCGGAGCGTTTGATTGCTGCGGTATTCAGCCAGCGACAAACCGGTCGTCGCATCCAGGATGAACGTTGCGGCCGCACGCATGTCCTCAAGCAGCTTCAGGGACTTGGTGCTCATAGACTACTTGCCTGGTTTTGTTGACGCTTTGAACAAAGTAGGGGTTCTTCAAAGCCGAGAGAAAGACGAGGTCAACAGGTCGGTCGAACAAACCTTCCAGTGCCTGCTGTAAATCGAAGTATCCTGCAAGCCAGGGGCCGAGGTTAGCGTCTTTGACAAATTCGACCAGGAAATCCAAATCGCTGCGATCAGGGCGATAGGCCTCTGTGGCAGCCGATCCGAACAACTCCAGGCGCGCCACGTTGAAACGGCGACAAATCGCTTCGAGCGAAGCGCGCTGCTGTCCGGTCATCTGAAAGGGTGCCATCGCTGCTGGCATTATAGGCAGGCTCAACCCCGGGACATGGTCTCCATGGTCTCGTTCAACGCGTAGTCAAGCGCCTGCTCCAGCGTCACGGCCCGGCCTTCGGCGTAGGCGGCCTCGTAGGCCTCGTCGCCCAGGGCGGCACGAGCTTGGGCGTGATAAGGCTCGAGGTCACGCCTGTATATTTCTCCTCGCGGCTCATCACCCCATTCACGAAGCTGTGCCGACATCCCAAGCAAGCGCGCTGCTAAAACGTGATTGCCCTGCGCACTGACCACACAACTTAATCCATCAAGGCTAATCGGCCATGTCGCTTGTTTACCCGCAACTTCAATTGACTTTAAATAGTGCTCTCGCGCCAATGTGTAGTCGCCAGAATCTCTGGCAAGTTGCCCCAGGATGCAGTAAGAATGAACCTTGTAAACATCGGGCCATCCATACCTCTCAGCGAGTTCGAACCATTGCGAAACACTGTCCTGAGCGCCATCAGCGTCGCCGATCCAACACAGCAGTTGACCCATATACCTTAGCGCGATGCTTTCCTCCCAACATGCGCCAATGACACGGGCGGCTTCTAAGGCTTGCTCGAGACGCTTGCGGGCTTCATCGGAATTCGTGACCCAATCCTCGAGCATTGCTAAATCGAAGCTGGCGTGGGCGAAGGTTTGAAAGTCCCCTCGAAGCGACGCGGCCTTGATCGCGTCTTCAGTGAATTTGATGCGGTGTGTCAAGTCTGGGAAGTCGTGATTCCAATTGTGACGGGCGCACAAATAGACGGCCCACTCCAAACCAAGCCGGTTCCCACGCCAACGCTCAAACGCATAGCCATCTTTAAGCAATTTCGCAACGCGATCATCACTTCGGTGCTCATGCCAGGAACCGTAGATGTAGAGCGCAAACGCGATGCCTTCCTCATCGCCCGCTTCTTCAAGCAGGCGCAACGCATTTTGTAGTGCCGGTGCGACGACTTCTCCTCCTACCTCCATGTGCGGCAGTAAGCTGCCATAGCCCAACCATGCACGGCCTAGAACAAAGGCGGGTGCTTCCTGTCCATTTGCTTCAGCGGCATCGAGCAGCTTGCTCAACCAAGCTACACCTTCAACGATGTGTCCGACCCACCAGAATTGCCACATGCGGCTGGCGAGTCTGATCCCTGTTTGCACGTCGCCGTCAGGAGACAGGCTTCTTGATAGTGCGGCACGAATGTTGTCATGGTCGCGTTCCAACCGTGGCACCCAATATGTTTGCTCACTATCGTGCATATGTGGCTCTGCGCGCTGGGCCAATGTCACAAATGCCTCAGCATGCTTCATGCAAGCACTCGCCAATTCACCTTTCTCTGTCAACCGCTCCAGCGCGTATTCACGAATCGTCTCAAGCAGGCGATAACGCGTCGCGCCGTGCAGGTCGTCCACCGCAACCAATGATTTGCTGACCAGTTGCGTGAGCCATGCATCAACATCACTTTGATGAATAGTGTCATCACTCACCACTTGCTCTGCCTGCTCCAACTCCCAGCCGCCTACAAACACACCCAGCCGCCGAAATACAACTTTCTCTTCTTCGCTCAGTGTGTCATAGCTCCAATCAATTAGTGCGCGCAACGTCTGATGGCGCGGCAACGCCCCACGCCGTCCGGCCGTCAACAAGTTGAAACGGTCGTCCAGCCGCGCAGCGACGTCGTTCAGGCTCAGCGTGTTTAATCGCGCGGCCGCCAGCTCAATTGCCAGCGGCATGCCGTCTAGGCGTTGGCAGATGTGGGCTACGGTCGTGTCTTGCGCGCTCAGCGTCACATCGCTTCGGGCTGCGGCGGCGCGATCCACAAACAATCGCCCGGCCTCATCCGGCTGCATGGGTGGCACGCGCCAAGCCGTCTCGCCTTCCACGTTCAGCGCCTCGCGGCTGGTCGTCAGGATGGTCACGCGCGGACAGGCGCGCAGCACCACCACGGCAAACTCAACGGCAGCCTCGACTAGATGTTCGCAGTTGTCCAGCACTAGCAGCACGTGCCGCTCACGCAGGGTGTCACACAGTTGATCGAGCGCCGGGCGATCAGACGCAACCAAGCCGAGCGCGTGCACGACGGCGTCGGCGATCAAGGCCGGGTCGGTGAGCGCGGCCAACTCGGCGTACCACACGCCCTCGCTGTAGAGCAGCAACACATCGGCGGCGACACGCTGGGCCAGGCGCGTTTTGCCGCAACCCCCGGCACCGGTGAGCGTGAGCAGGCGGGTGGTGTTGAGCAGCCGCCTCGCGTCGGCGATCTCTTGTGCGCGGCCAACGAAGCTGGTCAGCGGTGCGGGCAGGTTGGTGCGGCGCATGCGATGTCCAGGTTGCAAGCGCGTCAGCCGTTCGATCAGTCGCGCTTCAATGGGTTGACGCTCAAATAGCGGCGGCATGTCGGCTGCCAGCAGCAGGCCGTTGGCCTCGTCCAATGTGGTCAGCGCACTCTGGTCGGCCAGCGTCTCGATCAGCCGCACCACGCGCTCGCGGCCGGAGGGGCCGGTCAGATCTTTCTTGCCCTGGGCCATGCGCACCAGGACGGACTGGTCGTAGCCGGCCAATTCAGCTAAGCGCGTCTGGGTCAGGCCGAGTTTGCGAGCGCGGTATTGCGCCAGCAGTTCGCCAAAGGGATGGCGAGCCTGACTGCTTTTAAGTGTTGACTGTGTGTCCACTAATGCCTCCCACACCGCATGATAGATTCATCAGGGGACAGGCGAGTGGATTCCCTAATGTGATGTCACGTCACACGCAGGAGGGAATCATGAACACGAAAACCGCCGATAAGCACTCGAAGGACGCTCAGATGACGCGCATCGCCACCATCGTGGCGATTGGGGCAGCCATCTTCATGCTGGCCGGAGGCACGGCTGGCGAAGTGATCATGCGCCAGCGGCGCGTTCCACCTCAGCCGACGGCCACGCCGGCCGGGACGTGCCCCGGCCCGGTTAGCGCGCTTGGTCTGCCGCCGCAACTGCAACTGGAATTCAACGCGACGTGCGTCGAACGCATCGGGCCTTGACGTTGCAACTCGATGCCGCTCAGTATTGCACCAGCGCGAATGTCGCCGAGATGGTCCACGCGAACACGGCGGCGTTGACCAGCGCGCCGGCCCACGGCCGGCCGGTGATGCCGAACAGCCAGTGCGAATACAGCCCGTGCCACAGAAATAAAATCACCATCACCGGCAGCAGCAATAGCAAGAAGCCCGGCGCGCCGAGCGCCGCGACGGCGATCAACAAACTGACTAGCACGATGAGTTTGGTCAGCGCATACAGGGCCAGGCGCCGGCCGCGCGAAGGCCGGGCCACGACAATCTCATCGGCCAAAAAGAAGACGAAGCAGCAGACGAACAGCACGACGCCAATCCAGGCGCGATCGCCGACGAGGGCGAAGTTGTTCCACGTCAGGTGCGCGACGAAGCCGAAGGTGAGCAAGGCGTAGGCGGCCAGCGCCAGCGCGGGCAGGAGTTGCTTGAGCGCATCGCTCAACGATGCAGTGTTGACGATGCCCACCGGTGCTGGCTTGAGCGCCAAGCGCCCGCGCCGTTCGACCAACCAGTAGCCGCCGACGATGAGGCCGTAGATCAGGAAATACATGCCGACGTAGTTGCCGACCGTGAGGGGCATCCACTGGTAAGGCACAAGGCCGAGCCGCAGCAACACAGGCGCGAGCGCCGCCGCCAGCAATGCGATGACGATGACGCGCCAGCCAGGAAGAAACACCGCTGAGGCGCGGAGATCGCGGAGAGATTTCTTTAGTCCTCTCTGCGTCTTCAGCGTCTCTGCGGTGAAAAGAATCTGCGCCAGCGGCCAAAAGCCGATGGCCGCGGCGACATAGAACAGCAACACCCAACCCATGCGCGCATCGGCGGCGATGGCGCCGGCGCGCGACACGCCAAAGGCTTGGTCGAGCCACGTCACCACCTCGCGGTAGGTCTCGGGGCTGAACAGGATGGTGATGTGCTCGACGCCGGGTATCAGGACCAGCCGCCGCGCCGTGCCGTCGGCGAAGTTGCCGTAGGTCTGCCCGGCGACGCCGTCGGGGTAGGCCGTGGTCAGGCCGGCCGTGCTGCCGTTGATGAAGCCGGCGAACTCGGCCGCGCCGACCAGTATGAGCAGGTTGCGCGGGCGCGTCGGGTCGCTCGGCAATTGTGCGCCGAAGTTGCCTAGCGACAGCGCAATGGTGGCCGGCACCTCGGGGTGAGTGCTGCCATAGCGGGCGACGGCGCTGGCGCCCATCGAGTGGCCGAGGATGGCCAGCCGGTCGGCGTCCACAAACGGCTGCTCGCGCAGCCAGGCCAGCGCGGTGCCCATGTTGGCAGCCAGCTTGTCGTATTGCGCGTCGGAGAAGCCATCGGGCATGCGATCCAGGCTGCTGCCGTGGCCGGCGAAGTCAATCAGCGCGGCGGCGTAGCCGTTCCGGGCCAGCGTGTAGCCGAAGCCATACATCAGCTGGCGGTTGCCGCTGAAGCCGTGCACGACCAAGACAGTGGGGAGTCGGGAGTTGGGAGTGGGGAGTATCGAGTTGGTCGGCAAGAAAAGCTCAATCGGCACGCCATTGATGACCTCCGCGCGGCGCGTCACGCCTTGCCCGGCGTTGGCGATGTTGATGAGCGACAGCGCGGTCACGGCGATGGCGGTGACGGCCGGGATGAGCAGCTTGAGCGCGAAGCGAGGCGGCATGCGGCGCGGAGTATAGCGACGCGGCGCGCAGCCGCTGAGGCGTCGGTGATAATCCAACGCCATGAAAGGCTACGGCAAGCTGCTGCTCGACATCGTGATGGGCGCGGTCATCCCCATCCTCATCCTCAACAACCTGACCCGCCCGCTGGGCGCGCCGACGGCGTATGTGCTGGCCGCGCTGGTGCCGGTGGCCTACGTGTTGGTGGACACGCTGTTTATCAGCCGGCGCTTCAACGCCATCACGACGTATATCGCGCTCACGGCCATCATGCAGGGCGCGCTGGCCTTCTGGTTCGTGGACGGCTGGCGCTATGCGCTCAAGGACACGGCCGGGCTGATCGTGGCAACGCTTTTGTTCTTCGGCTCAATCGCCATTGGCAAGCCGATGATGCAGTTCTTTGCCACACAACTGTTTCAACCCGATACGCCGTCCAAAGAAGGTGCGCTCAAGAAGCTGTTCGCCAAGCCAGATGTGAAGCGCGGCATGGTTCTGGCCACGGCCATCATCGGCATCGAGAATGCGGCGCTGGCGGTCATCAACTTCAACCTGAACCTCAACATCGTCACGGCAGCGTTTGGCACGGAGCAGTTCAACGCTCAGGTGGCCGAGGTCAACGCCATCACGCGCATCCTGTTCACCGTGGTCGCCTTCGCTGTGTTCGGCGTAGCGTTCTACCTGGTGTATCGCTCTGTCTTCAGGGTGCTGCCGAGCGAGGAGGGCAAGAGCCAGTTCGAGAGCGAGTTCTGGGATTTGATGCGCAAGGGTGGGTTGTTGGAGGAAGCCGCCATCGCACAGTGATTGCAGCTTCGCACTATTTCATTCGGCGGCGATGCCTGTGCGCAGGCATCGCCGCTGACGTTTTCCAACGCGGCGTGCGCATGTCACCCCTCAGTTGCGACTAACCGTGTAGAGAGAGGGATTCAGAGGGGTTACGCTATGCTCAAACCATTGTTCGCGAGCGCCCTGGTCGCGCTCATGTTCGCGCCGCTGCCTTCGCCCGCGACAGACATTACCGCCACAGACCTGCCGCCCGGCGAAGACGCTGTCGTCACCCGCGTGATTGATGGCGACACGATCGAGGTTCGGGTGAACGACACCAGATTCACCGTGCGCTACATTGGCATTGACGCGCCAGAGACGCGCGGCGCACCGGCCATCACGTGCCTCTCGCGCCAGGCGACGACGGCCAACCGCGCGCTGGTGCAAGGCAAGACCTTGCGTCTGGAGCGCGACGTAAGCGAGTTCGACGCGTTTGGGCGCTTGCTGCGCTACGCCTACCTGCCTGATGGCGTGATGGTGAACGAGAGCCTGGTGAAGAACGGCTTCGCACAAACCTTGACGTATCCACCCGATGTGAAATATGCCGAACGCCTGGCCGCCGCACAACAGCAGGCGCGCAGCGCAGGCACGGGCTTGTGGAGCAAGTGTCCGGGGTTGATCGCGGCTGCGCCGGCCGCGCCTGTAGCGCCAACGGCAGTCGCGCCGATTGTCGCTGCGCCTGCCACACCTGTTGCGGTCATTGCACCGGCCGTCAACTGCGATCCGTCCTACCCGACAATCTGCATCCCTGCTGGCGCAGCCGACTTGGATTGCCCGGATATCCCGCACCGGCGGTTCGAGGTGCGCCCGCCCGATCCACACCGGTTCGACGGTGACAAAGATGGCATCGGCTGCGAGAAGTGAGCGGCGCTGGCTAGAACTCCAGCCCGGCGACGTAGCGCCACCAATTATTCAACTTGCCGGTGGGCGTCTCGCCTTCGACGTGCGGGAAGCGCTTGAACCACCAGACGTGATGCAGGCGAATATCGCCGTTGCCCCACGCTTCGCAGCGCATCTCGCGCGCCTGCCCGGTGACGTTGGGGTAATTCAGCCAATCGTCGGCGTTGCTCAGCACCGTGCGGCGGTTGCCCCAGTCATAGTCGCTGGTGCTGCTGGGCGCAAAGTGCACGTTGCCGCACGAGGCCGCGCCGGGGTGGGTCTTGTCGTAGCGGGTGAATTGCTTCCACAAGTTGCCGCTCAAATCAATGGTTGCAGGTTGCAGGTTAGAAGTTGTAGGTTGTCGCAGTCCAATTGAGCCGAGTAGCCGGTCCCACAACGACACTTTGACACCTTCCGACACCATTGACACATCGGACGCTCGTCCCTCCGGCACATCGCGAAACACATGCTCCATGATGCTCTCGGCGCGGTGGCCGAGGTTTTCGAGCATCTCGCCCACGCCGCGCTCGAAGTTGAAGCCCATGACGACGAAGCGGCGCGACACGGTGTGTGTGCCGGGGATGACCGGGCCGTTGCACCAGATCGCGCCGCGCCCGCCCATGCAGCTCTCGTAATAGCCGGCATAGGGAAAGGCCATCATCCACAGTTCGTCTACCTGGTTCGCTTCGAGCTTGTGCACAAAGTCGCAGCGTTTGAGCAGCGCAGGGTAGTCGGCCGTGTCGGGTTGATGAAAACCGCTGCGTGACCGCCAGGCACGCAGATAGCTCTCGCCGGTGTAGCGGAAGCCATCCTGTTTGAGCGGGAACTCATCCAGCTCGATGCGCTCGACGATCTGATAACGCACATAGCCATGCGAGGCCTCGGCCACATCCTCGATGTATTGGGCGCACAGCCGGTCGGGGTCGTTCCAGCCGAGCACCTGATTCAGGCGCTTGCCTCCTTCGGCTTCGATGATCGGGTTGTGGATCATCAACAACACACGTGGCGTGAGCATGGGCGCGATTGTAGTTGCGCCTGTGCTGGTTCCCTGCTACTTCGTGAGCACCGGCACGTGCGCGTATGGCCGCATGGATGGCACAGTTGTCGGCGTTGCCGTCGGCTGCGGACCCGGATCGCCGCTGCCAATTCGGACGAAGCGCGCCACAGACGGCACGCCGGCCGAATCCACCACAAACAGCATGTAGTAGCCGGGCGGGGCGATGTTGCCATTGGCCGGGGCTTGCGCCCGCACGCCCGTGCTCGTGGCGACAAACGACAGGCTTACGCGGCGCTGATCCATGTCGAAGGCGTGCGTCACCGCGCCGGGCCGGATCAACACCACGTCACGAATCCGTGCTGCGTCCGGCGTCACCACATCGAAGCTGCCGGCATAGGGCACTTGCGACGGCGCCGACTGGATGACCGGCCTCGCCCCCTTGAACAGATAGGGCGGCGAGAATATCTCGGCGCTGAACTGGTTCGGCCCCCAGCGGCCACTGCCCGCCACCAGCACGCGCGCATCGGGCAGGAGCAGGGCGATGGAATGGTAGAGCCGCGGCGTTTGCATCGCGGCCATCGTCGTCCATTGCTCTGTGACTGGCGACCATAGCTCAGCTGCGTAAATCGCCTCGTTGGTGTCCACGCCGTCCGGCGTGCGCATGCCGCCCGTCACCAGCACATCGCCATCGGGCAGGAGGGTGAGGTTGTGGTGCGCGCGCGGGAAAGCCATATCACCGACGGCGCGCCAGCGCGGCATGGCTGCGGTCGCGTCCAGGACGTAGGCGTCATTCACCGCTGGCGCGGTGTCCACGCCGACGTAGGCCGAACTGCCCGTCTTTAAGACCTTGCCCGGCTGATACATGACCGCGCTGCCGCCAGGCACTACGGTCGGGTCAATCGTCGTCCACGTTTGCGCGCCGATGTCCAACACGCGCGCCGGTGTGTCATCCTCGTCGGCCCCGGCTTGGAGCACGCGGCCATCGGGCAACACGAACATGAACGGATAGTTGGGCAGCGGCAGCGATGCGCCATCGAGTCGCGACCAGGTGTTCGCACTGGGATCGTAAATCTCCGGGATGGCGGCGCTGGTGTATGGCCCATCCTGATCGCCCGTTACTGCCAGCACGCGCCCATCGGCCAGCGTCGTCGCAGTCGGATACCAACGCTTGAAGGCCATCGGCTTGACCAGCGACCATGAGCGCGTGGCCGGGTCGTAGATGTTCGTGTCGGCGATGCCAAAATTCGGCACGTCCTGCCCGCCCACCAGCAACACCCGGCCATCGGCCAGCACGGCATGCCCGGCGCAATACAGGTTGCTGAAGGTGTTGGGCACGCGCGTGAATTGCGATGTTTGTGGATTCCACAGCCGGGCCGAGCCGCCGCCGCCTTCTGCGTCGTCAATCAGCAAGACGTCGCCGGTGTGCAACACGATGCCGTGGATCGCGACCAGCGGCCAGGCCAGCGGCCCTTCCCATTGGCCGACCTGCGAAGCCAATCCCGCCACGCTTTGGCCAAGAAAGTGTGGCGACCAGCTTATGCGCGGAACGAGCGGGACATCGGCAGCGGCATCGTAGCCGCCGTGACGGCCGATGAGCGGCATCGGACTGACGCGGGCCGCGCCAGGGATGAGCAGCGTGAGAGCAGTGACAAGCGCAACGGCTGCGGGCTTCACAGAGCCTTGTGCGTGTGCCATCTCGATGAGACGGAGTGTACTATTCCATCACGTGACAGGGTTGCCTCACCAGCAGCAATACCCGCCGTCAATCACCACGTCCGCGCCGGTCATGAAGTCGCTGGCTTCGCTGGCCAGGAAGACCACTGCGCCTTGCAGATCGGTCACTTGGGCCATGCGGCCCATCGGCGTGCGCGCCAGCCAGTGGGGCGACATCTCTTGGCCGATGGGCGTGTCGAGCAGCTTCTCCACCAGCGCGGTCTGGGTGTAGCCCGGGCTGATGCAGTTCACCCGCACCCCACGCGATGCCCACTCCGCGGCTAAGCTCTTTGTAAGGTGGATGACGCCGGCCTTGGAGATGTTGTAGGTCGCCTGATTCTGCGGCCAGTTGACGATGCTGCCACTCATTGAGGCGGTGTTGATGATCTTGCCGTAACCCTGCGCCAGCATCACCTTCGCCTCGGCCTGGGCGCACAGGAACACCGCCTTGAGGTTGAGGTTCAGCATGCGATCCCAATCGGGCTCGCTCGTATCCTCGGCGTTGACCCACTGGCCCATGCCGGCGTTGTTCACGCCGATGTCGAGCCGGCCCCATTTCGCCACGATGGCATCAACCATCGCTTGCACCTGCGCGGCGTCGGTGACATCGGCGGTCACGGCCATCGCCTCGATGCCTTTGGCCGTCAATTCGCCCGTCACTTGTTCGGCCGTATCGCGCGAGAGGTCCACGACGGCGACTTTCGCGCCGGCCTCACCCAAGGCATGGGCGAAGCCGCGGCCGATGCCCTGACCCGCGCCGGTGACGAGCGCGACGCGGCCGGTGAGCTTGAATCGTTCGAGGATGGGTTTGGCGTCAAGGACGGGGTCGGGCATGTTCATCTTTCCTCAAGCAAGGCGTCAAAATTGGGGCCGCGCTCAGTTATACTTCCGCCACGAAGAATTGGCTTACGCATCGGAGGAACCCTTAGATGATTCGGTCGGACTCGTCCGCTTTTAACCTCGACAGCATTGCTGCGGCGCTCAAGTCGCAGATTGATAGTTTTGCCCCTGCCCTCGCCGCCGTAGACGTCGGCACCGTGCAGGAAGTTGGCGACGGCATTGCCCGCGTGACTGGCTTGACCAATGTGCAAGCGCAGGAGTTGGTTGAGTTTACGAAGAATGGCACGCTTGGCCTGGCGTTCAACCTGGAGCCGGATGAGGTCGGCGTCATCATCCTGGGCGATTACACCGCCATTGAGGAAGGCGACACGGTCAAGAGCACCGGGCGCGTGATCTCGGTGCCAGTCGGCGAGGCGCTGATCGGCCGCGTCGTGGATCCGCTGGGCCGCCCGATTGATGGCAAAGGGCCAATCAACACCACCGCCTTCCGCCCGCTGGAGCGCATCGCCCCGGGCGTGATCAAGCGCGCCAACGTGGACACGCCGCTGCAAACCGGCTTGAAGGCGATTGACGCCTTGATTCCGATTGGGCGCGGCCAGCGCGAGTTGATCATCGGCGACCGCAGCACTGGCAAGACGGCCGCCTGCCTCGACGCGATCATCAACCAGAAGGGCAAGGGCGTGGTGTGCATCTACGTCGCTATCGGCCAGAAGCTGGCCCAGGTGGCGCGCGTGGTCAGCACGCTCGAAGAATACGGCGCGATGGACTACACCATCGTCGTCGTCGCCTCGGCCTCGGATTCGGCCACGCTGCAATACATCGCCCCCTACGCCGGCTGCGCCATGGGCGAAGAGATCATGGAGAACGGCGTGACGATTGGCGGGCAATACATCAACGACGCGCTGTGCGTCTACGATGACCTGACCAAGCACGCCTACGCTTACCGGCAGGTGTCGTTGCTGTTGCGCCGCCCGCCCGCGCGCGAGGCCTACCCCGGCGACATCTTCTATCTGCACAGCCGCCTGCTGGAGCGCGCCGCCCGCCTGGCCTACGACTGGGTCATCCGCAAGAAGGACGAGAGCGACGATTGGGGTAACGGCGAGAGCGTCAACGGCAAGATTTACAGCGGCGCCATCGGCGAAGAGAACGCCAAGCACGACATGAAGGCCATGGGCGAGGGCTACAAGCTGGTGCGCAACCCGCGCTCGGGCGGCTCACTCACGGCCCTGCCGATCATCGAGACGCAGCTCGGCGACGTGTCGGCCTACGTGCCGACCAACGTGATCTCGATCACCGACGGCCAGCTCTTCCTGGAGACCGACCTGTTCAACGCCGGTATCCGCCCGGCCATCAACGTCGGCATCAGCGTCAGCCGCGTCGGCGGCGATGCGATGACGCGCGCGATGAAGCAGGTAGCTGGCCGCATGAAGCTGGAGCTGGCGCAGTTCCGCGAGTTGCAGGCCTTCGCCACCTTCGGCAGCGACCTGGACAAGACCACGCTGGCCACGCTGGAGCGCGGCCGCCGCCTGACCGAACTGCTCAAGCAAAAGCAATATGAGCCGCGCCCGCTGTGGGCACAGGTGACGGCCATCTTCGCTGCGACAAACGGCTTGCTCGACAAGATTCCCGTCAACCGGATTCAGGATTGGGAAGCCGGCTTCCTGAAATATGTCGAGGTGTCCTATCCCGACATGGTGACCGCCATCTCGAACGAGAAGCGTCTGAGCGACGACAACATCGCCAAGCTGCGCGGCGCGATCGAAACCTACAACCGCACCTTCAACTGATTTTCGATTGCCGATTTTCGATTTTCGATTTGGGGCTGCGGCCAATCCAAAATCGAAAATCGAAAATCGAAAATGGACAGATGGCAACAGCACGAGAGATCAAGCGGCGCATCAAGAGCGTCAAGAACGTCCGTCAGATCACCAAGGCGCTGGAGAGCGTGGCAGCCGGACGGGTGCGCCGCGCCCAGCAGCAGGTGGAGGCGACACGGCCATACTCGCAGCGCGCGCGCGACCTGCTCGCCAGCGTTGCGTCGCTGACCGGTGGCGAGACCAATCACCCCTTGCTCACCAACCGCCCGGAAGTTAAGGCGACGCAGGTGATCTTGATTGCCGGCGACCGCGGCCTGGCCGGCGCGTTCAACAGCAACGTGTCGCGTTTGGCATACAACTTCATGCGCGATTCCAAGGTGCCGGTGCGCTTCATCACCATCGGCAAGAAAGGGCGCGACTTCATCTACCGCCGCGGCGGCAAGATCGTGGCCGACTTCAGCGGCATGCCCGCCCGGCCGACGTTGCTGGACACGACGCCAGCTACGCGCGCGGCGACTGATGACTTCCTGGGCGGTGAGTCGGACGAGGTGTATCTGTGCTACACCGAGTTCATCACCAGCACCCGGCAAAAGCCGGTGCTCAAGCGCTTGCTGCCCCTGGCTGCCGAGGAACTCATGCTGAACGTCAATCAAGGCAACGCGGTCAAGCCGGCCTACGAGTTTGAGCCAGGGCCAGCCGAAATCCTGAACACGCTGCTGCCCCGGCTGACGGAGATGCAGGTGTATCAGGCCGTGCTCGAATCCATCGCCGGGTTCTACAGCGCCCAGCGCGTCGCCATGCGCAACGCCACCGACAACGCCGGCGAGCTAATTACAGGGCTGACGCTGAGCTACAACAAGGCCCGCCAGCAGGGCATCACCAACGAATTGCTCGACATCGCCGGCGGCGCCGAGGCGCTGCGGCAGATGGTCAAGGCCGAGGCGAAGAGCGAAGGGATCAAAGCCTGACGCGCCCCCAAGTTTCGTGTTTTTAGCGTCCCGGTTCGGTGAACCGGGACGTTTTTGTTTGTGGGGTGTGCGGCAGGCGGCGAGTGGCCGCCTGACAATCGCGCGCTGCGTTGGTATATCCTTGTGCCTCGCACAATCATGGATGCAGCGCAAATGCAGACTGCGATGGCGGCATCAGCCCCGGACAAGAGCGACAAGCGCGTCCTGACGCGCCTGCTGCATGCGACGCCCCTGTTTTTGGCGGTTGGCTTGTTCCTGATCCTCTCGCTGCACCAGCTTCGCCTGCCGGGGTTCTATTACGACGAGGCGCTTGACCTCGTTCCGATGCTGTATGTCATGCGTGGCGAGCAGCCGGAACTGCTGCGCAGCATCGGCTTCGGGCGCTTCCCGGTCATGCTGCTCGATTACATGGGCAGCCTGGGCGGCTACATCATCATCCCGTTCATGGCGCTGTTCGGGCCGGGCTATGAGGCTGCCCGTCTGCAACCGATCTTCTTCTCGGCGATCACGATTGTCCTGGCGTGGCTGTTGGCCCGGCGCTGGTTTGGCTTCGGCGTGGCGGCGGTGACGGCGTTGCTCCTGGCGGTGAATCCATCGTTCATCTGGTTCAGCCGCCAGGGCATCAGCGTCACCAGCGTCATGACCGTGTTTTCGCTGAGCAGCTTGCTCTTACTTGATGTCGTGGTCGTGCGCGCCAGCGCCTATGAGCCGCGCACCAAAACGCTGCTGCTCGCCTTTTGCGCAGGTGTGCTTGTTGGCCTGGGGCTATGGGCCAAATTTCTGTTCTTCCGTTGGATCGTTGTGCTGGTCGTGATTGGGATCGTGTTCTTGCTGACGCGCAGCCGCGAGGCCAGGCGCACACAAAGCCAGGCGGCGCATGTGCGCGCGCTTGTGCTGCCGATTCTGGTCGGGTTGATCGGCCTGCTGGTGGGCGCTGCGCCTCTGGTGTATTACAACGTCGTCGGCCTCGTCCGCGATGGGCAACCCTGGACGTTGAGCCTGCTGTTGACCGCGCTCACCAATCCCACCCAGCAGTTCGGCGTGGACAACCGCAATTTTCTGGCCAACCTCAGCAAGTCCATTGACGACGTGCGGGTGTTCGTGGATGGCAGCTACTTTTGGTACAACGGCGTGCCGTTCAGCAACGTCTTTTCTGTGCCCGTTCTGCTCATCTCGGCCGCTGTCGGTAGCATGCTTGCGGTCGTGCGCGGGCGAGATCAAGGCGATCTGCCACTGCCGCAGCAGACCCGGCGCGACGAGGCCCGCCGCTTCTTCGCCGTGCTGGCGGGCATCGCCACACTCGTCGTGCTCGGCGCATTTACCGTGTCGGGCTTGTGGAGCACGCATCAATTCATCATGCTGCCGCTGCCGCAGTTGGTGGTGGCGTGCGCTGTGGTGTGGCTGGCGCAGGGGCTGGGGAGCAAGGGGCCAGAGGTGCTGAGGGGCGGTCGTCTTCGCACTCTCGCCCCTCTGCTTCTGTGCGCTATCTTGCTCGCGCTCCCCTTCAGCCGCGACCTGTGGGTGAGTGAGCAGCATCACGCCACGCTGGCGACCACCGGCGGCTCCGGGCGCTTCTCCGACGCGGTCTACACGCTGGCGGATTGGCTGGATGAGAACGGCATCGGCCAGCCGGTCGCGCTGGATTGGGGCATCGAGCGTAATGTGCGCGTACTCACCGGCGACAGGGTGCGGCCCGTTGAGATTTTTGGCTTCACGCCAGAGCCGGACGAAGCGTTCCGGCAGCGCGCCACGGAGATGTTGCAGGACCCGAATCGCTCCTATATCGTGCTTTGGGATCGCTTTGCCGTTTATAATCGTCGTCAGGCATTTACCGAAATTGCGAATCAAATGGGCCGACAGGTGGTCGAAACGTTTATCGCTCACGAAAAGAGCGGCCTGCCGGTCTATGTCGTCTTGCAGGCCAGATAACACCAGATTACGGAGCAAATCATGTCAGCTACGAACGGGTCAACGTCAACGAATGGATCGGTCAACGGCAAGGTCGTCGCCGTGCGCGGCGGTGTGGTGGACGTGGCATTCCCCGCCGAGCATCTGCCCGAGATTTACGACGCGATTGAGATTTCGCGGCCCGAAGGCCGCTTGGTGTTAGAAGTGCAGCAGCACCTCGGCAACGACGTTGTCCGCGCCGTAGCCATGGACACGACCGATGGGCTCCAGCGTGGGGCAGTCGCAAAATCCACCGGCCAGCCGATCAGCGTGCCGGTTGGTCCCGCCACGCTTGGCCGCATTTTTAACGTGTTGGGCGACCCGATTGATGGCCGCCCGGAAGCCAAGACCGACATCACATATCCCATCCACCGGCCTGCCCCGACCTTTGAAGATCAGAAAGGCTCGGTCGAGATGCTCGAAACCGGCATCAAGGTCGTTGACCTGATTGCGCCCTTCACCAAGGGCGGCAAGACAGGCATCTTCGGCGGCGCCGGCGTGGGCAAGACTGTGACGATCCAGGAGTTAATCAACTCCATCGCCAAGTTCCACAACGGTTATTCGGTGTTTGCCGGTGTGGGCGAACGCACGCGCGAGGGCACGGCGCTCTACAAAGAGATGACGGAAGCGGGCGTGATTGATTCGCTCGTGATGGTGTTCGGCCAGATGAATGAGCCGGCCGGCGTGCGTCTGCGTGTGGCATTGACCGGCCTGACGATGGCCGAGTATTTCCGCGACGAAGGCCGCGATGTGCTCTTGTTCATTGACAACATTTTTAGGTTTGTGATGAGCGGCTCGGAAGTGTCGGCGCTGTTGGGCCGCATGCCCAGCGCGGTGGGTTATCAGCCCACGCTGGCCACCGAGATGGGCGCGTTGCAGGAACGCATCACTTCGACCAAGCGCGGCTCGATCACCTCGATGCAAGCGGTGTATGTGCCAGCCGACGACTACTCCGACCCGGCCCCGGTGGCGACATTCGCCCACCTGGACGCGACGGTGAACCTGGAGCGCAGCATCGCTGAGAAGGGCATCTTCCCGGCCGTAGACCCGCTGGCCAGCACCAGCCGCATCCTCGACCCGCTGGTTGTGGGTGAGGAGCACTACCGCGTGGCGCGCGAGGTGCAACGCACGCTACAGCGCTACAAGGACTTGCAGGACATCATCGCTATCCTGGGCGTGGATGAGTTGAGCGAGGACGACAAGATCCTCGTGGCGCGCGCGCGCAAGATGGAGCGCTTCTTCAGCCAGCCCATGTTCGTTGCCAAGGCATTTACCGGACGTGATGGCCGCTACGTCAAGATCAGCGACACCGTCAGCAGCTTTGCCCGCATCCTCAAAGGCGAATTGGACGAAGTGCCGGAGAGCTTTTTCTTGCTCAAGGGCACGGTAGACGAGGTGCTTGAGGACTACGAGAAGGCTCGCGCGGAGCAGAACTGATGCCACTTCATCTCGAGATCGTGACTAGTGAGCGCACCGTGTTCAGCGGTGAGGCCGATATGGTGACCGTGCCCGGCGCGGGCGGCGTGATGGGCGTGATGCCGCACCACGCGCCGGTGTTATCCACGCTTAAGCCAGGTGAGCTTCGGGTCAAGATCGGCAACGATGTGCAGGAGTTTGCCATCGGTGGCGGGTTTGTGGACATTAGCAACAACACCGTCATCATCCTGGCCGATAGTGCTGAGCGGGCCGAAGAGATTGATATGGCGCGCGCGGATGCAGCCCGGGCGAGAGCCGAGGATCTGCTCAAGAATCCACCTCCAAACAAAGACGAACTGGCAGCGCTTGAGGCGGCGCTGCGCCGCAGCCGTATTCGGCTGAACGTGGCCCAGCGCGGGCGGCCGCGCGGCGGCATGTCGCAATAACATGACGATGGACGGCTAAAGGTTGAGGGGCTGGGCTTGGGCCTGGCCGTCATCTTTCGTCCATCGTCCATCGTATGAGCATCTTTCGCGCGGATATCGGCATTGACCTGGGCACGGTGAACGTGGTGGTCTACGTGCGCGGCAAAGGCATTGTCATCCAAGAGCCTTCGGTCGTCGCCATCCTCACCCGCGAAGAGACTGTTGTCGAAGTAGGCG